>Ga0302238_1001252_pt1 | contig 21548 bp, 13 predicted proteins | sample AAG_UR_Asn_MG_FD_193527 | JGI IMG/M metagenome (GOLD analysis project Ga0302238, IMG submission 193527) | Enriched activated sludge microbial communities from anaerobic digester in WTTP, New Holstein, Wisconsin, United States - AAG_UR_Asn | ecosystem: Engineered > Bioreactor > Anaerobic >... | reverse complement strand
TTCCCGGAGACCTTCGGGCTTTTACCGAAAACATGATGAACGAAGGACGAAGGCTATGGATGAGAGATGGCTGACGGTCGATGACATTTGCAAATACCTGAATGTAAGCAACGAGACGGTCTACAAGTGGATCGAACAACGGGCTATGCCCGGTCATCGCGTCGGCCGTCGCTGGATGTTCAAACAAGACGAAGTGGACGAATGGGTCCGCTCCGGCGGTGCGGCTGACAAATCCGATAAGCCGGACACCGAGCAATAAGGAGCGACCATGGCCGAGCCGATTCACGACAAGATAAAACGATCCCTCCAGGCAGCCGAAGGCTTGTATCACCGTCTGGTGTTGCTGGTGGGTGAGACCGGTTCCGGCAAGACCGGCGTTCTTCGGGATATTGCCGAGGAATTCGGCTCATCTGTCGTCAACGTCAATCTGGCGCTTTCAGGCGAACTGCTTGAGCTGACGGCAAAGCAGCGGTCGCTTCGGTTGCCGGGCATCCTCGATCAGATCGCGGACCAGGCTCAAGCACCGGTGGTGCTGGATAATCTCGAGATCCTCTTCGACAAGGATCTCCAGCAGGACCCCTTGCGCCTGCTGCAGTCCATTTCAAGAAACCGGGCCGTGGTGGCTTCGTGGAACGGAATCATGAATTCCGGGAGGCTTTTGTACGCCGAAACCGGCCATCCCGAGTACCGCAGCTATGACTCGGTCGATGCGCTGATTGTGGGCATGGATGGCTCGGCCACGGTCGATTCGGCAAAAAACAATAGAGAGGCAGGACAAGCATGAAATACGGAGACCTTATCCAATTCGACCCGATTGAGTCGGTCGTTCAGTTGCGTGACGCGGACAAATCGAACGCCGCGCAGCACCTGGTGAACACCTATGTCATTTCAGATGAAATGGCCGAACGACTCACGCAGCTTGTCATTCCTCAGATGCAGTTCGACCACCCGGTCGATAACAAGGGGCTGCTGGTGGTCGGTAATTACGGCACCGGTAAGTCGCACTTGATGTCGGTGGTCTCCAGCCTTGCCGCAGATGCCTCCCTGCTGGAAGGGCTGAAGAACGATGGTGTCCGCGACGCAGCCTCTCAGATCGCCGGTCGGTTCAAGGTCATCCGTACCGAGATCGGTGCCACCACCATGTCCCTGCGCGACATCCTGGTGGCCGAACTGGAAGAGCACCTCGAAAAACTCGGCGTGGAGTATGTGTTCCCCGAAGCCGGGACCATTACCAGCCACAAGCGGGCCTTCGAAGACATGATGGCCAAGTTCGGCGAGGTCTTCCCCGAACACGGCCTGCTGCTGGTGGTCGACGAGCTGCTCGACTACCTGCGCACCCGCAAGGACCAGGAGCTGATCCTCGACCTCAACTTCCTCCGCGAGGTCGGCGAGGTCTGCAAGGACCTGCGCTTCCGCTTCATGGCCGGTGTCCAGGAAGCCATTTTCGACAGCCCGCGCTTCGCTTTTGTCGCCGACAGCATCCGCCGGGTGAAGGACCGCTTCGAGCAGATCCTTATCGCCCGCAGCGACGTGAAATTCGTCGTGGCCGAGCGCCTGCTCAAGAAGACCACCGAGCAACAGGCCAAGATCCGCGACTACCTGATGCCTTTTGCCAAATACTACGGCGGGCTCAATGAGCGCATGGACGAGTTTGTCCGGCTCTTCCCGGTGCATCCCGATTACATCGACACCTTCGAGCGGGTCACCGTGGTGGAAAAGCGCGAGGTGCTCAAGACCCTGTCCATGGGCATGAAAGGCATTCTCGGCAAGGACGTGCCGCAGGACGAACCCGGCCTGATCGCCTTCGACAGCTACTGGAACACGCTCAAGCAGAACGCTTCGTTCCGCGCCATTCCCGAAATCCGGGCAGTCATTGATTGCAGCCAGGTTCTGGAATCCCGCATCGAGAACGCCATCACCCGCAAACAATACAAGCCGATGGCGCTACGCCTGATCCATGCTCTGTCCGTCCACCGCCTTACCACTGGCGACATCTATGCCCCCATGGGCGCATCCGCCGAGGAACTGCGCGACCGTCTCTGCCTGTTTGATCCGCTGATCGCCGAGCTGGGTAGCGACGAACCCGACAAGGATCTCCAGACCCATGTGGAAACGGTCCTGCGCGAGATCCACAAGACAGTCAGCGGCCAGTTCATCTCCTTCAATGCCGACAACCGCCAGTTCTACCTCGATCTGAAGAAGACCGACGACTTCGACGCCCTGATCGACAAACGGGCCGAAAGCTTGGGGCAGGCTCAGCTCGACCGCTTCTACTACGAGGCGCTCAAGCGGGTCATGGAATGCCAGGACGCAACCTATGTGACCGGCTACAAAATCTGGCAGCACGAACTGGTCTGGCAGGAGCACAAGGCAGCCCGCTCCGGCTACCTCTTTTTCGGGGCACCGAACGAGCGTTCCACCGCCGTGCCGCAGCGGGACTTTTACCTCTACTTCATCCAGCCCAACGATCCGCCGCGCTTCAAGGATGACAAGGTCAACGACGAGGTCTTCTTCCGCCTGAAAGGCACCGACGAGGAATTCCAGACTGCGCTGAAGAGCTATGCGGCCGCACTGGATCTTGCAGCCACCTCATCGGGCCATGCCAAGGCCACCTATGAATCGAAGGCCAACGGTTTCCTGAAGAAGCTGGTCCAGTGGCTGCAGAAGCACATGAGCGATGCCTTCGAGGTCACCTATCAGGGCCGCGCCAAGTCCATGACCGAATGGGCCAAGGGCAAATCCATCCGCGACCTGTCGGGCCTGTCGCCTCACGAGACTATCAACTTCCGCGACTTGGTGAACACCATCGCCGGTGTCTGCCTGGCACCGAACTTCGAGAACCAGGCCCCGGACTACCCGTTCTTCTCGGTCCTGATCACCGGCAACAACCGCGCCCAGGCAGCGCAGGACGCCCTGCGAGCCATCGCCGGGCAGAACCGCACCAAGCAGGCCACCGCCGTGCTGGACGCCCTGGAGCTGCTCGACGGCGAGAAGATCGACCCCTACAAGTCGAAGTACGCCAAGTTCATCCTCGATGCCGTCAAGGCCAAGGGGCACGGCCAGGTAGTCAACCGCAGCGAGATCATCCAGGACGACCACGGGCTGGAATACATGAACCCCGGCGGTGGTCGGCTTGAGCCAGAATGGGTGGCGGTCATCCTGGCTTCGCTGGTCTATTCCGGCGACATCGTGCTCGCCATTCCGGGCAAAAAGTTTGACGCCACCGGACTACAGCAGCTTGCCGCGACCGGCATGGACGAGCTGGTCCGCTTCAAGCACCTGGAGCAGCCCAAGGAATGGAACCTGCCCGCGCTCAAAGCGCTGTTCGAACTGCTCGGCATGACGCCGGGCATGGCCCAGCTCGTCACCCAGGGCAAGGACGAGCCGGTGCAGAACCTGCAACAAGCGGTGGGCAAGATCGTCAAGCGCATCGTCATGACCCAGCAGACCCTGCGCGAAGGGCTCTCCTTCTGGGGCCTGGACCTGCTCGCGGGAACCGACCTATCCAGCCAGGCCAGCGGGCTGGACGAGGCCAAGGGCTTCTTTGAATCGCTCCAGGCCTACTCCTCGCCGGGTAAGCTGAAAAACTTCCGCTACAGCGCTCCCGAAGTGCTGGCCCACGAAAAGGCCGTGAAGGCCCTGGATGAGCTGGACGCCCTGCGCGAGTTCATCATGGACCACAGCCCGACGGCGTCCTGGCTCTCCACCGCCGAGGCGGTGCTGCCCGCCGAGCACGACTGGGTGGATCGTATGAAGACCACCCGGCAGGACGTGCTGGATGCCCTCAAGCAGGCCGACCTGACCGAGCTGGCCAGCCAGTCCCAGTCCATCGGGGCCAAGCTGCAAAAGCTGAAGAAGGATTACACCGTCGCCTACATCGGCCTGCACACCAAAGCCCGGCTGGGGGTGAACGACGACAAGCGCAAGGCAGGCCTGCTCAACGACCAGCGCCTGCAAACCCTGCTCAAACTGGCTGGTATCGACCTGATGCCCCGGCAGCAGCTCACCGATTACCAGAATCGCCTGGCCGGACTGAAAAGCTGCTTTGCCCTGACCGAGCAAAACCTCGACTCCTCGCCCATCTGCCCGCATTGCGGGTTCCGGCCTTCGGTGGAAACCGGCGCGGCGGCAGGCTCGCAGATGATCGACCAGATGGACGCCCAGCTCGACACCATGGTGACGGCCTGGACCTCCACCATCCTCAGCAACCTGGAGGACCCGATCACCCAGGCCAACATGGACCTGCTGAAAATCGACGACCGCGAGCCCCTGGAGGCCTTCATCAAGTCGAAGGAACTGCCGGTGCCGCTGGACAGCAACTTTGTCCATGCATTGAAGGAAGTACTCTCCGGCCTGGTCAAGGTCACCGTCAATGCGCAGGAGCTGCAACAGGCCCTGCAGGTCACCGACGGCCCGGCCACCCCGGCGGAGATGAAGAAACGCTTTGAAGAGTACATTGATCAGCTCACCAAGGGCAAGGACCCGGCCAAGGTGCGGATCGTCATGGAATAAGAGTGACTAAGCGAGTGACCAACTTCGCCGAGTTTGGTCACCCGCAAAGTGACCAAGCTGAGACACAAGACGAAAGCCAAGGATTATGAAGATGAAAGAAACCAGTTTGTTCGACTCGCTGCTTGAAGAGCCGCAGAAGCCCTCCGGCCCGGTGACTTGCCTCGGCATGACCTTCGAGAACGATGAGGCCCGCCGCGCCCACTTTACCGAGGAGCTGCGCAAGAAGCTGCAGGACCCGGAGTTCCGCAAGATCGAAGGCTTTCCCATCGGCAGCGACGAGGACATCCTGAACCTGAGCGATCCGCCGTATTACACCGCCTGCCCGAACCCATGGATTGCCGATTTCATAGCTGAATGGGAGGCGGAGAAGCCGAAACAGCCTGAAGGCTATCACTATCACCGTGAGCCATTTGCGACCGATGTGAGCGAGGGGAAAAACGACCCCATTTACAACGCGCACTCCTACCACACCAAGGTACCGCACAAGGCCATCATGCGTTACATCCTCCATTACACGCAGCCGGGGGATATCGTGTTCGACGGCTTCTGCGGAACCGGTATGACCGGTGTAGCGGCGCAGATGTGTGGCGACCGCGAAGTGGTAATGTCGCTCGGCTACCAAGTGAAGCCGGACGGCACCATTTTGCTGGAAGAGGCGGATGAAGATGGCAAAAAGGTTTGGCGACCGTTTTCAAAACTAGGCGTCCGCAGAGCGATTCTCAATGATCTGTCTCCAGCAGCAACGTTCATCTCGTACAACTACAACACGCCTGTAAATCCATCTTCTTTCGAACGCGAAGCCTACCGGATATTGAAAGAAGTCGAAAAAGAATGCGGTTGGATGTATGAAACAAGGCATTCGGATGGACGAATCGGGACAATAAATTATACCGTTTGGTCAGATGTTTTTGTCTGTAATGAATGTGCTGGTGAGGTCGTTTTTTGGGACGAAGCCGTCGATGAGCAAAATGGCAAAGTCCATGACAGCTTTCCTTGTCCTCACTGTAATGCCGAGTTAACCAAAAGACGTATCGAGCGGGCCTGGGTAAATAAGTACGATGTTGCTATTGGAGAAACGATTAAACAAGCCAAACAAGTTCCAGTGCAGATCAATTACTCTGTCGCTGGAGTTTCTGGCCGTTTTGAAAAAAAACCTGACGAAGGTGATCTTGCCTTAATAGCTAAAATTGAGAATGAGGACATTCCATACTGGCATCCATCTTTACGCATGATCGAGGGACGCGAAACGCGAAGAAATGATCCCATCGGCATTACGCATGTTCATCACTTTTACACAAAGCGTAATTTGCGCGTGCTCGCAACACTCCGGCACATCCTTTCGACCTCAGAGATGGAAAGCCAGTTACTTTGCCTCGTGGGTGACCAACTCCCAAGAGCAAGCAAAATGCACAAAATCGCTGTCAGCCGCCTTAATACTAATCTCTCCAAAACAGCAGGCGTTCTTGCGGGAACTTTGTATATACCGTCCAACCAAATTGAGTACTGCCTGATCGCGATGATCGGATTCAGAATCAAAGACGTTTCCTCGTATTTGAGCAAAAGAGACGGTAAAACCAAGCAAATTGTTTTTACGTCATCATCAGAGAAGATGCTGATGCCAGACAATTCTCTGGACTATTTTTTCTTCGATCCACCATTTGGTGCAAACATCAACTATTCTGAGCTTAATTCACTCTGGGAGGTTTGGTTAAAGGTATTAACAAACAATAAGCCTGAGGCTGTGGAAAATAGCTCCCAAGGTAAAAGTTTGAATGAGTATCGCCAGTTGATGGCGGCTTGTTTTGAGGAGGCATATCGATTACTTAAGCCGGGTCGCTGGCTTACTGTTGAATTTTCTAATACCAATGCATCCGTATGGAACAGTATCCAAACCGCTCTGACTGAAGTTGGTTTCATTGTAGCGAATGTCTCGGCTCTAGATAAAAAACAAGGCAGCTTTAAGGCAGTAACCACACCTACAGCAGTCAAGCAAGACCTTGTCATCTCAGCATACAAACCCAATGGCGGTTTTGAAGAGCGCTTCCAGAAAGAGGCACAAACCGAAGAAGGCGTGTGGGATTTTGTCCGAACCCACCTAAAGTATCTGCCAGTCACCAAGCGCCAAGGGCCACTAATGCTTTTCGTCCCCGAGCGCGACCCTCGCATCCTGTTCGACCAGATGATCGCATTCTATGTCCGCAAGGGTTACCCGGTGCCGATCTCCAGCCAGGAGTTCCAGGTCGGACTATCGCAGCGTTTCATTGAGCGTGACGGCATGTATTTCCTGCCGGACCAGGTGGCCGAATACGACCGCAAGAAGATGACCTCCGGTGCCCCACAGCAGCTTTCGATGTTCGTCTCCGACGAAGCATCCGCCATCCAGTGGCTCCGCCAGCTCATCAAGGAAAAGCCGCAGACCTTCTCCGACATCAATCCGCAGTTCATGCAGCAGCTTGGCGGCTGGAGCAAGAACGAGGCCCAGCTCGACCTGCGCGAACTGCTAAACCAGAACTTCCTCTGCTACGACGGCAAAGGCCCGGTGCCCGAGCAGATCCACGCCTACCTCTCCACCAACTGGAAGGAATTGCGTAATCTGCCCAAGGACGATCCTGCGCTAGTGAGCAAGGCCCGCGACCGCTGGTACGTGCCCGATCCCAACAAGGCGGGCGACCTAGAGAAGCTGCGCGAGAAGGCGCTGCTCAAGGAGTTCGAGGAATACAAAGAGGTCAAAAAGAAACTCAAGGTCTTCCGCCTGGAAGCTGTCCGCGCCGGATTCAAGAAAGCCTGGCAGGAACGCGACTACGCCGTCATCGTCGCCGTGGCCGATAAGATCCCCAACAACGTCCTTGAAGAAGATCCCAAGCTGCTCATGTGGTACGACCAGGCAGTAACACGAATGGGAGGCGAATAAGTATGACTGCGCCGGTGGACCTCAGTCATTATGCGGACAACATCCTTGCCGCAGAAGACCGCCCACTATTCGATGATGCGGTAGAGGCGGGAAAGGCGGGGGCGCTCCGAGCCGCCTACGTGATGATATGGCTGGCCTGTGCGGAATCGTTGAAACGGCGATTCCGTGAAGCACAAAAACGGGATGGTGCTGCGGGTAAGATCGTTGGTGAGATCGAAACCAAGGAAAAAGAGCATAAAGCCGTAGATAAATTCGTGTTGATGAAAGCTCACGAGTACGGCTTCGTTTCTGATTCTGGCCATACCGTTCTCAATCACATCTATGAAATGCGTTGTCTATATGGCCACCCTTACGAGGAAGCTCCATCACACGAGCAGGTCTCACACGCTGCGGCCGTGGTTGTTGAGCATGTCCTGTCTAAGCCTGTCAAGCTGCGACATGGCTTTGGCAAGCAACTACTCAAAAGCCTCCTGGAAGAACCAAATTTTCTCGATGATCAGCAAACCGCTGTGGTGGCGTTCACTAAGGATATTCTTCCACGGCTTGACGAAAGCATACATGGTTGGCTGCTCGATAATTATTGGGAGGAGCTGGAAAAATTTTCCGACGATTCATCCATGGCAATCTTCTTTCGCCGAGGGACTTGGTTCTCTCGCACCATGTTAACCGAAATAGGTATCGATGTTTTCTCCCACGATGATTGGCATGACAGGTCCAGTAGATTTCCGAAAATACTGATGCGGGTATGCAGCATCGCTGACATATTCAAAGAGATAGGAAAGCGAGCACAGGACTCGTTGGTTGGTTTGATTATCGCCGAATCCGCCACGCGTGCCAGTGTTCTTACTCACCTTGAACGACTCAGTATCAATGGCGCGTTGACCATGCGACAGCAGGAACGGTTTGTTGAACACGTCTCGGAAATGCCATCGAGCGCGATTAGGTCCGCAGGACTTAGCACAAAGACTTGCTACGGGAAACTGATCGATGCGATGAAATCCCACAACTGGTATGTGCAGAATCCGGCTATCGACCTGATCGTTTCTAATGGACCAGACCAAGCTGCTGAACTCGATGAGAACCAGCAGGTGAATTTAGGTCGAAATTTGCTTCAGGCAGGTGAAGGTACAGCTGGGTCGGCCAATGAATTTCTCGAGAAGCTTTCCCAAGATGGCACATCCTGGCCGTTTCATGTTGTTCGCGGGATCGCCATGGAATCGTTCACCAACGAGGACAACCAAATCCGATTTAAGGATCGGCATTTGGGTCGAGTCCTGTCTGCTATCGATCATCTGCAACAGGAACTACAAGATCAACTGATAGCGGAGATTTCTGCGTCAGTTGACGCAGGTTTCCCAAAAGATTGGGTGGACCGGGATGATTTTGAAAACGCTGTCGATTCCTTGAAGGCTTACCCATGGGCTGCGCCATTGGTGACGAGCCTCGAAGCGAAAGCAGCATCGCTTTCGGCAGAGGAGGAAGACGCATGACCTCTCAAGCCCTGGAGTTCGGCTGGAAATGGCTAAGGTCGGCTGCGTTGCATTCAAAGTTCAGCAGGCAACAGATCAAGGTAGAAGGTAATTAGCGGATGGAGTCGCTTTGGCAATATAGCACCGTTCATAACAGCGCATGCAAGGTCATCGAAGAACAGACCTTGTGGGGGCAGACGGTGTGCCGTGTCTGGTTGCCGAACCAGGACGCGGTGGTGCGCGTTCCCCGCTCCGCCTTGCGGCCGCTGAGTGCCGACCTGCAGCCGGAGATCGAGGCCGGGCGCATTGCCTATGTGGCCGCCGCAGCCAAGGTGGCCGAGGTGCTCGAAGGTTCCACCAGCGCCACCGAGGGCCATGTATTGCTGGCTCCCATGGAGTCCAACGTCATTCCGCTGCCGCACCAGATCCACGCCTTGTCTCGGGCCATCTCCGGTGACCGCGTGCGCTACCTGCTGGCCGACGAGGTGGGTCTCGGCAAGACCATCGAGGCCGGGCTGGTCATGCGCGAGCTCAAACTGCGCGGACTGGTGCGTCGGACATTGGTCGTCTCGCCGAAGGGAATCGCTACCCAGTGGGTGGCGGAAATGCAGACCCACTTCAACGAGCAGTTCCAGCTCGTGCTGGGCGACGACATCGGCACATTGCAACGCCTGGCTCCAGGGGCGGATCACCGGAGCTCAGCCTGGTCGATGTTCGATCAGGTCATCGTCTCCCTGGATTCGGTCAAACCCATGGACAAGCGGCGCGGCTGGACCGCCGAGCGCGTCGCCGAATACAACCGCAGCCGGTTCGAGGATCTGATTACCGCCGGTTGGGATCTGGTGATCGTGGACGAAGCGCATCGGCTGGGCGGCAGTACCGACCAGGTCGCCCGCTACAAGCTCGGCAAGGGGCTGGCGGAAGCCGCGCCCTATGTGCTGCTCCTTTCGGCTACACCCCACCAGGGGAAGACCGATGCCTTTCATCGCCTGATGAACCTGCTGGATGACGACGCCTTTCCGGATATGGACAGCGTCTCCCGTGAGCGGGTGGCCCCGTATGTCATCCGCACCGAAAAGCGCAAGGCCATCGATGCCGACGGCAAGCCGCTCTTCAAACCCCGGCGGACGCAGATGGCCCCGGTGGCCTGGGAGAGCCGTCACCAACTGCAGCAGCTTCTCTACGAGGCGGTGACCGACTATGTGCGCGAGGGCTACAACCAGGCCCTGCGCGAGAAGAAGCGCCACATCGGCTTTCTGATGATCCTGATGCAGCGCCTGGTGGTTTCCAGCACCCGGGCGATCCGCACCACGCTGGAGCGTCGGCTTGCGGCACTCAAGGATGGTGAGCAACAAGCCAGCCTGCGCCTGGCGGAACTGGAAAACGGCGCGGACGGATTGGAAAGCCCAGACGATGAAATAGCCGAGCTATATGACATGGACGGCCAGGAGCTGCTCGATGAGCTGCTGAAATCCCATGTGTCGGCTCTGCAGAGCGAAGGAAGCCATGTTGAGACCCTGCTCGACGCGGCGGTCCGTTGTGAACAGGCTGGACCGGATGCCAAGGCCGAGGCTCTGATCGAGTGGATCTACAAGCTGCAAGCCGAGGAAAATGAACCGGATCTGAAGGTGCTGATCTTCACCGAGTTCGTGCCGACCCAGCAGATGCTGAAGGAGTTTCTGGAAGCCCGGGGAATCTCGGTGGTCACCCTGAACGGCTCCATGGCCATGGAGGAACGTGGGGCAGCCCAGGATGCCTTCCGCAAATCGCACCGCGTATTGGTCTCCACCGATGCGGGCGGTGAGGGTCTGAACCTGCAGTTCGCCCATGTCATCATCAACTACGACATTCCCTGGAACCCCATGCGGCTAGAGCAGCGTATCGGCCGCGTGGACCGTATCGGCCAGCCCAAAACCGTACAGGCGATCAATTTCGTATTTGAGGATTCAGTCGAGTTCCGGGTCCGCGAAGTTCTGGAGCAGAAGCTCTCGGTGATCTTCGACGAGTTCGGCATCGACAAGACCGGCGACGTGCTCGACTCGGCGCAGGCCGGTGAGTTGTTCGAGGATGTGTTCGCCTCGGCCATCCTTAATCCTGACGGCATCGAAACCTCCGTCGATCACACGGTGGCCAGGATTCGGGATGAGATTCAGCAGGTGCGCGAGTCCTCCGCCATCTACGGCATATCCGAAGAGCCGGATGTGCAAACCGCTGAGCGTCTGCGCTCGCATCCGCTGCCCCACTGGGTGGAACGGATGACGGTGGGCTACCTCAATTCACACGGCGGCGCAGCCAGTCGCAAGCGCTCATGGTGGGATCTGAATTGGCCGGATGGCCAGGAACACCGCAAAGCCGTATTCAGCGCTCGGGAAGCGGATCGTCTAACCGACGCAACCCTGCTCAATCTCGAAAACAGCCGTGTCCGTGGTCTTGCCCTGAACCTGCCCCAGGTCGCGGCAGGTCAGCCATTGCCGTGCGTAACCGTAAGCGGGCTGCCAGCCAGCATCTCCGGACTCTGGGGGCTCTTTGAGATCCGCCTTCAGGCCGGAATGCACCAGAAGACACAACTCCTGCGCATCCCCATGGTGCGGCGTGGCTATGTCAGCGTGTTTTTGAGCGAAGAAGGCAAACTGTTTCTGCCCACGGCCCGGCATATCTGGGATGCGCTGCAGACAGCGGAAGCCGAGGTGCAAGCCACCCTCGGGCAGGATGACTCTATCACCGCCCATGAGCGTTTGCAGATTGCTGCCGAACAGGCCGGACAGGAGCTATTCGATGCCCTGCAGCAGGCGCACCTCGCCTCGGTGAACAGGGAAGAGGAACGCGGCATGGTCGCCTTCACCTCTCGGCGCAAGGCCATCGAACGAGTTGGGCTGCCCGAAGTGCGCCAGTACCGTCTGGCCCGCTGCGCTGCTGAGGAAAATGAGTGGCGGCATGAACTGCAATCAGCGCGGCAGATCGTACCGGAAATCCGGTCGCTGCTGATGCTGCGGATCATCAAGGGAGGCGCTCAATGAGTAGTTGGCGAGACGCCATCCTGAACGACTTTGTGCCCAACGTCAGCAAGCTGACCCTGGTCGCGGACCCGGATTGTCTGCTGACCGAGGAGAAGCTGGCATTGGAGCTTCGCGGGCGCGGGTTCGACCTGATCGAGTTCAGTGATCCGGTCGAATTCAGATACGCCTATGAGTCAAAGTACCGTTCGATATGGGACCGGGGTGAGCACACCGATCTGGTGGTAGTCCTCCGCTTGCAGGATGCGGAGCTGGAATCCTTGCCTTACGACCTACTCCAGGCGGGCCGCAAGCTTTCATTCAACTTGGGGGATCTCTTTCCCAACCTGAGCTATCCGGTCATTGAAAAGCTCGACAGGAGCTTGCTGGATTCGCTATTTGAGGCCCAGCGCAAGTCGCCGCCGGATCGCATGGGCGACAACGCCACCAAGGATTTCATTCTCCGTCATGTGTTCGGCATTGCGGCCGAACTGATTGGGGGCGAGGTGGAGCTGCTTCGCGCCTTGCTGCGCCTGCACTACGGCAAACTCCAACTCCCGCTGATGCTGGCCGAGCGGCTTATCCAGGTTCTCAAAGGGCATGATGGATTCAAGGCTTGGCCGCTCTCTGAAATCGTTCCGGACGATGAGGCGTTCTTCGCCTTTTTGCAGGAACGCTGGCCGCTATTTCTTTCCAGGCTCGGCAGCGCTCATCAGGTACGGGAGGATTCGCCGGAATACGGCCTCAAGTATCCCGGCCCTGATCGCCTGCCATTCGACCATCAGGACATCAAGGTCTACATCGACAACCTGTTCCTGGAGGGGAAACTCACCCCTGTCGAGGTCAAAGGCATTGAAGTGGATGCCGGGTCCTGGGTTCGAAGCGGCATCGCCACGTCCGGCGTGGACGATGACGAGCTACGGATCTCTCGCTTGTTTGGCCTTGTCGAGAAGGAACTGCCCACTGCTGAAGCGCGTTACTCGGACTGGACCGCCTTTGCATTGAAATGGGCCGAACTTTCTTCGCTGGTTCATTGTGGCAACAGCACCGAGTATCAGACCCGGCTCAGGGAAATCGGCGATGCACTGAACACGACCTTTGCCGCTTGGCTGGCCGACCACTACTCCAGTCTGATCAACTTACCGCCGACCAATCCGGCCATGCTGCACCACGTGCCGCGCCGCCTGGCTCGGGATATCGAGGATTCGGGTAGTAGCCGTGCCGCTCTGATCGTGGTTGACGGCCTAGCCCTCGATCAGTGGGTGACCATCCGCCAGCTTCTGCAAAAACAGGATGCCAATCTGGTCATGCGCGAATCCGCGACCTTCGCCTGGATTCCGACGCTGACCTCGGTATCGCGGCAATCGATCTTCTCGGGCAAGCCGCCGCTCTATTTCCCGTCATCCATCAACTCGACCAACAGCGAAGAGAAACTCTGGAAACAGTTCTGGGAAGGCCATGGCCTGTCCCGACTGGATGTCGCCTACCAGCGCGGCCTTGGCGACGGCGATGCTGTGGGCGTCCTCGACTCCGCAATCCACCCCGGGAAGACCAAGGTGGTGGGGCTGGTCGTGGATAAAGTGGACAAAATCATGCACGGCATGCAACTCGGTTCGGCCGGGATGCACAACCAGATCAAGCAGTGGTGCCATGCAGGATTTCTTTCCGCGATGGTCGGCCAAATGCTGGATTACGGCTATGAGGTCTGGCTGACGGCCGATCACGGCAACATCCAATGCGACGGTAAAGGCCGCCCATCTGAAGGGGTGATTGCCGAAACTCGCGGCGAGCGTGTTCGTGTCTATCCCACGCCGGAACTCCGCGCTCAGGTGGCTGGGGCCTTCCCGTTTGCCCACGAGTGGCAGCCGGTCGGGTTGCCCGCAGATTATTTCCCCCTGGTGGCCGGTGGCCGCGACGCATTCGTGAACCCGGGAGATGCCATCGTAGGTCACGGCGGTGTAGCCATCGAAGAAGTCATCGTGCCCCTTGTGAAGTTTGAAAGGAGGACACGGTGATGGGCAAAAGACACGAAGCCATTGGCATCAAGCAGGCGATTCGTTTCGAGTGGATGCAGAAAGCAGCCAATCTGTTGCTGGCGGGACTCGACGCCAAAACCATCCGCCAGGAGCTGCATGAGTTCCTCGCGGATCGAAAAGGCAACGGCTCCGAAGGCGAACGAAGTGATCAGACCCGGACCTTTGTCGTCAACAATCTGATGAAGATCTGGGTCTCTCCTGACCCCGAGTTGATTCCATTCCGGGATGCCTCGCTGGCGTTTCTGAGGGAAAACCCGTCCATGGCCCTGGCGGTCCACTGGGGGATGATCTCGGCGGTCTATCCCTTCTGGTTCAATGTGGCCCGGCAGACCGGCCGTCTGCTGGCCTTGCAGGACCAGGTGACCCAGACGCAGATCATCAATCGCCTGAAGGAACAGTATGGCGACCGGCAAACCGTCAGCCGCTATGCCCGGTTCGTCATCCGCTCCTTTGTCGCATGGGGAGCCCTGAAGGATTCCGAGACCAAAGGCTGCTATGAGAAAGCCGCTCCGGTGAGCATTGCCGAGCCAAACCTGGCCATCCTGATGTTTGAATCCGCACTCCTGGCCACACCGGAGGCCAAGGGCGCATTGGGTCTGCTCCTGAACAACCCGGCATTCTTCCCGTTCCAGCTCCCTGTGATGACAGGAGATTTTGTTTCCCAGCGCAGCGACCGGATCGACGTGGTTCGCTATGGGCTGGACGATGAGCTGTTGAAATTGAAGGGCAACTAAATCATGCCTTCCCTCCTTGCTTGGATTGATCATGACTCGAAAGCGAGGGAACGCACACTTCGCATCCTTTCCCTTTTCCAGGAAAAGGAAAGTCGTGACGAGCTTGGGCTCGGCTCCGTGCGTGACAGCTTTGCCGATCAGTTGTTCCCAGGAACAAGCACGATCCAGACGCGCCTCCGTTACATGCTTTTCGTGCCATGGATTTACCATTCTCTGGAAGAGAAGCGACTACCTGCGGAGAATTTTGCGATCCAGGCTGACAAGCTGGAAAGAGACCTGGTTCAGCCATTGATGGATTCCGATGATCAGGCTGGCGTATTTGGAAAAACCGCAGGAAAGAGGCTCAAACGGTTGCCCAGCTCCGTCTACTGGGCAGGTCTCGGTGTCTGGGGAATACGCATTACGCCATTCTCGCAAGACGAATATCACAGGCGCATCGACGAAACTTACCGTCGCCGGAATGCCCTGAAGGCTCTTGAGAAAGACGCAAAGGTACGAGGAGACGACATCGACGTTGATCAGCGGATGGCCACTCTCAGTTGGTATCCTCGATTGCCAGCACCTCCGGAAGATTTCCCGTCAACGGTGAACTTCGCTTTATCCCGGGAAGAAGCCGAGTTTATTCGGGATCGCATCCAGGTCGCTTGCCCCAACAGCCTCCTCTCTTTCTTGGCGCTGCACTGCGAGCCTGCCGACACCCAAGCCCCATGGGAACATCCGGATTACGGCCGCTTTTCCGACCAGCATAAAGAACTCCTGACCCATGCACGGCTGTTCTCGGAGGTGATGCATGGGGCGGCGCTCTCGTACAACGTTCAGCTCGCCAGGCTTCGAAACCATGACGACCTTGTCGCCGAGCATCAGGCAAGTTTCGACGAATGGACCGCAAATCTCCCCCTGGAGGAAATTCGCGCCTGGTCGGTGAGCCGCCTCTGGGAGTTAACCATGGATCATGGCCACACCATCACCCTGCAAACGAGATCCTTCATTCAGCAGTGGATCGACCATACCCGGAAGTCCCCCAGCGACCTCCTTTCTAACGCCGAGGCGCTCATTCTGATCAAAAAAAGGGAAATGAAACTAAAAGGCACGCGTTCCCGGTTCAGAAACCAGAGAGCGCTCGAGCAGTGGGGTGGGTACTCCGGCGTCGGAAGACTCGTTTATCGCTGGCCAAATGTGAAGGTGCTTTTGAACGATCTGCACCAGGGGATGAACCGGGAGAAGAAATGCTAAACCCAAACTCCCGGAGCCTTTATACCTCTGCATTGACCCCTCCACCGGGAATGATGTTCGACGAAGCCGTTGCGACCACTTTTTCGATGGACCCAGCCTTACTGCTTGAGGCACCCGTCTACTTGGCGTTAATGGCGGCGGATGGCCAGACTGATCCAGACCCGTTGTCTGTGCTTGAAGCCATCCGCAGGTACTCGAAACGCATCACCGTCTATGTGCAACGAGGACGGATTCAAGTGCCCCAGATCGCCAAGCCCAATCCCTTGTTTGGGTTTCTGGAGGAAATGGTTGTCGAGGTAACCGCCCCCGGTGGAGGTGTCTTTCATCCAAAAGTCTGGGCAATCCGTTTTGTCAGCCCTGATCAAAGCAGCTCGATGTATCGTCTGGTGGTGTTGACGAGGAATATGACCACCGATCAGTCCTGGGACCTGTCACTTCAACTCGAAGGCACGATTGCAGGCCGGAAGTTCAAATTAAATAAACCGTTGGCGCATTTCTTCAAGATGCTTCCTGATCTGGCTGTTGGAACGACAGAATCGGGCAGGATCGAACAAGCTCTTAGATTCGCGGACGAACTGCACCGAGTCCAGTGGGAACTCCCCGACGGCTTTGACGAGCTGACCTTCTATCTTCCGGGCACGAAAGGGTTTGACTGGGAGCCTCCCATGGCGAATCGGATGGCCGTCATCTCGCCGTTCTGTTCTGACGAAGCCCTGCGATCATTGGTGAAAAAAACTAAGGCCGCTGATGCGCTCATCTCACGTCCGGAGTCATTATCAGCTCTGAAGAAGGAGACTCTCGATCTCTTTACGCAATGCCTTCATTTGGACGACGCAGCGGAGACCGAGGATGGCGAGGAAGACGATGCCACTGAGCAGCCGTTTGCGACCGGCCTCCATGCAAAGGTATATCTGTTTGAGACCCGATACTATTCAAATTACACCCATGTGGTCATGGGGTCCGCGAATGCGACCAACGCGGCGCTGAGCGCTTCGAAGAATATCGAGATTCTGGTCGGGCTGGTTGGCAGGAAGAGTAAAGTCGGCGGCATCGACGAACTTCTTGGCGCTGACGGATTAGGAGAATATCTTGTCGATTTCGACGCGACCAAGGACGCAGAGATCGATGCGGTCAGGCAGGAGGCTGAGGAATCTGTTGAGAGGGCTCGCTCCCGGATATCTGAAGTAGCTCTGTCCATCGAGTGCAACCCGGGATCGAAGGACGGTCTGTGGGCATTGGTGCTGACTGGAGAAATCCCACCCCTTGAGGGGATCGTCAGGGCTTCTGCATGGCCGATAACCGTCATGCGAGATTTTGCGGTGGACATCCTGGACAGCGATGCTGATGGCGGGATCATGCTTGGAGAGTTCTCTGCTTCTTCTGTAACCGGCCTTATTGCGTTTGAGCTTAGGACCAACCATCCGGATGTTACGGCCAGATTTGTGCTCAACCTTCCCGTTACAGGCATTCCAGAGGAACGCAACTCCGCCATCTTGCAAACGGTGATCAGCAATCGGGACGGATTCCTTCGTTATCTACTGCTCTTGCTGGGTGATGATAAGGTATCTGGACTTGATCCAGGCAGTGGCTCCGGGTTTGCCAAATGGTTAGCTCGCTTGGCCGACGGTGAGGATATCCCACTACTGGAAGAGCTGACCCGCACGTACAGTCGACATCCGGAGAGACTGGCGGAAATCTCGGGGCTGGTTCGTGATCTCTCCCAGGGAAACAAGAATTCTATTATCCCCGAGGATTTTTTAGACCTTTGGAAGGTTTTTGAATCGGCCATCAGGGGGCGTGATGCATAGTAACCGCTTTCTATCAACTCCCGCCTTGGCCGGTCTGAAAGATTTCCAGAGGAAGACCGTGGATTACGTCTTCAAGCGGCTCTATGGCGATGACCCAACTTCCCGTTTTCTGATCGCCGATGAAGTTGGACTCGGGAAAACGCTTGTCGCCCGGGGAATCATCGCCAAGACCTTGGAGCACCTCCAGGACGAGGTGGATCGGGTCGATGTGATCTACATCTGCTCCAATGCCGCCATCGCAACCCAGAATGTCAATCGGCTCAATGTCAGCGACACTGATGGTTTTTCAATCGCCACGCGGCTGACTTACCTTCCCAGGCAAGTGCGGTCACTACGAAAGAACAAGGTAAATTTCATCAGCCTGACGCCCGGCACCGCCTTCGACCATGCGCGTAGTCGAGGGGGGCATGCCGACGAACGGGCTATCCTCTATCGGATGCTGTACGACTTGCCCCTGGCGCAAAATGAACGGCGCAGACGGCTGCGGGTAGGCCTCCTCAACATTCTTCAGGCGACAGCAGGTAAGGATAACTGGCGAGCCAAGGCCAAAAACCTCCCAGCAGAGGATCTGGATGCCGACCTTTCCAAGGCCTTCCGCCGGGCAGTTCTTGAGGATGCCGAACTGTATGCGGCCCTGAAGGAAGGCTGTGAACGCTTTGCTCGTTACCGGGACTACAGCAGAATCCCCTGGGAGGACTCCGAACTTCGCTACGACCTGATCGGAAAACTCAGAAGTAAGCTGGCTTCAGTGTGCCTTTCCGCGCTTGAGCCCGATCTGGTCATCCTTGATGAGTTCCAACGATTCAAGCACCTGTTGGATGGCGATGACGAAGCCTCCATGCTGGCGACCGCGCTCTTTGAACATCCCGACGTTCGCGTTCTCCTGCTGTCCGCAACGCCCTACAAGATGTTCACCCTCGACCAGGAGAATGACGAGGACGACCACTATCCAGATTTCATCAGGACGCTGAACTTCCTCTTCAATGATTCCGGTGAGGTCGATGCGGTCAAAAATCTCTTGTCAGAACATCGAACGACGCTCCATGCCTGCGCGAAGGGGTCGGTATGTCAACCGGGGAAAAAGGCCGAACTTGAACGAGCGCTCCTGAAGGTCATGTGTCGAACAGAACGGGTCGCGACGACTCGTGATCATAACTCGATGCTGACCGAGATTGAACGGATGGCTCCCCTTACGCCAGCGGACCTTCAGCACGCCGCGACGGTTGACGCAGTGGCAATCTGTGTCAAGGCCGGGGAGCCAATCGAATACTGGAAGTCTGCGCCTTACCTGATCAACTTTCTGAAGCATTATGAGCTGCGGCATAAGCTGGATGCCCAGTTGAATGCCCCTTCAGATGCTCTTCGCGGAACTCTTTCGTCGGCAAATGGGCAGTTGCTGACGAAGGGTAAATTTGAAGGCTATCAGGCTCTCGATCCTGCCAATCCGAGGATGCGCGTACTTTTTGAAGACACGATTGATAAGGGCATGTGGCAGCTTTTATGGATGCCGCCTTCCATGCCGTATATCGAGCCTGGCGGCGCATACCAGGACAAGGATGGCTTGACCAAGGCCCTTGTGTTTTCCTCTTGGAGTGCTGTTCCGGACGCGATTGCGTCGATCTGCTCCTACGAAGCCGAACGGAAGATGATCGCCGGAACCTCGGTTTCCCACAGCGAACTCTATGACAAGATTAAGCCATTGCTGCGGTTTGCGGTGGCCTCAAATGATAATCGCTTGACTGGTATGCCGGTTATTGCCTGGTTGCTGCCGTCCCCAACCCTTGCCACCAAGATTGACCCGCTTGAGATTGCTCTGGGCCGTGGAACCGGACCACTGGACGTCCAGGAGCTGAGGGACGAGGTCAAGGCTATTTGCCGCAGTTTGGTCGAGACCCTGCCTGATGCCGGGGAAGGGACGCGGGCTGATGAGCGATGGTATTGGGCGGCTCCCATTCTTCTCGATTCCCATAATGGGTTGTTGGACTGGTGTAAGAGCCATTCGGGATGGAGATCCGCTACGCCGGACCATGAATCAGGCACCCGTTTCAAAGATCACATCGACCTGCTGGTCAGCATGGCGGAGGGCAACATTCCTCTCGGTCCTCAGCCAGATGATCTGGTCGATGTGCTTTGCGATCTGGCTCTTGCCGGTCCAGGCGTGTGTGCCTTGCGAGCACTTCGCCGTATCGGTGTCGGGATCGATGCGGGCGATCCGAACCTTCTGTCGGCCGCAGCCAGAATCGCATCCGGCTTCCGATCTCTTTTCAATATGCCGGAGACGATTGCCATGCTGCGAGGCTCCGGCGAGGACACTTATTGGCGGTTAACGCTTCAGTACGGTATCGACGGCAATCTCCAATCGGTGCTCGACGAATATGTGCATGTTCTTCGAGAGTCTTTGGGTCTCCAAGAGCACTCACCGGAAGGACAGGTGGCTGGCATAGCCGAGTGCATCCAATCGGTGTTGTCACTGCGAACCGCGCAGATTCGAATCGACGAAATAAAGATGTCGGGCGACGGCTTTGCTCTCGATGATTTCAACACCCGCTGTCGTTTCGCGCTCCGGTTCGGGGATATTCGAGACGACAACAACCAGGCTCTCGTTCGCGCAGACTCGGTACGGGACGCCTTCAACTCACCGTTTCGTCCCTTCGTTCTGGCGTCGACCTCGATAGGTCAGGAAGGGTTGGACTTCCACACTTGGTGCCATGCCGTGGTCCATTGGAACCTGCCTTCCAATCCCGTTGATCTTGAACAGCGCGAAGGCCGGGTTCATCGGTATAAAGGCCATGCGGTCAGAAAGAATGTTGCGGAACGGTATGGTCTGACTGCTCTCTCCGTGGCGCATGAGGGAGGCGATCCGTGGCAGACCCTTTTTCAGATCGCGGCCCAAGGCAAATCCAATGGGCTTTCCGATCTCATCCCGTATTGGATCTTCGAGGATGGTTCCGCCCGGGTGGAGCGCCGCATTCCTCTGCTCCCGTACAGCAAGGAGGTTGGGAAACTCAAACGGCTGAAGCAAGGGTTGGCCCTCTATCGGATGGTTTTCGGTCAACCCCGCCAGGAAGATCTGCTGTTCAGCCTTAGCCAGAACGGTAACCATGAGTCAGCGGATTTGGCCGACTGGCTGATTTCGTTGGAGCCACCGAAGACAAGTCCGCTATCGGAACTGGAAGATGCGTTGAAGTTGGCCACGCCATTTACTCCAGCAGAAACCTAAGTAAACAGGAGGCGACCATGCCAAAGAAACCAGGATCACATCATGTCGTGCCCAACGCCGACGGCGGTTGGGATGTCAAGAAAGACGGTGCGACCCGTAGCAGCGGCCACTTCGACAAGAAGCAGGAAGCCGTTGATGCCGGGCGCAAGATCAGCCAGAACCAAGGCACCGAGTTCTACATCCACGGCAAGGACGGGAAGATCCAGAACAAGGACAGCCACGGGAACGATCCGTATCCGCCAAAAGGTTGATGCTCAGGCCAATTCGATTCCCGTTTTGGGAACCGAACCGGCGTCCGAAAACCGGATTCGAAGTTGTTGCTGAGAAGCGCCAGGTATCCGGTTTTATTGCAAACCCGTCACCCTCGTCCGGTGCCGGGAAATCAGGGGAGAAAACTGCTTCTCTGGTCGGGTTGTCGGGAAATGCTTGTGTGAGATGATTTCGGCGTTTATTATCAAGGAGTTACGAGGAGCGCGGGCTTTGAGACTGTTTTGCGGTAGGTCGGCGTTCCCTCCACCAGAATTCCCTGCCGCGACCCCTCGTTCGGAGGGGTTTTTTATTGCGCATTGCGCGCGGGACCGCCGGGTCCGCCCCGGGCCCTCTCTTTCCGTGGCTCCTGATGCGCTCCGCCG
>Ga0302238_1001245_pt1 | contig 21611 bp, 18 predicted proteins | sample AAG_UR_Asn_MG_FD_193527 | JGI IMG/M metagenome (GOLD analysis project Ga0302238, IMG submission 193527) | Enriched activated sludge microbial communities from anaerobic digester in WTTP, New Holstein, Wisconsin, United States - AAG_UR_Asn | ecosystem: Engineered > Bioreactor > Anaerobic >... | reverse complement strand
AACCGCCTCGGGCTGGGGGACCGGATAACCCGGCTCATCCCCGAATCGGAGCTCCGGCCCCCGGAGGCCCAGGGGGCTCTGGCCCTGACCTTCCGCCTCGGGGACCCGGCCCTTCGGGAACTCCGGAAGCTCTTCGTCACGCCTGTTGTCTTCGCCGGGGCCGGGATCTCCCGGGGAGACCTGACGGAGGATGTGCGGGACGCCCTTTCCCGCTGCGAAGTCTGTCTGCACGACGCGCTGCTGGATCCCGGGGCGCTGCGCTTTCTTCCCCCCGGGGCGGAGGTCCTTCCGGTGGGCAAGAGGTCCGGGAGCCACTCGCTGCAGCAGGAGGAGATCAGCGCCCTCATCCGCCGTCATGCCCGGCGGGGGAAGCGGGTGCTCCGGCTGAAGGGGGGAGACCCGGGGATCTTCGGCCGCCTGGCGGAGGAGGTCCGGGCCGTGGAAGACCTTGCCCTGCCCTACCGGGTCCTGCCGGGACTGAGTTCCTTCCAGGCGGCGGCCCGGTGGGGGATTCTGCCCACCAGCCGGGGCCTTTCCCGGGGTTTCACGGTGATCACTCCCCGGGGGGACGGAGGAGAGGAGGCCCCCATCGGGAGGGACGCCCGGGCGGAGGCGCCTGTTTTCATCTACATGGGGACGGAGAGGGCGGAGGAGATCCGGCGGACCCTGGCCGCCGAGGGGCGGCCGCCGGAGGAGCCCGCGGCGGTCCTTTTCGGGATCGGGAGCCCCGGGGCGGCCCCCATCAGAACCAGTCTGGCGGGCATCCCCGAGGCGGTCCGCTCCGCCCGGGAGGCGGCCGGCGACGGAGCTGTCCCCCCGGGCCTCATCGTGGTGGGGGCCGCCGCGGCGGGGAGCTGGACCAACCACGGCCTTCTGGCGGGAAAGAGGGTCCTCCTCACCGCCGGGGGGGCCGTCCGGGACAAGGCGGAGGAGGCGGTCAGGGACGCGGGAGGAACACCGGTCCCGCTGCCCCTCATCGATCTGGTCCGGGAGGAGGACCTCTCCTGGGCGCGGGATCTGCGGAGCCGGGACTGGATCGTTCTGACATCCCCCGCTGCGGCGGGGTTCTTTCTGGAGACTCTGCGGGAGCTTCGGGTGGATCTGCGGGGTCTTCCCCGGATCATGACCCCCGGCCGGGAGACCGCTCGGGCGCTGGAGGATGCGGGAATCTACGCCGACCTCCTGCCGGAGAAGGATTTCGGCGCGGATGGGATGCTGAAGGCCGCGGGGGAAAGGGACGACCCCGGGAAAGACGAGACCCGGGATGGCGGCGCCGCCCGTGGCGCCGGAGGTCTCCCGGAAAAGGGAGTCCTTCCGGAGGCAACCGGCGCGCCGGGATCTGCGCCGGAGGACTCCGGCGCGACGCCGGGACATGGGCATGGGGACGGGGATGCGGACAGGCGCCTCTCCCGGGCCTTCGCCGGAAAGCGGGTGCTCCGTCTCCGCTCCGACCGGGCCTCCCTCCGGGTGACCCTCGCCCTGCGGGCCGCGGGGGCCGAGGTGGAGGACCGCGTCCTGTACCGGAATGTGGCGCTGCGGCCGGAGAAGCTGCCGGATTTCGACGCGGCGTTCTTCGCCAGCGCTTCGGCGGTCCAGGCCTTCGCGTCGGTCTGGGGGATCTCCGCCCTGGCGGGACGGGAAATCCTGGCCATCGGGAAACCCACCGAAGCGGCCCTTCTGGCCCTGGGTGCGCCGGGGGTTCTGGTGAGCCCCGAGGCCGCCGCCCGGGGCGCCGTAGCCTTCCTCGCCGCCCGGGAACTGGGCCGGAGGCTGGGCGGAACAAACTGAAAGCCGCCCGCCCCCGGGAGGGTGAGCTTGGCAAAAGGCCGGAAACGGCTACAATAAAAAAAACGAGGAGACCAGACATGGAGGGATTTCCCCTTGTCCGTATGCGGAGACTGCGGCGGAGCCCGCAGATCCGGAAGATGCTCGACCTTCCCCTGCCGGGGCCGGAAAAATTCCTCTGGCCCGTTTTCGTCATCCCGGGCAGGAGGAAGCGGGTCCCCATCGACGCCATGCCCGGCCAGGACCGGCTCTCGAGGGACGAACTGCTCCGGGACCTGGAGGGGGTGGCGAGGATGGGGGTGGGGGGCATCCTGATCTTCGGGGTCCCCGGGGATGAAGGGAAGGACCCGGCGGGGTCCGGGGCCTTCCGGGCCGACGGAGTGGTGCAGAAAACCTGCCGGGAGGTGAAGAAGAACTTTCCCGACCTCATCGTCGCCACCGATGTCTGCCTCTGCGCCTACACCGATCACGGCCACTGCGGCCCCCTGGCCCCGGGGGGGGATGTGGACAACGACAGGGCGCTGGACCTGCTGGCGAAAACCGCCGTGTCCCACGCCGAGAGCGAAGCGGACTGGGTCGCCCCCAGCGCCATGATGGACGGCCAGGTGCAGGCCATCCGCCGGGCCCTGGACGCCCGGGGCTTCACCCAGACCCTGCTGATGAGTTATTCCACCAAGTTCGCCTCCGCCATGTACGGGCCCTTCCGGGAGGCGGAGGACTCCGCCCCCGGCGCCGGGGATCGGAAGGGCTACCAGGCCTCCTATGGGGACCTGAACCAGGCCCTACGGGAATCCCGGCTGGACGAGGGGGAAGGGGCTGACATCCTGATGGTGAAGCCCTCCCTCTTTTACCTGGACATCATCGCCCGGCTCCGGGACAGGACTCTCCTCCCCCTGGCGGCCTATAACGTCTCCGGGGAGTACTCCATGCTCCACGCCGCCGCCCAACGGGGCTGGGGCGATCTGACGGGGATGGTGCGGGAGAGCGTCACCGCTCTGGCCCGGGCGGGAACGGACATTTTCATATCCTATTGGGCGAAGAACTACCACACCTATTTCGGAGGCGCCGCATGAGCACGTCGGACCATCTGTTTGAAAGGGCCTGCAGGGTGATCCCCGGGGGGGTCAACAGCCCGGTCCGGGCCTTCAAGGCCGTGGGGGGGCGCCCGGTCTACATGCAAAGCGCCGAGGGCTGCCGGCTCACCACCGCGGACGGACGGGAACTGATTGATTTTGTCAATTCCTGGGGACCCCTGATCCTGGGTCACGCCGATGCGGATGTGGTGGCGGCGGTCCGGGAGGCGGCGGGGAAGGGAACCAGCTACGGGGCCAACCACGAGGGAGAGGTCCGGCTGGCGGAACTCCTGACGTCGCTGATTCCCGCCATGGACATGGTGCGGCTGGTCAACAGCGGCACCGAGGCCACCATGACCGCCCTGCGGCTGGCCCGGGGTCACACCGGGCGGAACAGGATCGTCAAATTCGACGGCTGCTACCACGGCCACGCGGACTATCTCCTGGTCTCCGCCGGGAGCGGTCTTCTCACCGGGGGCATCGGCTCCTCCGCGGGAGTCCCCGCCGACGCGGTGCGGGACGTTTTCGTCCTGCCCTACAACGACGACGCCGCGGCCCGGGAACTCTTCTCCGCCCGGGGCGGAGAGATCGCGGCGGTGATCGTGGAGCCCCTGGCGGGAAACATGGGGCTGGTGGAGCCGGCCCCGGGCTTCCTGAAAACCCTCCGGAACCTCTGCTCCCGGTCCGGGTCGCTGCTGATTTTCGACGAGGTGATCACCGGGTTTCGGACCGGGCTGTCCGCCTATGCCACCTTCCTGGGGATAGCCCCGGATCTCATCTGCCTGGGGAAGATCATCGGAGGGGGTCTTCCCATCGGGGCGGTGGGGGGGAGCCGGAAGATCATGGAGGAGCTGGCGCCGCTGGGCCGGGTCTACCAGGCCGGGACCCTGAGCGGCAACCCCCTGGCGGTGGCGGCGGGGATCGCCACCATCGAAAAGCTCCGCCGGACCCTCCCCTACGACCGGCTGGCGGCCTTTGCGGAACGGATAGCGGAGAGTCTGAACCGGGCCGCCGGCGCCGAAGGCCGGGATTTCCATGTGGCCCGGGCCTTCGGCATGTTCACCCCCTTCTTCAAACGGGGACCGGTGCGGAACCTGGAGGACGGGAAGGGCTGCGACACCGGCCGCTACGGGAGGTTTTTCCGGGGAATGCTGGACCGGGGCTTCTATCTGCCCCCCTCCCAGTATGAACTCTGCTTCACCTCCGCCGCCATGGGGGAGGGGGAGATCGACCGCTTCATCTCCGCCGCCGGAGAGGCCCTGACGGAGGCATTCGGAAAACCATGAGATTCCTCCACGCCGCAGACCTGCATCTCGCCACGGCGGAACGGGCCTATTCTCTGGGGGCGCTGGAGGAGATCATCCGGATCGCGGCCCGGGAGAAGTGCGGAGCCATCCTGCTGGCGGGGGATGTTTTCGATTCGTACAGGGACATGGAGGCCCTGCGGGGGGAGTTCCGGGATCGACTGGAATCCCTCCCCCCGGACTGCGCGGTTTTCTTTATTCCGGGGAACCACGAGGAGCTGCGGAGCCCGTCGGGCCGGGCTCCCCTGTCGGGCCTGGACCTGGGAAGGGCCCGCATCCCGGAGGAGACTCCTTTCCAGCTGTTCTCCCTCTCCCCGGAGGCGGAGCTTCTCTGCCTGCCTTTCCGCCGGGATTATTCAGACTACCGGAACTGGCCGGCGCCTCCGAAGAAGAGACCCCTCAGGATCCTGCTGGCCCATGGACTGGTTCCGGGGATCGTCTACACCGGCCCGGAGGAGGAGTCTCCCGCGGGAACCATCGACCCGGACCTTTTCGGCTATCTGAGCATCGACCTTGCCGCCCTGGGGCATATCCATGCCGGGTCGATCACCCGGATCGGGGACACCACGGTGGCCTATCCCGGGTCGGCCCGGGTCTGGCGGGAGGGGGAGACCGGCCCCCGGCAGGTTTTTCTGGGCGCCACCGACACGATTCCCCCCCGGCTCGTCCCGGTCAGACTCGAGTCGGCGGGGGCCTTCGTGCCGCTCTCCCTGTCGGTGGGCCTGGACGGGGAGGTCCGCCTGCCCCAGGACTTCGGGACGCCGGGAAAGATGGACTGGCTGCATCTGGAGGTCTCCGGAGTGGTGGAGGATGAAAGGCCGGTCCTGGAAGAGGCGCGGAAGATCGTCACGAGTCTGGAAAAAAACTGCCGCCGGGTCACTACGGATACGGCGAGCCTGGAAGTTCTGGCGGGTATCTCCACCCATCCCCTGGCCCGGGAATTCCTGAAGCGTTGGGAAGCTCTACTGGCGCAGGGCGGCGGCGCGGCGGGGGACGGAGGCGCGGCGGGGGACGGAGGAGCGGGCTCCGGGGTCCGGGCGACGACGGAGGGCGGGGGAGCCGCGGCCGGAGGCGCCGGCCCCGGGGAAAACGACCCCCTCGCGGCGCTGCTGCTGGCCCGCCGGAAGGGCCTCTCGGCGCTGAAGGCCGTCTTGGAGGGGCGCCGATGATCCTCCGCCTTGTCATCGACAACTTCGGAAAATTCCGGGGACGGAGCTTCGATTTCGGGCCGGTGACTCTTTTCTCCGGCCGGAACGAGGCGGGAAAGACCAGCCTCTTCGATGCCCTATTCGACGCCCTCTGCAGCCCCCGGGGGAACAACGATCCGGCCAGACGCCTGAGAGCGCGGTACGGTCAGGACCGGAAGGCCCGCCTGGAGTTCCAGGGTGAGGAGTACGCCATCCCCGCCCCGGACTTCCTGAACCTCTTCGCCATCCGAGCCGGGGATCTGAGTCTGGAGATCGGCTCCAACTCCGAATGGATGAACCGGGTCAAGGCCAACCTCTTTTCCGGAGGAATCGATCCCAGGGAGGTGGTGAGGGCCCTGGAGGAGGACCTCACCAGCACGGCCAGGGGGAGGCTTGCCCGGGAAGAGCGGGATCTCGCGGCGGAACTGCGGGACCTTCGCCTCCGGCTGGACAGGGACCGGGCGGAGCGGGAGGCCTGTCTGGCGGAAGAAAGGCGTGTCCAGGACCTGGACCGGAGGCGCCGGGCCGATGAGGAGATGTCGGCGGCCCTGGCGGGGGAGGTGGCAGAACTGGAGAAAAGCCTCCGCGGGCAGAGGGTCATCAGGGAGCTACGGACCTTGCGGGAGGCCGCCTCCCGACCGGGGGAGAGGAGGAGGCTGGAAGCGGACCTGGTCCGCCTGCGGCGCTTCACCCCGGACGGGCTGGATTCCCTCCGGGGGACGGAGGAGCGGATAAAACGGCTGGGGGAAGAGAAGGAAAAGATCCGGGCGGCCCTGGAAGCGGCGGAGGACGGTTTCCGCCGCCATCTGGAGGAGAAGACCCGGGGGGAGGAGGAGAGGGACCGGCTGGAGCGGGCCCGCGCCCTGGCTGAGGCGCTGAAAGCCTCCCTCGGCGACCGGGAGCGTCTGGTGGAGAGAAAAACCGTCACGGTCCTCCGGGTTCCTCTTCTGGCGGCGGCGCTTCTGTTTCTCGGAGCCGGCCTGGCCTCGTTTTTTCTGCTGCCCCGGGAATACGCCGCAGGGAGTCTCGTTGCGGGGGTCTCCCTCTTCGCCGCCGCCGGGGCTTTCGCCTTCCACCGGGAGACCCGGGAAGACACCCGCCGCTTCGACGGGGCCCTCGCCCAGGCGGCGTGGCGATGGGAGGCCGAAACCGGCGAATCCTGGAAAGGCCTGGGCTACGAGGCGATTCTTGTGGCTTTGGATCGGGCCGCCGAAAAGGCGGTCTCGGCGGCGGAAAAGTTCCGGGCCCTCCGGGATGCCGCGGCGGCCGCGGAAGGCCGTCAGGCGTCTCTGGGAGCGGCTTTCCGGAAGGCCGATGGGGAGCATCAGGAAACCATCCGGGAAGCGCGCTCCTTTCTCGACGGCGCCGGCGCCGCCGATCTGGCGGAGTACGCCCAGGGCCTGGTCCTCCGGAGGCAGGGGGAGGAGCGCCTTGCCGGGGTGGACCGGCTCCTCCGGGAAGGGCGGGACAAATACGGGGCTTCCACCGACGATGAGCTGGAGGCCCTGCTGATGCGACGGGCGGAGGACCTGGGCCGGGAGGCTGCGGACCGGGAGCTGTCCGACGGGGAGGTCCGGGCTTTGGAGAGCCGGCTTCGGGAAAGGAAGACGGAGCTGGACGGCCTCCAGGCGACGGAGCGCAGCGCTCTGGGGGACGTCAGCCTGAAGCTCGGAGCGGTCCGGGAGAGGTTCCGGGGGCTTCCGGAGAGGATCTCCCAGGGGGAGAGGGAAACTGCCTGGATGGAGCTGAGGCTCCGGGAGATCGGGCTCGAAAAAAAAGCCATCGACATCGCCCGGTCCATTTACTCCTCCCTGGCGGAGGATGGGGACGTCATGCTCGGGGAGCTTTCCCGGGAAATCTCCGGGTTCTTTTCCCGCTTCGTCGCGGAAGAGAGGACGGTGGGTCTGGGGTCCTTCTCGCTGACCGTCGCGAAGATTCAGGACGGGGAGGGCGGCCGGCGCGAGGGGGAGCTGCTGTCGTCGGGGACTCGGGACGCCTTTCTGCTGGCCGCCCGGCTGGCCCTGGCCCGGAAATCCGCACCCCCTGACGGCAGGGCGCTGGTAGTGCTGGACGAACCCTTCATGGCCCTGGACCGGCCCCGGACCTCCCGCGCCCTGGAGGCGCTGAAGGACTTTCATCGGGAGACGGGCTGGCAGATCGTCCTTTTTTCCAAGGACGAGACCCTGGAAAAACAGGCACAGGAGATCTTCGGCGGGCTTTTACGGGTGAACCGGTTGTAGCCCTCGGGCAGGGCGGCCGGAGAAGGCCCCAAGGGGCGGGGCGCATGGAACCCTGGCGCTTCAATCCCATGGGCGTAAACAATGCACGACTTGATAATCGCGCAGATATGTATGGAGCCGGCAGAATGGGACGAGCTGTAAAAAATTGGCTTGAGTTCTGCAGTCAGTTTGAGGAGGGGAAGAAACAAGCAGTTTTTCTGCAATGAGGGCTAACCGAAAATTTCCGGGCTTTTATTCATTATTTCCTGAAGCTGTTTCTTGAAGACTGGTACTATGTTTTTTGCAACATCCCAAACCAATTTATAGTTAACTGAAAAATATCCATGTATAAGCTTGTCCCGCATCCCGGCGATGTTCCGCCAAGGTACTTCAGGGTTTTGGACAACCATAAGGTTTGAAATGTTTTTTACGGCCTCTCCTATTATTTCAAGGCTTCGTGTAAAAGCTCGTTTTGCTCTGTCATCCCGAAGGAATTTTTCTTCATCCAGGTTCTGGGTTTCATTTTCCAAAAATCTGATTTCATCCAGAATATGCTGAAACAGTTCTCTATCAGAATGGAACATACTCAACTTCTTCGAGGATTTTTGGTCCGATATAAGGACTTAAGCTGTCAAGGGTGATTAGATCCACTTTCCGCGACAAATTGTCTTCGAGAAAATATGCCAGGTTAATAAAATTGTTATAGTTCAGTTTGTCTGAATAAAACTCAACAAGGATGTCAATATCACTGTCGGGTTTTTGCGTTTTACGAACATAAGAGCCAAAGAGACCAATTTTTTTCACTCCATAAGAAATTATGGACTCCCGATTGGATTTGAGGAAATTTACTATATCTGCTTTTTCTATCATGTGCATCGCCCCAAGTATACTACATTCCGATAAAAAAAGATGTCTGCTTTTTCCTGGGCATTCTGATGGGGCCATTGGGCTAAACCGGAGCAGTCAAAATCGTCGGGGCCGTTTCCGCCCCAGATATAGGGATCTTCAATTTTGGTTAATGTCAGATCCAGGGGTTTTTGGCTTCTGTGTGCAGTTTTTTTAAATCTCACACTAAAGACACAGAAAGAGTCTTAAGTGTTATTGGACTCCATTATTGAGTACCTGACTGTCAGACTGAACAATCCATCTGCTGCTGCGGAATCTGTCACTATAGCTGACACCTGATTCTTCCTGATCTTTGACATTTTTAAGACGCCCTGTTCAGCCGAACCCCTTGATCCGGAATCTGTCAATATAGTTGACACCTGATTCTTCCTGATCTTTGACATTTTAAGACGCCCTGTTCAGCCTGACCCCTCGATCCGGGGCAACTTTCCGGGGTCCCCGAACAAATCGTTCCGGATTTTCTCCAGCCGCCCTGTCCAGGGTCTCCTGGCGAAGGCGGAAAAGGAGAATGTCTTCTCCGGTATGCTTCGGCTGTGGAGTGACATATCCTATCCCCGAATGTCGGTGATGTGTACCAGTCGATGAAACGGGAGAACCATTCCCGGGCCTGCGCGATCCCGGTGAAAACATTCGGATGGCTCACACGGTATTTCACCGTCTTGAAAAAAATTTCTATGAACGGGTTATCATCATTTACCCGTGGCCGGGAAAAAGACAGACCCGCCTGGAGCCGCGGGAGGAACGCTACCGGTAAGAGCCCTTCATCGGTCCGCCGTTATCCGCAAGTACAAGCTGGACCTCTTCCTCACGGAGGTTGCGGGGCGCCGTTTTCTTCACCTCCTTGCGCCGGTCAGTTGCCTTCCCAGACCGCCGGCGAAGGAAACGGTTGAATGAGATCCCCAGAACTTCGCATGCTGTCTTCACCCGGAAACCATCGGCTGCAGCTTCGTCTGCCAGGCGTATTGTCTGCTCTTTCTGTTCGCAGCAGGTAAGGATCCTCGTTTGAGCCGGGCAGCGACCGACTTCTTTCGCTACCGTGTAGACGACGCGGTTTTCCGGTGGAAAGACCTTCCGTAAACCTGTGTTCCGAAACCATTGACTGTGCTTCATCCGCCGCCTCCTTCAGGTGACTTCTCTGTTGACACAGAGAGCGCTTGCGGCCTTCTGTGAAACTTACTCCGCCTCACCTGACTTCCGCCGGACGGGCCCCCGGTCCCGGGGAGCCCGCCGCGTTCGATACGCCGTGGCCCCTACTCCTTCAGCGAGGAGGGGGAGATCCCCCAGCGCCGCCGGAAAACCCGGCTGAAGTAGTTGGTGTCGGTGAAACCCGTGGCTTCGGCCACCTCCTTGACCGTCGCCGCCCCCTGGCCGAGCAATTGGCGGGCCTTCTCCATCTTCTTCTGGTTCACGTACTCGATGAAAGGCGCTCCCAGATAGTCCCGGAAGAGCTTGGAGAAGTACTTGCCGCTGATTCCCACCAGGGACGCGACCTCCTCCACCGAGAGGGGTTTGTCCAGGTGCTCGTCGATATACCGCCGGACGAAGGCGAAGGGACGCTCATAGCGATCCCGGCGGTCGGTTGCCGCCGCCTGGGCCGCCATGTCGATGAGGTCCATAAGATATATCTCCTCTTCCATGACGCTGCCCTTTGGGGCCTTGTCCAGGGAGAGGAGCGGTATGTTTTTGGCCACTTCATATGAGAAAAGGGTCACCAGTTCGTGGAGATCCTCCACCGCCTCCTCTCCGCCCCGGGAGCTGGTAATCGTATCGATGAGGACGTGGGCCAGGGTGCGGGCCTCTCGGGCGTCGCCCTCCAGGGTGGAGGAGAGCATCCTCCGGAGGAGGAGATGGGCGTGCTCCCGCTTCTGGGGACTGAGGAGGACCTCGCTGTAGCGCTGCAGTCTCAGGCGATTTTTATGGGCCCAGTTGAAGGCTATAGAGGCGGTGGAGATGGACCGGGGAATCCCCTCCAGAGACGGGAAGGGGACGCCGCTTCCGATGGTCAGGGTTCGCTCTTCCCAGGGTAGCTGCTCCACCAAGGCGCCGCCCCGGGGGGTGAAGAGAAGGACGGTGGTCCGGTCCGGGGACGGGAAGTAGCAGCTCTGGACGCGCAGGGGCCGGAGCAGCGACCTGAGTTCCTCGTCTCCCAGGCCCCCGATGACCAGGGCCACTCCCCGGCGCTCCCGGATCCCCTGGAGGGCGAAGTAGTTCTCCATGGCCTCCAGGCCGACCCGCCCGTGCTTCAGGGCGGCGAAGAACTCCCGGCTGAAGAGGTTCAGAACCTCCTTCATCTCCTGGCTCTGCTGTTTCTCGTCGGCCCTCTTCCGATCGAGGGTGGCGACGAGGCGATCCAGCAGGTCGTAGACTTCCTTTCTCTGCGCCGGCTTGACCAGGTACTCGCTGGCGCTGAGTTTGACCGCCTGCCGGGCGAACTCGAAGGTGGACCAGGCGGTGAGGAAGACGATCCGGCATTCTCCGTCCCGCCGACGGATCCGCCGGGCCGCTTCGATGCCGTCCATGCCGGGCATGCGGATGTCCAGGAAGACGATCTCCGGCCGGTGCAGCTCGGCCATCCGCACCGCCTCGAGGCCGTTGCGGGCCTTGACGATCTTCAGCGGCAGCCCGGCCAGCTCGACCAGCATTTCGATGGCCTCACACTCCAGAGGCTCGTCGTCAGCGACGAGGAGCGTGTACATGCTTCCGTCCTCCGCTGCGGCGGGGCAGCCGGATGCTGACCCGGGTCCCTTCCCCCCCGTTCGCCGGCGCGATGGCGACGCTCGCCCGGCCCTTGTAGTAGAGTTCGAGACGATCGGTGATGTTCCGGATCCCGATGCGCCGCGAGTCCTTCGCCGTGACGGCATCGATCCTGGCTGGGTCGATGCCCACCCCCGTGTCGGTGACGGTGATGAGGACCTGTCCGGCCTCTTCAATGACGGCGATGGCGACCTCACCCCCTTCCACCTTGGGCTCCAGGCCGTGGATCATGGCGTTTTCCACGAAGGGCTGGATGATCAGGGGCGGAATGCGCAGCTCATCCAGGTCCGCGGGGGACTCCACGGAAAATCTGAGCCGTTCCTTGAACCGGTGCTGCTGGATGGTCAGGTACCTGCGGACGAACTGCAGCTCCTCCTGAAGCGTCACGTCGTCGTGGAGCTGAAGGCTGTAGCGGAAGATCGAGGCCAGACTGTCCAGAAGATCCACGGTGGTGTGGGCCCCTTCGAAGAGGGCGGTGCGGCTTATCACATTGAGGGTGTTGAAGAGAAAGTGGGGGTTGATCTGGCTCTGCAGGGTCTGGTAACGGGCCTTCTCCAGTTCCCGGGTCGTCTTGATGCGCTCCAGTTCCTGTCGGTGGACCGTCTTCTCCAGAAGGGCGTTGCGCTCGATCATCTCCATCCGCTCCTTCAGGCTGGCCCGCATCTGATTCATGCTCTGTTCCAGATACCGGATCTCCGCCGGCCCCTCCAGGGGGATCTCCGTCCCGTCGAACCGGCCGTGGAAAATCTCCCGGGCGGCGTCCACCATGGCCGAGACGGGGCGCACCAGACGCATGTTCATCTCGTAAGTGACCACGCCGTAGATAATGGCGATGAGAATGAAGAACAGGATCGAGACGGCCCGGTAGTTGAGGATCTCGTGCTCGGTGGCGAGAATCCAGGCGATGTCGGACCGCACGAGGGACGGAAGGTACCGGTTGACGGCGTAATCCTGCAGGTAGGAGTAGACCTTCTCGGTGGTGTAATACAGACTGAAGTACTCCGGAGTCTGCCGCCTGTCGGCCATGGAGAGCAGGATCTCCCGGGCTTCATCGATGAACTGCAGGCCGTTGGCGATCCCCCTCTGGATGAAGTGACGCTCCCTGTCGCCGGCATGGTCCACCTGAAGGCGGTGCAGACTCACCCTCAGGTCCCTGTCCAGGATTGCCATCTCCTCCAGGAGTCCGGCTCTTCTCCGGGGATCCCCTTCGGCGGTGATCCCGGAAAAAAGCCCGCGGTGCAGGCCGAGCTGGCGGCTGAAGGTGTTCACCGCCTCGTACCGGGAATTGCGGCTCTGCATCTGCTCCAGAAGGTTGAACAGAAGGCCGAAAAGGATGATCGCCACCACCAGAATGATCAGCAGCATGCCCAGGTTGTAGGTAAGAAGCCACTCCCTCAGGGAGCCTTGCTGTTTCGCCTCGCCCCGCATGGGGAAACGATATCCCAGGGAGGGGGTGATTGCAAGGGCGGCGGGACACGCTTCTCTGGTTGCCGGGATCGGCGAACGTAGCAGAAAAGGAGAAAAACTCCTGTTTTTTCCGCCTTTTTCCCTCTACCGTTTCCTCCGGCCCGGGGTCAATACTATGAGAGAAACCAAATTTCCGTTCACAGGGAGGAATCCATGAAGAAAGCGTTTTTGATTCTTTTGGCGGCCGCCCTGCTCGCTCCCTCGGCGTTCGCGGGGGGAGGGCAGGAGAAGGCCGGCGCCGCCCAGAAGACCATCGTTCTTCGTCTGGCGGACAACCAGCCCATCGGGTACCCCACCGTTCTGGGGGATGAGGATTTCGCCCGCCGGGTAAACGAGTACACCAAGGGCCGCATCAAGATCGAGGTGTACCCCCAGGGTCAGCTGGGCGGCGAGAAGAGCGCCATCGAACAGGTGCAGTTCGGCGGCATCGACTTCACCCGGGTGTCCATCTCTCCCCTCTCGGACTTCCAGCCGCTGCTGAACGCGCTGCAGATGCCCTACCTCTACCGTAACGCGGAGCACATGTGGAAGGTCCTGAACGGCGAGATCGGGGAATATTTCCTCAACTCCATGGCCGACAAGAACTTCGTGGGTCTGGTCTACTACGACAGCGGAGCGCGCAACTTCTACAGCACCAAGAAGCCCATCTACACCGTTGCCGACATGAAAGGAATGAAGATCCGGGTCCAGGAGTCTTCCCTGATGATGGGGCTGGTCCAGGCCCTGGGCGCGGTCCCGACCCCCATGGCCTACGGCGATGTCTACAGCGCCCTGCAGACCGGGGTCATCGACGGGGCCGAGAACAACTGGCCCTCCTACGATTCCTCCAGCCATCACGAAGTCGCCAAGTACTACTCCATCGACGAGCATACCCGGGTTCCCGAGATGATCATCGCCAGCAAGATCACCATGGATAAACTTCCCAAGGAAGATCAGGAGATCATCAAGAAGGCCGCCCGAGAGAGCCAGGCGGTCCAGATCAAGTCCTGGGCGGAGTACGAAAAGAAGAGCGAAGCGAAGGTCCAGGCCGCCGGCTCGAAGATCAACAAGATCCGGGACCAGGCGGAGTTCGCCGCCGCCATGGCCCCGCTCTACCAGACCCAGCTCAACGACGCGCAGCGGGCCTGGGTCGAAAAAATCCGAGCCGTAAAATAATTCGGGAGGCCGAAAAACAGGCCGGGACCCCAGGCGGGTCCCGGCTCTGGGCTCTCTATCCCCGGTTGGAGGAGTAATCTCATGGAGCGGTTCAAAACCGTGCTGGATGTGGTCTTTTCCTGGGTTCTCAGACTGGCCATGGTGCTGCTGGTGACGATGGTGGTCATCGTCTTTACCAACGTGGTGTTGCGCTATGGATTCCGCTCCGGAATCCGGTGGGCCGAAGAGATGAGCCTGGTGATTGTCATCTGGTTCACCTTCATCTCCATGGCTCTGGGCGTCAAGGAGAACCTGCATATCAACATTTCTCTGCTTCCCCGGAAGCTGGGGGCCAAATTCTTCCTGTCCCTGGATGTGGCCAAAAACGCCCTGCAGATCTTCATCGGGGTGGTGCTGGTCATCTATGGATGGAGGCTCACCCTGAACGGCGCCAGGAGCCGGCTGCCGGCGACCCATCTTCCCAATTCCATCAACTACATGATCCTTCCCATCGTCGGGGTCTTCATCGTCCTCTACGCGGGTCTCCACCTCTATGGAGACATCGAGAACTTCAGAAAAAAAGGAGCGGGGACATGATTGATCCACGCATGGGCACCATAATCCTCATCGGCTCCTTCATCGGGCTCCTGATCTTCAGGTTCCCCATCACCTTCAGCCTCTTTCTTTCCTCGATAGTCACGGCGATCTATCTGAAGATCCCCCTGATGTCCATCGTGCAGCGCCTGGTGAACGGGGTCAGTTCCTTCAGCCTCCTGGCAATCCCCTTTTTCATCCTCAGCGGCGAGATCATGAGCCAGGGGGGAATCTCCCGGCGCCTGGTGGGCTTCTCCAACGCCCTCATCGGCTGGGTCCGGGGGGGCCTGGCCCAGGTAAACATCATCGCCTCCATGTTCTTCGGCGGCATCAGCGGCTCGGCGGTGGCGGATGTCTCCTCCATCGGGGCCATGCTGATCCCCATGATGGTGGACGACGGCTACGACGCGGACTTCTCCGTGGCGGTGACGGTGACCAGCGCCTGTCAGGGGGTCCTTATCCCCCCGAGCCACAACATGATCATCTTCGCCATGGCAGCCGGCGGCGGAGTCTCGGTGGGAAAGCTCTTCCTGGGAGGACTCATCCCCGGTGTGGGGCTGGGTCTCCTTCTGATGATCCCCACGGCCATCCTGGCCTATATGCGGGGCTATCCCAAGCAGAAACCCTACGGCTGGAAGAAAAGTCTCCAGCTGGCCCGGGACGCATTCTTCGGCCTCTTCACCATCATCATCATCATGGGTGGGGTCATCAGCGGAGTTTTCACCGCCACCGAGTCCGCCTCGGTGGCGGCGGTCTACGCCTTCATCATCACCTTCTTCGTCTACCGGGAGATACCTCTGAGTCGGATGTGGTCCATCCTGGCCAACTCCCTCCGGACCCTGGCCATGGTGATGAGCCTCATCGCTGCCGCCTCCTCCTTCGGATACCTCATGGCTTATCTGCGCATACCCCAGATGGTGACCAACGGGCTGCTTACCATCTCCGGGAACAAGGTTGTTCTGCTGCTGCTGATCAACCTGATGCTCCTGGCCCTGGGCACCGTCATGGACATGGCGCCCCTGATCATCATCACCACCCCCATCCTCTTCCCGGTGGTGGTGGGGCACCTGGGGATGGACCCCATCCAGTTCGGCATCATGCTGATCCTCAACCTCACCATCGGTCTGACCACCCCGCCGGTGGGCTCGGCCCTCTTCGTCGGCTGCTCCGTGGGCAAGATCTCCATCGAAAAGGCAACCAAGGCCATCCTGCCCTTCTATGTGGTGATGGTCCTGGACCTCATCCTGGTCACCTTCATCCCCGCCATGTCCCTTTTCCTGCCCAAGGTGATGATGTAGCTTTGGATTGTGAAAGGCTCCCCCCCCGCGGGGGGAGTTTTTCACGAATTTTCTCGCAGATTGAAAAAAATACCTTACTGTCACATAATGACAGTAAGGTATGAATATTCTGATTGAGACCATTATCAAGAAAATTCCCCAGCCGGTATTCGGGGTGCACGATCTTATGGCCATCGGATTCCGCGGGGAGGCGTCCCGCCACGGACTGGTAAAAAGGGCTGTCGCCCAGGGGGACCTCATCATCATCAAAAGAGGCTTGTATGCCCTCGCGCCGGAATACCGAAAGACGAACCTGAACCCCTATTATCTGGCCCAGCTCATCAGCGGGCCGTCCTATGTCAGCCTGGAATCCGCCCTGAGCGAGCATGGGCTTATCCCCGAGGCCGTCCACGCCATCACCTGTGTTCATACCAGTCAATCCAAAAATTATGACACCCCTGTGGCTTACTTCGCCTATTCCCGGGTGCCCCAGAAAACCCTCTATAAGGGAGTGAGCCGAAGGGTGGATGCCCATGGGTATGCGTGGATGCTGGCCGATCCGATTAAAGCCCTGGCGGACTATGTGCATATCTACAGAAAAAACTGGACCTCCAGCCAGGAGCTGACGGATTTCCTGCGCATTGAGATTGAGGATATCAGGAGTCTTCCCCGGGAGGATTTTGAAGTTCTCTTCGACAATTATTCGAACCGTCGGGTCCAGGCATTTTTACAGGGCCTGTATAGGGAGATTTTTTTATGAGTGTAAGCATGATTGAAGAGCGCCTGCGCTGTATGTGCTATGATCTGATCTGACACTCTACAGGAGGAGTGAAGATCACATGACCTGGCATCAGAAAATCGTAAAATCGAAGCTCGGACTTCTTGAGCTGGGAAAGCAGCTGGGCAATGTGGCTGAGGCCTGCCGGATCATGGGATATTCCCGTGACTCTGCCTACGGCCAGGTGAGGATCAGCAACGAGTTAAAGAAAGAGGGCCTTTTCATCTCTCCCGGAGGCGGGCGGTGCGTGCGGCTCGCGGAGCACAATGAGAATTGGCCGCACACCGGCAGGTGGTGCTACGGGAAGACCCCCATGGAGACCTTTAAAGAGTCAGCGCACATAGCCCGGGAAAGGATGGCAGGCTATGATGAGCAGGTGTCTGATGATGCTCTGGCTGTCAGGCAGCAGGAGTGAAAAAATATATCAATGTCAGATCAGGTTTTGACAAGTACACCTGCGGCGGGTTTTTACCGAGGCTTACAGGGTGTCGCCGGTGCAGTATCTGCAAACCTGCCGCCTCCTCCTGGCGAAAAACCTCTTAACCGGCACCAATCTGTCGGTGCTTGATGTGGCAATGACTGCGGGATTCGGCAGCCTGCGCCGTTTTAACGATCTTTTTAAAAAGCACTACCGGCTTTCTCCCAGAGCTTTACGGAAGGAGCTGCCGGAGAAAAAAAAGCTGGACAAGGATATAAGGCTGTATCTGGAGTACCGTCCCCCCTACCGCTTCGCCGAACTGCTGGACTTTCTTCGGGGCCGGGCTGTTCCCGGGGTGGAGCATGTCACGGGCCATGAGTACAGCCGCACCATCAGATTGAAGGATTCCGATGGAGGGGCCCTCACCGGCTGGGTCCGGGCGCATCATGAGCCCCGGAAGAATGCCCTGGCGGTCGGCCTGAGCGAAGGCCTCCTGCCGATATGGCCGGAGGTGAAGCGGCGACTGGGCTGTCTCTTTGACCTGGACTGCGACCCGGAAAGGGTGTACGAGAGACTTGCCTCCATGAACGAGATCCGCCCGGGCCTCTTCGTTCCCGGCACCCGCCTGCCCGGAAGCTTCTGCCCCTTCGAGATGGCGGTGCGGGCGGTGCTGGGGCAGCAGATAACGGTGAAAGCGGCACGCACCCTGGCGGCCCGGCTGGTGGGGGCCTTCGGCAGCCCCATAGAAACCGGCATTCCCGGGCTGACCCATGCCTTTCCGTCGCCCCGGGACATCCTTGCCCTGGACGGAGAGATCGAAAACCGCCTGGGCCCCCTGGGGATTTTCGCCCGGCGGGCCCGGACCATCGGCGAATTGGCGAAGGCATTCACCCCGGCGGTTACTCCAAAGGTTGCGCCGGGGATTGACGCGGGGGCTGTGCCGGGGGCGGGGGATGGGGGGTTCGGGTTCAGCGCCGAGCCGGAAGAGGGGATGAAAAAACTCCTGGCCATCCCGGGAATCGGGAACTGGACGGCCCGGTACATCGCCATGCGGGCCCTGGGATGGACCGACGCCTTTCTGGAAACCGACGCGGGCATTAAGAAGGCCCTGGAGGGCCGGCCCGCCCAGGAGATGCTCCGGATGGCTGAAGGCTGGCGGCCCTGGCGCAGCTACGCCACAATCAGTCTCTGGAACTCCCTGAAAAAAGAAGAGTGAAGAGGCGGCCATGCACGCCCGATATTCATCCGCTTCCGCTGCAATTCAGGCGGTCCGGACCGATCATCATCGGAGCCCCGGGGCGGGGAATGCGTTTCCCTCCTGTCTCGCGGGAGGAGGGGAGGCAGTCCCTCAGGCCCCTGATCCGCCCGTCAGCCCCGCTCCCGGAGGAAGTCCTCCACCTCGTCCCGGCCGGGTTGCCTTTGCAGGGGGCCCACCCCGGTGCAGACGATGGCCGCCGTGGCCGCCGCGAACGCCCCGGCCTCGCGGAGGGACCTTCCTTCGAGAAGGGCCGCCAGGAACCCCGCATCGAAGGCGTCTCCCGCCCCGACGGTGTCCTTCACCTCCACCGGAAAGGCGGGGACATGAAAGCCCTCCCCGGGCCCGGCGATGTAGGCCCCCCGGTGTCCCTGTTTGACCACGTGGATCGTCGGGCCCGGCAGGACTTCCGGGACCTTCTCCGGCGGGACATCCCAGCCCAGGAGCCGCAGCTCGTCGTCGGTGACCTCCAGGACATGGACGAAGCTCCGGGCCGCCTCCTGGATGACCTGGCGGGCTTCCCCGGGGGGCCAGAGGGGCGGCCGGTAGTTCACATCCAGGGAAATCTGAATCCCCGCCTCCTTCGCGAAGGCCATGAGACGGCGGGCGGTGGTGCGGGCGTTTTCCCCGATGGCAAGGCTGATGCCGCTCAGATGCAGAACCCGCGCCCCCCGGAGGATATTCAGATCGATCTCCTCGAAACTGATTCTCCGGGCGGCGGAATCGTCCCGGTAGTAGGTGAAAACGTGCTTCTCTTTCTCGAAAGAGATGAAGTACAGGCCGGTCCTTTTTTCCCGGTCCGTCTGCACCAGACGGGTGTCCACCCCCCGGCCCTTCCAGAGGTCGATGAAGCTCCGGCCGAAGACGTCGTCCCCCACCCGGCACAGGAAGGCGGAGGCGAGACCCAGGCGGGCGGCCGCCAGGGCCACGTTGGAGGTGTCTCCCCCCCAGGTCTTCACCACCGGGACATCCTCGGTCATGGACCTGCCCGGGGGAGGGTAGAAGCCCATGAGGGGCTCGCCGAAACTTACCAGGTCCACCGGGCCCATGGGGCGCCCCGTCTCAGGTCCCGCCCCGGGACAGGCGGCGGCGGACCAGCTTTTTGACCGGCTCGTACAGGAACAGGAGCGCCAGGACGAGGGCGAAAAAGGCCGATATGGGCCGGGAAAAGAAGGGCCAGAAACTGCCGTCGGTTTTCACCAGGCCTATCCGCAGGTTTTCCTCGATCATCGGGCCCAGAATGAGACCCAGAATGAAGGGCGGCAGCGGGATGGTCACCCGTTCCATCAGATAGCCCAAGACGCCGAAAATCACCACCAGTCCCACGTCGAAGACGCTGGTGCGCAGGGCGTAGGCGCCGATGATCGAAAAGATGGTTATCCCCGCCATGACCACGTTCCGGGGGAACTTGAAAAACCAGGTGAAGGCCTTGATGCCGAAAAATCCCAGGACCAGCAGGAAGCCCTGGGAAATCAGGGCCACCGCGAAGATCTGGTTGACCAGGACCCGGTCTCCCTGGAATACCAGGGGCCCGGGCTTGAGGCCGTACATCATCATCGCCCCCAGGACGATGGCGGTTATGGTGTCGCCGGGAATGCCGAAGACCAGGGCGGGTATCCAGGTCCCCCCCAGGGCGGCGTTGTTCGCCGTGGTGGGGGCGATGACCCCCTCCTCCGAACCGGTGCCGAAAGCCTCGGGTTTTTTGGAGGTCTTCTTCGCCATCCCGTAGGCCACCCAGGCGGCGATATCCGCCCCCGCGCCGGGGAGGGCCCCGATGAGGGTGCCGATGATGGAGGACTGGCCGATGAGCCGCTTGTTCCGGAACATGACCCGGCCGACGGAGCGGAAATCCGCCTTGACGGAGGCGCTGACGGCGGCGTTTCCCATGTCGTTCAGGCTGGTGGTCATGATGGAGCGGATGACCTCGGATATTCCGAAAAGTCCGATCATGACGGGGATGAAGTTGATCCCCCCCATGAGATAGGTGTGTCCGAAGGCGAACCGGGGATACCCGGTGGAGATGTCCACCCCCACCGTGGAGAGGATCAGGCCCCCCACCATGGCGATGATCCCCTTCACTGTGGAGCCCTTGGTGATGACGGCGCTCATGGAAAGCCCCATCACGGCGAGCCAGAAATATTCGAAGTGGGTGAACTTCAGGGCGAAGGTGGCGAGGATGGGGGAGACGGTTATCAGGATAAGCACACCGATGAGGCCTCCCAGGGTGCTGCAGGTCAGGTCCAGCGCGATGGCCAGGGGCCCCTTCCCCTGTTTGTTCATTTCATAACCGTCCAGAACCGCCGCGCCGGAGGCCGGGGTCCCGGGGACTCGCAGGAAGGTGGCGGGGATGTCCCCGGCGAAGATGGCGGTGAAGCTGACACCCAGGATCATGGCCAGACCCACGATGGGCGGGGTGTGAAAGGTGAGCGGCACGATCAGGGCCACCGCCATGGTGGCGGTGAGGCCGGGCATGGCGCCGACGAAGATCCCCAGGACCATGGAGAGGATCCAGGGGATCAGGATCTCCGGGCTCAGAAGGCTCAATATGGTATCCATACGTTAAAACCCCACGTGGGAGAGGATGCCCGAAGGCAGGCTGATGGCGAAAAGCCGCACGAAAAGAAGATAGATGGTTCCGGTGAAGATGAAGGCGTACAATGCCGCCTTCGGCAGGGTAACGCCCAGTTTCTTCATGAGAAGCACCAGAAAAATCAGCGTCGCGACGATGAATCCGAGAAAGTCCAGAAGAAGGACGAACCCCGCGTTGAGGCCGATGAAGATCCACGCGCTGCGGGTCCGGCCGTCAGCGGCAAGGGACGCCGCCGTCTCCGGGCGGATCGCCCGGTAGTCTCCGGCGCGTCGGGTTCCGTGCCGGAGCTGATAGACTCCGCAAAGGATGTAGATGATGGCCAGGAGATTGGGAAAGAAGGCCGGCCCCGTCAAACCCGCCGTCGCCTGGCCCGACGGAAAAGAGGGAGTGATCGCCAGGATCACCCCGGAAACCGCGAGGCAGACCACCCCCACGATATGTTCCTGATTGATTTTCACTTCGCCCCCCGGCAGAAAAACCCGGGCGGTCGCCGCCCGGGTGGGAATCGAAAAAGAGAAATTACTTCTTCAGATAGCCCGCCGCGTCCATGACGTCCTTGAGCGCCCGGTACTCGGTCATCATGAAGTCGCCGAACTCCTTGCCCAGCCGGACACGGACTCCGAATCCGCCCTTGGACATGAAATCCTTGTACTCCTGGGACTCGGTGATTTTCTTGAACGCCTGGATGAGGTACTGAACCACCGGCTCGGGGGTTTTCAGCGGAACCGCGAAGCCCCTCCAGGTGCCGCCGGACACGTTGATTCCCTGCTCCTTCAGAGTGGGCACGTTGGGGAAGGAGGGGTTGCGGGAGTCGGCCATGATGGCCAGCGCCTTCAGGGCGCCACCCTCGATCTGGCCCGCGGCTTCCGG
>Ga0302238_1001241_pt1 | contig 21643 bp, 17 predicted proteins | sample AAG_UR_Asn_MG_FD_193527 | JGI IMG/M metagenome (GOLD analysis project Ga0302238, IMG submission 193527) | Enriched activated sludge microbial communities from anaerobic digester in WTTP, New Holstein, Wisconsin, United States - AAG_UR_Asn | ecosystem: Engineered > Bioreactor > Anaerobic >... | reverse complement strand
AGGGAGGCATTATATCTTGACCGCTTCGAGATCTCCGCAGATCCGCTGCCCGCGGAAAAGTAGGGGCTCTTGATTCTTTAGATTTGCTTTTACCCGGAACCGCCAAGCGTCCGCTTGGCTGAATTGCCGACTGGACAGTCGGCGCTCCCGGCATTATCTCGAAAAATTATTTTTTCTTCTGTTTCTCCAGCCAGTTGAGGGCGGCTTCCTTGTCGCTCTCATGGCTTCCTTCGAAGACGGTTATTCGGACGGGGCCGGCTTCGCGCCGGAACAGGACGGCCTTCTTGCGGTCAGGATCCTTTTCAGCCTCCTTCTTTAACGAGTCCGGAACCTTCTCATTCTTCACCATGGAAGAGATGTCTTCGTCGGAGATCTGTTTCTTTTTTTCGCCATTAGCCTCGGCAAGCACATTGAATGCGCGGAGCGCATGGCTTACCGGAACCGAACCGGTATGTCCGTCGTGGATTCCCGTGTTGATGTCCATTGGTAGCCCTTTTGCGTTCTGGAGGAAGAAGATCGGGGAACGGTCATGATATTCGCCGTCAATCTTCTTATTTTTCCCAGGTTCTCCTCCGCAAACCTTTTCAAGCTTTGCAAAATATTCGCGTTTTGCAGCCTTTGTTTCAGCATGCCATGCGGCAAGATCTGAGATAGGAACCCAAGCAGACACCCCGGCCCAGAGGTCAGGAGCTTTCGACGCCATCATCAGGGACATGTGCCCGCCACCAGATTCACCGACAAGATAAATCTTTTTCTCATCTATTTTCGCATTCTTCTTGGAATATTCGACTGCATCAAGAACATCCTGTATTGCTATTTCAGATGCACAGGCTTCAGGCTTTGTGTTGGATCCGCGGAAATCGGGACCGACAAAGGCCCACCCGCGTTTCTTCACATCCTCGATATATCTTCCGGAGTTCTGGTAGTCTGTGCTCCAGGTATGGAGTCCGACGAGGAGAGGGACAGGTTTCTTTGAAGATTCTGGTGGAGCATAGAACAGTATCTTCTGCTCGGATCTGTCCTTAGAACTTTTTACTGTAACCGTGAACTGCTGGAGTCCATCCATCGGCTTCATCTGTTCCTGGGCGTAGGAGAAAAAGGACATAACTAAGGCGGAAATCATTATAAGCTTGATTTTATATCTTTTCAATTGGTACTCCTGTCAAAAAAATCCATCATCTTGGGACAGTCTCAACATGCAAGTCCCCGTATAGCATATTAGCTCCATGAGAAGGGGAATGTCCAGGAAGCTCAGGATTGTACCACATCCATGGGATAGGGTAGCTGTAGCTTGAATGATGGCTCATGATGTCGAAATAATATCCGGGTCCCTTGCCTCCTCCAGGGCCATCGGCCAAATATCTAGCACGGGCATCGGCATACCATTCATATTCCGGCCTCATGAACGAAATTTTCGGCTTTGGCATCTTTGCTTTTGCGGAGGCATTATATCCTCCACCTCTCCACATATGCAGAGCATAACTGCTTTTTAGCTGGTAGTGGCTGTCACCGGAGGAGTTAGGTCCCGTGTCATTTAAAACCAGAGAAATCGACGCCTGCGGGCATCTATATATATAGTTTGACTGCTGAGACCAGCTTTTTAGCTTATAATATCCCAGTGTTGAGAACTTCTCGAACCATCTGTCGTCCCCGTATTCCCAGTAATAGCTATCGGCGCTGCCGCTGGATTCAGCACAGCCGTTTGTCGGAAGGCAGTCATTGGAGTCCATTGTATATTCCATAGCCCATTGCCCAACCTGCTTGAGCTGGGAGATGCACTGGGCACAGCGGGCCACCATGAGGGCGTTCTTCAAAGCTGGTAGGAGAAGGGCTGCAAGGATGGCGATAATAGCGACGACCACCAGCAGCTCGATGAGCGTAAAGGTGAAAATGGAATTTTTTACCGGCACTTTTTTCATAATAAAATCCCGTTCAGTATTATATATATTTTCACGTCCACGTTCAAGATGTCTTTATGTAATTAGAAAATATTTAAAATTATTATTTAAACCGCTTGACATATAATTTAAACCGCTTAAAATACTTGTCAAGGGCTTTAAATGTTATTTTAGGAAAATATAAAACAGGCAAGAACAAGGTATATTCCATGATGAACAGAAGAAGTTTCATAAAGGCAGGTGCGGGAATCACCATCGGTGCTTCACTCCTGCCCATGTCAAAGCTGTTCGCAGATCAAGCGAAAAAACCAAATATAGTTTTCGTATTCTCCGATCAGCAGCGCTGGGACACTCTTGGGTGCTATGGACAGAAGCTGCCAGTGAGCCCGGTACTGGACAGCCTCGCAAAGGCCGGCATCCGTTTCGAGAACGCATTCACCCCGCAGCCCGTTTGCACCCCTGCCCGTGCTGTGATCCAGACCGGAAAATATGCGAGCCAGTGCGGAGTCTACTGGAACGGCATCGCGCTTCCGCAGAATGAAAAGACTCTCGCCCATTATCTCGATGCCGCCGGATACAATCTCGGTTATGTCGGCAAATGGCATCTTGCAACCAGGAAAAACGCCGAAGGCAAAAATGAGGAGCTGATTCCAAAGGAGTTCCGTGGAGGATATGACGGCTACTGGTTCGGCGCCGACGCCCTCGAAGAAACCTCCCATGGATATGGTGGCTATGTCTATAATGAAAAGATGGAAAAGGTGGAGTTCAAGGGATACAGGGTCGACGCCATAACCGATTTCGGGCTCGATTTCATCAGGATGCAGGACGATAAAAAACCGTTCTTCCTATTCATGTCATTTATCGAGCCACATCAGCAGAACGACATCGACAAGGTCGAGGGTCCGAAAGGCTCGAAGGAGAAATTTGCGGATTTCGCAGCCCCTGCGGATCTCGCAAAATCCGAAGAGAAGGGAAACTGGCAGGAGAACTATCCTGACTACCTCGGTGCCTGCAACAGCATCGACTCGAATATCGGCAGGATAGTTGATGAACTGAAGAAGCGCGGGATCTATGAAAATACGATCATCGTCTACACCAGCGACCATGGGTGCCATTTCAAGACACGCAACAAAAGATACAAGCAGACACCGCACGAGTCGAGCATCAGGATACCGCTGATAATAAGCGGTCCAGGTTTCTCTGGGGGAAAAACCATGAATGGGCTGGCGAGTCTCATCGATATCGCCCCGACAATCCTTTCCGCCGCAGGTGTGGAAAAGCCCCCCTTCATGCCTGGATATGTCCTGCAGGATTTCACAGGACAAGGCAAGGACATTCCAAGGGACGAAGTCTTCATACAGTTCTCCGGCTCATTCCACGGCAGGGCGATCCGCACGAAACGCTGGAAATATTCCGTGAGCAATATGAACAAGGAAAAGCGCAATAATCCCTTCTTCACCGAATACGATGAACAGTTCCTCTATGATCTTGAGAATGATCCCGGAGAACTGAAAAACCTCGTGAAGGATCCGGCATATGCCGAAACCCGCAAGGAACTTTCGGCCAAGCTTCTGAAATATATAAAGGACGTTGAAAATATCGATGCAAAAATAAATTCCCCGCATGTGGAAAATCTTTAAAAGGAGGATTTCATGAAAAGATTAGTATCGGCAATAGCAGCTCTTTCCCTTATCGCAACAACAACGTTCGCGGTTGGTGAGAATCCAACACTTGAGGCGAAGATCAAGGCGCTCCCGGCAGGTACGGATGCCCTTGGAGGTAAGAAGCTTTCCGAATTCAAACCGTCCTCAAAGGGAGATTACGGGACGGTCGAAATTGTTCCGGTGGAAGGCATGCCTTTCAAGGAGGCTCTCCGCATCACCAGCACCAAGGCACCGGATGACCCTAAGGGGAAAAACAAGCTTAACGCCTCGCTTCCCTCTTCGATACAGTTCGAGACGGATGAGATCGTGACTGTAAGTTTCTATGCTCGCGCCACAAAGCTGCCCGAAAACTCCCCAACTGCGCTTGTGAACCTTTCCACCAGACGCATCTCAGGTGAAAGGGGTGAATCAGGCAGACGCACATTCCAGGTCGACAAGGAATGGAAAAAATATTACACTTCCTACAGGATGCTGATAAAGAACAAGGACCTTGACAGGGCACAGCGATTCACAAGCAAGCCCGGAGATCAGGCGATCATGTTCAACCAGGCCGTCGCGCCACAGGAAGTGGAAATTGCCGACATCAGGTGGATCAGCTATAGTAAGAGCCCACTCCAGCTTTCCGCATTCCCCGAAACACCTGCAACATATGATGGCCGCGAGCCCGACGCCGCCTGGCGCAAGGCTGCCGATGAACGCATCGACAAAATCCGCAAGGCAGATCTCTCTGTGCAGGTCGTTGATGCGTCAGGGGCTCCTGTGCCGGATGCAAATGTCCATGTCGAGATGAAAAGACATGCCTTCCATTTTGGAACTGCCGCAGGCGCGATGCGCATTCTTGATGACAAGACTGCTGACGGCGATAAATACAGGGAGAACCTTATCAAGCTCTTCAACCACGTGACATTTGAAAACGGTACCTATCAATCCAACTGGGATGATCCACAGGAAAAGAAAGACACTTTCAGGATGCTCGACTGGCTCGATTCAAACAAGATGACGGCAACTGGGCAGTTCCTGGTCTGGCCGTCCTGGCGGCACAGCAAAAATCTCAACAAGAAAGATTTCAAAGATCCCGAGAAACTCCGCGAAGCCCTCAGGAAAAGCATTACTGAACGCGTAACGGATCTCAAGGGACGGCTTTATGAGTGGCATGCCGTAAACGAGGCCCATTCCAGCAACGATTTCATCACAATCCTGGGAGAGGACGAAATCACAAAATGGTTCGAGACCGCCAGAAAGGCGGATCCAAAGGTTGCACTTAACTACAATGAGAATACGATCATAGACTTCGGCGAAGATCCTGACAGCGGTTCAAAGCTTCAGAATCTTGAGAAGCATGTGCAGGGACTTATCGACAGAAAAGCCCCGATCACAGGAATCGGCCTCCAGAGCCACTGCGCCTGGGGAATGCTGGGACCTGAGGAGATATTGAAGACTCTTGACGAACTTGCCAAGTTCAAACTGGACATCAAAGTCACAGAATTCGACTTCTGCATCTATGACGAGGAACTGCAGGGCGACTATACCCGGGATTTCATGACTACATTGTTCAGCCATCCTTCTGTCACTGAGTTCATAATGTGGGGATTCTGGGACGGACAGCACATCAAGTTCAACGCCCCAATTTTCCGCAAGGACTGGTCTGTGAAGCCAAGTGGACAGCAGTACATGGATCTCGTCTTCAAGAAATGGTGGACAGACAGCACTGGAAAAACTGATGCCAAGGGTACATATTCAGTCCGTGGCTTCATGGGAGACTATGAGATCACAGTAGAGGCAAACGGGAAGAAGCAGGTGCAAAAGGCCGTTCTTCCAAAAGATGGTTCTTCAATAAAAGTGGTTTTAAAATGAATTCCTGGAAATTTGGATTCACTCCGTTCCTTCTTGGACTCTCAGCCATATGCTTACAAGCCGGTGAACTGTTCGATGTCGAATCGCCGGATGACGGCAAAAGGCTTGGAAAGGAATATGTCTACAAGAAGGTTGACGGACGAGAAATGAAATTGTATGTCCTGACACCTTCTGATTGGAAGCCGACCGACAAGCGTCCGGCAATAGTATGGTTCCACGGTGGAGCCTGGGTCAAGGGCGGTCCAACAGCCTTCAACATCCAGAGCCGTTACCTGGCAAGCCGCGGAATGGTGTGCATCCAGGTCGAATACCGTCTCCTGGACAAGGCATCAGTTACAACGCCCTTATCCTGTGTCCAGGACGCTAAATCCTCGATGCGATGGGTCCGTTCACATGCCGCCGAACTCGGAATTGATCCGGAAAGGATTATTGCCGGCGGTGGTTCTGCAGGAGGACATCTTGCGGCAGTGTGCGGTATGATTGACGGTTCCGATGATCCGGCTGACGATATCTCAATCCCCTCAAAACCAGTCGCCCTCGTCCTATTCAATCCCGTGGTTGATACGGGCTCGAAGACTTCCTGGGGAAAAAATACCTTCAAGGAAAATGCCGACGCGCTCTCTCCCGCAAACCATTTTTCCCAAAAAGCTCCGCCGACGCTTATAATGATAGGTGACAAGGACAATCTGATCCCACCTGCTGTCATCAACAGCTTCAAGGAAGGAATGGTCAAGGCTGGCGTGCGCTGTGAAGTTGTCTTTTATCCTGAACAGGGCCACGGCTTCTTCAACATCAACAAGGGAGGACCGATGATCGTCTACGAAACCCTCCAGGAGGTCGATAAGTTCCTATCCTCACTTGGTTTTTTGAGCGGTAATGCTACACTGAAGAAACCCGCCGCACAGAATGCTCCTCCTGCAAAAAAGACGAAAGGGGAAGAGGAATAATATGATTGACAGACCGAACCTGCTGATAATCAACTGCCATGATCTCGGACAGCACATTTCACCCTACGGAATAAAAACAGTAAATACTCCAGCCTTGGAGGAGATGGCCGGAAATGGCGTTGTATTTTCCAGAAGCTTCTGCACTTCTCCAGGCTGCAGTCCGTCGAGGGCGGCGATCTTCACAGGCCGTTATCCGCATGCCACCGGAGTTCACGGTCTCACCCACGGACTTTTCAAATGGAAGTTGAACAAGGATGAAGTACATCTGGCCCAGATGATGTCCCGTGCAGGATACGACACGGCTCTTGTCGGCGGATTTCACGAGCATACGCGGGAAGATGTAAAGAGGCTGGGATATAAGAAGTACAGCGATGGGAAGTTCATTCCTGCGGCCGTTGTCGCATCCAATGCAGTTGACTATCTGAGAAAAGCTAAATCCTCTGGAAAACCATTTTTTCTCTGTGCCGGGTTCTTTGAACCTCACCGTCCCTATAGCTATGACGGTATCAAACCTGACAGTTCCAAAGGTGTCTACGTTCCCGGATATATCCCGCAGAAGACTGCTGATCAGAAAAAGGTGGCCAGGCAGGAATTCTCTGAACTGCAAGGTTCGGTAAGGAGGATGGATGAGGCAGTTGGAAGAATCCTCTGCGAACTTCGCAAATCCGGCCTCTACGAGAATACTGCAGTCATGTTCATCACCGATCACGGGATCTCCATGCCGAGGGCGAAATGTTCGATCTATGATCCCGGCATAGAGGCCGCGCTGATCGTCCAGGCGCCATGCTGGGGAGTCGGAGAAGGGAAGAAACTTGATGGACTCGTCTCGAATGTCGATTATGTCCCGACGATCCTCGAGGCCTGCGGAATCCGCATCCCTTCAAGGGTCCAGGGCAGGTCATTCCTCTCATACATGCGCGGCGGCAGGGAGCACAGGGATAAGGTGTTCGCAGAAAAAACTTATCACAGGATCTACGATCCGATGCGCTGCATCCGCACGAAGAGGTACAAGCTGATCGCGAACTTTGAATATAACCAGACCATCGAAATTCCGTCCGACATCGCCATCAGCAGGTTCTATGCACATCATGCGGCGGCCTATGCGGCGCATAGGAAGGAGTTCGAGCTTTATGATCTTGAGAAAGACAGGTGGGAGCAGAACAATCTTTCAGGAGAGAAGAAATTAGCAGGCATTGAGAAAAAACTCCGCACCGAACTTTCCAAATGGATGCACGAGACCGCCGATCCCCTGCTCAAAGGCCCGATAAAAAGCGTATATTACAGGGATATGCTGGCTAAAATGAAAGAGTAACCATGCCGGCTGGAAATGAGGAAATAAATGAAACTCGGAATTTCACTACATACCGTTACAGGTGACATCAACGAAAAGGGCTTGTCTATATTCAAAGGTTCCGATGTCAGGACCTTCGAGATAATGCAAACACTCTTCGATGGTGAAAAAGGTGATGAAAAGAAGAAATGCCTCAGGAATTTCCTTAAGAAGTCGCAGATAAGGGCGGAGACGATCCATTCGAGGTTCGGCGGCTGGTATGATCTTTCCAGCCTCGACCCGGAAGTCCGTAAAAGGGCGGTGAAAAGCACCTGCGATGCCGTTGAACTGGCCAAGTTCTTCGATGCGCCGATGATCGTCATACATGCGAGTGCCGAACCGATAGGAAAATCAGAACGCAAGAAGCGCATGGCCCTGGCAATAGACTCTCTCCACAAGATCCATTCCAAAAGCTGCGAACTTCGCAAAAAACTCGCAGTCGAACTACTGCCCAGAACCTGTCTTGGCAATAATGTCGATGAACTTCTGGAGATCATTGCCCCCTTCAAGGATGGAACGGTCGGGACATGCCTCGATGTAAATCACCTGATGTCCGACTACAAGAGGATTCCTGCTGTTGTGAAAAAACTCGGTAAAAGGCTTTTTACCCTCCATCTTTCCGACTATGACGGAATTGACGAACAGCACTGGCTTCCGGGGAACGGAGTTATCGAATGGAAAAAATTCATGAAGGCTCTTGATGATATCGGCTACAGGGGCCCTTTCAACTACGAATGCTCGTTCCGCCCAAATGAACGGCTCAGGATGCTCTGCGAGAATTATTCATGGCTTGCCACTTTGTAGAAATTCCAAATTTCAAAGTCCAGATTCCAAACAAAATTCAAACTTTTTCAATTTTCAGACAATACAATAATGTTTGAATATTTCTTGTTTTGAAGTTTGGAACTTGTTTGAAATTTGGAGGTCTGGAGCTTGGAATTTATTTTTTCTACCTCAACCTTGAATCTGAGATAGTCACCGCTTCGACATGTCCATCGGCGAAACAGGTGTTCGCTTTCCGCCCCAGATGGGTTTTCCCCGCAAACTCAGGCCTGAAAGGCCAGGGCGTATACTGTTCGATGCCGCTGCCGGGCCTGTATTTGAAGTCGAAGAAAGGATTGTAGTACATCGCCACTCCGCTGGCATAAAATGGCAAGGGTTCGTTGTAGTATTTGCCCGATGCGTCGGCAAACCAGGCAGCATCAGGTGTAACAAGCTTCCCGCCAAGCCGTGGCACGGGAAAATGCTTTTCATCCGTCGTATCTGTTCCTTCCCCTCCTCCGCCAAGCAGCTGTTCCAGCGAATAGCTGAAATTACGATTGCTCGGTTCATTGACTATCTCCGGACTGAATACTCCGGCCTCTGGACAATGAAGTACAGTATCGAGTTTCTTCCAGGAGTTCGCATTATAATACGGGCAGCTCGTATACCATTTCGATGCAGATATGCTCCAATGCCAGTAGTCCCGCTGGGGAAGAGGAGCAGTCGAACCTCCACCGTTGACAGGCAACACTCCGTCATTGTCCGCAGCATGCACCATTCCCCAGGTACCGATCTGTTTCAGGTTAGACATGCAGTGCACCGATCTTGAAATCTTCTTCGCGTTCCTAAGTGCGGGAAGGAGGAGGCAGATCAGGATCGCGATGATCGCAATCGTCACCAAAAGTTCTATCAGTGTGAATATTTTACATTTCTTCATAATTTTCTTCCAACGCAAAAATCCTGGCGGATACTTTTATTCGTGAAATTGAATAGCCTTTCCATGCTTGCCGCTGATAGTCTTATACGGTCCGATGAACAACCCCTTGTCCGTCACCTGCACATTCTTACCGAGATCAGCCGCCTTCACCTTCTTCATCGCAGAGATCATTGACACATCGAAGAGGAAAAGAGTGGAATCATCCTTTGTCAAAGCCACTTTCATGTCCGCTTCAAGTTCCGCATCGGTCTTGAACTTGCTGGAAATCCTGAGGGTTTCGACGGATCCCTTGGCATTCCTATAGTTTCCGATTGAGATCAGGTGGTCCTTCATGGTCTTTGGGAACTTGACCGAATCTTCCTTGTCGAAGGATTGTTCCTTCTTCTGCCCATTCATGTACAAATATGCATCATATCCGGAATCTGTCTTCTTCCAGGCAATCGCGATGAAATACCATTCCTTCTCCTTCCACTGGACCTCATCGAGGCCAAGCATGACACCCCTGACAATCGTCTTTCCTCTTTCCAACCTGAACAGATTACAGGCATATTTCATCGAATTGCTCAATGCACGACCCTGCTGTGTGATAAGATGCATCTGGGCTTCAGTACTGTCATATTCCCCTGAATCCTTGCCTCCCTGTTCTTTCCTGGGGCCAGTCTCCTCCCTTGAAAACCTGTCCTTCTCAATCAGGGAGAAGAAAGTCATCGGGGTTATGATGGATTCTTCCTGCAGCAGCATGTCCTTGGCTGAATAGTCGAGGGCAACCCAGGCTTCAACCGTCCCCTCTTCCATCCTAAACCTACCTTCAGCAGGAAAGACTGCCTGTCCATATTCCTTCGCAGGCTCTTTCTTCGCATCGTTCTTCTTGTCTGCGGCGGAAAGGAATAAACAAAATAAGAAAGACGAAAGGAATACTATTGCTGTAGCTGAAACATTCCAGTTTCTCATGGATCCTCCTCTTTGTTTGGGGATTCTCAACCCTTTGGCGCTTCCTTTATCTCCTCGATCCCGAGTATTTCAGTTATCTTGTTCCACTTGTGTGTAACTTCCATCTTTACCTTGAGCTTGACACTCTTGTCCATGTAGTCCTGAATGTTCTTCGGGGTGGTCTTTAAGGGGAGCTCCAGCTTGCCGTATGTGCCAGCATCAATCATATTCGTCTTCGTTCCATTCTGTTCGAAGACAAATATCTTTCCAGTAAGTTCAACCTCCCTTATATCAGGAGCCTTCTTTTCCTTCTTCACCTTGTTGTTGTTCCCGCCTTTGTTGTCATTCTGCGCAACAGCCACTCCGGCAACCAATCCGAAAACAATGATTAATGAAAGAAGCTTTCTCATGGCATTTTCCCTTTAAAAATTAATTTTTCATGATAAATTATGTTAGTTCTTGAAATATATTTTAATCGGTTTAAATTAATTGTCAAGCGGTTTAAATAATAAATTTTTGATATTTTTGGAACAGGCAACAATGAAGCAAAAAACATATGGACATGAAGGCGGGAAACCATACTTCCCCATGTTTCTTGGAAATGGAATTGATCAGGTGCTAATTGGACCTTCGGGCGCCATGGGCGGCGGTGGCTCACATGAGCAATGGTGTTTCGACAACGCTGTCCTAACCGGATGGTTCAAGACTGACAGGCGAGGAACAAGCACAAAACGGCTCATCAACCTCCTTCAGTCCGGTTATACGCTACGCCACGGAGTCAAGGCCCTTGGCATCGATTCCTCAAGGCAGAAATTCGATCCTCGGACAGCAACCCTCCACACCAACTGCGACTATGGCGATGCCACTGCAGAAATCACCACGTTCCTGACAAGCTCCCATTGTCTGGCGCACAGGTTTACGGTGTCAACTCTGAAGGACAACGTCTTTCTCCAGTTCTTCGTGAAGAAACCCTCCTTCTGGTGGAGTGTAGCCTCACTTCCCGACCAGGTGGAAATCTCCGAACCGGTAAAGATGGGGCGTGGATGGCTCTCATTTGAAATTCACGGAAAAGATGTCAGGGCTAAAATCCGCCTGCATTCAGATAACAGGTCTGCAAAACCCGTCACTTGCTTCAACCGCAGCCATGGAATTGAAATACCGATCCGCAAAAGGACGGAGTTCACTGTCTATCTTGAATGCATTGACTCCATAGATACCCGGAATGGTTCCCATCTTCCCGATATCTCCAGGAGATTTTCCTATTCGGATATCCTGCGGAAACATTGTTCCGTGTGGAAAAATTTCAATTCCTGTTCAAGTGTCAGCCTGGAACACAGGAATTACTCCGAGATCTACAATGCAAGCCTTCATGTCATCAGATCCCATCAGCATCCCGGCGGCAGCATCACCGTCGGTGGATATCCTCTTATGTGGTTCAGCGGGATACAATCCTTCGACTACAGCTTTGGTTTCATGGCATTCCTCGGTTCAAACAGGATCGCAGAAGCTGAGAAAATGATATCCTTCTGGAAGGACATGCTTCCGGATCTGAAGAAATTTGCGAAATCCGCAGGATTCCCAGGCGCCTATTACCCGACAGAGATCACCGCAGATGGCAGACCAATCCATGAACTCCCTTTGGACTCCAAGGAACGACGTGAAACCATCATAAGATCAAAATACTTCCTGACCGCGATGATTGCTCTCCAGGCCTGGCAGTTATATCAATATACCGGACGCAAGGATCTTCTAAGGAAATTTTGGCCTTGCATAACTGAACCGCTGAAATTCATCCTTGCCGCAGGTGTCAGGGAGTTCAGGGACCATGCTGAGATCATAAGCTCAAGCGGACCGAACGGAAAGGAGCGAAAGAACGGAAAAGTGCTTCTTTATCCAAATCCTCTCAGATCCCTGCTGACAACGATATCCACATTGGAAGCTGCTCTGAAAGGTTCGGAAATACTGGGATTCAAATCTGATCCTTCATGGGCGCGTCTCCTTGTCAAACTCAGGAAAGGATATGAATTGAACCGTTTCAACGGACTCATACATCTCGCGAAATCACCGGACATGGGAATTAGTGCAGACGGTTACTGTATTGGGATGTTCGACTGCATGGGCGATAAAAGAACACTTCTCTATGACATCCGACATCTCACGGGAAATCATGGCTATATGCGCTGGCCCGACCATGGATATCCGGTAGTTCCATGGCTTCACTTCAATTATAGTTCCGCTCTCTCAAAGATGGGACTGGGAGGAGCCGACGTTCTTCTTGACAAGGGAGCCCAATTCACCACTTCCCTTCTTGCATTCCCTGAAGGTGTCAGGGTTGACGGAGTATTCTGGAAATGCTGGTATCCGAGCGTCCATGGTTCATTCGTCCATGCGCTCAACCTCCTCCTAATACGCATGAAAAATGGAATTCTTGAACTCTTCCCAGGATATCCACAGGACTGGGGTGATGCCGAATTCAGAAATCTCAGGACTCCACCGGGACTTCTTGTCAGCGCCTCGCGCAAGGATGGCAGGATCAGGGCGGAAATCAGGAACGATTCGGATTCGCATATTGAAATACAGGTCAGATTAAATAAGATCTTGAAGCATGTCTTCCTTGAACCAGGGGGAAAGTTTCTGATAAGATAATCAAAATTTTCTGTTTCCCATCATATTGATCTCTAGCTCCGCCATCGTAATACATCCGTATCTGTCGTCTTTCCTCGTCGACATGTACGTCCGGCGAAGCGTTATGTTTATGAAACACCGGCACTCCGGCACAAGCAGGCCGCCCATGTTACTTTGTCACGGACATGTGCCGATATGCAGATCGCCATATAACAGATTAGTCTTCTGGGTGCCATGACCCTTCTTCGGATATATCCACATCCACGGCTTGCACCAGCCGAGATTGACATAACGAGTTTCGAAATAATATCCGGCTCCGACAGAACCGCTGTCCCTCCAGCTTGTACTGGCTTCCCCAAACCAGAACACATCAGATTTTAAGAGGTTTATTGTGCATTTCCTGGCGGGAACTGTCGCCTTTGCCCTGCCTCCGCCCATCGCTGTATTTATTGCATATGTCGTCACAAATTCCCAGTGGGCTCCGGTGGTACTGTCATTCTCTGTAAACACTTTTGCAGCCTGAGGGCATATCATGATGCTGTTTCCGGCGAGATCCCTCCATCTCTTGTATTTATAAAAGGTGCATTTCTTGAACCATTCGTCCGGAGAAATCTCATAGTACCAGTAATCATTTGAATCCGGATAGGGATAACCGTTTGTTGGGAGGAAATTGTCATAGTCGACAGTGTATTCCATCGCCCACAATCCAATCTGGCGCTCATGGCTTCCGCATTCGACCGTACGCGCCACGTTCAATGCACCTTTAAGCGCCGGCAGCAGCATGGCCATCAAAATCGCGATGATGGCAATAACTACCAACAGCTCGATAAGTGTAAACACTTTTCGAACTTGCCTGTTGCCTGCGCCAAGAAGCTTCTCCGGGATATAGCTGGCAGTAATCGTTTTATTCACGTTACCAATAGTCTCGAAATAGAATGGAGTTCCATAATAACGGAGGGCGGGTTTTCTTACCCGCCAAAGAAAGAGTACCGCGGGTTGGAAAACCCTGGTCGCCTCCGGCGCCGCCTGAGGCGGGTAAACCCGCGCTCCGTTGAAGAGGAAATGCGTCAAGACTATTATGAGACGATTAGTAATTGAAACCAGTAACATATACTAAATCCTCTGGCAGTTTGAAAACCGCCCTACTTAAGAGAGATCTTCACCGTCGTTCCTTCTTTTGCGAGTTTCGCAGGCTGTGTCACGGTCTTTCCGTCGCGTGTGACCGCGATCTCGTAGTCGCCCATGAATCCCCGGGTCTTGAACTGGCCATCGGCTCCGGTCTTGCCGTCCTCGTTAGTCCACCATTTCTTGAAGACAAGATCCATGAAGACCTGTCCGCTTGGTTTCACGCTCCAGTCCTTCCTGAAAATAGGCGCATTTTTCCTGTAATGTTGTCCGTCCCAGAACCCCCACATGAGAAAATTATTTATTGCAGGATGGCTGAAGCACATGATCATGAAGTCACGAGTGCAGTCGGCCTGAAGCTCCTCGTCGTCGGTCACCACGTCGAATTCAGTGATCGTGATCGTTCCGAATTCGGAAAATCGGTCAAGCTGCTGAAGCATCCTCACTGGCGGGGTTAATTTTCCTCCGCCCCAGTGAGACTGTATCCCGATTCCGGCGAGCGGTGCACCGTTGTCCTTCAGATATTTCAGGAATTTGTAGAAATCCTCCTCGCGGCTGAAGGAAACGTTGCCCATCCCTCCATCAGATGACAAAAGCTTGTTCTCGTTCACTACCAGTCTTGTTTCCGGATCTATCTCGTGAGCAAGCTTGAAGTAGTCCAGGAAGCACTGCATGCCCATAAGGTTCTGGTAGTCGAAATGAGACATTGCCTCGTTTATCAGATCCCACTCGAAGCATACCCCCTTCAATGCGGTCATCTCGTCACGGATGTGCTCCAGCTGGAACTCCTGCAATCCTTTCAGGTCCTTGCGGTACTTGTTCATGATCTCGGGTTTCTCTTTTGCGTATGGAAGACGGTCCAGTTGACACCAGACAAGAGTATGCCCGCGCACCGGAATATTGTGGTCACGCACCCATTTCGCGGCCTTGATCGCCTGATTACGCTTCTCGAGCCATGGCTCCCATTTCATGCCACTCTCGCTCACAGCAACATTGAAGAGCTTGAGGAATTCATCCTGATAACGCTTCGAATCCGGATCATCCATGAAGAATCGCGTATCTGCGTAGGCGGATCCAAAACCAAAGGCGTGCCTCTTCATCTTCACCGCCACCTGTGCATCAGTCACAGGTTTGCCAGTTTCATCGACAACCTGCACTGCAAGATCAGCCTTGCGGATCTTCTCGATGCGCTCAAATGCCTCCTTGCGCCATACCGCATCAGGTTCACGACCCTCATAAGTCACGATCTCGTGCGGCAGATCCTTTGCAGAAACGCCCTTTGGATATTTTACAACCCTTATATCTGCAATCTCGACTGTCTGCGGAGGCAAACCCTGGTTCAATGTCAGAGTTAAATCGCCGGGGGCGAATTCCTTCACCTGTTTCGAGAAAGGAGTCCAGGGGAAATAGAACTTCTGCCACTCCTTTCCGACTGCCACCGACGCCGCGCCACCTGTCCCGGTCTCCTTCATCGAAAAGAACTTTATGTTCACCTGTCCGTTATTGGTATCATTGTTCAGTTCGGTGGCACGCGCATAGAAAGTCAGCATCAGCGCATCATCGAGCGCTATAGGAGCAGTGCTCGGAGTGACAGCCTGAAACATATAGTCGCGGTCCGTCTTCTTTTTACTTTCCATACGGATGGCCTTTTTGAACGGCATGCCTTCCACGTCGACGATGCTGAATACTCCTACATCCGGTTTTCCGTTCTTGAGCCTCCAGTCCGAGGGCTGGCTGGAAACAACTTCAGTCGGTTTCGGCAGTTTTGCCAGAATCTCCTCGAATTTTGGATTCTCTGCAGTCTGGGCCAAGGATACAGTGCTCAGTCCAAGCAATGTGGCACATAGGATAGTTATTGTCTCTCGCATATTATCTCCTTCAAATTATTATTTCGCTATCAACGGACCGTAATCCGCCATCGAAACGGTATGGTATGGATTGCAGATCGAGTCGTCCTCCGACTCAAATGCCATTTCCCACATCTTCTTGTACATCTGCTTCTTTATTCCCTTGTAAGAGTCATCATCGGCAAGGTTCTTCATCTCATGAGGATCCTTCTCGAGATCATATAGCTCATCCATGGAGACGGCATTGTAGGCGAACTTGTATTTCGACGTCCTCACAACCCTCTGCGTGAAATATACCTCAACACCGTTGTCCTGCATGTAAAGCGCGTCCCGCCAGGCAAATCCCTTTTTATCCTCGAGGAAGGGTGCAAGAGATTTTCCTGCACACTTGTTAAGCTTTGGGGAGGCCGTGACTTCAAGCAGTGTCGGGGCAATGTCCATCAGCGATACCAACTCGTTTGTGCTCCTGCCGGGATTCTTCACATATTTTCCGGAGGAAATGACCAGCGGCACCCTGTAGCACTCGTCGAACGGAGCAATCCCCTTGCAGTAGAGCCCGTGCGCACCGAGATATTCACCATGGTCAGAACAGAAGACAACGATAGTGTCATCCATCATCCCGTTCTTTTCAAGCTTGTCCAGGAGCAACCCGAGATAATCGTCAAGCATTGTGACATATCCGCAGTAGTGTGCTATCGACTCCTTCACCTCCTGTTCGGAAAGCTGGCTCCAGCGTTTACGCATACGCTGGTAATAGTACGGCTTGTCCTTCATCTCATCTCGGTAGTTCGGAGGAAGTTCAAAGTCGTTCGGATCATACATTTTCGCATATTTCTCCGGTACTATGAACGGATCATGTGGACCAGTCGGACCTACATACATGCACCAAGGCGCCTGGTCATCCTTCAGCTTGTCGAGTGTCTTGAGAGCTGCCTTGATGAACTTGTAGTCATGATGCCCTTCGTAGCCATTGACGATCGCTTCCCCGGTGTCATTTTTTTCATAAGTTCCATAGAGTTTCATGGTACCCCAACCGGGCTTGAGCACCTCTCCGCGTCCACGGGTTTCATTGTCGGTCCTCTTTGCTGTCTTCCATTCCTTCATTTCACCCCCGCGCTTTTCGGTGGCCTTATTGGAGACTTCCAGTTCAGTCCATCCCCGGTCAGAAGGATTTTCGGTGGCGCTGACATGCCATTTGCCGGTATAGAAAAGGCTGTATCCGCCTTCCTTGAGCTTTTCAGAGAATGTCTGGACTCCTGGCCTCAAGGATCTTCCCAGAGCTGAACTGTTCAGGACATTATTGAATATCCCGTGCTGGCTCGGATTAAGTCCGGTCATTAGGGAGGCCCTTGACGGACAGCAATGTGCCATTGTCGGGAAAGTGTTGTTGAAGCTTACACCTTTCGCCATCAGCCTGTGTATGTTAGGGGTCTTGCATTTATTGTTGGTAATGGCCGTATCCCATCTCAACTGGTCTGGCATGAAGAATAGGATATTGGGTCTTTTTCCGTCGGCAGCGAAATTCTTCAGTGGATTCATAGCTGTTACAAGCGCGATGCCTGCTCCTGTCATTAAGAAGTTTCTCCGTGTCATGGCCCAGCCTCTTTCGGGATTAATTTAAAGCGGTTTAAATACAAATCAAGCGGATTCCCGAATTTTTATTTGACAAATTTAACGTCTGACGTTAAAGTGTTAAATAAAGGAGTGCCATGTATCTTTCAAGACATATGGAACAGTCTTTCACCGAACTGCTTGGACAGTTTTCCATCATTGTCCTCAGTGGCGCAAGGCAGGTCGGAAAATCAACCATGCTGAAGGAATTGTTCAGCAGGGAATACCAATATGTCTCCTTTGACGATCTGCGTCTCCGGGAACAGGCAAAATCCTCTCCCTCCCTCTTCCTCAGGAATTATCCCGACAAGGTCATCTTCGATGAGATCCAGTATGTCCCGGAATTGTTCCCGGAGATCAAACTTATTGTCGACAAGGAAAAAAAGCCGGGCAGATATATACTCACCGGTTCACAGCAGTTCAACATGATCAGGAATCTCCGCGAAACCCTTGCAGGCCGCGCTGTCATCGTGGGCATGTCGCCAATGACATCGTACGAAATGTGCGGCAGGGGATCTGAAAAGCATTGGCTTCCCAGCCTGTTGGAGAAAAGACAAATCCAGATGAACACAAGACTTCCTGACTCCCTTTCACCGGACACTGTAATCAGGAGAGGAGGACTTCCAGAGCTGATCGGCAAGGATGAAAAATTCTGGAGCATATTCTTCGAAAGCTATATGAAGACATATATTGAAAGGGACATCCCTGCACAATACGATATAACGGACAATGTAAAGCTGAGTCAGTTCCTGAGGCTTCTTGCACCCTGTTCATCCCAGGAAATCAACAGGAGCCATCTGGGGCGGGAGATCAGCATCTCGTCCCCGACCGCCGCCCGCTGGCTCCAATGGCTCTCAGGCGCAAACCTCTGGATTGAAACCAAGGCCTACCATGGCAATTTCACCAAGAGGATCTCAAAGTCCCCAAAGGGCTCCCTTTTCGACACAGGACTGATCTGCCATCTCCTCCAACTGACGGACAGGAACATCCTGCTGAGCCATCCGTTCATCGGCGCCCTCTTCGAAACAGCCGTCAGGAACGAGCTTTCAGCGATAATCTCCTCGGAAATGATTCCGGCGGCAATGTGGCATTGGAGGACGCCGCAAAGACAGGAAGTGGACATCGTGATCGAACATAAGAACAAACTCTACGCCTTTGAATGCAAATGGAACCCGAACATCAGGGGCGAAGACTTGAAGGGACTTGTTGATTTCAGGAAATACTACGGCAGCAAAGTCGCCTTTACAGGCGTAATCACATCCTATGGCCACCATACGGAAATAGGCGGAAATATATTTTCAGTCCCATGGTTCCTGAAATGACCGGAGTCTTCCTTTCAAAAGGTTGCCTAGCTCGCAAGAGCTGTTCTTGCGGAGCGCTGGCGTCTCGCCGGCAATTACGGAGCGCTGGTCTCCCTACTTCGCCCTTTGGGCTACGAAGGACAGTCCAGACCGGAAGTAAATAATGTATTACAGCCATTCCCTGTAATTAGCTCTCCCCCCGGGAATGCCGACTGCGTGTCTTGACGAAGGAGGATGCCTCTTCACCGCATTATTGTAGAGCGACAGAGGGCATCTCCAAATCCTAAACTCATTTTTTAAGGCCTTTTTCTGCTTCTAAGAGGCTCTTTGGGTGCATTTTCCTATGCATCTCATTCACTATCATTATATTTTGAATCCCCGGGGATCGGTATCACGGTATCACATGAGCCGATTCATCAAGAAGAAAGTTCCAGTCTGCGATTAATGCATACTTTGTGACTCCGTGCCTTTGCTGTGTCTGGCGTAGTTCTACAGAAGAGAACGAAGACTGATGCGAGATACTTCCCAGATCGAAATCATGCAGAAAAAAACAAGAAGTTGATGGATAGCGCCGGCTCTTCCCGTGGAAACATGTCACGGCATAGGCTAGCGACTGTGTGCCCCATGGCTTCTCAGCGACGGGGGTCACTTGCCGGCCGGAACCTCAATGATCACGGGATGGTCGCCCAGCGACAATGCGACCGAGTTGACATTGCTCAATGTCTGAGTTGCCTCGGTCCCTGCAGTCGGATCATAAATTTTTACCGTTACATAGTCACCACCCAGGTTCACCTTAATCTCATCAGTTCCGCCCGAGGCGAAGCGCTCACCCCAGATGATCAGGAAAAAAGCTCCGCTGCTCTTCTGCAGGAGCAGATCATGGACGGTAGCCGGTTGCTTTGGAATGGAATAATTGAGCTGTCCCGGTGCCGGAACGGAACCGGTGTCGGCAAGGATCGCTGTCAGGTTATGGAGATATTCGGCGGCTTTCCGCGGGGTATAGTCAGCCCAATAGAAACCCCATTGCTGGTTGCCTCCCTCGTCGGAGCGGTCCCTCAGCAGATAGATTGCGGTGTAGCTCCAGCCCCTCTTGAACTGGGCAAGATAAAAATCCAAGTTGAGCCTCGCCTGCTGTTCTTCCGTCGTATCACCCTTCAATATGAGCCGTCCCGCTTCAGTGGTGACTTTCGGCAGCTTCAGAAGTTCGGCTTCGGAATATCCCTGGAATTTCTTCATCCAGGTTTTGCCGTAATTCCCATAAAGTCCGTCCACCTTGCAGGCCGAGGTGGGATCAGCGGTGATCCACGCCTGGTTGTCGTGCAGCTTGGGCCAGTTCGGATGGCCGATGTAGTTGTGGCAGTTCGCGAAGTCGGCATATCTGGTACCGTCCGGCATCAGGGTTCCTGCACCGCCCGGGATGGTCAGGAACTGCAGGCCGGCATTGTCAGTCTGCGCACCACCTTCGCTAATGGACCAGACAGGATATTCCTTCAGTTCCGGTTCACTTTTGACGGCGCTATATAAATCCCTCTGGAGTTTCGCCACCGGCAACCATGACTTGCGCTGGCCTCCGGCTTCCCCCTGATACTTGACGCCCCAGTTGTTAGGTTCGTTGTTTCCTTCAAATGCCAGCAGGGCGCCTGCGGCGGCAAGCTGCTTGCCGTCGCTGATGAGCTTTGCGATATCCGTACCGCCGCTTCCCAGGCCGGGACAGAAGCGGACTCCGGTCTGCTTATGGAGCTCAAGCAGATCCGGAACATTTCCACCGCGTCCAATCCTAAACCAGCGGACTCCAAGATATTTGGCGCACTTGATTGTATCCTGCAATGTCTCATCCCGGGAATTGATCGAGGAATTCACACCGATGGAATTCAGGAAATCATTTGCGCTGGCCGCGGTTTCCGCACGCGCATTGTTACCCAGCAGGAAAAACAGCGCGGCAAGCGCTGCCAGGGAAAGGAAGCCTGGCGAGTTTTCTTTTGCTGCATCCCGGAACGGCAGTTTAATGAATTCAATCTGACTTTTTGAAGCATCACTCATTTCCCATCCTCCTCTCTTTAATTAAAAATCCCGGATGTCAGTAATTGAATGTCTCAAGATCATACGTGTAGAAATATCTGCATTTGGTCGCAGTGTCGTTATATAGGCCCTGGGCGGTCAAGGAATCCGCGTGGCCGTCATAATAGACGTGGACTGCATTCCTCCTGTTGTGGATCAGCTGGATGCGCCCGTTCCAGTTCGATGCCCCGTTTGCCTTGAAGTTTCCGATTATATGTCCGGTTCCTCCATAGAACGAGCCGTGGTTTGATGCCGAATCGGCAAGCATTACCAGCGACGAGGGCGTCTTGATCTTGGCAAAGACAACTGAACTGTAACCATCTCCAACTCCTGTGCTGGTCCAGATATAGAAACCAAGGCTCTTGTCGTCCAGGTACATTCCATATCCCCGGTTGTCGAAGCTCCAGTTGGAAAAGTCGCTTTCGTAGTACTTGTTTGAAGGGCAGCCATACACCTTTGGATTGGAAATGTACCTCGCCCCGTTCGCGGCCTTGCCTGTTCCGGAAACGAACTGCGGCCAGAGATCTATGTGCCCGTCCACGACCCAGTTCACCGTCAATTTATTGTCGTAGTCCTCGGTGTAGCTCTGGGTTCCCAGATAGCACTGCTTCTGGTTGCTGAAACAGAGGATTTCCTTCGCCTTCTCCTTGGCCCCCTGGAGCGCAGGGAGGAGCAGCGCCGCAAGTATTGCGATGATCGCAATGACAATCAGGAGCTCAATGAGGGTGAAATGGATTTCCGTTTTTTTCATCTA
>Ga0302238_1001240_pt1 | contig 21656 bp, 14 predicted proteins | sample AAG_UR_Asn_MG_FD_193527 | JGI IMG/M metagenome (GOLD analysis project Ga0302238, IMG submission 193527) | Enriched activated sludge microbial communities from anaerobic digester in WTTP, New Holstein, Wisconsin, United States - AAG_UR_Asn | ecosystem: Engineered > Bioreactor > Anaerobic >... | reverse complement strand
AGTATATTTTAATCAAGACAAGATAATCCTTATGGGTGAAACAAATATTAGCAACCTAACCCTAAATAGCAAACAAATCCACCTTTTTAATTCCTAAATATTGTGTTGACAAAGGGGACCACTATAGTGTGAACCTTATTGCCGTTATAATAATGTTGACAATCAGTGTGGTCCTTGCTGTTTGCTTAATTCGACTTTCAGTGTGTCTAATTGGATATTTATGGTTATATTATTGTTGTCAGGATTTATGATGTTTTATAGTGGCTATTTATTTGTTATGGCTGGGAATAATCCTAGTAATATAGAGAGGGCTAGGAAGATAGTGATATTCTCAGGAGTGGGGATAGGAGTAGCATTGTTCTCGAGAGCGATTCCATATTTAGTAAAGTTTGTATTAGGATTCTAATTATATTAAGAGAGGAGGTAACTCCTTTTTTGTTTTGGTTATTAAAAAAGAGGTTATTAAAAAGACTTGACAGTTTCTGGGGCTTCAGAGTATAATAGCATTGTAATGATCATTACTTTTTTCACTCACAATACATTTGAGTGATATCGCTCTTTTACATAATACGTATATTTTTTTGCACATTTCTTTTTCTATAAATATAGAGATACTTAAGTATCTCTTATTTTTTTTGAGATAGATTTTACGGGGATAATCTGTTACAATGGGAATATAATAAATAAAGAATAAAGAAATATGCAACATATCTGGTCAGTACTATGTCAGAGATCATCAATTGATTTCGAAACTAATCTAGTAAGTCTGTTCGAATGTATCGAGGAAATAAATTTAGTATTTAATAATACTAAAGATGCTAATAATGAGAAAATAGTGATTCCGGTAAATTGGCAATTGGTCAATTATTGGATAGTGGATGGCGGAGAAGGTTCTTTAGAGATAAAGATTGATTTTGTTAATCCAGAAGGAAATGTTTTTAGTAGTTATGAGAATAAAATTGAACTACAGAATAATATTAAAAGATTTAGAAGCAGGACTAATATCAATGGATTTGAGGTAGCAAAAAGTGGGAGGTATAAGCTGGTGATAAGCTATAAGAAGGAAGGAGAATATGTGAAGGTTTCAGAGATTCCAGTTGATATAAATATTAGTTTTAATCTTCCTGCAGAAGGAGCGATAGGAGAGGGAAATAATTAATCATCGATAAGAAGATGGCAGATCCAAGAATTAATAGGTTGTCAGTATACCTGATAAAGAGACATGTTTTATTGGGAGAAGTTCTGAAAAAGAGAATACAAGCTCATAAGATCGAGATACCAAATAGTGGTATCTTGTTCATTGATGAGGCAAGGGTGAATCCTCCTAAATGGATAAGGAGTTTTTTTCCTGATGCGGAAATAGATTATGAAAAGTTGAAGTTATTTAATGTTCATCCTAGTGCTTTATTTTTAACCAAAGTAGATACTGAGGATGGAGAGAGGATTTTTGCAGTTACTTTTGGAGGAGGGTGGCAGATGATGGAAAAGGAGGCTATTGAGGAGAACTTTGGATTGAGGACTACTTTAAATTTAATTAATCCGAAGGGGTTGAGGAGTATTGATAAAAAGAACCTGAGTCTTGTTCAGAAGAGGAGTAAGGAGAATATCGGTAAAGAGGGGGTGGTTTCTGATTTTGGGATTGATATTGATCAGGACATTATTCAGTCGGTAGTAGGAAAGTCAAAAGATAGATCTTTTGGAAGTGTTTTAAGCGGAAAAGATTCTTTACATTTTTCGACGGAAGTAGACATGAATAATCTTAAAGAGAAATTGGTAGATTATTATAAGGCGTATAAGAGTGAGGAGTATAAAAATAATTTCTCTTGGATAGATCAGATTAAGGAGGTATCTAATCGATCGATTATCATTAGATTGAATGAGAAAGTTTCTGGATATATAAAGGAGAATAGTCAAGAGGGGAGAATATGGCTTTCCATTCCTGAAGCAATAAGTTGGGAAGATGTTGCTGGTTTCCGTTATGGCAATAAGAAGGAGACTCTTTATCCAGATCTTTATATGGCTGATTTTAAAGGGGTATTTGCGGATGAGAATATTGATACAGATTTATTTAAGAGAGTCAATGTGTATGGAATAAGTAGGTCAAAGGAGAATGTAATTTATTCATGGAAGGCTTATAGATCTCTTAATGCTGAAGTGGAAGATAATGGTATTAAGTATGTACTTAGTAATGGGAAATGGTATGAGATAGATACTGATTTTTATAATGCTGTGAATGAGGATTATTCTTCGTTTCCTCTTTCTAATATTAAGTTGCCTGATTGCCCTAGAGATATGAATGAAAGTCAGTATATACGATGGGTAAGTGATACTGAGAATTATGCATGTTTAGATGGAGCAAGAATAAATTATGACACTCATAGCTCAGTAGAGTTTTGTGATTTATTATCAAAGAATAATGAAATCATTCATGTGAAACGATACGGAGGGTCTTTATCTTTGAATAATTATTTTGGGCAGGTGGTTGTTTCGGGAAGAGTTTTTTTAACTGATTTAGGATTTAGAAAGAAAATTAATTCTAAGTTAATGGATGATTACAAATTGAAGGGGATTGAGAGTAAGAAAATAGATGCTTCTTCGTATAAGGTAGTGATAGGAATCATTAGTTCCTGTGAAGATGAACTAGTACAGATACCTTTCTTTAGTAAGGTTTCAATAAGGAGCACTAGGAAGATGCTTGAAGCATTTGGGTATGACGTTTCTTTAAAAAGGGTGATATCTCTTGAGAAGGGAGTTGATTGATTTGAATAAATCATTCTTAGTGTGGTATGATATGGATAAGAAAATTTTATCCATATGCCTAATCAAGAATTAGTAAATTTTATAGTTAAGTCCTTAGAATTAGGGGCTAGTCAGAGCGACATCAAAGAGAGGCTTTTGAGTGCTGGTTGGAAAAGCTGGGATATTGATGTTGCTTTTTCGTTTATAGAAATGGATAAGAGAAAGCATGTTGGAATTGAAGAACATGATATTGTGGGAGAGTTTCCAGAACCAGTGATAGAAAAGATAGCGACTCTAGATGATTTAGTTTGTGACATGTTGAAGAGGGGGAAGTCAAGAGATGAGATATTTGATGAGTTGTCAGATGTCTATGATTATAAGGAAATTAAAACAGCTTTTGATAAGAATATAGCAGCTGAAGAGAAAAGGATGACCCCATCTGCTTCATTAGGATTTATAATGGTGGCGATGTCATTCATATCTTTCTTATCGATTACTTGGGATAAGTTAGCGGGAGACTTTAGGGCATACGCAATAATTCTTTTTGGATTATTGTATTTTATAGCTGGGATATATATTAAGCATAAAGAAAAAATATTAGTTGGAGGAGAGGTGATATCTTTCTTTTCAGTTTTGGTTTTTGGGGTAGCAATAATTTTGCTTTCTGATAATTCGTTAGCCAGTCTTGCTTGGACTGAAGATTTGGTTCTGTGGATGTTCCTTATTATGATGATGGGAGTAGTAGTTGATAGTATTATGATATTGAAGTTTTCAATAGTAGTAGGAATGATTCCTTTGTTGGTAATACCTTTCATGATGATAAAAAATGGAGAGCCTTTTTTTGATAAAGGGATGACTTCTTCAGGGGCATATCTGATAATCGCTTCTTGTTCTTTATTGTTAACAGCGCTGTTAATAGGAAGGAAAACTAGATAATCAAATTAAGAAAAAACAATATGGAAAAATGGTTGGAATTTATCTTAACAAATCTTTCAATGCTCATAATAGAGTTACCAATTCTTTTTATTATAGGAAGGTTCATAATGAAAAATAGATATGGGACTGATTCGATAATATTTTCAGGAGCAATAGCGACTTTTATGACCACTCCATATATTTGGTATATTTGTCCTTTATTTTTTGATCCGTCCTCTGCTTATTATCTCTATCTCTCGCAAGCAGTTCTGATATTGATTGAGGCAGTAGTTCTTCTTAGCTCTTTGCATATGAATATAAATAAGGCAATAATAATTTCTGCGGTTATCAACATTGTCAGTTATTTATTTTTCTCTCAAGTTATGGCCTTCATAGTGGGGAAGATGTAGAGGATGACAAAAGCTATGATTACTTATATAATACAGGTAATAAGTTAAGATAAAATTATTAATTTCCATGGAGGATAAGTTCGAGAAAAGTACATTGGATGATAAAGAGGCAAAAGGTGGTTCTATTCAGGATACTGGCCCGGTTTTAAATAAAGATATACTGAAAGAATATGTTGGTATACAGGAAAAGGAAAAATCATCTAATTTTAAGGATAGACTTGAATTTTATTTAGAGCAGTTTAAGGAGAATGTTACTAATAACATTACTCTTCAGGAGTTGAAGTATTTTTGGACTCCTAAAAGGATAGCTATAGTCGTAGGAGCAATTTCTATTGTGTTTGTAGTATTTTATCTGTTTGCATTAGTGGATGTTCAGAAGATGAAGACTGCTTCTCAATACAGATTGGTTCCTGAGAAGCTTTCTAAGTCTGCAGTAATTAGAATTTCTGTACCTAAAGATATGGAGCCTGATACTGCCAAGAAAGCGGTTAGCTTTGAGCCTAGCATTAACGGAAAATGGATAGAGAAAAAAAGTTTTTCATTGGTGAATCTAGTTTTTGCGGCAGAAGAGAAAAAGATGATATATTTTAAGCCAGATAATGAATTATCGGTAAATAGGCATTATCAAGTGAGGCTTAATTTAGGGGAGGACAAGAGTATGAAAGCTGATTTTTTGGCAGTTGAGGACCCAATGATTGAAGCAGTATTTCCCGATGATAAGGCAGAGGCTTTAGAAAGTTCGGCGATAACAATTGCGTTTAATCGTCCAATGGTATCTTTTGAGGACGGGGCGCAGAATAATACTTCTAATATTCCTGTAGAAATATCCCCTGAAACGAGGGGTAATTTTGTTTGGATGAGTCCGAGTGTCTTACAGTTTCAGCCGAGAGATGGCCTAATACCTTCAATGGATTATACGGTAAAAGTGAAAGATGGTTTTGTTTCAATTGATGATCTCAAAGTAAAGGGTGGGGAGTTTAGTTTCAAGACAAGAACATTAAAGTATCTTGATCTTGCTCAGAGTGATAGGAAGGTGGTCTATAATCAACCCATTAAGATATATTTTAATCAAGAGGTGGATATTAAGAAGATTGCTTCAGAAATAACTTTATATGGGAATGGACAGAAGTCAGCTTTTTTGATTAGTTATGGGTCAAGAGACGGAGAGGTTGCTAATTCGTTGACTGATACGGTTGGTAATGTTATTGCCGATGTTTCTGCAAATATTGATAACCTGGCTAATGGAGTAGGTTATATGATATCAGGAGATCATCTGATTGATAGTAGTGAGAATGGTAGAGATAAAAGTGTTATTGAGATATATAATAAGAAGGATAGGTTCAATAATGATAAGCTGTGGAATGAGGGGGTAGAGTATTCTGTATTGATTAATAAGGCGTATCCAAGTAAAGGGAATATATCTTTAGAGGAGAGGAGGGAGATAAAGTTTTCAACGTCAAGCATAGTCAAGGGAGTCTTTGCTTCTTCTCCAAGAACGACTTATGCTTCTTTGGATATGTTCGATCCACAGGGGCAGGTGGTAATTGATTTTTATGAGGATATTAATCTTGGAGCAAGTAAGATTGATTCTTCAATTCCTGTGTCTTCGATTGATTATGGAGAAGTCTGTGCTAATGGAGAATTGAATATGACTAATTGTCCTAAGGCAAAGAATAAGAAGCAGCTTAGAATAAGTTTTGATAGTACTAAGATTGGAGCTAATGTGAAGGCTAATTTAGTATTGAAGAGTATTGTTAGTGCGAGAGGGGGGAAGATTAATGCATCTGATATATCTTATAGTATTAGCACTTATAGGCCATTGAGCGTAGCAATTGGAAGAGATAAGAGTAAGAGTAATCATTCTACGCTGATACTTTGTTCTAATAACCCATTAATTATTCCCGAAGTAAAAGATTTAAGAACTCATATTACGGCTGATGCGGAATATGAAGTATTTGGATGGGGTATTTCATGGATGAATCAATACTATGAAAATAATTATTGTCCAATAGGACAGTTCGTTACTCCTGTTGAAGTAGGATTCATACCAGAGAAGAAGTATTCATTAGGGTTATTGGTTGAGGATGTTTTTGGTCAGTCGGCAGAGAAAGGAGAGGAGATTGTAATTGATAAAGTAGATGATTCTTATTCATCATTATTCCCTGTTCAAGGGGATTATAATATAACGTCTCCTAAGAATACGGCAGTAACTTTTGCTGCAAAGAATATGGATTATGTTGATGTGGAGATATGTAAGAAGTACGACGCTTATAGTTTTTACGACGCTTATCTTAAGAAGGAGGAGAATAAAGGAAATTTGATTTCAAATTGTAAAGAAGTGGGTAGGAAAGAGGGGCTAAATCTTTCGACTAAGAGATGGATAACTGAACATTTTGATATTGATATAAAGGATTATTTTAAGGATGAAACTATTGGGAACTATGTGATTAGAGTATCTAATCGTGATTATAAGGGGAAGGATGGTGATGATGGGATTTATGCATTTTTGACTGTTACTAATATAGCTGTTTCCGAGAGAAGGGTTGATTTGACTGATGCGAAAGCGGAAGAGAATAGTGATATTTTTGGAGAGATTAAGAATATTTATTGGGTAACAAACATGGAGACTCAAGAGCCGATTGAGGGGGCGGTGGTGAAAATATATTCTTCTGGGAAAATTGTTAAAAGTGTTTCCAATAAAGATGGGATAGCTTTTGTTACTCCTGTGCCTAATTTTGATATTATTGCAGTAGAATATGGAAGAGATAGTACGGTAATTACTAAGGACGATAATCTGAATGATGTATCTCATGCTTATTCTGTGAATAAGGCATACATATATACTGATAAGTCATTATACAAGCCAGAGGAAGTGGTAAACATTAAGGGGGTATTGAGAATTGGGTATGATGGGAATTATAAGTCACCGAGTCGTGAGATGGAGTTTAAGATATTCAATCCAAAGAATGAGCAGATATATATGGAGAATATGCCTTTAAGTGAATATGGTACTTTGGCTAATAGATATCTTATTAATAAGAATGCTCCTCTAGGAAAGTATTCTGTTTGTGTAACAGATTTTGGGTGTGGTTATTTTACAGTAACAGAAGATGTGACACCTGCTTTTGAAATTGTTGCTATTCCTCAGAAAGAAGAATTTGTGTCAAGAGAAGATATTGGTATTGATTTAGAGGCAAATTATTATTTTGGTGTTCCTGTAGAGAATGGTGAAGTTGAGTATACTATTAGTGCTACTGATTATTATTTCGATAGATATAAAGAAGGGAAGTATGATTTTATGAATGAGGATATTGAAAGATTAGACGAGGAGGTGATGTTTAAGAAGGGATCTACTAAATTGGATATATATGGTAGGGGCACGATAAAGGAGAATGTGGATATAGGTCAGGTATTTAGGGATTCGAATAGAAGTAAGATTTTACATTTTGATATAAGTATCAGGAGTTCTTTTGGTCAGACGGTTAGCTATCGTAAATCAGTAATACTGCATCAAGGTGATTTTTATATAGGTTCTCAAATGACTTCGTATTTTATGAAGAAGAATCAGAAATTAGGATTTAGGGTGAAGACGGTTGGATATTTAGGGAAGGGTGTGGAAGTTAAAGATATGAATGCTGATATCTATAAGATTGAGTGGGTTCATACAAAGAAATATAATAGTGATGGTAGTAGTTATTATCATTGGGAAAAGAAGAGGAGTCATATGAGTAATCTTAAGTTTCATACGAGTAGGAATGGTGATTTTTCAAGAACTAGAGATAATACTGATTCTGAAGGGGAGTATGAAATAGAATTTTATGGTAATGATTCTTATGGTAATAAAGTATATTCAAAATTATTATATTATATCTTTGGAGATAGCCAGGTCCAGGTAAGAGCAGAGGATGCAGCTAGTCTTAATCTACGAGCTATTACTTCAGCGATAAATTTAACAGAGGAGGCAGAGATGATTATTGAGTCTCCTTATCAGAAAGCTAAAGCATTATTAACTATTGAGAGAGGGAGAATATTTGAATATCAGATTATAGAAATAACGAATGGATTATATAATTATAAGTTCAAGCCGAAAGGAACATATTTCCCTAATGTATATGTTTCGGTTCTCTTATTAGGACCTAATTCGGAAGTTCGTTTTGCAACTCAAGAGTTCACGATTGAGAGTACGGATAGTAATTTAAATCTTCAGGTAAGAGCGGAGAAGAGCAGGTATTTACCAGGGGAAGAAGTTGAAGTAAAGATTAGAACGTTGGATGGAAAATTTTCTCCGACTCCAACGGAAGTATCTTTAGCTATTATAAGTAATGACTTGCCTAAAGATGTGAAGAATGTGGATAAGGACCCATTTACGTATTTCTATCATGGTTTTCCATTAAGTGTATCAGCATACTCAAATATTAAGGGCAACATGGATAAAAGAAAGAAGCAAGTTTCTTTATCTGGGGATACTAAGGAGGGAGAAGAGAAGATGATCAAGAGTTTAGTTCTTTGGAAGGCGGATGTAGTCACTGATCAGTCAGGATATCATGATCTGACATTTCGTGCTCCTCAGATATTAGGTAATTGGAGGATAGAAGCATTAGGAGTAAATAAAAAGTCAAATGTTGGTGTGGCATATGCAGAATTCATTACGAGGAAAGAGTTGATGGTAGTTCCAATTAGACCTAAGTTTGTTATACCTGGTGATAAATTTTATGTTGGGGCTGAGATATTTAATCAGACTGATAAAAAGAAAACAGTTAAAGCTTCTTTTGAGAGTAGTACATTGGCTTTTCTTGGCTCAAATAAAGAGACTTTGCTGAATATCGAAGCGGGCAATTCTCAAACAGTCTATTTCTTTGTAGAAGCACCTTTCGCTTTGTTAAGAGGAAGCCATGGGTTTGTTGTTAATGCTGATATACAGGATAGTGATTCTTTAGTGTCTTGTAGTGCTCAATTTGATGATGCTAAAGTGAGAGGAAAATGTGGTGAGGCTAATGGTAAGAAATTTTTAGAGAAACCTACAGAGAATCTTTGTGCTGTAGGAATTCCAACGGAATTGTCTGGGGATGGGCCATGGAATTGGGTTTGTAATGGGTTGAATGGGGGGAGAGAGTCTTTGGCTTGTAAGGCGTCTAAGAATGATTCGGTGACTGATGGAAGGTGCGGGGCAAGCAGTAAGAAGAAATCTGCTTTTCCGCCAGAAGAAAAACTTTGCTTAACGGGAACTCCTTCAGAGGTGTTAGGGTTTGGAATGTGGACTTGGACTTGTGAGGGGGCGAATGGGGGAAAATCAATTTCATGTAATGCTCCTAGAGATGAGACTAAGATTGAGGGAGAATGTGGTAAGTCGCATAATAAATTATTAAAAGAAAAGCCTACTGAGAAGCTTTGTGTATCTGGGCAGGCTAGTGAGGTGAATGAGTCTTGGTCATGGACTTGTGAGGGGGCGAATGGTGGAGCGAGTGAAGAGTGTGCGGCTAAGAAATCTAATGATTCAAAGAACCAGTGCGGAGCAGCTAATGGGAAGAAATTTTATTTTATGCCGACGGAAAATCTGTGTCTAGTTGGTAGCCCTTCTGAAGTATCAGGGGAGGGGCCTTGGACTTGGACTTGTGGAGATTCCCGTGCTTCAGCAGAAGAGTTTATTGATGTAAAGGAAGACGCTTCTTATGACTTAGTGTCTGTATCAGGAAGTACTGATGAGAATAAGAGGAATGAGGTGATTTTTATCCCCGGAGAGTCGTCTTCAAATAAGGGGGAACTTTCAATAAGGACTTCTCCGAATTTGTCAGTCTTTCTATCTGATTCATTGAATTATTTAGTTAATTATCCGTATCTTTCTTCAGAGCAATTAGCAAGTAAAATGAAGGCGATATTGATTTCAGGAAACGGTCTTCAGATAGTAAGTATATTCGAGAAGTTTAAGGTTGAAAATGAGAAGAATCAAGATGCTAAATATAGCTTGAAGGATGAGATAGAGCAGGGTTTAGCTAAGTTATTTAACAAGAGAAATCATGATGGAGGGTTTAGTTTGTGGGGAGGTAGGGATTCTGATTTTCGTACTAGCTTATCAGTATTAGATGCGATGATTGTATTGCATGATAACGAGTATATTAGTAAGGATAAGGAGAATGAAGAGAATAAGAACTTTATTAGTCTTGTTGATTATGTATATAATCAGGCTTTTAAGAGTGAAAAAGATGACATTGAAAAGCAGATTAGTGCTGCATATATTTTGACGAGAACAGAAAAGTATAAGAAAGATGGAGTTATTAAGGATAAGCTTGAAAAGTTGTTAAAAGATGATGCTTTAATGAAAGATAGATTAAGCCATCAGTCATTATTGAAGTTGGCTATTTTGGTAGAGGGAGGAGGATTTTCTTGGGGGTTAGATGGAAAGATGGAGAAATTAGTCAAGTCAATTGTATCGTCTGATTCGAAAGGTGTTTTTGTGGAGCCGAAGAGTAGTATGGATGATGGAACGGCTGTAAGCAATACGGCTATGTATCTGAAGTATTTGGCTGTCGCAAAGAAAGAAAGTGATAATGATAAGGTAATTCAATGGCTCATTAATTCTAGGTCAGGAGATGGTTCTTGGGGTTCGACGAGAGACACGGTAGATGTAATCGATGCTTTTGTTAGTCACTTGCAGTGGAAAAGAGCAAAGGATTCCAACTATGAATTAGTAATCAATCTTAATGATAAGAAGTTAGAATCTTTTAATTTTGATTCAGGGACGAATATGGATCAAACTAGTAAGAAGATAAATATAACGGAGTTGAAACACAATGATTATAATGTAATTGGGTTGGATAAGTCTAAACATAGGCCATTATTTAAGGATTATCTGTATTATGATATTACTTTCAAGCAATATTATTCTAATAATTTAGCTCCGAAGGATGAAGGTTTAGCAATATCAAGAAGTTTTTATTCATTAAATGATCCTGATTCAAAGAATCCGTTATCTTCTGCAACTATGGGTAATATAGTTAGGGTTAGATTCGAAGTGGTGGTACCAAAAGAGAGAAAGCACCTTACTATTGAAGACTATATTCCTGCTGGAATGGAGATAGTGGATATTGGACTTGCAACTGAGAGGAATTATTTAAGAAATATGGAAAAAGGAGTGAAGAATGATTATCTTTATCCTGATTTCAAAGAAATGAGAGATGATAGGGCATTTATTTATAAGGAGAGTGTTCAGCCAGGGGTATATCATTTTGATTATTATGTTAGGGCTGCAACAATAGGTGTATATAATTATCTGCCTTCTATTGTATCTGAATCATATAATCCTAGTGTATTCGGAAAGACAGGTAGTTCTATCTTTGAAATAAAGTAAACCTATTGTGAATCGTTATATTTTCATGCTAGAATATTATTAATGAATAACATTAAGAAATATTATCTTTTATTCGCTTCAGTAGTTTTTATTGGTTCAGTATATGTTTCAGCTACTAGTGATTTTTCGATTAAGACGCCGATGGTAGTTGAATTGCCAGAAGAGAATATTATTCAAAAGCCGGTAGAAAATAAGATTAATATAGCTGAAAAAGAAGTGCATGGTAATGACCAGATAGAAGAGGATATACCCCAAGATAGCTATTATGGGAGATGGAAGAGGATAGAGATGACTATAAATGGGGTGCCAATTCCAATAATTGAATCGTTTCTTGTTTTAAAAGAAGGGTATTTTGAAAAGGTTACAGACTGTAAGGTTTCTGGAAATCTGATTGTAGAGGGAGATAAGATGGTGATGAGGGCAGAGGAGGATGGATGCAATCAAGGAGATTCAATGAATTTTTATGAGTTGTCAGAGGATAAGAATACTTTATCTTTGGTGATAAAGGACGATACTTATACAATAAAAGATATATATAAAAGGATAATTAATAAATAAAACATATGAAAAAAATAGTATTATATTCATTATTATTGTCTTCGGTTTGTTTAGTGAGTTCAGTGGCTCACGCTGGGAACACAACAAATAAGAATAATCTTGTAATCGCTGATCATGTATATGTAAAGGCTGTTTTGGAGGATGGTAAAGTGAAGATAAGTTGGTCCCCTTATACCCAAGAAGAGAGCTTTTCGTATTATAAGGTGGTAAGGTCTCAAAATAATTCTAATCCTGTTTATCCTGATGATGGGTATATCTTTTATTCTTCTGATAAAGATGTAGTAAGTTATACTGATGAGAAGCCTTTGAAGGGGGTAAGTTATTATAGGGTTTGCCAGGTTACTGCTTCTCAGAGGATATGTTCTAAAGAAGTTATAAAGATAGATAATGGGGGTCAGAGCGAAGGAGTTATTTGTACAATGGAATATGCTCCGGTATGTGGTTCTGATGGGAAGACTTATGGAAATAAGTGTACTGCTGGAGCTGCAGGAGTGAATGTATTGTATGAAGGAGAATGTAAGAATATATCTAGTAAGAAAGAAGTAAATTGTACTGATTCTTTGGACACTTGTTCGATAGGGAAGGATAACGATATAGTGATTAAATTGAAGGAGAATGTTACGACTGGGTATCAATGGTTTGTGGATTATGATAAGACAAAGTTAAAATTAGCAGAAACAGAGTATGAAGGTGGTGATTGTCCAGATGGAATGGTAGGTTGTGGACATGTCGCTGTTTATAGATTTACTCCTCTTTCTCTTGGAAAGACGAATATCTCTTTTAAATATATGAGGTCATGGGAAAGTGTAGAGCCTGCTGAGACTAAGAATTACAAGATAGATATTTTAAATAATTTCCAAGGAGGTACTTGTCCAATGTATTATGATCCAGTCTGTGGTAAAGATGGTAAGACTTATGATAATGAGTGTATAGCTAATGAAAAAGGAACGATAGTTGCTAGTAAGGGGAAATGCGTTAATCAGGTTGGGCAGAATATGTCTAGGGAAGAGTTGATAAAACTGATAATAAGTTTATTGCAATCATTGTTATCTAAGGGTAATAACCTATAGTAGTGTGACGAGAATAAGTTCCTGGGGTCCAGGAACTTTTTTATTAGAATAGTTTCAGTTGAATATTATGGCCTTATAGAATATACTATTTTTAGTAGAGAAATATAAACAATATATGAAAAAAATGAAAACCAAATCAAAAATAATATGGGTAGGAGTATTGCTTTTGGCAGTTATAGCTTTTTTCCTAATACCGAAAGAAAGTCAAGTCCCTCAATATGAGACAACGATTGCTAAGAGGGAGGCTGTGTTGCAGACAGTAGATGCGACTGGAAAGCTAGAGTCTTCAAAAGGAGTCTCTTTGAGATTTCAGGCAAGCGGAAATATAGGGAGTATAAAAATTAAAGAGGGAGAGACGGTTAAGTCTGGTCAGTTGTTAGGATCTTTATCTTTACCAGAGCTTGATGCCACTATTGCTCAGGCTCAAGCTTCTTTGAATCAGAAATTAGCTGGGGCAACTATTGAGCAAGTAGAGGTTAGTCAGAAGCAACTTGATTCTGCTAGGATTTCACTAGAAAAAGCTGAGAATAGTCTGATTGATGTTACTAAACTAGGAGAAGAGAATTTGAAGTCAATGAATTATTCTTTGGAAAAAGCAGAGAAAAATTTAGTTGATGTTACTAGGTTAGGGGAGGAGAATCTTAAGTCAAGGTATAATTCAGCGGTAGTAACATTGGATGATGCGAATATCAAGATATATAATGTATATACTTTGATTGATTCTGTGAAGAATAATTATTTTAATGGACCTGATCAGCAAGGATTGAGAGTGAAGAGTATTTTGAATAATAACTTAGGAAAAGCAAGAGATGGTGCTAGGGAAATTGCTTCTTTGGCAGGAGGCTCTGATTTTTCAACTCTTGATAATTCAATTGTTGGGATGATTGGTTATCTTGATACTGTTTTATCTTCTTTAACTGAAATTAGGGAGTTATGCGATGTTCATACTTATAAGAATACGGTTCCTGATGCTGTAAGGACTTCAATTGATTCTCAAAAAACTATAATAAGTGGAGCAAAGAATACTATAATTGGATTGAGTAATGAAATTAGCGTGCTTAAGATACAGAATGAAAATAGTTTAAATACTGCTAGAAATGCAATTGATTCTTTGAAGAATGAGATTAGTGTACTGAGGACTCAGAACGAGAATAGTATTAATACTGCAAAGGCTGCTATCGATACTGCAAAGGCTAATATTTCAATACAAGAAGCTAATCTTAATTCGGTTAAGGCATCTCCTAGAGAAGTAGATATTGCTTATAGTAGAGCAGTGTTAGAACAGGCAAGGGCGAATAAGGCTAAAGCTTTCTTATATTCTCCAGTTGATGGGGTAGTATCAAAGCTTAATAAGAAAGCAGGAGAGTTGGTAGGGCCAGCTGATGTTGTAATAGAAATTATTTCTCCTCATCAGGAAGTTATAATCGATGTATCGGAAACAGATGTAGTGAAATTGAATTTGGGAGATGAAGCAGTAGTAACTTACGATGCTTTGGGTTCTGATCAGAAATTTAGAGGAAGAGTGATAACTATCGAACCATCTTCGACTGATATACAGGGGGTGGTGTATTATAAAGTGAAGGTTGATTTGGAAGAAGAAGATAGTAGGATAAAGACAGGAATGACTGCTAATGTTTTGATAGAGACGGAAAGAAGAGACGGAGTGATAAGTATACCAAATAGAGCAGTGATGACGAAGGATGGAAAGAAATATGTAAGGTGTCTTGATACTGAAAAGAATCTTATTGAAAAAGAAGTGGTTTTAGGGGTGAGAGGAGACGGTGGTATTGTAGAAGTTGTTTCTGGACTGAATGAAGGCGAAGAAGTAGTTTTAAAAATATTAGATAAGTAATATGTTGATAAGTGTAAAAAATCTGAAGAAGTGTTTTAATGAAGGGGAGGTGATTACTAAAGTTTTAAGAGGAATATCTTTTGATATTGAAAAAGGAGAATTTGTTTCCATAATGGGACCTTCTGGTTCAGGAAAATCTACTCTGATGCATATTCTTGGGTTTTTAGATAATCTTACTGCGGGAAAGTATTATTTCGAAGATGAAGATGTTAGTAAATTGACTGATAATCAGTTAGCTAGGATGAGGAATAAGAAAGTGGGTTTTGTCTTCCAGTCATTTAATCTTTTGAATAGGATGTCTGTTCTAGAGAATGTTATGTTACCTTTAACTTATGATAATTTTTCTTTAGAGCAAAGGAGAGAAAAAGCAAAGGACATATTAAAGCAAATGAATCTTTCTCATAGGCTTGATTATCTTCCAAATAATATTTCTGGAGGAGAGAGACAGAGAGTAGCAATAGCTAGAGCATTAGTTAATGATCCGGAGGTTATATTTGCTGATGAACCTACGGGAAATTTGGATTCAAAATCTGGGTTTCAAGTGATGAAGATATTACAAGAATTGAATGATAAAGGTAATACCATAATATTAGTGACTCATGAAAGAGTGACAGCTGAATATGCTGATAGAATAATTAATATCAAAGATGGATTAATCGTAGATGATTCTCCGGTGCAATCCAAGCAGAGAGCTTCTGAAAATCAGGAGCTGATAAAATAATATGGATTTAAGGGATTCAATAATGACAGCTTGTCAGATGATATCTAGGAACAAGGTCCAGTCTTTCTTGACCATGTTAGGGATAGTCATTGGAGTAATGGCGGTCATCATAATAATGTCTTTAGGGGCTAGTGCTCAAGAGTTTATATTAGGACAAGTAAAGACATATGGGTCTAATATGGTGGCTGTGTTACCGGGAAAGTCAGATGATTCAGGTCCTCCTGCTGCGGCTTTTGGGTTGGTAATTACTAGTATGAAGAATAAAGACGGAGAAGATATTAGGAAGATGAAGAATCCTCATATTGAAGAATTGTCTATGTATGTGAGGGGGAATGATATTATTTCTTGGGAGAATAGTCTGAAGAGTGTGACTTTTTATGGGACGAGTAGTACTTATCCGAAGATAGAGAATGCGGAATTGAAGGTTGGACGTTTTTTTGATGAAGAAGAGGAAAATGCAAAAGTGATTGTACTAGGTAGTAAGGTAGCTGATGAATTATTTGGGAGTCAAGATCCTTTAGGGAAAAGAGTAAGAATTAAGAAGACTAATTTTACGGTAATAGGGGTGTTTACTTCAAAGGGGGGGAACTTTATTCAGAATCAGGATGAACAAGTATTTGTTCCTTTAAAAACGGCTCAGAGTAATTTGCTTGGAATTGATCATTTAGATTTTATCAGGGTTAGAATAGATAATGTTGAAAATTATGACTTGGTAGAGCAGGAAATTGCATCATTACTAAGAAGTAATCATGATATAGATAGTGAGGAGGATGATGACTTTAGTATTAGATCAGTGGCACAAGCAGTAGAAGTAATTTCTTCGATAACTGATATATTGAAATTTTTCTTAGTGGCTGTATCGGCTATTTCTTTGCTAGTGGGAGGATTTGGGATAATGAATATTATGTTGGCAATAGTACAGGAGAGAATTAAAGAAATAGGATTGAGAAAGGCGTTAGGTGCAAATGAAAAAGATATTGTATGGCAATTTTTGGTGGAAACAACTACTATTACTTTTATCAGTGGGATTATAGGGATAGTGTTGGGAATAGGAATAGCGTATATAGCCGCACAGGTGATAAATTTATTAGGTTATGAATGGACGTTTCTGATATCGTATGATGGTATATTGCTTGGATGTTTCGTGTCAGTTTTTATTGGTTTGATATTTGGTATTGTCCCTGCTTTGAAGGCGAGTAAATTAGATCCGATTGATGCATTAGCTTATGAGTAGGATATTAAAGTATTTTCAGGTGGCGTATAGTAATTTGATTAGGCAGAAGACTAGGACATTTCTGACGGTTTTCGCTATGGCTATTGGAATAGCTTCTTTAGTGGTTATTATTACTGCGAGTGAGAACTTTAAGGAGTCAATTACAGGACAATTAGATATATATAGTCCTAATTCGATTAATATAGAGGTGCGGGTTCCGGGGAATAAAGGTGTGGCTGCAGCTACGGGTATCAATATTACTACTTTTAAAAATTCTGATATCGATGCTATTAAGAGGATTGATAATGTTGATAACGTTTATGGATATCTCACAGCTCAGGAAGTGGTAAAAAATGAGACAGGAAAAGAAACTGCTCTTATCTTTGGATATGGGGCTGAGGCTGGGGAGATTGAGAAGATGGATTTCATAGCTGGAAGGTATTATACTGTTGAGGAAGAAAATTCATTGACTCCGGTTGTGGTTATTGGGAAGAAGATTAATGATAATTTATTTGGTGATAATGATGCTATCAATAAGACGGTTTATGTAAAAGGGAAGCCTTATAGAGTGATAGGGGTCTTAGCTAGTAAGGGGGCTAATTTTGGATTTGATATGGATAAGGTGGTATATATTCCTGTTAAAGTAGTTCAGAAGAAGATATTGGGAGTGGATTATGTGCTGGGAGCGATGGCTACTACAGTAGACGCAAAGAGGATTGAGCAGACAAAGGAAGATATTATTGGTGTAATGAGAGACCGTCATGAGATTGAAGATGAGAGTAGGGATGACTTTGAAGTGATGACGATGGAGGAAGCTTCTGACATGGTCAATACGATATTGTCGGGAGTGACATATTTCCTAATGGCATTGGTTGGTATTTCGTTGCTTGTTGCGGGAGTAGGTATTACTAATATAATGTATGTTACTGTCGTAGAAAGGACTTTTGAGATTGGATTACGTATGGCTGTGGGGGCTAGGAAAGGAGATATATTATGGCAGTTTATTGCTGAAACTATGATATTAACTTTTGCAGGAGGGTTACTAGGAGTGACGATAGGGGTGGCTATAGCTTATTTGATATATTACCTAGCAATAGTCTTTGATTTTTCTTGGTCTCCAATAATACCATTGTGGGTAATAATCTTCTCATTGTCTTTCTCTACTATAATTGGTTTGTTTTTTGGAGTGTATCCAGCAAGATTAGCTTCAAATCTTGATCCTATTGATGCAATTAGAAAGGATTAGTATTTGCTAAAAACTAATTAGATGTTAAGATGTGAGTGATAATTAATTAAGATATAAAAATATGGAGAAAACTTTACACAATTTGGCACAAGCATTTTCAGGAGAGAGCCAGGCAAGAAATAGATACACTTTTTATGCAAAAGTGGCTAGAGCAGAAGGTTATGAAAGGGTGGCTGAGATATTTCTTTTGACTGCTGATCAGGAAAAAGAACATGCTCATTGGATAATGAAAATGATAAGGTCTTTAAAAGAAAAAGCTGGTAATACTGATTCTATGTTAAGGGTAGAGGCTGAAGTGCCAACAGTATATGGAACTACTATTGAAAATCTTAATTCTGCGATAAGTGGAGAGAATCATGAGTATACTTCAATGTATCCAGATTTTGCAAAAGAAGCAGAGGCGGAGGGATTTCCTGAGGTTGCAGCAAGATTAAGATCAATCGCTAAAGCTGAAGAACATCATGAAGAGAGGTATAAGAAAATATTGGAGCAATTGGTAGCAAGTACTTTCTTTAAGAAGGAGGAAGAGATTTATTGGGTATGTCGAGAGTGTGGATATCAGCATTTTGGATTTGAGCCTCCTGCAATGTGTCCTTCATGTGATCATGCGCGAAGTTTTTATGAAAGAAAGTGTGAGCAATTCTAATAGATAAATCTCTCAGTCTTGAGAGATTTTTCTTTACTTGAGATTAGTTAATATTTTTGCTATTATTGATTTATCTAATTAAGAATATAGGAGATTGTTATGGTTTTAAAAAAGAAGAATAGCCTTTTGAAGGTATTGATAGGTGTGGCAAGTATATTGGCATTCTTTTTTTTGTCATGTTTTTTATTTTATTTTTATACTGAAACTGCTTATCGGGGTAAGATAATGCCAAATGTGTATGTAGGAACAATTAATCTTTCTGGAAAAACGATGGAGGATGCTAGGGGAATGATTAATCAGAAAATTGATTTGTTCAATTTGGAGGGCCTTGTGTTTAAAAATGCAGAAAGAGTATATATTTATCCTATAGAGTCTTTGCCAACAGGAGAAGTTTCTAGTTATCTTGTATCTTTTGATATAGAAGAAGCATTGAATAAGGCTGCAATAACTGCAAACTCTGGAAATCCTATGGATGATTTTTTAAAGAGGGTAGACCTTTTTATACTTCAAAAGAAGGAGGTGGGTGATGTAGATGTAAAGGTTGATCATGAAAAAATATTGAAAAGATTAGAAGAGAAACTTTTTTTGTATTTTGCTCATAATGCTTATTATCAGATAGGGGAAGGTGGGCAGTTGGGAGTAAAAAAAGAGGTTCAGGGAATAAGGTTTTCTTATAATATTGATTTATTAGAAAAGAAGTTAAGTTTTTTGGATTTTACCGAAACGTTATTAAATGAGTTTGATTATATACCCGAAATAACCGAATCAGATTGTTTAAAAATGAAACCTGAATTAGAGGAAGTGATGTCTGTTTTTCCAGTATATATTACTTATCAAGGAGAGTATTGGATTATTGATAAAAAAACTTTTATAGATTGGGTAATTTTGAAGAGGAGTGAAGGAGGCTTGATGTTTGCTTTGAATAAGGAGAAAGTGTCTTCTTATATAAAGAGTAATATTTCTAATATTTTAGATATTCCTGCTGAGATGCCAAAATTCACTATAGAAGATGGAAAATTAAAAGATTTCCTGCCTGGTAAAGATGGTTTAGGGGTTGATGTTGTGCAAATGCCTGAGGATATGGAGCAAATATTTTTGGGTGAGAATAATTTTGAAGTGAAGTTTAAAATAACTCGTCCCGTGACAGAGATAGCAAGTGGTGAGGGAGATTTTGTAGGGATTAAGGAGCTAATAGGGGAGTCATTCCTTTCTTTTGCAGGTTCTAGTGCTAGTAGAATAAAGAATATTAAGAATGGAGCAAGTAAGATTAATGGAGTAATAATCAAGCCAGGAGAAGAATTTTCTACGATAAAGACATTGAGTCCAATTGAAATAAGTAATGGGTATGCTAAAGAGGCAGTTATCAATGGAGGAGCAATTACATATGAAGTGGGTGGGGGATTATGTCACCTGAGTACTACTTTGTTTCGTTCAATATTAACTACTGGATTGCCGATTACTATGAGGAAGAATCATACTTATGATATGTCCTATTATATTCCAGTTGGCATAGATGCGGCAATATATGATCCGACTCCTGATTTTCGATTCGTGAATGATATGCCTACTAATGTTTTATTAGTTGCTTGGGTAGAAGGAGTAAAACTAAATATACAGATATGGGGTACTAATGATGGAAGGACTGTAAAAAGGACTGATCCGGTGAGGTATAACATAGTTAGACCACAGGCTGCTAAGATATTACAAAGCACTAGTTTAGCAACGGGGGTTACTCAATGTAGTTATGCTGCTTACACTGGCTCTGATACTTATTTTGATTATATTGTTACTTATCCCGATGGGTCTGTAAAAGAGGAAAGGTTTAAGTCACATTATTCTCCGAGGCGAGGTATATGTTATGTGGGTGTGTAATTTTATTTATAGATAATTATGAAGTATAAAGCTTTTACCTTAATCGAACTCCTCATCATCATCGCCATCATAGGTATCCTGGCTGCTTTCATTGTCACTAATCTATCTTCTAGTCAGGAGTTAGCTAATGATAGTAAGAGAAAGACTGATATAGCTAACCTCTATACTAGTATCTTAAGTCATGGAACTTCTACTTCTTCCTATCCAGCTGTAGTATCTAATATCAAAGAAGGGGAGACTAATAGTGAATTAGCAACTTACATAGGAAGTATGCTCAAAACTACTCCTTATGATCCCATTACTACTAATCCATACTTCTTTATCTCTGATTCAAAAGACTTTGCAGTAGGAGCAGTATTATCTGATGGTACTTGTTTTGTTAAAGAAACTAAACAAGGTATGTTTAGTAATGAAGATTGTAATTCCTTCCGTTCTGCTGGAATAGGGCTAGTCCAGAACTTCATGTTCCTTCATGGAAGCACTTACTTAGATCTAGTCTGGTCTATTCCTGCTTCTCTCTCGTCTCTTCCTACTAGCAATGTCTCTTCAGCTATTGTCTGTCTGGGGTTAGATACAGAGCGTGATACCAATAACCTTCCTTCTGACGAGGAACTATTAACAAATGGAAAGATAGTAGCCATTGTGAACAATGCCTACAACCAGTATCGTTTACTCCCTGAAGACCCTGACTATTACTACTACTGTAAGACCTATAGCTATGATAATACAGTAGTCACTAATCCCATTGGAACCAATAATCATCCTAATACTGGTGCTGGTGGATTCTCTTCTTCTAATTCTTCTAGTTACAGCCCTAGTTCTCCTAGTAGCTACACCCCTCCTGCATCCTCTAACCCTCCTAGTATTGGAGGAGGAACCTCTACTGGAGGCTCTACTTCTCCATCATTTAACCTAGAACCCATCAGAAACCCTGATGGTACCGGTTCAATCACTCTATCCTGGATACCAGGCTACTTATCAACTCATACCTTAATTAGAAGAGACTACAATACTCCTCCAGAAACAAGAACAGATGGAACTAGTATTTACTATGAAAGGAATGATAAAG
>Ga0302238_1001237_pt1 | contig 21697 bp, 15 predicted proteins | sample AAG_UR_Asn_MG_FD_193527 | JGI IMG/M metagenome (GOLD analysis project Ga0302238, IMG submission 193527) | Enriched activated sludge microbial communities from anaerobic digester in WTTP, New Holstein, Wisconsin, United States - AAG_UR_Asn | ecosystem: Engineered > Bioreactor > Anaerobic >... | reverse complement strand
CCGCTGCAGGTTGAGCCTGCGGCGGACCTCCTCCTTCTTCCGCAGGGAGTAGCAGTATTTGAACAGTTTCGGCTGCTTCTCCCGGACCAGCCGGGCCAGGGCCATGGCGGCCCGGGCGTCCGCCAGGGCGTCGTGGGCTTCCTCATGGGGGATGCCGTTGGCCCGGGACAGCTCCTCCAGCTTGAAAACCGGCCTGCCCTCGGGGTCCTGGACCCACTCGATCCCCTGGGGTCTCAGGTCCCGGCAGATCCGCATGAGGTCGATGATGTCCCATCGGCTGTTCTCCCCCTCGTACTCCCGGCTGTAGGGGTCGTAGAAGTTCCGGTAAAACAGGGAGCGGACGAACTCGTCGTCGAAGCGCAGGTTGTTGTAGCCCACCACGCAGGTGCCGGGCCGGATCATCTCCCGGTGCAGATGCGCCGCGAAGTCCCGTTCGGAAAGCCCCTTCTCCGCCGTGACATCCGGGGTGATCCCCGACACCAGGCAGGCATCGATCTGGGGGACATAGTCCGGGGAGAGGCGGCAGTAGAGGCTGATGGGCGGCTCCAGCTCCTGGAACCGGCCGTCGGTCCGCAGCGCCCCGAACTGGGCGATCCTGTCCCAGCGGGGATTGACGCCGAAGGTTTCCAGATCATACCAGAGAAGGCTCGCGGGCATGGCGCGATTGTACCAGAGGCCCGGACCGCGGGCAAGGCGGGCCGCTGCGCGGGGCGCCTTCAGCGGGCCTCCGATTTTCCTCCCGGTGATTGATTTCCCCGGGGATAGGGATTAGTATTCCCGAATCACTATATCGGCCCCGCCGGCGCCCCGGCCCGGGAGCCGGAAGGAGAGGTCTCCATGCAAGCCCGCGGCCCCCTGATGATCGAACACCGGCTCATCGAACGGATGCTGAAGATCCTTCGCGGAGAGATCGAAAAAATCGAACAGGACGGGACGGTGGACCCGGTGTTCGTGGACACCGCGGTGGACTTCATCCGGGTCTACGCGGACCGGACGCACCACGGCAAGGAGGAGGACATCATGTTCCGGGACATGGCCCGAAAGCCCCTGTCGGAGAGGGACAAGCGGGTCATGGACGAACTCACCGAGGAGCACGTCTACAGCCGCAGCACCGTGGCGGGCCTGGTGGAGGCCAACCGGCGCTACCGGAACGGGGACGCCTCGGCGCTGAAGGACATCGTGGCGGCCATGAAGACCCTGGCGGATTTCTATCCCCGCCACATCCGCAAGGAGGACGCGGACTTCTTCCCCGCCTCGCTGCAGTATGTCACCGCCGCCGAAGACCAGGCCATGCTGGCGGAGTTTTACGAGTTCGACCGGAAGATGATCCACGAGAAGTACACCAGACTGGTGGACTCCCTGGAAAAGCGCGGCTCCTGAGTGGAACAACCCGTGAGCGGCGAAGACGCCAATTACCGGAAAATGACGGGCCGGCCCGTGGGCCGGCTGATAGCCGGCCTGGCGGTGCCCACGGTCATCAGCATGCTGGTGACGGCCGTCTACAACACCGCGGACACCTATTTCGTCTCCAAGCTGGGCACCAGCGCCGCCGGGGCGGTGGGGGTGGTGTTCTCGCTGATGGCCATCATCCAGGCGGTGGGTTTCACCGTGGGGATGGGGGCGGGGAGCTGGACCGCCCGGCTTCTGGGGGCCCGCCGGAACGACGAGGCCGACGGGGTAGCCACCAGCGCCTTCCTCATGTCCCTGGCCCTGGGCCTGCTCCTCACCGTGGCGGGGCTGTCGCTGATGGATCCCCTGGTGCGGGCCCTGGGGGCGACGCCCACCATCGCGCCCTACGCCCGGGATTACGCCCGGTACATCCTCTACGCCGCCCCGGTGATGGCCGGGTCCTTCACCCTGAACAATCTGTTGCGGGCGGAAGGGAAGGCCTCCTTCGCCATGGTGGGGATCACCACCGGCGGAATCCTGAACATCATCCTGGACCCCGTCTTCATCTTCGTCCTGGGTCTGGGGATAGCCGGGGCCGCCATCGCCACCGCCATCAGCCAGCTGGTGGGTTTCATCATCCTCCTCTCCCCTTTTCTGCGGGGAAAAACCATTACCCGGCTGGAGCCCGCCCGGCTGTCCCGGCGCCCCGAAACCTTCCTTTTCATCCTGAAGTTCGGCCTCCCCTCCTTCACCCGGCAGGGGCTGGCCAGCGTCGCGTCCATCGCCCTGAACGTCAACGCGGCGCTCTACGGGGACGCGGCGGTGGCGGGGATGAGCATCGTGGTGAAGATCTTCATGTTCGTGTTCTCCCTGGTTCTGGGGATAGGTCAGGGCTACCAGCCCGTTCTGGGCTACAATTACGGGGCCCGGAGGTATCTGCGGGTGCGGGAGGCTTTTTTCTTCACCTGGAAGGCCACCGTCATCCTGATGAGCAGCTTCGCCGCGGTAGGTTTCCTGGCCGCGGAGCGGCTCATGGCATTTTTCATCCCCGGCGACCCGGAGGTGGTCCGGATCGGGGCCCTGGCTCTCCGGGCCCAGTGCATCGCCATGCCCTTCATGCCCCTGGGGGTCATGTGCAACATGACCTTCCAGTCCATCGGAAGGTCCTGGACCGCCACGCTTCTGGCGGTGTCCCGGCAGGGGCTGTTCTTCCTTCCCCTCATCACCATCCTGCCCCGGATCTTCGGCCTCGCGGGGATCCAGACCACCCAGCCCGCGGCGGACCTCCTCACCTTCGTCTTCAGCATCCCCTTCGCGCTGCGCTTTTTCCGCCTCCTCCGGGAGGAGTGCGGCGAGGGTCCCTGTTAGGCCCCTTCCCTGAACACCCGGTCCAGTTCGTCGATGTCCGACATGCGGATGGGTTTGGGAAAGAGCAGGGCCGTGGGGCTGTAGTCGCGTCCGATGCGTTTCTGCAGCCGCTCCTTCTCGTAACCGCTCATGAATACCACCCGGTGCGCCCCCCTTCCCTTGAGGGCTATGGCGGTTTCGATCCCGTCCATCCCGCCGCCCAGGTTGATGTCCATCAGCACCGCGTCAGGTCTTTGGCGATCCAGATGGCGGACGGCGTCCTCCCCCCGGGACACGCTGGAAACCGCGTAGCCCCGCCTTGTGAACTCCATGGTGAGGTGGAGGGCGGTTACCGCCTCGTCCTCCACGATGAGGAGCCTCATGTCTCCCCCCTGGATCCCGCCCCCAGGGGGAGCCCCACCGAAACGGTGCAGGAAAAACCGGGACCCGTTTCCTGAAGGTACCGCCCCCGGAGCTGGTGCTCCGCCAGAGTCCGAATCAGGACCATGCCCAGATGTTCGCCTCCCCCGGGGTCGTGGTCCGGGGGCAGACCGACGCCGTCGTCCCGGTAGTGGAGACGCAGTTCCCCCTCCCCCTCCCGTTCCAGGCGCAGCAGAACCGAGCCCGGCCCGCCGTCGGGGTAGCCGTGCTTCGCCGTGTTGGTGGCCAGTTCGGTGACGATGAGACCCAGGGGGCTGGCCACCTCCACCGAGACCGCGATCTTCGGCGCCTCCAGCCGGTGCCGGATCCGGGGACCGGAATCATAAGCCTCCAGGCAGAGGCGGAGGATCGATTCCAGGTAGGGTCCCAGTTCCAGGGAGGAGAGGCTCCTGGACTGGTAGAGCCGCTCGTGGGCCAGGGCCATGGCCCCCACCCGCTTCTCCATATCTCCCAGGGAGGCCCGCACCGAGGCGTCGTCCCGGCGGGAGCTCTCCAGGGACAGGAGAGACGAGACCACCTGCAGGTTGTTCTTGGTCCGGTGGTGCAGCTCCCGGAGCAGGGTTTCCCGCTCCGCCAGGCTCCGCCGCAGGTCCGCCTCGAGCTTGCTCCTTTCGGTGTAATCCAGACCGATGGAAATGAAGCTGTTCCCGGAGGGTCCCCTGAAAGGCTCGATGGCCAGGAATATATCGTAGGTGGAACCGTCCTTTCTCCGATGGCGCGTCACCAGCTGCACCGGGGAGGATTGCCCGGACCGCAGGGGATCCAGAAGGGCGGCGAAGCTCTCGGGGGTGAACTCGGGCTTTATATCCAGGGGAGTCATCCTCATGAGTTCCCCGAAACTGTAGCCCAGATTCGACAAGGCCGCAGGATTGGCATAGGTGAAGCGGAGGCTTCCGGCGTCGAAAACCAGCACCTCGTTCAGACTCCCCTGCACGATGTCGGACAGCATCCTGATCCGGCCTTCCTTCCGGCGCCGGTCGCTTATGTCCTGGAAGATCAGGACCGCGCCGTCGATCCGTCCGTCCTCGTCCCGGATCGGGGCTCCGCCCCCGATGAGGGGGTGCTCCCTTCCGTCCCGGGAAACAAGCACCCTCCCCCTGGGAGCGGCCATCCGGACGCCCGTTTTCATGATGGTCTGCGCCGGGTTGGGCACCCGTTTTCCCGTGGCCTCGTCCCGCATGTCGAGAATCTCCGGCAGCGGTCTCCCCCGGGCCTCGGCCTGGGGCCACCCGGTGAGCTTCTCCGCCGCGGTGTTCAGCCACTTGATCCTCCCCTGGGAGTCGGTGGACACAACCCCTTCCCCGATGCTGAGGAGGGTGGCGCCGTACTCCCGGAGGAGCTCCACCTGTTTCTGCTCCCGCCGGTAGAGATCCCGGTAGAAGTCCTTCCGGTTCCGCAGGAGAAAGGCGGCCAGCCCCGCCCCTGCCAGAAGAAAGAGAATGAAGGCTCCGCCGGCGATGAGAAATCCGTGGATGCGGGCCATCTCCAGAGCCTCGGAGGCGTCCATCTTGGTGATCAGATACCAGGGCAGACCTTCCAGGGTCCGGGAATCGGAGATCACCTCCACCCCCCGGTGGTCCCTGCCCTCGAAGAAGCGGATGCCCGGGCTCGGGGCGCGCCGTTGGCCCGAGGACCGGATATCCTGAACGGAAAAACGGCCCTCCAGGGGCTTGATCTCTTCGAAACGGAGAGGACTCAGGATCACCACCCGGTCCTCTTCCAGCCGCGTCAGGAAGCTTTCCCCGGTGGCGCTGGGGACCGGCCAGGCCCGGAGCATGGGAAAGAGGTCCCTCTCCGGGTCCTTCCCCGCCACCAGGACGGCGAAGGACCGTCCCTCCCTGTCCCGGACCGGCGTGAGGATATCCACCCCGTATCCGCCGTCGGGGCGCCGGTACAGGTCCCGGAACCCGAACCCTCCGGTCTCCAGGGCCTGCCGGGCAATGGCCATGGCCTCCCCGTCCAGCCGCCGGGGCGCCGCCCGCGCCTGGCCCGCGGCCACCGCCAGAAGCTCCCCCTCCAGGGAGTAGAGGGCGGCTTCGTCGAAGTCCCCATGCCGCACATGGAGGCCCAGGCTCTGGACGAGCCCGCTCCGGACGGCGGCGCCCCGGAGGTCGTCCCGGGCATCGGGCACATCCCCCGGCTGGAATTCCATCCGGGAGGTGAAGAAAGCGGCGCTGAAAAAATCCCCCCTCCAGTGTTCGATCATCGAGGCCTTCAGGCCGCCGATGGAGGCCAGTTCCCGGGACTGGGCCTCCAGGATCCTCCGGTATTCCCGGCGGAAGAGGAGGTAACCGGACAGGGACAGGAAGATCGCCACCAGCAGCAGGTAGGCGATGAAAAGCTCCGGCGGGGAGAGGGGTTTCCGCCGTCCGCTCCGTGCCATCCTCGCCATCCGTGAGGGGGCGGGGAAAATCTCCCCCGGAAAGAGGGGACTCGGCTCGGCGGGCCGGGACTCCTCCCCGGGTCCCTGGGGCGCTCCCTTATGCTTTCTCATCGTGAAACCCAATTATGGCGTTCGACCTCTTTACCGTACAATAACTACATTATATACAATATTGCAAATTCTTCGCAAGTGGCGGGACCCTCTTTGCCCCACCGGGGGCATGTCCGGCGAACCTGATGGGACCTCCCGGGAGGGCCTGGGGCGGGGCCGATCGTTACCTCATCATTCTTATCAATTTCCGGACCAGAGGGGACTCCATCTTCCCCATCATCCAGTCCTCGGTGATCATCTTGTTGATCATGGACATGGTGGGGAAGGCGTGCTGCATCATCATCACATGGTGCATCCTCTTTCCGTACTGCATCGCCATGGTCCATTCGTGGATCAGTTCCCCCGACCCCGAGCCGACGATGGTGGCCCCCAGAATCCTGCCTCCCCTTCCGGTGATGATTTTGATGAATCCCTCGGGGTGCCCGTCCGCCACGGTGCGGCCGTAGGTCCGGAACTCCTTTCCCACCACCCCATGCCTCAGCCTCCGCTCCCGGGCCTCCTGCTCGGTGACCCCCACCTGGGAGATCTCCGGCTGGGTGAACACCGTCCAGGGCACCGGGTAGCGTTCCCGCCGCAAGAGAGGGAGCGGCAGGGGCGAGAGGGAGTGCATCAGGGCCAGCATCCCCTGATGCATGGCCGCATGGGTCAGCAGGCTGTGGCCGTTGCAGTCCCCCACGGCGTAGATATGGGAACGGCTGGTCCGCATATGGCCATCCACGGTGATGCCCCGGGGGGTGAAGGCGACCCCCGCCCTGTCCAGATGCAGGGGTTCCAGGACGGGTTTCCTGCCGGCGGCCACCAGCAGCCGTTCGGACCTTAGGGAGCCCTTGTCCGAGGAGAGGAGGACCTCCTCCCCCTCCCGGACGACGGAGCCGATTTCGGCGCCGTTGCGGACCTCGATCCCTTCCCGGGCGAAGACCGCCTCCAGAACCCGGCCGGCCTCCTCGTCCCCCGACGGAATCAGATGAGGGTCCCGGTGAATCAGCGCCGTTTTCGTCCCCAGCCGGGAAAAGGCCTGGGCCATCTCGGAGCCCACGGCGCCGCCTCCGATGATGGTCAGGGATCGGGGCATCTTTTCAATCTCGAACAGGTTCATGTTGGTCAGAAGGTCCGGCAGGTCCCGCAGCCCCGGGATGGGGGGGATGGCGGGCTCGGTTCCGGTGGCGATGAAGATCTTCTTCGCCCGGTGGTCCTCGCCGTTCACCCGCACCGTCCGCTCGTCCAGGAACTCCGCCGTTCCCTGCACCAGCGTGGCCCGCTGGAAAGCCTGCTGGAACTTCCTGTCGTTGATGCCCCGGGTTTTCTCCCGAACCACCGCCATGGGGTCCGCCTCCTTCAGCAGGAAATCCCCGTGGATGCCGTAGGCGGCGAGATTCTTCACCCCCTGGAGGGTCTCCGCCGCCTTCAGCAGGGCCTTGCTGGGGATGCAGCCGCTGTTCAGGCATTCCCCGCCGATTTTATCCTTCTCTATGGCCAGCACCGACAGCCCCATGGCGGAACCCATGGCGGTGACCGCCATGCCCGCCGGGCCCATGCCGATCACCAGAATGTCGTAACGTTTCATGTCCAGACCCGCCTTTGGAAAGGTATCGGTCCGGGAGGGTCCTCTCCCGCCGAACCCTCTTGTAGTATGGGACCTGCCTCCGTGTCCAGCCGCCGGCGGGCCGGACGGAGGGGACTCCCGCCTCCCTCCGGGACCCTGAACCCGGGACCCTGAACCCGGGACCTGGACTCCGTACCCGGAAAGCCGGGACCCGAACCCCCGGGGCTCAAACCCCCGGCTTCCCCCGGAACAGCCCCGCCAGGCGGCGGACCAGGCCGAAGGCCGCCAGGCACCAGGCGGCGAGAGCGAGAAAAACGAAAACCCGGGGCAGGACCCGCAGGAAGTCCAGGCCCGTCACCCGGGCCAGCTGGACGGTGCAGACCGTGTACATCCCCAGGGGAAAGACCAGTCCCCAATAGGAGGGGTCGTAGCGCAGGGGGAACTTCTTGAACCCGTGCCGCCAGACGCCGAGGATGATCAGAAGGGGTATCCACCAGGTGGCGGTGGCCCAGAAAAGCAGGGTGATCCCCTTCAGGAAAGGCATGATCTCGGCGACAATCCTCCAGTGGTCCGCCTCCAGGATCAGCACCGACCCCGCCAGGGTGGTGATGGCCATGGCCCCCATGTTGATCCAGTAGGGGGGGGAGAGTTCCTGGGGGCTGAATCGGAAAAAGGTGAAGCGGTAGAAGATGAGGCAGATGACCAGAAGATAGAGGAGAAAACCCAGGAGGAACAGCGACAGGGACAGAAAAAGGACCACCTCCGCCGCGGGCCCGAAGCTCCGGGCGATGCCCGCCCCCGTCACGGTGATGGACTGGGTGGAAACCACCAGCAGGAGCCAGCCGCCGCTCAGGCCGCTTTCCAGGCCGGGCTTGGTCTCCCGCACCGTAACGGCGGCGATGAAGGTGTACAGGATGAGGCCCCAGAGGGCCAGACCCACCAGCCAGAGGACGGAGGCGGTCCCGATGTCTCCGGCGATGAGGTGGAACTGCCGCCCCAGAACGCAGGTTCCGGCGACCAGGGTGAGAAAACCGTGCCCCCGCTCGTGGCTGGTCAGATCCGCCGCTACCCGGGGGAAATCCCGGAAAACCCGGATCAGGGTGAGGATCCAGAGGACCCCATAGAAAAAAATGTTGATGCCGAACAGGCCCCGGGACACCCGGGGCATCCCCATCAGTCCCGCGGCGATGGACACGATGCCCGTGGCCATGACCAGGGCGAAGTAGGAGGGGGCCAGGTTCCGGGCCCCGTTCCGAATGACGCCGACGACTCCGTTTCCCATAGGTTCACTCCCCCCCATCCCGGTCCGCTCCGGGCAGCTCCCTTCCCAGCATCCGCAGAAACTCTTCTTCGTTCACCACCACCAGTCCCAGTTTCCGGGCCTTGTCCAGCTTGCTTCCCGCCCCCTCCCCGGCCAGGAGGTGGGTAACCGACCCGGATACGGCGGATACGGCCCTGCCCCCCCGCCTCTCCACCTCGTCCATGGCCAGATCCCGGGGCCTGAAACTCCGGAAGCTGCCGGTGACGGCCCAGGTCTGCCCGGAGAAGACCCCCTGCGTCGGGGCAGTCCCGGGAGAGGCGGCCATGGGGAGCCCCTCCGCCCGCAGGTCTTCCACCAGACGGCGGAATTCCGGCCGGGAAAGCTCTTCCAGGATCCGCCGGGCGGTCTTCTCCCCGATTCCGTGGAGGGCGGTGAGGCCCTCCTCGTCCCCCCGGTCCGCCGCCTCCAGGAGCCTGTCCATGGAGCCGAACCCCCCGGCGATGAGAATTTCGGTCACCTTGGTTCCCACCTCGGGGATGCCCAGGGAGGGAAGCAGCACGGAGAAGGGCCGGCGGCGGCTCTTCTCCACCCCGGCCCTGAGGAGCTCCACCTTCTTCTCACCGAAACCGGGGTATTCCAGAAGCCTGTCGTAGGGGATCCGGTAGATGTCCGGGATGTCCCGCACGAAGCCCTCCCGCCACAGGAAATCCATGGTTTCGGCCCCCAGGCTTTCGATGTCCATCCGGCCCTTGCCGGCGAAGAAGACCAGCCGCCCCCGCCTCTGGTCGGGGCAGCCGCCGGTGTTGGGACAGAAGCGGTGCGCCCCCCGGTCTTCCAGGGTCGCGCCGCAGGAGGGGCAGACCCGGGGCATGCGCCAAAGCGGGGCGTTCTCCGCCTTTTCCACCACCCGCTCCACCGCGGGGATGACGTCGCCCCGGCGGCTCACCGCCACCTGGTCCCCCTCGGAGAGTTCCAGGGCGTCCACATAGGCCTGGTTGTGGAGGGTCACGTTGACGATCACCGCCCCGCCGATCTCCACCGGCCGCACCCGGGCAACCGGGGTGACCCGGCCGGTGCGCCCCACCTGGATTTCGATCTTTTCCACCGTGGTGAGCCCCTGGGGGGATTCGAACTTGTAGGCCACCGCCCAGCGGGGGTGATGCCCGGTGGAGCCCAGGCGATCCCGGACCTCCAGCTCGTTGACCTTGAAGACCAGGCCGTCGATCTGATAGGGGAGGCCCGGCCTGTCGCCGGAGCAGCGCCGGATCAGGCTTTCCAGGCTCTCTCTTCCACCGGAGGCGCCGTCCGGCGGCCCCTCCACCGGCGTTCCGGAGATCGATCCCGCGGCTCCCCGGGCTGGGGGACCGTCGGCGCCGGCGGTGTTTCCGGCTTCGGGATCCGGGGGGCCGCCCACCACCCGATTCCGGGGGTTCACGGGAAAACCCAGAGCCGCCAGTTCCCGGGTCACCTCCCGATGGGTATCCGGGGGAGGGTCGAAGTACCCCTCGTAGACCAGAAGGCGCAGCGGCACCCGGGCCGCCTCGGAGCTTTTATTGCGCCGCAGCGTTCCGGCGGCCAGATTCCGGGGGTTGGCGTAGGGGGTCTCCTCCCGGGCGTTGAGCTCCAGGAACCTGTCCGTGGGGAGGAATATTTCGCCCCGGACGGCGAAGGAGCCGCCCCGGTCCACCCGGAGGGGGACTTCCCGGATGGTCCTGACGTTGGCGGTCACATCGTTACCCACGTACCCGTTTCCCCGGGTGACGGCCCGTTCCAGAATCCCATCCCGGTAATACAGGACGATGGAAACCCCGTCGATCTTCTCCTCCATCATGAAGGAGAGGACCCGTCCGGCGGCGGCCCGGGTTTTCCGCATCCAGCCCTCCACCTCGGCGGAGGTGTAGGCCTTGTCCAGACTCAGGACGGGAATCGTGTGGGGAGACTCGGGGAAGTCGGCGTCCAGGTCCGAACCCACCCGCAGGCCGGGGGAATCGGGGGTCACCAGATCGGGGTGCTCCTTTTCCAGAAGGAGGAGACGGTCGAAGAGACGGTCGTACTCCCGGTCAGACACCGATGGACGGCCGTCAATGTAGTATTCCCGCTGCAGCCGCAGGATGCGTTCCCGCAGTCCCGCAAGCTCTTCCCGGGCGCTGTCTTTCGTCATGGAGACGATGATAACAGAAGAGGCGGGAAACCGCCACGGGAACGTGGCGCCTTCAGTCCACCCGGCGGGAAAAAGCGTCCCGATAGCCCCCGGCCCGGAGGTTGCGGAGCGCCACCCCCCGTTCGTCGCCGGACACGGGCCCCACCAGAACACGGTACAGGGGTCTGGGGCCTTCCACCGGCTCCACCACCACCGGGTAGGCGCCGGCCAGGGAATCCACCACGGGCTTGACCTTCCGGGGGTCCGAGTAGGCCGCCACCTGCAGATAGTAGGACTTCCGCACCAGGGTCGTCGTCAGGGGCAGATTCGTCCGGGCCCAGGTTCCCAGGGGATCCGCGTCCGGGAACCTGGGGAACTCCGCCTCCGCGACAGATTTTCCCGGAAGCGGCGGAACCGCCGTCGCCGGCGGAGCCTCCTCCCGCTTCGTCCCGGCATCAGGAAAGGCCTCCTCCGGAAGAACGTCGGGGATGGTGGCCACGATGGTATCCAGCCGCTCCACCGCCGATCTCCGGGCCTCTCCGGACAGTTCCGGCTCGTCCTCCAGGACAGACGGAGGTTCCGCCGCATCCGGAGCCGGCCTTTCTCCCCCGCCCTCCGCCGCGGCCAGGGAGACCTCGGGTCCGCCGGGGAACTCGGGTTTCGCCGGCCCCTGCGGCACCGGGATGTCCCCGGCCGTCCAGGCCGGGATGGTTTCCGGCCCCACCTCCGGGGCTTCCCCGTTGGTCCATTCCCCATAGCCGGCGGGAGTCTCCTCTCCCTCCTCCGGGGCGGGTTCGGCGTCCCGGGATTCCCCATGGGCGATCACGGCTTCCCGGGCTTCCGCAGGCTTCTCCGGGGCGGCGCCGGAGTCCTCCGCGGGCTCCGGGATCACGGCCGGCCGCGGCGCCCGGTCGGCTCTCTTGTCCACCAGGGCGTTGACGTCTCCCGCCGCGGCGGCGGGATTCACCTCCGGGTCCCGGCTGTAGGGAAGATCGAACCCCGGCTCCGGGAAGGGAGCCGCGGAGCCGAGCGCCGGACTCACCCGGACCTGGGCGATGTCCCTGCCCGCCAACCCCAGGGCCTCCGCGGCGCTTTCCGAAACCACAATGAGAAGGGAGGGGTTGGACAGTCCGCCGGTGATGACGACGCGGACACTCCTGCCGGTGTTCAGATTCATCACATTCACGATGGAGTTCCGGGGAAATACGCCGGAATGACCGAAGTGCCCTTCCGGGGGAAAATCCCCATACCGTCCCACGGCGGCGGAACCGTCCCAGAACCTCTGCGCCCAGAGGCCCAGGGTCAGGACCAGACCCAGGAACACAAGCAATGCACCGCGCTTCATATGTATGAGACTCCTGCTCCTATTGTCGGACACTAGGGACCCCCGGATGAGGTTTTTCCTCCCCTCCCCGCCGCCAGAACCCGCCGGGCGATCTCCCCGCCCAATCGGGCGCAGTGCGCCTCGGGGGAGACGCTCTCCTCCCGCGCCACGGCCCCGGCGTCGAGTTCCGCGGAGAGAAGAAGCCGCTGGTCCTCCACCTGATAGTAGGAGTAGCGGAGCTTTTCCGGCAGGGTTTCGGTCCCCGCCGCGCCGCCCCCGCCGGAGACCCCCAGGACACCGGCGCCTTCTGCCGCGCCGCCGAGGGCCCCGGAGAAAAAGACCTCCACCAGAAGAAGCCGTCCCGCCCCCCCCTCCCGGGCCCGGCGCATCAGGGCCGGCTTCTGCGTCGGGGAGACGGGGCCTCCGTCGTTGAAAACGATGGTGTCCGCCAGGAAGAATGACTCCATGATGCCGTCCTCCACCGCGGAAAGGCGGAAATTCTCCGTTTTTTCATCCTCCCCGGGGGACCCGCTCCGACCCACCGCCACCATGACCGTTTCCGCCCCCAGGGCGGCGCACAGCAGGGCGAACATCACCACGCAAAACGTCCGCATCATTGCCAGAGTATCGGCCCCCCGGCGGCGGCCCATGAGAGCCGGAACCCTTCCGGATTGCGCAATCCCTTCCTTCGTGCTATTTTTTTCCCACCGGCCATGAACTATTACGCGGTACAGGTAAAAACCCGGGAGGAAGGGCGGTTCGCGTCCCTGGCGGAAAAAATGCGGGCGGGAGACCCGCTGTCCGTGGTGTACCCCCGGCGGGTGCTGTCGGTGCGCCGGCGGGGCAAGGTGAGTCCGAAGGAGGAGCCCCTGTATCCGGGCTATGTCTTTCTGGCGGGAGGGGAGATCCCCACGGAGGTCTACTGGCGGATCAAGAAAGTGCCCGGTTTCCGCCGATTTTTGAAGAGCAACCGGGACATCAGGCCGGTGGAAGGCCGGGACCGGGAGATACTTCTGCACTTCCTGGGATTCGGCGAGGTGATACGCAAGTCCACCGTGCGGTTCGACGCCGACGACCGGATCCAGGTGCTGGAGGGACCCCTGCTGGGCCTGGAGGGGCGCATCGTGAAGATCGACAAACGCAAGGGGCGGGCCAAGGTTCGGCTGGACATGTACGAGGAATCCTTCCTGGTGGATCTGGGGATGGACTTCATCGGCAAGATCGGGGAGAACCCGAATGGCTGACGGCAAGAAGAAAAGCAGCATCTACATCATCGGCGCGGGCTTCGCCGGGACCGCCATCGCCGGGGAGATCCGGAGGAAGGGGATCTTCGGCGACGTGGTGGCCTTCCTGGACGACGACCCCGGCAAGATCGGCTCCCGGATCGACCAGATCCCCGTCCTGGGCCCCATCCGGGACGTGGTCAGCCTGCTCCGGAGGACCCCCGCGGACGAGGCCATCATCGCCATCCCCGGCGCCTCCCGGGACAAGCTCCGGGACCTGTACCGGCTTTTAAAGAAGGCGGAGTTCGCCAAGATCCGGATCCTGCCGGGGATATCCCAGATCGTCGAGGGGGCGGCGCACCTCATCCTGGCCCGGGAAATAGACCCCCAGGACCTTCTGGCCCGCAGCCCGGTGACCATCAACCTCACCCGCAGCCTCGCCTACCTCCGGGGCCGGCGGGTCCTCATCACCGGGGCGGGGGGCAGCATCGGGGCGGAGCTGTCCCGCCAGCTCCTCTCCGGGGGGGCGGAGCGGCTCTATCTCTTCGGGCACGGGGAGAACAGCATCTACGAGATCGACCGGGAGTTGCGGATCCTCCAGGAGGAGGGAGTGGGCGAAAAGGCCACCATCGTGCCGGTCATCGGCGACCTGAAGGACGCCGATTACACCCGCTTCATTCTGAAGAGGCTGAAGGCCGATGTGGTCTTCCACTGCGCCGCCTACAAGCATGTGCCCATGACCGAAGCAAACCCGGTGGAGGCCATCAAGAACAATGTCTTCGGCACCCGCAACCTGGTGGACGCTTCCCTCCAGGCGGGCACCCGGAGATTCGTGCTGATCTCCACCGACAAGACCGTGGGTCCCCGGTCGGTCTACGGGGTAACCAAGAAGATCGCCGAAGAGATCGTCCTGGGGGCCGACGGGGGCGACTCCCTCTCCTTCATGGTGGTGCGCTTCGGCAACGTTCTGGGCTCCCGGGGAAGCATCGTCCCGCTGTTCCAGAGGCAGATCCTCAAGGGGGGGCCGGTGACGGTGACCCACCCCGAGGCGAGCCGCTACTTCATGACCATCCCCGAGGCGGCCTCCCTGGTCCTGCAGACCGGCGGGGTGGGCCGGGGGGGGGAACTCTATGTCCTGGACATGGGGGAGAGGCTTCTCATCAAGGACCTGGCGGAGCAGATGATCCGGTTCTACGGGTTCGAACCGGAGAAGGAGATACCCATCCAGTACATCGGCCTGCGGCCGGGGGAAAAGCTGAACGAAGCCCTGTGGAACGACGGCGAATCGGCGGCGGAAACCGAGTACCGGAAGATCTACCGGATCCTCCGGGACTCCTCCCCCCTGCCGTCCCTGGAGAAACTCCTGGCGGACCTGGCCCCCATCTGCTTTTTCGACCCCGCCCGACCGGACCGGTATCGGAACCGGAGAATCCTGCGGAGCCTGCTGCGGACAGCGGTTCCCACCCTGGAAGCGCCCCCCCATGAACCGGAATACTGATTTCATCCCCTTCGCCCTGCCCTGCCTGGGGCCGCGGGAGGAGGAGGCCGTGCTGCGGGTTTTACGGAGCGGCTGGATCACCACCGGGGCGGAGACCCGGAGCTTCGAGGAGGAGTTCGCCCGCTTCGTCGGGGTCCCCCACGCCCTGGCGGTGAACTCCGCCACCGCGGGCCTGCATCTGGCGCTGGAGGCCCTGGGCGTCGGCCCCGGGGACCTGGTGGTGACCACCCCCTACACCTTCACCGCCACCGCCGAAGTGGTCCGCTATCTGGGGGCGGACCCCCTCTTCGTGGACATCGGGCCGGACTCCTTTTCCCTGGACCCCCGGGGGGTGGAAAAAACCCTCCGGGACCCGGAGCTGGGCCCCCGGGTGAAGGCGGTCCTGCCGGTCCACGTCGCCGGAGAGGTCCGGGGCATGGAAGAGATCCTGGCCTCCTGCGCCCGCCGGGGCATCCCGGTGGTGGAGGACGCGGCCCACTCCTTTCCGTCCCGCACCGCCCTGGGCTTCGCCGGGGCCCTGGGGCGGATCGGCGTCTACTCGTTCTACGCCACCAAGACCATCACCACCGCCGAGGGCGGCATGGTGGTGACGGCGGACCGGGAGGCGGCGGCGCGGATGAGCCGGATGCGCCTCCACGGCATCGACCGGGAGGTCTGGGACCGCTACACCGCCCGGGACGCCTCCTGGCGCTACGAGGTGGTGGCCCCGGGGTTCAAGTACAACCTCACCGACATCGCCTCCGCCATAGGAAGGGTCCAGCTCTCCCGGGCCGATGAGTTCCTGGCCCGGAGGCGGGAGATCGCCCGGACCTACCGGGAGGCCTTCGCCCGGAGAGACTACCTGATCCCCCCCGAAGATTCGCGGGGCCACGCCTGGCACCTGTTTCCGCTGCAGATCGACGAAACGAAGCTGACCCTGGACAGGGACGAGTTCATCCGGCGGCTGGGACGGAAGGGGATAGGAGTCTCCGTCCATTTCATCCCCCTGCACCTGCACCCCTACTGGCGGGATCGCTACGGCCTGCGCCCCGGGGACTTCCCTGAGGCCCTGAAGAAGTACTCCCGGGTCATCAGCCTGCCCATCTATCCCTCCCTGACGGAGGATCAGGTGGGGAGGGTGATCCAGGCGGTCCTAGAGGTGGGCGATGGAGGCGCAGGAGCATGAACCGGGAGGCGGAGGAGGTCCGGAGCATCCTCCAGGGCCGGGGCCTGCGCATCGGGGACATCCCGGACCGGGAGGCCTGCTTCGTCACGGTGGTGCGCTCCCCGGTGAGCCGAGGCGTCATCGAGGGGATCGGCATGCCCGAACTCCCGCCGCGGGTCCGGGCGCTGACGGCGGCGGACATCCCGGGCACGAAAGAGCTCACGGTTTTCGGGGTCTCAGTCCCCATCCTGGCGGAGGGGCGGGTCCGCTACAAGGGGGAGCCGGTCCTTCTCCTGGCGGGTCCCGACGAGACGGAACTGGAGGAGCTGGCGGAGAAGGTGGCGATCACCTGCCGGGAGGAGGAGCCTTTCCTGAACTTCACCGATCCGGCGGAGGAGCAGATCGCCTGCAGCCGCACCGTCAACCGGGGAAAGGTGGACGAGGCCATGGCCGGGGCCGCCAGGCGGGTGACGGGGGAATACGCCACCGGAACGCAGGAGCACTACACTCCGGAAACCCAGGCGGTCTACGCCCGCTGGAACCGGGACAGGACCCGTCTGACCCTGCTGAGCCCCAGCTCCTGGCCCTTCCACGTCCACGAGACTCTGGCGAACTGTCTCCGGCTCCCCCGGAAAGCCCTGGCGGTGGAAAGCGCCCCCGCCCCGGAGACCTGTCTGGACGGGAAGCTCTGGTACTCCTCCCTGGTGGCGGCTCACGCGGGGCTGGCGGCGGCGGCCCTGGGGAAAAACATCAAGATCCGGTACAGCCGGGAGGAGGATTTCTTTTTCTCCCCCAAGCGCTCCCCGGCGCATCTGCGCTACACCGCCGGCCTGGACGCGACGGGCCGGCTCCAGGCGATGGACGTCCAGATCCTCGTCAACACCGGCGCATACCCGGTCTTCGCCCGGGAGACTCTGGATCGGGCGGCGGCGGCGGCCCTGGGAGGCTACCACTGTCCGGCGGTTCGGGTGCGGGCCTCGGCGGTGACCACCAATCTTCCGCCCCTGGGGCCCTTTGCAGGCATGGGATCCGCCATGAGCCTCTTCGCCATGGAACTCTTCGCCGACAAGCTCCGGAAGGAGACGGACCGGGACCCGGTGTCCTGGAAGAAGGAAAACCTGGCGTCACCCAGGCGGCGGCTCATCATCGGGGAGACCCCCCGGAGTTCCCTTCCCGACCCGGCCCTTCTGGACCTGGCCCACCGGATGTCCGACTTCAACCGGAAACACGCGGCCTTCGAGCTGGCCCGGAAACGGGGGGCGGAAAAGGACGAGGCCCCGGAGTCCCTCCGGGGGATCGGCCTCGCCCTGGGGAGCCAGGTCTCGGGCTTCTTCGGAGCCGGGGAAGCCTCCCTGGGGACCACGGTGCGGGTTTCCCTGGACATGGACGGGAAGGCCCGGATATGCTCCTCCGCGGTTCCGGGCAGCCATGCCCTGCACCGGATCTGGCGCCGCCTGGCCGGCGAATCCCTGGGGATTCCCCCGGAGGAGATCGAGATCGCCGGGGCCGACACCTCCACGGGGCCCGACACGGGGCCGGCGGTTTTTTCCCGGAACATCACCATCGTGACGCGGACCATGCAGGATGCCTGCGAACTGATAAAAAAGAAGCGCTTCCGCAGCCCCCTTCCGCTGACGGCGGCCAAGAGGTACCGCCTCCCCCGCTCCGCAGGCTGGAACGACCAGGAGTTCACCGGAGGCGGCTGCGCCGCCACGGCCTGGGCCGCGGCGGTGGTGGAAGTCCGGGTGGACCCCTTGACCTTTCTTCCGGAGATCGCCGGGGTCTGGCTGGCCGTGGACGCGGGAACCGTCCTGGACGAAAAGGAGGCGCGGCGGGCCATGGAGACGGGGATCAGCCAGGCCTTCGGCTGGGCCCTCTTCGAACGCATGACCTTCCGCCGGGGACGGGTCCCCCGGGACCAGTTCCTGGGCTACCGTCTGCCCCCCGCCCGGGACCTTCCCAACCCGGAGATAGCCTTTCTGGAAGCCGGAGGGAAGAGGCCGGTGAAGGGCATCGGCGAGCTGGCCATGAACAGCCTTCCCGCCGCCTTCGTGGGCGCCCTGAGCCAGGCCGTAGGGGTGGACATCCGGAACATTCCGGTATCGCTGCGGGAAGAGGACCTGACTCCGGAGGCGGCGCGATGAGGATCCCCTTCACCCTGAACGGCCGGCAGGTCCTGGTGGAAAGCGGCCCCGACCGGCGGCTTCTGCATCTGCTGCGGGAAGAGTTCGGCCTGTTGGGGGCCAAGGAGGGCTGCCTCCAGGGCTACTGCGGTTTCTGCCTGGTGATCCTGAACGATGAACTGGTGCCCTCCTGCATGGTCCCGGTCTTTTCGGTCTTCCAGGGGAGGGTCGTCACCATCGAGGGCTTCCGGGAGACCTCCGATTTCCGGGACATCGAGCACGCCTTTCTGGCGGAGGAGGTCGCGCCCTGCCCCTCCTGCGGCCCCGCCAAGGTCCTGACCACCCATATGCTGCTGAAGAGATTCCCCAACCCCACGGAAAAACAGATCCGCCGGGCCCTGTCCCGGGTTTCGTGCCGCTGCACCGACGTCACGACCCTGGTGGCGGGGGTCAAGGCCGCGGGGGCCAACAGGAGGCTGCGCAGCCATGTCCGATAGTTCAGCCCCGGTCCAGGTGCACCACCCGCCGTCGATGATGGAGCTATTGATCCTCTGCCGGCAGAGACCCGAGGCGGCGCTGTTCTCCGGGGGAACCTGGATTCTCCGGAGCCAGCGGAGCCGCCGGTTCCGGCTCCCCGAGGCCCTGGTGTCCCTCCGGGGCATCGACGAACTGCGCCGCATCGGCCGCACCGAGAGCCGCATCGACATCGGCGCCGCCGCCTCCATCCAGAGGATCCTCACCGTGGCCAGGACCCGGCTTCCCCGGATCCTGCGGGAGACTCTGGAATCCATCGCGCCCCAGGGGATCCGGAGCCTGGCCACCCTGGGGGGCAATGTCTGCGTCCCGGAGAGGAGCATGACCGGCTTTCCCACCCTGCACATCCTGGACGCCAAGCTGGAGTTCCGCCGTCTGGGCTCATCCCGCTGGGTCCCGGTGACCAGCTCCCGGGACGCCTCGGGGACCCTCCTCATCCAGCCCGGGGAGGTGCTGACCCGGATCCGGATCCCCCTCCAGCCCTGGAATGTCCAGCATTTCCGCCGCATCGGGGAAACCCCCTTCGTGGAGGACTCCAACTACTTCTCCCTGGCCTTCGTCGGCCGGGTCCAGCGGAGAGTCCTGGCGGACCTGCGCTTCGCCGTGGCCTCCGCCTCCCCGGCGATCTACCGGAACCGGGACCTGGAAAACCTGCTGGTGGGTCGCAGGCTCCCGCTCCCCCCCCGGGATGTGTCCCTCTTCCTGGAGACCTTCGACGAGGACATCGCCGGATCCGGCACCCGACTCTCGGGTTTCCTGCGCAGCCGGGGCCTGGCGGTGCTCCGCCGCCTTCTGTCCAATCTGCCCCCGGATTGATCCGGAACGGCCCATATAGTAAGATTCACCCCATGCCGGATTTCGTGCACCTCCACAATCATTCGGATTTCAGCCTGCTGGACGGCGCGGCCCCCATAGACGGGATGGTCGCCAAGGCCGAAGCTCTGGGGATGAAGCACCTGGCCCTGACCGATCACGGGAACATGTTCGGCGCCCTGAAGTTCTACCACGCCTGCAGGGCCAGGGGGATAAACCCCATCGTCGGCTGCGAGGTCTACGTGGCCCCCGGTTCGCGGCTGGTGAAGAGCGGCACCGAGGCGGGAAACAAGTTCCACCATCTGGTGCTGCTGGCCCGGGACGCCCGGGGCTACCGCAATCTGATGAAGCTCTGCTCCGCGGGCTACACCGAAGGATTCTACTACAAGCCCCGGATCGACGACGAGATCCTCCGGGAGCACCGGGAGGGCCTCATCGGATCCAGCGCCTGCCTGGCCGGCGAGATCCCCGGCCTCCTTCTGCAGAATCAGACCGGGGAGGCGGCCCGGCGCGCCGGCTTCTACGCCGAACTCCTGGGCCGGGGCAATTTCTACCTGGAACTGCAGGACCACGGCATCCCGGAGCAGCGGCGGGTCAACCGGGGGATCCTGGAGCTGTCCCGGACGCTGGACCTGCCGGTAATCGCCACCAACGACATGCACTACATCGACCGGGAGGACGCCAACGCCCACGACATCCTCCTGTGCATCGGCACGGGGAAAAAGAAGAACGAGGCGGACCGGATGCGCTTCCCCGGGGAGGAGTTTTACCTGAAGACCCCGGAGGAGATGGCCCGGATCTTCGCCGAGGTCCCCGAAGCCCTTGCCCGGACCCTGGAAGTGGCGGAGAAATGCAGCCTCAGCATCGACCTCCCGGGCCCCCTGCTGCCGGACTACCGGATCCCCCCGGAGTTCCCCTCCCCGGAGGAGTACCTGCGCCACATCGCCGTGCAGGGACTGGAGTCCCGGTATCCCCGGGTCACCGGGGAGCTGCGGAAAAGACTGGACTACGAGCTGGATGTCATCACCTCCATGCGGTACACCGGCTACTTTCTCATCGTCTGGGACTTCATCCGCTTCGCCCGGGAGAGAGGCATCCCCGTGGGGCCCGGCCGGGGCTCCGGGGCGGGGTCCCTGGCGGCCTACAGCCTCCGGATCACCGACATCGACCCGATAAAATACAACCTGCTCTTCGAGCGGTTCCTGAACCCCGAACGGATCTCCATGCCCGATTTCGACATCGACTTCTGCTTCGAACGGCGGCAGGAGGTCATCGACTATGTCACCGACAAGTACGGCAAGGACCGGGTGGGCCAGATCATCACCTTCGGCACCCTGAAGGCCAAGGCGGTGATCAAGGATGTGGCCCGGGTTCTGGACATCCCCTTCGCCGAGGCCAACGAAATCGGGAAACTGGTGCCCGACGGCCCCAAGGTGACGCTGGAGACGGCGATGAAGGCCGAGCCCCGGCTCCGGGAGCTGGAGGAGAAGGGCCGGGTTTACCAGGAGCTTCTGGAAACCAGCCTGCGGCTGGAGGGCCTGTCCCGTCACGCCTCCACCCACGCCGCGGGGATCGTCATCGGCAAGACCGCCCTCACCGACTATGTCCCCCTGTACCGGGACTCCAGGACCGGGGCCCTGAGCACCCAGTACTCCATGGAACAGCTGGAGGACTGCGGCCTGGTCAAGATGGACTTCCTGGGACTGAAGACCCTGACCCTGATCCGGAACACCGAGGCGCTGATCCGCCGGAGGGAGCCCGGCTTCGACATCGAGAAGATTCCGGAGGATGACGCCCGGACCTTCCAGCTCCTGGGGGAGGGAAGAAGCGCCTGCGTCTTCCAGTTCGAAAGCCAGGGCATGCAGGGAGTGCTGCGCAAGGCCAAACCCGGCAGCATCGAGGACCTCATCGCCCTGAACGCCCTGTACCGGCCGGGGCCGATGCAGTTCATCGACCAGTTCGTCGACTCCAAGTGGGGCCGCTCCCCCATTCGGCTCCCCCTGCCGGAGCTGGAGTCCGTTCTCCGGGAAACCTATGGCGTCATCGTCTACCAGGAGCAGGTCATGGAGATAGCCCGGATCGTGGGGGGCTACTCCCTGGGGCAGGCGGACATCCTGCGACGGGCCATGGGAAAGAAGAAACCCGAGGAGATGGAGAAGCAGAAGGAGATATTCCTGAAGGGGGCGGCGGCCAGGGGCCACCCGCCGAAAAAGGCGGACGAGATTTTCGAACTCCTGGTCCCCTTCGCGGGCTACGGTTTCAACAAATCCCACGCCGCCGCCTACTCGGTCCTGGCCTACAAGACCGCTTTCCTCAAGGCCAACCACCCCGCGGAGTTCATGGCGGCGAACCTCACCAACGAAATCACCAACACGGACAAGCTGGCGGAGTATATCGGCGAGGCCCGGGAGATGGGCATCCCC
>Ga0302238_1001234_pt1 | contig 21738 bp, 15 predicted proteins | sample AAG_UR_Asn_MG_FD_193527 | JGI IMG/M metagenome (GOLD analysis project Ga0302238, IMG submission 193527) | Enriched activated sludge microbial communities from anaerobic digester in WTTP, New Holstein, Wisconsin, United States - AAG_UR_Asn | ecosystem: Engineered > Bioreactor > Anaerobic >... | reverse complement strand
AGATTGTCTATGATATCGGCGGCGGCGTGCCAAAAGATAAAAAGCTCAAAGCCATCCAGACGGGCGGTCCCGCGGGCGGCTGTATCCCCGCTAAATGGGCTGACCTTGCCGTGGATTTCGACACCCTTACGCAGGCGGGTTCCATCATGGGCAGCGGCGGCATGATAGTCCTCGATGAAGACGACTGTATGGTGGATATCGCCAAGTTTTACCTTTCTTTTTCGCAAGATGAGTCATGCGGAAAATGCACGCCCTGCCGCGAAGGCACAACCCGCATATTGGAAATTCTGGAAAAAATTACCGGCGGCGATGGAACAGTGGAAGACCTTGACCGATTGGAGCGGCTTGCAAAACTTGTGAACCGTTCCTCGCTTTGCGGTCTCGGGCGAGCCGCGCCGAACCCCGTCCTAAGCACGTTGAAGCATTTCCGAGCGGAATATCTGGCTCATGTGGTTGATAAGCGCTGCCCATCCAAGCGGTGCAAGGCGCTTTTGCATTATGAGATTGACGCGGAAAAGTGTATCGGCTGCACGGTTTGCGCCCGCAACTGCCCCGCGGAATGCATCGCCGGCGCGCGCAAAACGGCGCATGTGATTGACGCCGCTAAATGCGTCAAATGCGGACGCTGCTTTGAGGTCTGCCGTTTTGATGCGGTAATTAGGACTTAATTAAGATATTGGAAAGATAGATGGCTGAAAAAAACATTAAAATTACAATTGATGGCGCAACCGTGAAGGTTCCGCTCGGAACAACCATTATGGAGGCGGCGGAGCAGCTCGGTATCCGTATCCCCCGGCTTTGCTACCATCCGGGACTTTCGCTGGAAGGCGCCTGCCGCGTCTGCATAGTCGAAGTCAAAGGCATGCCCTTTTTCATGGCTTCGTGCAGCGTCAAGGTCTGGGACGGCATGGAGGTTCAGACCAACTCGCCGGAAATCCGCCAAGCTCGCCGCGATATTGTGGAACTCCTTTTAGATAACCACCCCAAGGAGTGCCAGACCTGCGAGCGCGACGGCAATTGCGAGTTGCAGAATCTGGCTTACACAATGGGCGTGCGCGAGCGTTATTTCGAAGGCAAGCGCAAAGACTTGCCGGAAGATGACACCAGCGCGGCGGTTGTCCGCACGCCGGAAAAGTGCATCCTTTGCGGACGCTGCTTCCGCGTCTGCTCAGAGATTCAAGGCGTGAATAACCTGAGCCAACATCACCGCGGCTTCAACACAGTTGTCGGTCCCGCCAACCTTATAAATATGGACGACTCCGTCTGCATCCAGTGCGGTCAATGCATCAACGTCTGCCCGACGGCGGCGTTCCTTGAAAAGCGCCACACGGATGATGTCTGGAAGGCGCTTGCTGACCCGAAAAAGCACGTAGTCGTTCAGACGGCTCCATCTATCCGCGCCGCCATCGGCGAGGGGTTTGATATGCCGCCCGGCACTCCCGCCACAGGCAAGATGATAACAGCCCTGCGCCGCCTCGGTTTCGATGCCGTTTTTGACACAAACTTCGGCGCGGATATGACCATTGTGGAGGAAGCGCATGAACTTGTTCAACGACTTAAAAACAACGGACCGCTTCCGCTCCTGACTTCCTGCTCGCCGGGATGGATTAACTTCATGGAAAAATTCTTCCCCGAGCTTATCCCTAACGCCTCCTCGTGCAAATCGCCGATGGGCATGCTCTCTACGCTGGCAAAAACTTATTATGCGCAGAAAAAAGGGCTGGATCCTAAAGATATTTATATGGTGGGCGTCATGCCCTGCGTTGCAAAAAAATACGAGGCGCGCCGACCGGAGCATATGATGGCAGACGGACGTCCTTACACGGACGCCGTTTTAACCACTCGTGAAATGATTTGGATGATTAAATGCTACGGTATTGATTTCATCAACCTTTCCAATGGCGAATTCGACCTGCCTCTTGGATTTTCCACCGGCGCCGCAGACCTCTTCGGCACAACAGGCGGCGTTATGGAAGCCGCGCTCCGCACAGCGAGCGAGTGGATTACCGGCGAGAGCGTGGATAAACTTGAATTCACGGAGGTGCGCGCCGTTGAGGGCTTGCGCGAATCAACCGTCCAAATAGGCGATTACACGCTCAATGTGGCGGTCGCCAACGGACTCATCAACGCCAAGACCATCCTTGAACGAGTTATATCCGGAGAAAAGCAATATCACCTGATTGAAATTATGGCGTGTCCGGGAGGCTGCATCGGCGGCGGCGGACAGCCATACCCGCCCAAAGGGATGAAAGTTCTCGACCCTGCCCTTTTGCGCCTGCGGGCAAAGGCGCTCTATTCCATTGATGAAAACAAACAGCTGAGGCGCTCGCATGAAAACTTGATGATTACACAACTATATGAGGATTTCCTCGGCGAGATAGGCGGGCAAAAAGCCCATGACCTGCTCCACACCCATTATCACGCCCGGTTGCCAAGGGGGATTCTATGACCGTTCTGACAGATAATCGCGCTCAAATAATTGAGATAAGCAAAAAGGCTCTTCCGGAGCATATTGTCGCCTTTATTGAAAAATGCCGGCAGGAGCCCGAACCAGAAAGCCAGCTCATCGCCGTTTTGCATATGGTGCAGGCGCACTTTGGCTATCTGGGAAAAGACCAGATGAAAGCAGTCGCGCATCTGCTCCGCGTCCCCAAAGCCAAAGTCACAGGCGTGGCAACATTCTACCACTTTTTCCGATTAGAGCCGCGCGGAAAAATCCTCATCAACGTCTGCCTCGGCACCGCATGCTACGTCAAAGGCGCAGAAAAAATCGCTCAACGGCTTAAAGATGAACTCGGCATTGGCTTTGGCGAAACCAGCAAAGACGGCATGTTCACATTGGAAAACTCGCGCTGCCTTGGAACCTGCGGGCTTGCGCCTGTTATTATGGTTAACGACGAAGTTATTGGACCCCTTGCGCCGGATGAAGTGCCCATGATTTTAGAGCGTTATATCAAAAAGGCAAAAGCGGAGGCGGAAAAATCATCTCCTCAATAATAAAGAGCTGTCTTTTTTCTATTCTCTCATTTTCGACGCCCGGACTTTCCCGCTTCCCTATTGCTCCCTACAGCATACTATGCCGCCCGATTTTCAAGGCAAAACCTTGGGGCGGGCGCAAAATGGAAACCGTATTCGGCAAGCCGCTGCCGCAAGGACAGCTCATCGGCGAATCGTGGGAGGTTGCAGACCTTAAAGAGGGCGCATCGCTGATTGCCAACGGCGCGCTTGCCGGCAAAACGCTCACGGATGCCGTGCGCCTCTGGGGCGCGGCGCTCATCGGAACGGCGTGGGACAGCGCGGAACGTTTCCCCCTCCTTGTGAAAATTCTTGATGCGCAAGAAGATTTGAGCGTTCAGGTTCATCCCGATTCCGAATCCTGCCGGCGCCATTTCCCCGATTGCCATAGCAAGGACGAAACTTGGCTTATCCTTCAAAACGACCCAGAAGCGGGAATCCTTTGGGGATTTCGCCGCGGAGCATCGCTTGATGATTTTGAAAAACATCTGCAAGCCGGCGATATAGCCGCGCTTTTAAGACGCGTGGATGTCGGCGCGGGCGATTTCATCCGCAACGAGCCCGGCGTTGTTCATGCCCTGCTCGGAGGCATCCTCGTCATGGAAGTGCAAGAACCTTCTGACACAACATTTCGAATATACGATTACGGACGCATCGTGGACGGCAAGCCGCGCCCCATCCACGTTGAGCAAGCGAAAAAAGTCATGAAATTCGACTGGGCGGAAAATCCCAAACTCGCCCCAAAGCCGCTTCCCGCCAATTGCGGAAACCGCGAACTCATCGTGGACTGCCCCGCCTATCGGATGGAGTCGTGGACATTTTCGGGCGAGATAAAAATCGGCGGGCTTGCGCAAACGGCGCGAGTGATTTTCTGCGCAGAGGGGCGCATTCAAATTGCCGACGGCGTTGAGACATTTGAGATGCGCGCGGGCGACACCGCAATCATCCCCGCCGCCGTGCAGTCCGCAACGCTGACCGCGGCGGACAGCGCCCGCCTCATCATTTCCGGCGCCGGCGCCCACTCCCTCCAATAACCCCGTTTTGCCAAAAATTGTTATTGACTTTAATTTGTCGTTTTATGCATATTTTTTCATAAATTTTATTTAGAATGAAAAGGCATAAAATGTATTGTCCGAAGTGCGGAACGCAAAATGAAGATAATGCTTTTAAATGTGTGCAATGCAATACAGTATTGCGTTCGGCAATCGCAACCTCATCTACTCAAAATATAGTATTTTTTATGGCAATTGGGTCTTTGATTCTGGGTATACTTTCAATAGTAACCTGTTTCAGGGTGTTTGCGGGTATACCCGCAATTATCCTTGGGTTCAATGTAAAAAAGAAAAATAAGCTTAATCCAGCCCCTTTGGAAAGTGCAATTGCAACATTGGGCATAATCTTTGGAATAATAGGCAGTCTTGCGACCTTGTTTAATATATTGGTTTTTTGGAGTTTTAGGAGATATTTCCTCTGACTTAAATTTCAAATGAGAAGGAATAAAATGTTTTGCTCAAAATGCGGAACGCAAAATGAAGATAATAATTATCGGTGTATAAATTGCGGACAAATCCTTCATTCCGACCCGCAACCTGCAATAACCCAAAGAGCGGATTATACTATTGGTGGATTAATACCCTACAAAAATCCTTATGCTTTGATTGCATATTTCCTTGGATTTTTTTCTATAATCCCATTCTTGGGGCTCCCTTTAGGCATAGGCGCTTGTGTTTTAGGCTTAGAGGGGTTTAAATTTGCCAAAGAACATCCAGAAGCAAAAGGCGAGCGTCACGCCAAGGTAGGCGTTTTATTGGGCGGTTTTTTTGGTTTTTTAAACATTGTATTAGTTATTATTTTTAAACATTGTATTAGTAATTATTATATTAAAATATTACCATGAAAAACCTCATATAGAAACAGGAAAATAAAATGTATTGTATCAAATGCGGAACGCAAAATGAAGATAATGCATGGAAATGTATTCAATGTGGAAATCTTCTTCAATCTGAGCAAGGATTTCAACAAGCGCCCCAGGTTTATATTCCTAATTATCTTGCTCAATCTATCCTGTGCACTTTATTTTGTTGTCTGCCATTTGGCCTAATGGCTATGTTTTATGCCGTTCAGGTCAATAGCAGAATAGCTGCGGGAGATGTTCAAGGCGCAATGATTTCTTCTCTAAACGCCAAAGCGTGGAGCAGGATTTCTTTTGTATGTGGAATTGTTTTTATCTTTTTATGGGTGTTTCTTGCGATGAATGGTTGGTCTCCAAGTTTTTTAAGATAGATGAAAGCCGCATTTTTTCACTTGTTGAAAAATGAACGACTGAAAACCTTTGCATTTCTTGCATTAATCGTAATAGCAATCGCTTTTATGTATTTCATTGATCCTGTTAAGTCCTCTGTTTTTCCTCCATGTCCATTCTATTTAATAACGGGATTATACTGCCCAGGTTGTGGTTCATCACGTTCCATTCATCAATTGCTTCATGGTCACTTATTAATAGGATTCAAGTTGAATCCTTTGATGGTTTTGTCATTGCCATTTTTAATATATTCATTTATCTCAAGGGCTGTGTTTGCAATCCGAGGAAAGCCATATACAGAAATATTTATCCCCGCTATTTGGATTTGGATATTATTAGGTCTTATCATTACATTCTGGATAGTAAGAAATACATCGTTTTATCCTTTTTTATCATTTATGAAAAACTTCAAAGGATAAAGTCTAATATGCTTTACAAAAGATTGAAAACTATTTACGGCAGGTGGTATGGCATTTTTTGATTTTTGCGCAGGAATGAAAATGGGGCATGGAAGCAAATATTAGAAAAACACCCGCATGGCAGGTTCTCATCTCCGCTCTTGTGATTTTCATCGCCTATTACTCGGTTTTTTTTCAGGAGAAAACCGATTTGCAAGCGGTGGCATATTTGGGCGTTGCCAGATGGTTCTGGGCGGGCGCGCTCATCTTTCTTGCGGCTTATGCCTCGGGCGAATGGGCGCTGTTTTTTTTCCGCTTAAGGGATATCCGTCCGCGCGTTCGGCTTTTTCTGGCGATGGCGCTGGGGTTGGGCATCCTTTCGATGTTGATGTGCGCGCTGGGCAACTGCGGCATGTTGACGCGGGGTTATGCGTTTTTTCTATTGATGGGCTTGGCTTTGGCGGGTCTGCCTTTTTACCGGCAGATGGGAGGGGAGATATTCCGATGGGTTGGTTCAATCCGCGAGAAAAGTTTAGGCGCGCCGGTCTTCATCTGCCTTTGTCTGCTTGTTATGATTTTTTTACTTTATGGTATCAGCGCGCTGCCGCTTCCCATCAATTATGATGTGATGGAATATCATCTTGGCGCTCCGCAGCAATCGCTCAGAGCCGGGAGCCTTGCGCCGCATCTTGGAATTTTTTATAGTTATCTCCCCTTTGGCGCGGAGGCGCTATTTGCCGCAGGCATGGTCGTTGGAAGCGGCGAGCCGTTTTTCAACCCTAAGGTCATTCACTTTGGTTTTTGGCTGATTGCTTGTTATGGGGTTTATATCCTTGCGGGCCTTTTTGGACTGGAGCGCGGGTGGGGGCTTTTTGCCGTCGTTCTTTTCGGCATGAACCGGCTGGTCTTTTCGGTGGGGCAGGATGCTTTTGTTGAATTCTGCCAGACGGTTTATGTGGTAGCAGCGCTTGCGGCGTGGGTTTTATGGTTTCAGGGGCGGGCGGGCAAGCCGCTTTTTTTATCTTTTATTTTTTGGGGACTTGCCCTCGGCGTCAAATATTCCATATTGGGGCTCGGCATTCTTCCCTTTTTATTGATTCTTCTGCCTTATGGGCTTTATCAGCGGGAGGAAAAACGGTTTTTTATTTTGTGGGCGAAGTATAGTTTAGGCGGTATGCTGGCGGTCGCGATTGCATTTGCGCCGTGGATGGTTCGCAGTTTGCTTTATACGGGCAATCCGTTTTTCCCTTTTTTCTCACAGGTTTTCCGATGGGACGGGTGGACGCCGCAGCAGATGGCTTATTACATGCAGTCGAACCGAGCAGTTGCGCCGTTCAGTCCGAGTCATTTGTGGTTTATGATTTCAAAGGGGATGGATGTTGGGGCGTTTTATTATCTGCCGCTTTTTTTGGCTTTAATATTATTCCGCAAAGAGCGTAAGGTTTGGGCGCTGGCGGGATTTGCGTTTTTGGGGTGTCTTGTCTGGAATCTATTTTTGCAGCCGCCCGCGCGCTTTATGGTTCCGATTGTTCCGGTCATGGCGCTCGTGGCGGTGTGTGTTTTGAGGCTGCTGGCGCGCCAGTCCAAAATCGGCGCCGCTTGCCTCATTCCTTATATGGCGTTTATCCTCACCGCAGGGCAGCTTCATTTTGTGGAGTTGTTCAATACCGGATACATAAAGGCGGCGCTATTTTGTTATGACCAGCGGGATTTTTTAATGGAGCAGCTGGGGGCGTATTATGAGGCGTCGCAGATTATCAATAATGACTTGCCGCCGGATGCGCGCATCCTTTTTATTTATGAAGCCCGCATTTATTACATGGAGCGTCCCGCGGCGGCAAACAGCGTCTTTGATAAAAGCCCGCTGGTTGCGATTGCCGAAATGGAATCGGATGCGGAAGGGATGCGCAATCGGCTCCTTTCAATGGGTTATACGCACGTTTTGCTAAATGAGATAGAATTGAACCGCCTGATTAAGACATACGCCCCGCGTTCGGTTGTGGAGCGCGAGGGAGTCGCCTCCATTTTTGAAGACAGCCGCGCCAATTTGACGGCTTTCGAGAATCTGTATGGCTCGTATCATCTGGACGAACGATTTCCGGCGAATCGGAAGAAGATTCGCGAATTCATCGCCCTTGTGGAAAAGCACAAAATCTTTGAGCGGCGGGATGAGCGCGGGCTTGCCTTTTACCTTTCCAGCCTAAAATAATAAAAGCGGGAAAACTCTTTTGGAGTCCTCCCGCTTTTTAACCATTGAATAGAGAGAATTATTTGGCGAGGATTTTATTGACCAGCGCGGCAAGGTCGGCGGTGCTGATGGCGCCGCTGTTGTCCACATCGGCGTTATCTTTCTGGATGAGGTCGGTAATGCCGGAACCGGTGGGGTCGCTCACGAGCGTGACAATATCCGCCGCATCAACCTTGTTATCCAAATTGGCGTCGCCTTTTTTGACGGGGATAACGCGGAAGGTGTCCAGCCAGCTGGGCGTGTCCGCGAAATTGCGGAAGCCGTGCAGCGTGGTAACATTGTCTCGGAAACCGAGCTCTTGCGCGGGAGCCTGAGCGCCGTTCACAAAACATTTCCACTTTTTGGTTGTATAGTCTTGACGGATGGATATTTTATACCATTGGTCTTTGACGAGCGAGACGCCGGTGGGAACCCAAGAGCCGCCGCCGGTGCCGTTGCCGTTCAGGCACTGAATGCCGTTGGTCTTGCTAAAAAAGACAATTGCGCTGGCGGCAGGATCGGCGGGGAAGCTGGGCTCGGCATCGGTGCCTTCGCCGCTGAAATAGCCCTCCATCCAGACGATGGTCTCGGCAGGTTTGGCGGAAAGGGGTTTATCTATTTGGCTGTTGGCTTCAAGGGCGACGGCTTGATCGCCGGATTGCTTAAAGGCGTTTGTTATTGTGGCATCTGCTCCTTGAGAAAGGACAACCCAGCCGTCTTGCCCGTTGATGGTGTTTCCGGCGGTGAAGCCGTCCGCGGCATCAAAACCTGTTTTATAAGGAATGGCAACTTGAGCCATGGCTACAGCGCAAGCGAAAATGATAAGCGCCGTAATCGAAAGTTTTTTAATCATCATTCAAACCTCCGTAAAAAAATATAGCGATTATTGGATAGAATACCCCTTTTATTCCAACATAATAATATCCTAATAAGTATAAGCCTTACTCAATGCAAGTGTTTTTTTATTTTTTTTTTAGTGGTTGACAGGATTTTTGGGGGAAAGATAATTCCACAGTTTTTTTGATTGATAAAATTAAGCCGGACTTTCGCAAATTTTTGCCTTGAGGAATGATGTATGATTTTAAGTCCTGTTCATTTCGAAAAGATGGCGCGCGCGTTTTTGACAGCAGGTCCCAACGCGGAAAAAGCGCCTCAATCGCCCACCCAAACCATCATTTTAATGTTTGCCCTGATTGCCGTCTCGTTTTATTTTATCGTCCTCCGTCCTCAAAAAAAGGAGCAAGATAGCCGCAAGAAACTCCTTGAGCAACTTAAAAAGGGCGACGAGGTGGTGACCATCGGCGGCATCTTCGGCACCGTTGTGGAAACGGATAATGAACAGAACTCCGTCACGCTTGAAGTGGCAAAAAACATCCGCATCCGCTTTCTTAAAAGCGCCATCGCTAATGTTATCAATAAGTCATAAAAAAAATATACTAATCATATTTACTGCAAGAAAGGATTGCTTCCATGCCCAAACAGATTAACTGGCAAATGATTCTCATCTTGGTGCTCACCATTGCCTCCATTGCGCTTATCGTTCCCACGGCTCGGTATTTTACTTATGTGGCAACGACGCCGATGCCCGTCCCCGGAACTGATGCAGAAAAGGAATATGACCAGACGGTCATGAAATTAAAATCGCGAAGCATCACGCCCGGTCTTGACCTTCAAGGCGGCGTGGATATATTGCTTTCTATAGACCGCGCCAAGACGGAATTGGACAACCTTGCCACAGCGGCAGATAAAATCAAACAAAATTTCCGCAATGATTCCATAGACGCCTCTTTTGACATTAATTCAGAAAACCGCGAATTGAATGTTAAACTCCTTAATCCCAAAGATTTTCGTCAGGCGAGCAACATCCTCAAGAATTTTGAGGGGTATTTCGCCAGTTTGAATCCAGAGCCGCTGGAAAAGGGCGAAACCATCTCCCTCAAACTTGCGCCCAATGTAATTGAGCGCTATAATCAGGACGCCATCGAAGGTTCGGAAAAAGTCCTGCGCAACCGCGTGGATGAGTTCGGTCTGACCATGGCGACAGTCGTGCGTCAGGGCGAATCCCGTGTTCGCATCCAGATTCCTGGCGAAAAAGACCCTCAGCGCGTTATCAAAAACATGCTCAAACCCGCCCAGCTGGAGTTTCGCATCGTTGCCGAAGATAGCGATGAAAAAGCCCTTCAGCTCGTTGAAACCAAAACCGAGGGCGGCAAGGAAGTTCAGACCGTCAAAAAAGACCAAGTCCCGCCGGGCTATCGAATCTTTTTCGGTCAGGTTGTGGATTACAAATCCCGTCAGGTAGGCATGAAAAAGATGATAACCGTTCCCTATCTTTTGAAAGAAGAGGTTTCGCTGACGGGCAAATACCTAAAAGAGTCATACGTGGAGGTGATACAGTCGGATCTGGAAAGCCCGATTCACATCAACCTTGTCTTTGACCGCGAAGGCGCGCGCATATTCAAGGATGTGACGGAGAAGAACCGCGGGCGCAATCTTGCTATATTGCTTGACGGCGTAGTTTATACGGCGCCGCGGATAAAGGAAGTAATCCCCAATGGGCGATGCTTTATCAGCGGATCGTTTGATATGGAGGATGCGCGCGACGTAAGCCAAGTGCTCAAAGCCGGCTCTATGCCGGCGCGGCTGGCGGTCGAGCATGAGATGACCGTCGGCGCCTCTTTAGGAACGGATACCATCAAGGCATCCGTCAAGGCGTTAATTATCGGTACTTTTGCCGTTGTGGCGTTTATGATTATCTACTACGGAACCGCCGGCGCGATTGCCGATATTGCCCTAATCCTCAACGTTCTTATGATACTTGCCATACTTTCTCTGGCGCGCGCCACGCTGACCCTTTCCGGTATCGGCGGCATCTTGTTGACGGTCGGTATGGCAGTTGACGCCAACGTTCTCATCTATGAGCGCATCCGGGAGGAGATAGCGGAGGGCAAGGCGCTCAGAGCCGCTGTCAAGCGGGGGTTCGATCGCGCCTTTTTGGTCATCTGGGACTCCAACTTCACAACAATGATAACAGCCCTGATTCTGCTCCAATTTGCCGTCGGGTCTGTGAAAGGCTTTGCCCTGACTATGTTCATCGGTTTGGTTGTGAACCTCTACACCGGTTTTGCCGTCACCAGAAGCATAACCGATTACTGGGTTTCGATTCGAAACAAACTTTATACCGGCAGCATGTATATTTTTAAGAATGCCAAAATTGATTTTGTTAAAGGACGTTACGGGGCGTATGTGCTCTCCAGTGTCTTGATTGTGTTGGGCATTTTTGGTTTTATCAAAAACAAAGGACCTATTTACGCCGTTGATTTTGAGGGGGGCATTCTTGCGCATGTCAGTTTTAAGGAAGAGGTCTCCGGCGAGGATATCTACAAAGCCTTCTCCGCGGCGGAGGGCGCAACGGTTCGCGTTCAGCGTGTTGCCGGCACCAACGAATTTCTTGTCAGAACAAAACTTGTAGATAATAACGGCGCCAAAACTCAGGAAATAATCACCAGAACCCTTGGCAGCAGCGCCCTTTTGAAGAATTTTGAAATCAAGGGAATCCAGCAAGTCGGCAACGAAATCGGCGAAGAATTCCGCTGGATTGCCATCAAGTCCGTCCTCATCGGCGCAATCGCGATCCTCATCTATATCGGCTTCCGCTTCCAGTTCATCTTCGGCGTGGGCGCGGTAGTCGCCCTCATCCACGACCTCTTCATCGTTTTTGGCATTATGACGCTGTTAGGCAGGGAAACAAGCCTCGACCTTGTGAGCGCCCTGCTGATGATTCTGGGTTATTCCATCAACGACACGATAGTTATCTTTGACCGGATTCGCGAAAATATGCGAACCGTTTACGGCAAGTCGCTGGAAGAAATTATTAACATTTCCATTAACCGCTCTTTGAGCCGAACAACGCTGACATCTGTTACAACGCTTGTCCCAATGATTATCATGTATCTCATCGGCGGCAAGGGTCTGCAAGATTTCTGCCTTGCCCTAATCATGGGCATCATCGTTGGGACTTACTCATCCGTCTTTGTGGCAACGCCTCTCGCTTATGAATGGTTCAAGCGCAAAGGCATGAAAATTAAGGAAGAAACAGTCCGCAAGATCACTTATCAAAAAGTCACTCCCCTAATTGAATAGATAAAGGAACGGATTGCAACAGACAACGAACGGCAAACTTCGGATAAAAAAAAGAAAAACCCTAAAAGGAGGGCACTCCCTTGAAAGAATACCATAGCGAAAAAATCCGCAACATCTGCCTTTCCGGTCATAACAGCTCCGGAAAGACCACTCTAACGGAGGCGATTCTTTACGCAACCCGCACCATCGAGCGTATGGGGCGCGTGGAGGACGGAGGCACCGCTTCGGACTACGACCCCGAGGAAATCTCCCGCCGCGTCTCTATCAACGCCACAATCAACCCCATCGAATACAAAGACCTGAAGGTCAACCTGATTGACCTTCCGGGCTATCGCGACTTTGTGGCTGAAGTCAAGGGACCTGTCCGCGTGTCGGATACCATGATTATTTTGATGGATGCCACATCCGGCGCCGAAGTGGGAGCGGAGTTCGCCTGCGAATACTCCGATGAATATAAACTGCCGCGCCTATTTTTCATCAACAAAATGGACAAGGAGCGCGCCAATTTCAAAAAGGCGCTTGAGGCGATTAAATCGGACCTCGGCTTGCGCCCCGTTGCCGTCACAATCCCCGTCGGGCAGGAAGCCTCATTCGAAGGCGTTATTGACCTCCTGCGTATGAAGATGATAAAAGAGGAAGACGGCAAGCAGGTTATGCTCCCTATCCCCGATTCCATGAAGGCGGAGGCGGATGATGCTTATGCCCATATGATGGAGATAGCCGCCGAGGGCAATGATGATCTGACTATGAAATATCTTGAGGAACTTAATCTAACGCCGGAAGAAGTTTTGCAAGGTTTGAAAGAGGGTTTTGCCCAACAACGATTCTGCCCTGTATTCTGCGGAGCGGCAAGCAAGGCGTTCGGCGTTCACGCCCTTTTGAATTTTATCGTCCAGTGCTGCCCCTCCCCGCTGGAAACGCCCGCATGGATTGTCAAAAAACCCGGCTCGGAGGAGGAGATGGAGCTTCCTTTCGACCCCGCAAAACCAACGGCGGTATTTGTATTTAAAACCATCACAGATCCCTATGCGGGAAAGCTTTCCTTTGTTAAAATTATCACCGGCAGCCTCAAATCCGAATCCTCCGTATATAATGCAAATAAGCAAAAAGAAGAAAGGCTGCAGCATGTGTATATCATCCGCGGCAAAAAACTTCAAAACGTCCACCAGCTGCACGCGGGCGATATCGGCGTTCTTTCCAAACTGGATGTGACGGCAACCAACGACGCCCTTTGCGATCCCGCCGCGCCGGTTATTTTCGAGCCGACCATTCTGCCATCGCGCACAACGCAGATGGCTATTAAAGTGCCCACAAAATCCGAAGAGGAAAAAATCGGTCTTGCCATACACCGCCTGATGGAACAGGATGAATCCCTTTCCATCCATCGCGACCCAGAAATCAAACAGACGATTCTGATGGGAATGGGCGAAACGCATCTTGATGTTGCCATTAGCCGCCTCAAAGCGCTCTCCGGCGTGCAAGCGCAGCTTGTCGAACCGCGCGTTCCCTACCGCGAGACAATAACCAAAAAAGCGGAAGGCAGCTACCGCCACAAAAAACAGTCGGGCGGGCGCGGACAGTTTGGCGAAGTCTGGCTGAAACTGGAGCCGATTCAAAATCCAGAAGACCCGGAAAAAGATTATGAGTTTTCGTGGGACGTCGTCGGCGGAAATATCCCCACAAAATTCATGCCCTCTGTAGAAAAAGGCATCGTGGACGCCCTCCAGCACGGCGCGCTCTCCGGCAACAAAGTCGTGAATGTGCGCGTCTCCTGCTTTGACGGCAAAGACCACCCTGTGGACTCCTCCGATATGGCTTTCAAACTGGCGGCGTCTATGGGCTTTAAGGAAATCTCCCTCAAAGCGGGGCCCATCATCCTTGAGCCGATTTACAAACTACGCGTGACGGTGCCGGAAAACTACATGGGCGACGTGATGGGCAACCTCTCCGGTAAACGGGGCAAAATACTCGGAAACGCCAACAAGGGTAAAAAGGTTATAATTGAAGCGCTCGTGCCTCAAGCGGAGGTTTTTTCCTATTCGCGCGACCTGCGCTCGCTGACGCAGGGACGCGGCGTGTTCGAAATGGAATACTCCCATTATGAAGCCGCGCCGCCCAACCTCCAAGAAAAAATAATCGAAGAGGCAAAGAAACTCAAAGAGGAAGAAAACGAGTAATCGGCGGGGAGCGATGGGAAAACGGCGTCCATGGGGGATGCCTTATTCCGTTATTGACAGGGTTCGGGACTTTAAGGCATAAAGCGCCAAATTAGCGTTTATGATGCATTGTATCATGCGCAAAATTTATATTGAAGGACGCGCAGCTTGATTATCCTCAAACGCTATGTCCTGCGTGAATTACTGGGTCCCACTCTTCTGGGTCTCCTCTTTTTCACTTTTTTGCTTTTTGTAACCCAGATATTCAAACTGACGGATATCCTATTGAGCGACGGGGTCAATCCCGTTTTGGTGGGAAATTTTGCCCTTTGCCTCCTCCCGTCTCTTCTATCTTTTACAATACCCTGTTCCATTTTGGTGGGCGTGCTTATTTCCTTTGGCAGACTTGCCACAGATAATGAGATTCTCGCCATGCGCACAAGCGGCGTCCATCTCATAACCATCTTCAAACCAATCATCCACGTGGGATTTTTTGTCAGCGTCTTAATGCTGATTTTAAATTATGCCGCCCTTCCCTCCTTGACCCTAAAAAGCAATGATTATATTTATCAGATAGAATTTCAGCTTTTTAACACGCTCAAACCGGGACGTTTTTACGAAGACCTCGGCTCGGACAATGCCGAGATTACTTTTTATTTTGGCGAAAGAGAAGAAAAAACCGGGGACCTTAAACATATCCACATGAAGATTGTGGCTTCTGAAGAACAACTCACCGGGGAAAAAAAGAAAGATAAAAAGCCTCCCACAGAAACGCTGCTTATTGCGGAACGGGGCAAAATCAGCGTGGATAAAGATACGCGCACTATCCGCTTCCATTTTTTCAACGGCTCGCTTCACCCGATTGAAAAAGACGACCCAACACAGAATAATGTCATCTTTTTCAAAGAGCTGGTTCGCAATATTAATCCATCGCTGAGCCGTATGAAGGGCGGCGTCTACCAGAAGAAAAATAAGGAGATGACCGTTCCGGAGCTGGTGGCAAATGTGGAATTGAACCGCCATAAATCGCCAAAGACTGCCAATGAAAGCCGCGTGGCGCTATGGCAACGATTCTCCAATCCGCTGGCGTGTCTTGCCTTTGTCCTGATAGGGATGCCGTTGGCGGTCTATATCCGCCCCTCCGGCAAATCATCCGGCTTTGCCATATCTTTTGCCTTGCTTTTCGTTTATTACGTTCTTATGAAGTGGGGTTCTTCGTTGGGAAAAGTTAATCACCCCATGACGCCGCTCGCGGTTTTTTCTCCCAACCTTGTGCTGGGGTGTCTGGGCGGAATGCTGATATATTTCCAGACGCTGAAATGAGGAGCGCACATGAGAGGCAACATTTATAAAATTACTCTTCGCGCGGCAGCTGCGGCGCTGGCTTTGATGTTTGCGGGGATTTTTTTGACGCCGTCAAATGCCTTAGCAGCCGAGCCGTTGGCGCGCGTGGGTCTGAAAGAAAAAATGTCCGGCTCCCAGCCGGCTCTCGAAGCCCCCGCCATCCCAGCCCCGTCTCTGAAAGATAACCTTCCCCTGCGCATCACATCCGACCATTATCTTGATTATGACGAGGAAAGCAATTTTATCTACGGACGCTCCCGCACCAAAGTCTGGTATCAGGATATTTATCTCGAAGCGGATCGCCTGATGTATGACGTGCGGTTGAACGAGGTTCAGGCGTATGGCAACATCATCATGAAAAAAGGCGCGGATGACGATTATACGGCGGACTCCGTCTGGTATAGTTTTGACAAAGGGCGCGGATATGCGCGCGGCGGCAGAGGGCGCCACGGCGATTTTTACATCATCGGCAACCAGAATGAACAAGAAGAGCCCTCGTTCGAACTCCTCAACCAAGATGAAAAGAGACGCCCCCGCGAATCCATCCTTCGCAACTCATCCTATACCACCTGCGATTTCCCTGTGCCGCATTATCGAGTCCGCGGAACGGAAGTCCTCCTATATCCCAACGACCGCGTCTTTATCCGCAGCGCCACGTTTTACGTCTGGGAAATCCCCGTCATGTATTTGCCTGCTTACACATCCTCGTTGGTCGAACCCTCCCCTTGGTCGTTTATCGTCGGATACAACTCCAAACTCGGCGGCTACATGCGCGTCGGATATGAATTCCGCCATTCTGAATACGAACCGAAGGACGATGTGGATGAGGTGGCGCCGGAGGATATAGAGCGGGACAGGGACGTATTCACCGCCCGCAGCAAGGGCAAAATCAAAACCTTTGCGGATTATTTCACCAAACGGGGCTTTGGCTACGGCGCCACGTATAGCTACCGCTTTGATTATAAAAAACATCAAGGCATTATTGACCTTTATCAGTTTCATGATAGAAAATTTAAGGTTAAGAATTACTCCAGCCCCACCGTCATAGAAGATGATACGGACTTCAACCGCTGGATTGCCCGCATCCAGCATCGCAGCAAAATTACGGAAGAAATCCAGCTGCAGGTAAATGTTGATGAGATGAGCGATCCGGATATTTATTATGATATTCTTGACCGATTCAATAATCTGGAAAAACGCTACAGAGTGCCTGAGCGAAATATCAAGGCGGCGCTCACCTATCGGAAAGACCAATATATCGGGCGGCTTCTTTTTGAGATGCGCCACCGCATCGGGCGCGACCGCGTACCCGATTACACCAGCCCCTTCGATAATGACGCCGATTATAATATTGACCCCTTTCGCCGCCGCAAGGTGGATGATAAGGAGGGATTTCGCAGAAAACGTTATGGACGCGTTTCCGAGCGCGCGCCCCAGTTCACCTTTTCCACCAATTATTACAAACTCGGCGGCTCGCCCCTCTTTACTTATTCCGATGTCAATATTTTCAATAATCTGGATAAAGGGTTAAATATTATAGACAAGGATGATAACGGCTGGGTGCGCGGCATAGACGTTTATCAAGCGCTCCTTTACCGCCTCAAATTCAGCCCGCGATATACCCTGACCGCGCGCGTCGGCGTCGGCGGTGCTTTCACGGACAGGTCAAATGATAGTTTTGATTATGATTTCCCGCAGGGAACGGTTTTCCCCTATACGCTGAATGATTATACCGAACCGATAGGCGCGGCGACCTTTGCGGATGAGGATACCATTCTAGCCGGCACGCGCAAACGCAGCATACATGATGTGAAGGATTATTATGCCTACGCGGATGCCATGCTCTATTTCCACGCCCGCTTCACCGATTACCTCCACGGCTGGATACGCTACAACTACCGATATGGAACGAATGATTCAATCGGCGAATTTTACGAATCGCTCGGCAACCAAATCGCCCGGCATGACCTGTATAATTTCCGTCTGCCCGAGCATTGGGTTCGCGCGGGGCTGAATTATTTCCTCCGCTATCCCAACCTGAACGCTTACCTAAACGGCGGATACAACCTGCAGAGCGATAAAGACATCTACGCCAACGAAGAAAGGTATTATGTGAGTCCGGGCGTGGTTTATACAAACAACGCCAAGACATTCAAACTCGATGTCGCCGCCCGTTATACCGGACGCCAGGCTTATGACACAAGCGACATCCGCTCCGAAACACAAGACTTCATCTACGGCATTCTCAATGCGCAGTATATCCCGCGCAGCCGCATGTGGTGGAGCCGCATATCTGTTTCAGGACACAAGACGATTGACCGCAAGGATTACGCAGCTTCGAGTTACGGCTTTGATGAATACGGCACTCAATACCGCGTTGCCGGAACATTGGGCGCGCGTGTGGGTCCCAAGTATGACGTCGAAACGCAAGTGATTTACAGAAAAAGAGATGAAGGCAGCGGCGTTTCCGATATTCGGTTAATCATCAAACGGGATTTGCACGACTTTGTCGCCCACCTTCAGGCTTCCATGGAGCGGGATATTGACGATGTTTATGACGAAAAAAGCGATAATGACAATGATGATAAAAACAAGTGGCAGTATGATTTCCAGTTCAGTCTGGCATTCAAAAAGCCTTTTGAGAAAACGTCCTTCGGCGCGCCGACAATCAAAACCCTTGCCGATGTGACGAAACAAGCGGAGGTATCGGGTCAGGAAGCGCGCCCTGTCCGAGTAGGTGATTGATGTCCCCCTCTTCCCAATCCCGCTCATCCATTTGCGTCATCGGCGGCGCCGGCTATATTGGCAGCGTTGCGGTGGAAGCCTTAATTGCCGCCGGTCGCCGCGCGGTTGTTTATGACAATCTTTCCAAAGGACACAGAGCCGCCGTGCCGGAGGAAGTCCCCTTTATTTTCGGGGATCACGGCGATGAAGCCCTTCTGAAAAAAAACCTTGAAAAATACAACTGTTCCGCTGTCATGCACTTTTCCGCATCGAGCCTTGTGGGCGAATCAATGAAAAACCCGCTGCTTTATTATGAAAATAATGTGATAAAAGGGCTGGCGCTCTTGCGGGCGTCATCGGCGGCGGGCGTCCGCCATTTCATCTTTTCCTCAACAGCGGCAACCTACGGCGAACCAGTCTCTATCCCCATCAAAGAAGATGACCCCGCGATTCCCACAAATCCCTATGGCAACACAAAACTTGCCTTTGAACGGATGCTGCGCGATTTTGGCGGCATGTGCGGAATGCGGAGCGTTTCGCTGAGATATTTCAATGCGGCGGGCGCAACGGAGCGATACGGCGAGGCGCACAATCCTGAAACCCACCTTATCCCGCTCACGCTGCAGGTTGCGGCGGGGCGCCGGTCGCATATCACTGTATTCGGAAATGATTACCCCACGCCGGATGGCTCTTGCATCCGAGATTATATTCACGTGGCTGACCTTGCGTCGGCGCATATTCAGGCTCTGGAATATCTGGAAAACGACGGAGAGACAAGCGTTTTTAATCTGGGAAACGGAAAGGGTTTTTCCGTTTTTGAGGTGATAGAAACGGCGCGAAAGGTGACCGGCTGCGATATACCTGCGGAAATTGCCGAGCGCCGCGCGGGCGACCCGGCGATTTTAGTGGCTTCATCTGAGCGTATAAAAAAAGTTCTGGGATGGCAACCGCAATATCCCCAGCTTGAGGACATCATCGCAAGCGCATGGCGATGGCATTCCGCCCATCCGTATGGCTATATGCCTGAGAGGAAATTGCCCGAAGCTGCGCGCCGATGATTTGCCGCCGCCCTTTTTTGAATTTTTTGCTTGATACATTGCGAGGGCAAACTTATTGAAACCTTCAGATTTGTCCGGCGAAAAAAATGAAAGGAGTTGCCAATATGACAAAGGAGAACATTATCTATCTTGCTAAAAAGGACCTGCCGAAAAAATGGTATAACATTCAGGCAGACCTGCGCAAGCCGCTCGACCCGCCGCTGCATCCCGGCACAAAACAGCCGATGACGCCGCAGGAATTGGAAGCCATCTTCCCCATGAACCTGCTGGAGCAGGAGGTGAGTCAAGAACGCTGGATTAACATTCCTGAGGATATTCTTGATGTCCTTTCCATGTGGCGCCCAACGCCGCTCATTCGGGCGACTCGCCTTGAGGCGGAGCTCAAAACGCCCGCGCAAATCTGGTATAAATACGAAGGGGGCAGTCCTCCGGGCAGCCACAAACCGAACACCGCCGTGGCTCAGGCTTATTTCAACAAACAAGCGGGCATCAAACGCCTTTCCACAGAAACCGGCGCGGGGCAATGGGGAAGCGCCCTTTCCTTTGCCTGTTACCATTATGGCATCAAATGTCAGGTGTATATGGTTAAAGTGAGCTACAACCAGAAACCCTACCGCAAATCCATGATGCACCTCTGGCAGGCGGATGTGGTTGCCAGCCCCAGCCACAAAACAGAAGCCGGCAAAAAGATACTTGAAAAAGACCCCGATTGTCCGGGCAGTCTCGGCATCGCCATCAGCGAAGCCGTCGAGGACACCCTCAATCACAAAGACACCAAATACGCGCTGGGCAGCGTTTTGAATCATGTGTTGCTGCACCAGACGGTTATCGGACTCGAGACGAAGGAGCAGTTCAAACAAGCCGGCGTTAAACCGGATGTCCTTATCGGCTGCGTGGGCGGCGGCAGCAACTTTGCCGGATTTGCCTTCCCCTTCATGGAGGAAAAACTCACAGGCAAAAACGATTACCGTTTTATCGCCGTGGAACCGGCGGCGTGCCCGACCCTGACGCGCGGCGAATACCGTTATGATTTCGGCGATACCATCGGCATGACGCCCCTTATGAAGATGTATACGCTGGGGCATGATTTTATTCCGGCGGGCATTCATGCGGGCGGATTGCGCTATCACGGTATGGCGCCGCTGGTCAGCGCCTTAACAGAGCAGAACCTCATCGAGGCGCAAGCCAAGATGCAAATCCCGACCTTTGAGGCGGCTGTCATGTTCGCGCGGACGGAGGGGATCATCCCCGCGCCCGAAACGGCGCACGCCATCCGCTCCGCCATTGATGAAGCCATCAGGGCAAAAGAGGAAAATAAACCGAAGGTGATCGCCTTCATTTTCAGCGGGCACGGGCTGCTGGATCTTTCCGCGTATGATTCCTATTTCAGCGGTCATCTTAAAGATTTCGAATATGTCCCCAAAAAATAACCGCTTATGGGTCAGATCCCGCAAAAATTTACTTTAGCGGGTTTGACTGCAAAGGCGCAGACGGGGGCTTTTGTATCGAGTTAGAGGCAAACCCTCGAATGGATTTGATATTTTGAAGGAGGTTTTACCTTGGCTGATTTGAATGAACCTGAAGTTGAGAACGTTCCGTTGCCCAACCGAGAGCCGCTTTGCCGCGTGGGTATTGTGCTTCGGGAAGATAGTAAATCTAAAATGGTTCTTGAACTTCCCGCCGGACGATTCAAACTGGAAGAGGGCGAAACCTCCTTTCTTCTCGATAGCCAGTCTGCCGTGGATTTGATTTTTGAGGCGCAAGGAAATGAGATTGTCTGCTTTGAGAGCGACGGCGCCGCGCCTATTCATTCCGGGGATACCTTATCCATTGAGCCTTTAAAGGTTCAAGAGACGCTTTTGCCGAAAGGGGGTATGCTCCTCAAAGGCGTTGTAGCGGGGCGCGGCTTTCATTGGCAGAAGGAAGTTGATTTGACTTATCCGGGACGTCTTGAATTTTTTGCCCGCGAAGGCAATTTGATTGTGGTCAACGTCCTTCCTATGGAGGCGTATCTTGCCTGTGTGGTCACCTCCGAAATGAGCGGCGCCTGTCCGGCGGAGTTCCTGAAGGCGCAAGCCACCGCTGCGCGCTCGTGGATGATGGTCTTTCTTAAAAACAAACATACGGGCGAACCTTTTTCTATCTGCAATGATGACTGCTGCCAGCGCTATCAAGGCACAACCTTTCTTTCCGACCACGTTGCCGGCGCGGTGGAACGTTCGCGCGGCATGTTTATCGTCACGGAAGAGGGGTATTTGTGCGCCGCATACTATAGCAAAAGCTGCGGCGGAATTATGGAGCGCGCGCAAAATATTTTTGGCGAAGGCGCCGTCGGCATCAGCGAAAAGCCGGACGCCCCCGACGGCTCTAT
>Ga0302238_1001233_pt1 | contig 21738 bp, 15 predicted proteins | sample AAG_UR_Asn_MG_FD_193527 | JGI IMG/M metagenome (GOLD analysis project Ga0302238, IMG submission 193527) | Enriched activated sludge microbial communities from anaerobic digester in WTTP, New Holstein, Wisconsin, United States - AAG_UR_Asn | ecosystem: Engineered > Bioreactor > Anaerobic >... | reverse complement strand
CCTCTTCGAAGATCACTCGGAAGGTCGCATAGGCCACCAACTCGCTCTCCACCAGCAATACCCTGGTGTGCGAGCACGGCCCCTCCATCTCCGCCACAAACATCTCGGGAAGCCATGGGCTACTGAAACACTGCTCCTCCAACTCGGCTACCCTCGCCAAATCCTCTATCGCCATGGGGCGAATCACTATGTCCCGCGCCATCCCAACACCTCAGCAGAGAGTTCACGGCTCCGGCGATCCCGTACTCCATGGGCCCGGCGCCGAAAATCTACACGACCCACCCTGGCGCCACAAGGCGAAGTTGGTCCCCTCCAGTATCCTCCGTAACCATGGCTCCACGATGCCCGCTACTCCACCAGAGACCACGAGAGACCCGCCAGAACCTCGAACCCCTCTTGGGCCCCCCCGATCCCGAACGGCAAATACCGGGTTCCGTACCGGCCCGCAACGAACCCCCTTATGGGCAAATCATTTACCGCAGCCACCACCCGCTCCAACTGCAGCCCCACACTGTACCAGTTCTGCCAGCCCCCCATATCACGCCACATAGGTGCAAAATCCGCCGATATTTCAAGCAGGTTCAGCCCGTCTCCCGACTCCATGTGGAACTCCGCCGACATGGCTGTAAACGGCGCCAGCGTGTGCCCCGTCCGCACGCTGCTGCCATCCCCGGCAAGGTCCAGAACATATCGGAAACCAATCCCCAGGATGAGGCTGCGATGCCTCGTGGGACGCCTCAAGAACTCCAACAGCAAGTCGCCCCGAAATACCTCCAGGGAGACGTTCGATGCGTCAAGCTGCGGGAATAGCTGAGCCCCGCCCACCGAGAACTGCCCGCCGATGTGGAATGGGATGGGGAGGGTCAAAGGCGGCGAAGTAGGCAGCGTCACCGAAGGATGGCGGGCAAAACGAACGTAGCGCCCCCTTATCAAAGTGGACGTGAGCGCCACGTGCCGGCCACCCGCTCCCCCGGGCCTGACCTGCGTCTCCAGCACATCGTGGGAGAGTTTCCAGCACTGCGCCTCGTGACCCTCACACTCGCTGGCAAGCTGCACCCCAAAACCAAGCTCCAGAGCATTCTCCACTTCGGCGAAGTCCCGCCCCACACTGCCATGCCAACCTGCGTGAACCCGAAACCTGTTGCCCGGGTCAAAAGCCACCCTCATCCGCCTCCCCCGCTCGTCCAGCGTGTAGCCTTTGGGCAGAGCTTGGAGAGCAGTTGTCGTGATGGTGGAGGGCCCGGCTTCAGGCTCGGCCCCCTCGGACGCCACTTCGGCAATGGGAACAGCCACGGGCCGCTCCACCGTGGCACAAGCAGCGGTGGATGCCACCAGAACCCAGGCCAGCACGTCGTGCATCAGCACTCTGCTCAACTCACTCACCTCCGGGTTGCGGAGGCGCCCAGAAAGAGAACCGCAAGCCGAGCAACCCTCGAGCCTCATATTTCTGGGGAACGTCGGGAAGGTCCTCCCGGTACTGGCCCGACGCCTCCACATAGACCGAAACCGGCTGATCATTCACCGCCAGCACCACCCACTCGTACGTCAGCGCTGCCTTAGCTACCCACAAAGCCGACGAAAAATCGTCGAACATGAGACGCGCAGAACCCGCAAGGTTCAACCCCAGATGATGCAACCCCGCATCGTCCAACTCGAACTCGCCGCCAAGCATCACCAGCGGGTCCAGGTAGACCCGGGTCTCCACCGACGCCTCCTCGGCACCCTCCGAATTCACCCCCACTACCTCATTAAACAGCTGCCCCACGGCAAACCCCGCCGCCAGCCGGAAGTAGTTGGCCATGCTACTGTTGTGAGCTATGTCCCACGAGCCGTACAGCGCAACATTCTCGAACTCCACCGACTTGCTCCGCATAGGATGGTAGTCCACCTTGAGCGTCCGAATACCCCAACCAAGACGGGCACTTACGTCCCATCGGGTGGGAGGCCCGATGAAGGTCGTTACCCAGAACACAGGCTCGTCGGAGTTGACATTGCTGTCGTAGCCGAAGGCCAAGAAGCTGAACTCCAAAGGCTCCAGGGCTACCCGCCCCTCAATCCCACGGTAGTTGTCACGCTCCTTCCTGCTGTATCCCAACTCATACGCCCGCCAGCCAAAATCGAACTGCGTCCGCCCCAACTCCTCCCCATCGCTGTCAAGCAACGGATTCCAGTAAGCACCAAGGTGGAATCGGTTCCGAAGATCGAAGGTCACCTGGAACAGCCGACCGCTCTCATCCCGCGCAAACCCCTCGGGAGCCTCCGCCAACGCCTCGGAAAACTGCCACCCCTCCTTCTTGAGCTCCTCCAGCCGCTCCCACGGCTGAACCTTGCCGCACGACCGGAGATCCTCCATGTAGGCCTCGCTCTCCTTGCCGTCGTCACCCAAAACAAACCTCCCCGAGGTGAGACAGACCTTGCGCCCCTCCTTCTGCGTGCACTGCAGTCTCATGAACCGCCCCGCCCCATCATCCACACACTCTATTGGGTCGTCCCACGTCATCACCGGCCGCTCCACAGCCAGCACCCCCCCAGAAAACCCAATCCACAAGCCGGCAACACAGGTCGCAAATAGGCTCCGAGTCATGACTACCTCCATCGGCCAAGCTACTCTACCCCTTTGCCGGCCCCCTGGGAAGCCCCCTGGGGCCAACCCCCAAAGGGCCATAGCTCGGATTGATCCAAACAGCAAAACATTGACAACGGAGGCACAAAGTGATACAAGGGCGGCGACCTTTTCTGGTACTCAGGATGATAGCATCATATAGCACTTGGAGGCATAGAATGAAATCGTTGCATTTGTCATTGATTATTATACTGCTAGCTGTCTCTGTCGGAGGCTGCTCAAAGTATAAGAACAAGAACTCCACTCCAGGTAACGACCTGGTGGACGGCGACTCGACCTGGAGCGGCGACACAACCGTGGCTCCCCCCGACTGGGTTCCCTTCGAAGCCCCCGAAAAGAACGCCCTGGTCGGTCAGGTGGTGGACCTCGCCGGCAACGCCATCGTGGGCGTCGCCGTAGAGGGCGGCGGTAAGAGCGCAACGACCAACTACGAAGGATTCTACGCCCTTGAAGAACTCGAACCCGCCGACGAAATCGTCGTTCGATTCACACACCCCGCCTTCTCCACGGTCACCAAGCTGGGCCGCCTGTTCCTCGATGGCCGAGCTACGGTCAACGCCGTGATGACTCCACGAGCCGCTGCCAAACTGCTCGCTTCCGACGCCCTCTCGGACCTCGACTTCGCCGGTGGTTCCGTCAGAGTCCCCGCAGGTGCCGTGGTGGACGCCTCGGGCAACGCCGTCTCCGGACCCGTGATGCTGCGCATGACCCCCGTTGACGTCACGGGCAAGGCAGTCCTGGCAGCACCGGGCGACTTCTCCGCAATCCTCGAAGACCAGTCGGAATCACAACTCGAAACCTTCGCCATGGCCGAATTCGCCGTAGTCGACGAAGCCGGCAATCCACTGCAGATCAAAGATGGCGAGAAAGTCACCGTGGAGATGCTCCTGCCCGTGGACACAGACCTCACCGTAGGCGAAGAGGTGCCCGCATGGCACTTCGACGAGGCCTCGGGCAAGTGGATCGAAGAGGGCAAAGGCGTGGTTCAAGAGTACAGCAAAGACCCCTCACGCCTCTCCTATCTCGTGGAAGTGGGCCACTTCTCCTGGTGGAACTGCGATAAGCCCATGGAGACCACCTGCGTCTCAGGAAAGGTGCTGCTGTGCGACGGCTCCCCAGCCTCGGGTGCCGACCTCATGGCCGCAAGCGACGAATACGACGGTACCTCCAGTGCCTTCGGCAGCGCTGACGGCAGTTTCTGCATTCTGGCAAAGACAGGCTCCCAAGTGCGCGTCGTTGCGGCACACGGCTATGGCCAGCAGCGGGTGGCCGCTGCGGCAACGGTCACTACCCCATCCACCCCTGCCACCTGCCCCGGCCCCTGCGCCAACGTCGACATCACCCTGCCGTGCACCCCCGAAGAGTCCGACCTCGACTGCGGCGACGCCTACTTCGTCGGCTGCAAAGGCTGCCTCAAAGGCCGCGTCGTCACCGAGGATGGCAACCCCGTGCCCTACGCCGCTGTAGAAGCCAAAACCGGCAACACCCAGTTCAAACGCCTCGCCGATGCCCAAGGTTACTACTGCACCCCCGCTGCCCTTAATGCAGTCACCACCATCCAGGCCCGAGGCAACGGCGCCTCCGCCGGCATGATTACCGCCACGGCCACACTGCCCGGCGCCTGCCCCAGTTGCGAAGAACTCCCCGACGTCGTGGTCAAGAAGCAGGAGAACGCAGATATCGTCCCCACAACAGAGTGCGTCGAGAAAGTGGGCGGCGTCTCCTTGCAGAGCGTCGTCGGTAACGGCGTGCCCGCACCAATGCTCGACCTCGATAGCGCCTGGGGCCATGTCAGCTACCAGGTGGACCGAGATAATGGCGAACCTCACTGGTTCCTGGACCTCTTCTTCGTTGCCTCCAAGAGCAACGGGGCCCTCTATGGCCAGCCCTACGCCCACCTTCAATTCTTGCTGCAAGAGAGCCTCTCCGGCGAAAAAACCTTCCAACTAAAACCACTGGAAGGCGACGAGACCTACTCGTTCAGCGGCCGGGCTTCATCAGCCCTGGGCGATGTCGTGGGACTTGGAAACAGCACCTACGGTATGGTCGACTACTCCGCCCTGGAGACCGAAATAGACTACGGCTTCGTCAAGTTCTCGAATGGCCCGGCCGCCGTCGGATCCACCGCCGAAGGCTCCTTCCAATTGCGCTTCAAACCAACCTGCGCCCCCGTTGGCTCTGAACTGAGATTCACCGGCACCTTCAGCCTCCCCGTCATGGAAAACGCCTTCGCCAACTGGAACACCGTGCCCACTGAAGACTACCTCATCAACCTTCAGTGCAGCCTCATCTCCATCTATGCCTGGGCCAGTAACCTCGAGCAGGTCTTCGTCGGCGCCGTCCAGATGGAAGTGGACGGGCTCCCAGTTGCCAAAACCGATGGCGACCTCTTCGCTACCGCAAAATACACGGCGTCCACTGACAAAATAACGATTTCTATGTATGCCGACGATATGATTACAATCGAAGCCAGCTCTCCCATGATCGGTATGAACGCCGTCTCTGGTGGCAATTACTACGGTACTGATTGCTACTATTATAAATCCACTGGCACAGTTACCATTATAGATTTCGGTGACCCATCAACCACCACATGGTGGACCGGCGCCTTCGACGTAGACTTCACCGAAGGTACCTCCAGCACCGAAGGAACAAACTGCCCCGACCGCAAAGTAACCGGCCAATTCGGCGCCGCCGTCTGCCTCCAGTAGCCCCCCAAAACTCCCCCCACCACCCCAGCGCCCCGGTAAGGGCAACGTCAGCCATTTTCGCCTCCAGGGCGAAAATGGCGCGCCCCCCCCGCCCCCAGGCAAGCTGGGGGAGCCGCTACTGTGGCCTTAGCGTTACGCTCCGGTGAGGGCAACGTATGCCGTCGGCCTTGTTGCCTCGCTTCGGTAAGGCGCCACCCCTACCGAGGCCCTGCAGCTTAAAGCCCCCAGCTTGCCTGGGGGTTTGGGGGCGCGCCGGCGGCCAACGGCCGCTGGCTGACACCACCCCTACCGATCCCTCCCGGAGACCGACCCTCCCCCCATTTCGGGGGGAGCCGGAGGGGGGCCTCGGACGCTGTTTGACCTACCCCCGACGCTACACTGGCACACCGGAAGGCATCAGTGTATGGTCGCTCAGCTCAAGGAGGCGCTATGATTGGCTCAGATACTATTCGAACTCTTCGTGTCATTCGCAACGGCTACCAGCTCAACTCCAACCGGGTCGGTTACGTCGCCACGGTGCCTCCCATGGAACTCCCGGAGCACGAACCCCTGCAACAGCAGTACAACCTTGACGACCCGGCACAGCTCGGGGCCCTCCTGGGATGGAGCAACCCCGTGCCCCCCGGCGCCGGTATCGACCTGGTACAGCCCACAGGCATGGTCGCCCCCAACCGCTGGGAGAGGCTATACATTAAATGGTTGTGCGATACGCTGAAGGCCCCCCTGGATTCGGGCTTCGACGTCTGGCCCGACCCCTCCGGAGCCCCCGGCCCTCTCTCCGTGGCCCGAGACCTCGCCTCAGATTCGCAAAGCTTCTGGAAATCCCCCGCCGATCTCCCCCAGGGCGTCACCCTGGCCCGGGCCCAAAGCAGACGTGGCGAGGCCCGCCATGCCGCTCGAACCATCCGGGCCTGGCTGCTTGAACATGACTCCGGACACGCAGGGCACAACGCTGCGCATGGATGGGACGAGGCCTGTGACCATGTGCTGGTCCTGCTTCCCCCAGACCCTGCCACCGTCGAACTGTGGATTGATACCTTTCAGCGCCTGGACCTGCCCGTGCGTGCAACCACCTTCTCGCCCCTGGCCCGTTCACCCTTCGTGCGGTGGGTCATCGACCTGGCCCACCTGGCCGGCTGGTCTGATGGGGTGCCGGTTCCCCGATTCCTGCTTCAACGACTGCTCCTCTCGAAGTTCTGGTCCGCTTCCACCGCTGCCAAATCCATGGGCCTGGGCGACGATGTCAGGATCTCCAGAACCATGATCGCCAACCTGCTGCGCTCTCTCCGGCGCCCCACAGTCAACCTCCAGGAGTGGAAAAGCCACTTGGAGACCTTCGGAATCGACCAGCGAACCTCCCAACATGAACTCCTCAACCGCACAGCCCTGTGGAAGCTCTCCGCTGCCCTCGCCAAGACGCTGGACCCGTCACACCTGGCCTCGTCTGTAGCACGCATGCTCTCATCAAAAGATGCATCCGAGCTTGACCTGGGGGTTTCCAAAGCCCTTCGTAGCCTTCATGGCTCCCCCGATGACCAAGAGCCAGAGCCCAGAGCCAGCGATCCCGGCGCCCTCCTGGAGAGGATTCGCACCACTCTTACTCTGCTAGCCGACAAAAGCGCACCCACCGACAACCACTGGGAGCAACTCAACGAGCTGACCACCACTCTCAACGATCAGTTCGTTGCAGAGCGCCTGGACCCCGTCCACGGCATAACCTTCATGCCCTACGCCCACTACGACCACCGCAAAGCATCCCTGCTTGTCATGGCCGGCCTTGGGGAGGGACTCTTTCCCACCGTGACCGGCGTCCCCACGGATAGCCAGGCAGCATGGCTGCACCTGTTGGGTCTGCTGGAGCGTGATCAGAGGGCACCAGCCTGGGTTGTCCACGATGTCGAGCAGCAGATCGCCACCGCCCGGGCGGCCCTCATGCAGGCGCAGCAGGCAATGCTCAGCTTCTCAACCCAGGGCCCCGGCACAGAAGAGCTTCACCCCGGAGCGCTGCTCTCTCTTCTTGCAGGCAGCTGGAGCGATACCCAATGGGCCTCCCAAGAGGGCCAGGTCGCACTCTTGCCCGCCGGAACCGATATCCCAAAACACCCCGCCGATGCTGCCGGATGGACAGAGGCCAGACTCTTCGCCGGAGACCCCACCGCCAGAGCCCAACTCATCCAGGCGGCCCAAGCCGATGACGTTGCCGTGGAGAAGGCCCGACAACTCGACACACTGGAGTCGGCCCTTGGCACCAGCAGGCAGGCCGACGCCCAACGGCGCCCCCAAGTACCCACCCCCGCCGGCCCCTTCACCGGCCGGCTCCCCGGTGCAATCGCCCCCTCCTCACCCAGCCCCCAAGGCCCCCAAGTCTACAGTCCCACCTCCCTGGAGCAGTACGCCCAGTGCCCCTACCGCTACTTCCTCGGTCGGGTCCTTCGCCTTGATAGCGTCGGTGATGCCGACGATAACCTGGACCACCGTGAATCCGGCTCCACAGTCCACGCTGCTTTCGCCCAGGCCACACGCCAGGCCGTTGCAGACCACCCGGACAACCTCTGGGACTTCACCTATCCTTGCGGACTGACCCCACAAGAGACCAAGAAGAACAAAGAGGTTAAGATCGCAGAGGTCATGGCTACCTTGCAGCCGGCTGTATCATCGGCCCTGGCCGACATCACCCGCCAACAACCAACCATCTCCCAACCCCTGCTGATAGAGATGGGCAGACGCTGGACCCAGGCCATCCGCAACTGGGTAACAACCCACGTCCAGGAGCGCATCCCCGTCCCTATGGACGACGCAGCCATAGACGCCAGCCCCGAAGTGGCCCAGGCGCTGGAGCGGCTGGCCGAAGTCGAGTGCCAGCTCGCTGAGCTGTTTGATGAATTCTCAGACGAAGTGCGGTCGGGGCGCATCGTGACAGCGAAAGATCGAGTGCTGTGGGCCGAACGCTTCAGTAAGGCAGGTGGGGGTGGCACCAAGGGCGAGATTGACAAGTGTCTTACTCCCCACACCAAGACGCTGGTCAAAGGGACAGAAACTGAGAAGACAAAAGCGCTTGCCGACCTGATTGAGCCCTGCACAAGCCTTCCCACCAAGAAGCTCACGGAACTGGTGGAAAAGGCACGGCAGTCAGAGCGACACAGACGCGCCAAAGCCCCCATAGCTCACAAAGTGGCCTTCGCCGAGTTCTCCTTCGGCCGTGCCAAAGACACCCAATCGGACCCAAACAGCCTGGAAGCCCCCTGGCGCGCCCTCTGCCCCCAGGGCAAGGAGGTGCTCCTCAAAGGACAGATAGACCGCATCGACTGGGACCATGACCGAAAGGCGCTGGCTATTCGAGACTATAAGTCCGGCGAGAAGAAGTCGGCCCGCAAGCTGGAGGCCGAAATGCGCCTTGGCCTGCACCTGCAGCTTCTGCTCTATGCCTGCGCCGTAGAAGACCTGCTGGTTGACTCCGGCACCATGCCCATGCTTGCCAATCACCGGGTGGGTGAGATCGCTCTGGAGTTCCCCAAAGAAGAAGAAAAGAAAAAAACGGCCGAAATCGACTTCTCAGCCCAGGTACCTGTTGCCGAGACACCCGATGACGATCCGGCCTCTACAGATGCCGCCTCAGAACCAGCCCCGGAGGCTGACCAAACCGGCTCATCTGACAGACAAGAGCCAACCTACACGTCGTGGCGCCAGGTCGCCCTCACATGGCTTGGCTACCTGATCGGCTCTCTGGAGCAGGGGCGCTTTGACCTCATCCCACAGGCCTGCCCCCTGGTCAAAGACAAGATCCCCGGTTACTGCGACTACAAGCGCATTTGCCGACTCTCTCCCGATCATGCCCACCTGCTGACCCACGACCACCCCCGCCCCGACTTCCCGAAGCCGGAAAAGGAGACTGCCCCGGAGAAAGGCAAAGAGGCCGGCAGCAAAAAGGGGGGAAAGAGCCCGGACAAAAAGGTTCCGGAGCCCCCTTCGTTGATCTCTCCGAAGTTCACCGGAGTAGACACCAAACCCGAAGAGGACCGCATAACCCACGAGAAAGGATCGGCCCTGGCAAAGAACCTGGACCATGACGTCGTCGTCTCGGCAGGGGCCGGAACGGGCAAGACCTATAACCTCGTGCAGCGCTATCTGGCCGCACTGGACGCGGGCGTGGCCCCGGAGCAAATCCTCTGCGTCACCTTCACCCGCAAAGCGGCCTCGGAGATGCGCCAGCGTGTGCGTGCGGCCTTGCTCGAACGTGCTGCCAAATCCCAAGATGGCGTGCAGTTCTCCAAGGTCAGATCCTCAATTCTGACCCTCTCCGCAGCACCCATCTGGACCCTGGACAGCCTCGCCCTCCACCTGCTCAAGGCGCTCCATGACGCCCAACCCCAGGGGCCCGGAAAGGGCGCCCCACCCGCAGTTGACTCCGATGCTGCCGCGGCCGAGCTTGAGCAGTTCCTCTCAGACCGCTTCCTCAAAGCCCTCGCTGACGACGACCCGGACATCAGATTCCTCCTGGACCACATCTCCGTTACCCCACTTCGCAATGCTATCAAATCCATTGTCTCCTCCTCCTCGACCCTGCCCCCGGAGGCCTGGCCCACAAGCCCCGAAGATCTCTTCTCCAGGTGGGGAACCCTCCTGGCCCAACCCCTCGAGAAGATCCGGGACCACGTCAGGAAGATGGGCATCAACGACTGGGAGAGCTGCTTTGAGGCTGATAAGTCATTCCTGAGTGAAGATAGTCTGGCCAAAATGCAAGATGGAATATCAGGAGCGAAGCGCCTTGCAGGTAAGAACACCCTGACTTGTGTCGAGATTCTAAGTGACATTAGGGCTATGCAGAGGGTGCAGGCCGCACAATCGAAGGATAGCCTGAACTACGTTGGCAATAAGACTTTGTATGAGTGGTTGACCACGCATGTTCCAAGTAAACTTATAACTCGTGCGCTTGGAAAGGACACTGCCGCTGCCACTGCAGTCAACACTCTTGTCAACGAAAACAACATCGACCTTGCAGCGCAGGTTGCCTTCCGCCAGCTCGAACTGTGCCGCCGATGGGCTGCGGAACTCGAAGAGCGGCTGCTGCGCCGTGGCACCTTGCGCTACAGCGACGTAGAAACAGCGGCACTACGGGCGCTCTCCGACGACCAGCAGTCGGCGCTGCTCAAGCAGCACCTTCCCTTCAAACACATATTCGTCGACGAGAGCCAGGACACCAGCGAACGGCAGGCCCGGTTGGTTGACCGCCTCGCAACACTCACGGGCGCTAGACTCTTCTGGGTAGGAGACCCCAAGCAGTCCATCTTCCGCTTCCGAGGCGCAGAAGTGGACATCTTCGAGGAGCGTGTGAAGGTGACCCCGACGCTGGCCTCGCTGCGGGTCAACCGCCGCAGCAACCCTCGACTGATTGAAGCCGTAAACCGCCTCTTTGGCGCCATGTTCGAAGCCAGAACCACCAAGCTAAGCCCCTCTGAGCCTGGCGGTGAAGCCCCTACCGAGCCGGCCAGTGCTATCAAGAAGATTTGGCACCTGGACCCGGGCTCGGAAGTGAGCTTCGAGCCACAAACATGGCCCGAGACTCGCAAGAAGCAGAACGCCGACGGCGCTGAGATAGAGGTTCCCTGGGTCCTCGAAGAAGAGGAGGCCCGCATCGAGTGGATTGTTGAGAACAGCGCCGCTGAAGTGGCCAAAGAGAAGAGAATAGGCCATGAGCAAGCCTCAGAATCTCCATCTCCCGATGGCAACGACCCAAGCTGGCACAACCCGAAGCGGGACGACGAGGCGGGGCGGCAAGAGAACAGCGAAGCGGTACCACAGGGAGATGATGAGGATGACGGTGACCAGGATCAGGCGCCGACCAGACAATCAACCTCGGCCGTGGCCGTACGAATTCGACAGATTCTGAACCAGTTCAAGGCCAGGGGCCAAGAACCTCCCTCGGGCCACATTGCCATTCTTGCTTTTCGTTGGTGGCATGCCTCTCAGTGGAGCAAGGCGCTTCAGGCCGAAGGCATTCCTTGTGCCGTGCAAGGGGGACGGGGGCTGCTCCAGACTCCCGAGGCCGACCTGCTGCAGCTCTGGCTCGAGGCCGTGCTCCATGGTGACGAAGTAGCCCTGGCCGGCGTACTGCGAGGCCCCGGAGTTGCCCTCTCCGATGCGGGGCTCTACTGCCTGCGCAAGGGCTACGGCGTTACCCCCGTTGATTTCGCCGGCCAGCCCACCACACAGAAGCCACCATTCCGGCTGGGTAGAGCCGTCACGTGGCCCTTCAACCCCATCGCCGCCGTCGAAGACTGGTCTGCTGCCTCAGAACTGGCTAACCCCACGCTTGCCATGCAGCTTCTGAGCGAAGACGCCAGGTCTCTTGAACGCTTCCGCCTCGCCTGGGGCAACTTCGCAGCGAAGCTTCAAACCGGCTCCACCGCCGACGCCCTGGCCTGGCTTACACAACAGCTTGCTCTGGATGCCTATTGGTGTACCGCAGAAGGCAAGAGCGGACGGCAAGTGGTCGCCAACATGACCGCCGTGCTGGACTATGTCAGGGAGTACGAAGCCTCGCACGGAAGCTCTCCCTTCGACCTGTTACGCCACATCGAGCAAGTGGCAGGCTCCGAGGATCCGGCCGCAGGCGGCCTGGACGCCGGCGTCGGTACCCCCGTCGTAATCACTACCGTGTGGATGGCCAAAGGCAGGGAGTGGCCCGTGGTCGTGTTGCCTGAACTCGCCAGATTCAAGGTCAAAAGCGACGAAGACCATGCCGGTCTGCGCCGGGTCATGAACTTCGACCTGAGAGACGGCGCAAGGTTGGGGACGCTGTACGTACCGGAGGTGGCTCTGACAACGCCAAATAGCCCCTTCACCGATTCCCTGCGTCCCGTGACTCCACTCCTGAATCTATTCACCGCTCCCGTAGTAAGGGCCGAGCTTCGACGGCTGCTCTACGTGGCCATGACCCGGGCAAAAGAGCGGCTCATCATGACGGGTGGCTACAAACCAGAGAGCTGCAAAGCCACTGTGTTAAGTGGTGAAGACGGTGTCAAGTGCATAACCATAAACAGTGCAAACACATGGGCCCAAATGATAGGGATGTGCACTCAACTTAAATACGAACCAGTGCTCGACGACCAGGGAGAACCGGTGCGTGAGCCGGACGGTCAGCCCCAAACCCGCCCAACCCTCGGACCGGGCGCATGGAGGTCCGGCGAGGATGTCCTGGTGCGAACAACCGACGAAGTGCTGGCCCAGGCAACCGACACCCGGCAGGAGTCACACTCGCCAGGGTTTGACCCCAAAGTGGTGCAGCTCTGGCGTCCGGTGAAGAGCAAGCAGCGGAAGCGGGAAAACCCGTCGAGGCAAAAGGCAGCGGCCCAGGTGCCCCAGCCGTGGCTGGGGGAGGCCCAGTGGCCTAAGTCCAGGGCCCCATACAACGCCCCCTTCAAGGGGGAGAGAGATGCGGGCATAGCCTTCCACAAGCTGATGGAGCTGTGGGGCTTCGGCACCGCCGGCCTTGCCCTGGACCAGACCCTTGCCACCGCTGCCCTGCACGCCACCGGCCTCGGGGCCCCGGCCACCCGGCAGGCAAGGTGCAAGTGGCTAGTTGATACGGCTACCAGGATAACGCAGGCCAACCCCTCGCTCGTGGCTCAGCTTCATGCCGCAGCGGCCCAAGGCAACGTCTACCACGAGGTGCCTCTGCAATACACCACCGCCGCCGGTGACAGAGTTGAGGGCATCATCGACTTGCTCTGGCGTGACGCCGAAGGCTGGCACCTCCTGGACTACAAAGCAGGCAGCGACTACCCCCACGGCCCCGCCGCCCAAACCCTGCGCCACGAGAACCTGCGAGAGCACTTCGCCCAGGTCTCGTTGTACGTCGAGGGGCTGACCCATATCCTCCCCGACCCCCTGAAAGACTTCGGCATCTGGTACATCGCCGCCGCCCTGCCGGTGAGGTGGAGCACCTAGCCGGCAGGGTAGAGGGGGCGGAGCATTCGGACTCGGACCTTGCGGACCTTTCGGACTTGGACCTTGCGGACCTTTCGGACTCGGACGATTCGGACCTTTCGGACTCGGACGATTCGGACCTTTCGGACTTGGGTGGCCAACCGGAATCGATACCTGACCGGCCTGAAACCATTTGTCCCCGGGGCTCCGTGGATGATATGCTGGAGCTGATTTGGGCAGGGTGAACATGAAACTGACTGTAACCAACCACGAAAAGCAGGCAGAGCAAGACAGAGCCTACTGGAGGAGCCTTACGCCTGAACAGCGCCTGGATCTGGTGGAGTTGCTCCGGATGGAGGCAGGGAGGTTTCTCTATGAATACCCATGCAGACTTCGAAGAATTGTTACGGTTACTAGAAGAGAGGAAGGTTGACTATCTTATCATTGGTGGTTATGCCGTAGCCTTCCACGGATATCCAAGGTTTACAAGCGATATAGATATTTTTTATTCTGACTCCGAGGACAATATCGCCAGGTTGAGACAAGCATTGATTGATTTCGCCTTTGACGAACCGGAGGTGCCACCCGACCTCTTTCGGGTTCCCGGTAACATTGTCTCCTTAGGGGCCCCCCCAGCCAGGGTCGACTTCCTGAACAGGATTTCTGCCGTCGACTTCGACACTGCCTGTCTTGCTGCGGTCAGAGGAAGCTACGGTAGGGTGTCTGTTAAGTTCATATCTCTTAAAGATTTGCTTCTCAACAAGTCCGGCACGTCCCGGGCCAAGGACAAGGCGGACGTCGAAGAGCTATTGGCGCTGACGGACAGTTCACTCCCCAAGTAGAGTTTCACAAAGCGGCCGTGTAGGGGGCCTGACTACGTCGGGAGCCCAACGTCAACCCGCCCCTTCGCCGTCAACGGTGCGGGCCGGCCTGCGGTAACTGGTCGATTCGTTGGAGCAAGTCGGTGCAATGGTTGATAGGAAGATGTCTCTCGTGGTGCAGACGCCCAACTACTATTCCCGGGTGAATACCCATCTGTTCGGCAAACGCCACGATTGCTCCATGAGAGAAGCTGCCAGCCTTACAGAAGCTTTTCCAGGCATCCTTATTGATGAGGGTATCAGATGCAAACTTATCGGCTTCCTGCTCGTCAGTATCAGTGCTGCTTGCTTTTCCAAACTCCAAATAAACTTTACGCTGACCACATAATACGTGATGCAGCTCGTGAAAGAAGGTGAACCAAAATATATCTTCGCGCCTGTAGAGATCGCCTACAACGATTACCGGCAGGCCCCGGAACCAGAACGTGGCCCCGTGAGCTCCAGCACCGGGATAAGAAGGGACATAGAGTACATGAACCCCGCATCCCGCACATAGCTTCTGCAATTCGGGCAACGACTCAGCAAGAGGGCGAAGCACCATTCTCCGAATCTCAGGAAGCGCCTTCTCAAGAGCCTCCCGGGCGAATCTCCCCTGTGCCCCTGACCCCTCCGGTATCTTCTTCTCGGCCTCCAGCAACCAGGCGTACAGAGACGGCTTCGGTCCCCCGCTAATCGCCGAGGCTCTGAACTGAGGCTGAGCCATCTCGAATCTGGCTCCCAGAAGCCCCAAATCCGCAACGCCAAACGCCTTGAGCAGAGCCTCAACCAATTCGGTCCCCCTAAGTCGTGCAGCCAGCAGCCCCCGGTCTACCATCTCCTTCACGGGGAAGCCCCTTGCCTGCTGGATAGATGCCTCCGCACGCTGCTGAGCACCAAGGCGAGCCATGGCTTCCTGGTAGTTCGCCTCCAGGTTGGTCCAGAAACTCGCCGGCAAACCAAGAACGTTCTCAAGCCCAATTGCGGTGTTCGGCGTGATCGCAGCTTTGCCACCGACAATCTCATTAATCGTCTTTCGCGACAGGCCCGTTAGCGCTGCAAGCCTCGTCTGGTCCATATTCTGTGACTTGAGCACTTCCGCCAAGGTCTCCCCTGGCGGAACGGCGTAGTCAGGTCGGAAGGAATGGGTGTTCTTCGCTCTCTTAGCCATGGTAATCTGTCACCTCCAGGATACAAATGGCAGTTACTTGGCTCTTGTCCAACCCACCATCCGCCAATTTCGGCACCGGCGAGTTATCGCACACAAACACGATTCTACTCTTCTCATCAACATCCACCGCAAAAGAGCCGGCTCTGTCCCCAGACAGCTGATGGCATCGGAACGGGGGGACACTGGGCACCTGAGCCAGCGTTTCAAATGCTGCCAGCTCCAGAAGACGCCTCATCAGCTTCCTGGACACTTCTTCACCAAAGAACCGACGCATCGCTTTCTGGGAATTGCAGAGCTTCTCAAGCTTCCCAGACCGAAATGATACCTTCACTCCGCGCCTCCGTCAAGCCATGGTGTAACGCCAAAGGTTACACCATGTCAAGCAGTTTGGTGAGGATGTTCGTTGGTCGGCACCCGTCCCCTCTTCTCCTTCTCAGGGCTTTGCACCCAAATCGATCAAGGCCGCAGCCCAGGATTCGATACTGCTCGTGGGCGGCGCCGAAGTCTTTAGACTGCCAACCGGTCACCCGTGACGACACCCACATTGTATCTTCTTGACATCTAAGAACAGCTATTATACAAGGCGTAAAACTCTTCAGGAGGGCCCGGTATGTTCCGAATCTCGTCTGCTCTGGTTCTTGTCGCCGCTTTGCTGTGCTCAAGCCACGCCTTTGGAAAGGATGTGGTTGACCGGCCGATCTCAATCACCTTCAGCCCCATTCATCTGGCCCTGCCCGTGTTCGAACTGACCGGCGAGTACGCCATCAATCCCCAAATCGGGCTGGCTGGCATCCTGGGCGTTGGCCAGGCTTCGGTCAAAGACTCCCTTGGCAACAAAGAGTCCTTCTCCGTCTTCGAGGCCGGGGCCTCGTTCCGCTACTACGTCCTGGGCACCTTCAGACACGGAATGCAGCTTGGCCTGGAGGCGCTCTATCTCTCCGTTGAGGGAGAAGTAGACAACGCCGTTGGTATCGGAAGAGGCATGTCCGTCGGCCCCTTCGTCGGCTACAAATTCATCGCCAGCTTTGGACTCACCGTTGATATCCAGGGTGGAATCGCCTACACACTTATTGGCGCCGAGGCCAGCAACGACTCCGGCGACAGCGCCTCGGCCTCGCAGGACGAAACACTGGCAATCCTTAACCTTAACTTTGGCTGGTCGTTCTAAACGGCTGGCCAGATATCTCGATCCGCCCCCCAGCCGTTTACCCCGAGCGAGGCTCGTGCCGAGTCGAGGGGTAGGGGCGAGAATGAAGGTCACTGGTTTGGACGCTGAGGGACAACAGAGAGTGACAGGCACAAACTCCGACAAAAGCACCGCAACAGCTCGACGAAAGGTCATCGTCGTGGGTGGGGGCCCTGCTGGATTGATGGCAGCGGAGGTGCTGGCCGACGCCGGGGTTGACGTTGAGGTTCACGACGCGATGCCGACCATGGGACGAAAGTTCCTCCTGGCCGGCCGGGGCGGCCTCAATCTCACCAATTCAGAGCCCCTGGAACTCTTCGTAACAAGGTACGGAAGCAGGCAGAAGGAAGTGGGAGCCTGGCTGGCCACCTTCGGCCCCAACAACGTAAGACAATGGGCCCACAACCTCGGCATAGAGACCTTCGTGGGAAGCTCCGGCAAGGTCTTCCCCGTAGCCATGGAGGCCACCCCACTCCTGGCCGCCTGGCTGCAAAGACTGAAAAGTAGGGGCATCAAGTTCAAGACAGCCACAAAGTGGCCCCCCCCGCTGCCCCCCCCTCCCCACAGTCCGAATAGTCCAAATAGTCCGAGTCCGAATGGTCCCAAAGGTCCGAGTCCGAATGGTCCCAATAGTCCGAAGCAAGGGGCAGTCGGCGACGGCGACGGCGACGGAAACGGCAACGGCTACGGAAACGAGTACGGTGGGGGCGACGGCTACGACGGAAACGGAAACGGCTACGGAAACGAGTGCGGTGGGGGCGACGGCTACGACGGAAACGGAAACGGAAACGAGGGCGGTGTGGGCGACGGCGACGTGGGCGACGGCGACGCGGTGCTGCTTGCTTTGGGGGGGGCCAGTTGGCCGGGGACGGGGTCTGATGGAAGTTGGGTGGAGTGGCTTCGGGCGTTGGGGGTTGGGGTAGCGCCGTTTCGGCCGGCCAATTGTGGATTCGATGTCCAATGGAGCGAGCACCTTCGCACTCGATTCCACGGTGAGCCGCTCAAGTCGGTGGCTGTAAGGTTCTGTGACCTGGCGGGGCGCACGATTGAGAAGCGGGGGGAGTGTCTGGTCACCAGGGATGGCATTGAGGGAGGGGCGATTTACGCCTTGTCGGCCCCCATTCGGGACACCATTGAGGCCAGGGGGCAGGCGACGCTGTTACTGGACCTGATTCCCGAGCGACCGTTGGCAAAGGTTGTGGAGTTGCTGAGCGCAAACCGGGGCTCCCGCTCTTGGGCGAGCCATTTGCAGAGGCAGCTTGGGCTGAAGGGGGTGAAGGCAGCGATGCTGCGGGAGGTGGCGACGGCCGCACACTTCGCGGATGCAGAGTTCTTGGCGAAGCTGATCAAGGGGGTGCCCGTGAGGCTGGTGGCCCCAAGACCGCTGGCCGAGGCCATAAGCAGTGCGGGTGGAGTGACCTTTGAGTCGCTGAACGAGGATTTGATGCTCCGGGCGCTACCGGGCTTCTTTTGTGCCGGAGAGATGATCGATTGGGAAGCTCCCACGGGCGGCTACCTGCTCACGGCCTGCCTCGCCAGCGGCCGCCATGCTGCGCTTGGGGTTGTGCGCTGGCTCGCTGCACCGGAACCCACATGCGGCCCAATGAGCCACCAAGAGCTGGGCTAGCCTGACTCCCTGTGGACAGACTTTTTATCTCCGTTGCTAAGCATAAGGCCTTCTGCTACCATTCGCTGGTTCCCGATCCTCTGATAAGCCCCTCCGTATTGTCAATGCGTAGAGGTGTGTGCTCCTTTGGGTATAACGTATGGAGTCTAACATGATTGCTCTTCTGCTACCGGCACTTCTGACCACAATGTTTGGCGCACAATCAAACGATTTTGACGACCTGGTTTCTAAGACCATCGCAACAGGCAAATTTGAGGATCGATGTTTTAAAAGCACCTTCATGGGCACGGAGGTCTCCAAGGATTTGGCCAGCGCCAAGGAGTATGTCGCCGGGGTGGGGCTGGTATTTGAGATGGTGAGGGCGGAATGGTGGACGGAGGAAGAGAAATCAGCCAAAGGTAGAAAGATGGCCAGTGAAGTACAGTTCATCTGTACCCGATACACTCACAAAGACGAGACAAGATATGTAATTGTCAGAATGAATATGTTTATGCTTGCAAACAGAGAGAAATGGCGAGAGCTCGGTAATGAGGGGATGGTTGAGACCTTGGTTGCCGCAATGAACAACGGATACTATTATCACGACGCAAGCAAATTCGAGTTCAACAATCCTCGCTATTGGGCGGAGAAAGTAAAATAGGTTGAGGTCTGCCCCGGCCGGTGGTGTGCCAGGTGTTCAACGTAGCGACGCCGGGCCTTCAGCGATGGTCACCAGCAAGCATCCCCGGAGCGCTGTTGTATGAGGATGGCGCCAGAGCCTGCGGTTAGGTCTATTGCACCTTCCCAGCGGACTGCGGCTTGCGGGCTCTCGGCTTCATCCTCTATCATGAGAGTCAATTTCACATTTACGACACCAGAAACGTTCGGCAAATCAATCACAAAATCATACATGCACATACATCGGCAGCGTCCATCGGCGTCGGGAGCGTCGAGTTCGGCGATCTCGAACCCATTGGGCGATCCCGTGGGGGTAACGGTGATGGAGTGCGAGCCGCAGCAGTTGAGGCGCAGGTTCTTGTGGGTGAAGGTGACGGTGGATGATGCCTCGTCGAAGCTCCACTCCAGCCCCTCACTGCACTGCTCCTCCACGGGGTCATCGCTCTTCGCTCCCATTTCCCCAACGGCCCAGCGCTGCTCTTCCGACCCGCCGAGGAATCCGCCGCAGCCGCTGATGGCAGCATTGATACCGAGGTTGGTGGGGTCGACGGAGGCCAGGTCACTGAGGTCGTCCGAGGTGCCCAGCGAGTCGACCCCATTCTGAGCCTCTGAGGAACAGGATGCCAGCGAGGCCGCCAATGCAACTACTGCGATAACGAACTGAACCCGCCGAAAGGCTCCAGCAACGAAACTCATGGTCACCCCCACGATAAGGCCGCTTTCTTGTGGCGACGATACCACTAAGCTCGGCGCAGTGCACCAGGCAATCCGCACTATTGGACCGGTCACTCCTCCGCCTCACACGTGCGTCCCCGCCTGCTGTCCGACAACGGTTTGAGCGTTGGAGGCTTCCGGGACAGGGCCCAATCGCGCAAAATCGCCGGACCCACCGGCGATAGTTGTTGAAAATCGCCGGATGAGCCGGCGTTTATCGAGGAAACAGGATGAGCCGGGATGAGATCGATGAAGTACGTTCCTTGCTTATTGGACATACGCTCCAGGCGCGGCAGCTGGCTCCCGCTCATGTGCTGGAAGAGGGCTTGAACCGGGTGCGCCGAACCTCCATTCAGCTACGGTCCATTTGTCTGGCGGCGTGTGCCGGTTGACATCCAAGCTTGTGCCCATCACACTAAATTTGCCGTGGGATTGCCGTCGGCCAAAGGGCTGGCTCCATCCCACTCAGTGCGCTATGGTCTTGAGGTTATGGATACTCGGCAGTTAGGCGGAGAGAGTGCAATGACAGCCAAAGACAAAATTGAGCAGCTAAACAGAAACGCGGCGAGCGAGTTAATAGACGCTCACAAAAATAGGGCAGATGAGCCTCTTATTCTTGCGGTTAGATACAATCTCAAAGATACGGATTTATATATTTTCGAGGTAATTGGAGGGTTTCCCGGCGACGACGACGACCCTCTGTTCGAGACGGAATACGAGCCTTCGCCCCAGCTTCGCGTTGTTGGAAAGCTCCACCTGCTATTGGGGAGCCCGAGGCAATTGGAGACAGAATTGGGACGTGGCAAGGCCCTGGCCAAGAGACTTAAAGGTGGCGTTGTTCTGTTTTCGGATGGAAGCGAGGATGCCCTTCGATTCGCCAAGATGCTTGGGCTATGAGTGCTCGCCTGGTTCGGCAGTCGAAGATCTGGTTGGAGCAGGCCGCCAGCGATGTTCGCGTGGCCAATGACTTGTTCGCAAGGATAGGTCAGCTTCAAGACGGTGATGCCGGATGCCACATTGCATTGCTGTGTGCCCAGGCTATAGAAAAGGGCATCAAAGCATATCTGGTATTAAACGGCAGAACCAATATTGCGAATCACCGCCCAGACAAAGAACTGCAGCCCCTGCTGAGAGGGTTGATTCTTCAATATCCGGACCACCACTCCAAGCTCAGCCAGATCTTCTCTCCGCCTATCAAGGCAACTGTTCGAAACCTGTTGGGGATGACACCGGGCAGCAAAGAGAGCGGTCAGCACAAACCCAACACGGAGTATCCCTGGAAGCAAGAAGGCGAGTGGGCCGCCAATCCGGTTTCCTACACGCCATTCCAGGACCAGGCCAACCTTACGAACTGGTTAGCTCACTCTAAGACAATCGTTATCGGTTTGCAGAAGTTGATTATTTCTGTTGATCGAAGCCTGGTCTGAGAGCGAACTCTCGTGGGGCCAAGTATCAATATGGGATGGGGGACGTCTGACCGGACGGCCGGCGTTTACCTAGCCTAATTTCGATTAGGCTAATTCGGTGCAGGTCAACTCAACCTGACCTCCTCCGCTCAGGCTGACCAGCTCATTCTGCTGGGGCCCGAGGACATGAGCCTGTCGAAGGGCTGACGTCGCTCTTGTCCACGCGCTGCTTTCGATCGGCCGACATCTCCGTAATCACGTTGAAATCTCGGTCTTGTCCACCGAATCTTCAAGGTGACAGAATCCTGCCCTGGCGTCACTTCCTCCAAGAGCTTTGGGACTGGGGTCTGGATTAAGGCTTTGCCTGGCAGCAGGCTTCCGCTCATGTGCTGGAAGAGGCCGTGAACCGGGTGCGCCGAACCGGATGTCCCTCCTTAGCCATCCAGACACTTCCTATCCTTGACAACCGCGAATTGGACGCTACCATAACCGAAGATTGGACGCTGCTCTAACCGAAGATTGGACGCTGATGGAGTATAAGATTGGACGCTCAAGAAGACTTATATCCGCGTTCTGTCGCAGGGCTGATGGCCGATGTGCTTGGGGACACTCCGGTGGTTTGCCTGCTGGGCCCCCGCCAGTGCGGCAAAACCACGCTTGTTCTTAACGCTGCCCCAAACAGGGCCTACATCAGCCTGGATGAGCAGAACTACTTCAACACAGCCAGGATGGACCCGGAGGGCTTTCTGGCCTCCTTGCCCAGCGTCGTAACCATCGACGAGATTCAGCGGGTGCCGGAGTTGCTCCCCGTAATCAAGCGGTCGGTCGACCTTGATCGGCGACCAGGAAGGTTTCTCCTT
>Ga0302238_1001220_pt1 | contig 21920 bp, 48 predicted proteins | sample AAG_UR_Asn_MG_FD_193527 | JGI IMG/M metagenome (GOLD analysis project Ga0302238, IMG submission 193527) | Enriched activated sludge microbial communities from anaerobic digester in WTTP, New Holstein, Wisconsin, United States - AAG_UR_Asn | ecosystem: Engineered > Bioreactor > Anaerobic >... | reverse complement strand
TTTCATATTTTATATTAGCAGGCTTTGCGGCTGCATGAACTAAAACACGCCCACGAAAGTTTGTCTTCCATGTCCTGTTTTCAATGTCTTTTATGCCTTCAACAATAAGAGATGCCCAGGGCTGTTTTACTGTTATACACTTTGCCATAATTATTCAATTAAATATTGTTATTTACATTTTTCACACATGATTCATTAAAACGGATTTTATTCCGTAGTTAGCAACAACCGCTAAAACTCCGCTGGTCTATCGAGAGACATCATCGGTGGGTTGTCATTCATCATTTCAAGGTAATCTTCGTACAGTATTGCATCTTCACGCCTCCCGCACACACTTTCACCTTGTTTGTTAACGTACTCGTTGGGGTCATTGCATTTGCCATCTTGATAGTATTGGCATTTAACTATTTCGCAACCATTCAAAGCGGCAGTTGCTAACAGCGTGTCATAACCAATTTGGGCTGCCTGCTGTTTATCAAGTGATTCTCTACTTTTGTGCATTTCTGTATTTAATTAAGTTTGTATCATTAATCCCAAACGGGTCATACCCGCAAAACGTTAGCAGCCATTTTTAAGGAAGTCTGGTAGTTTATCATAACATTCTCTTGGCAACAATGGACGGTCCTTGTAATGCTTTCGTAACTTTAAAGGCATATTTCTTTGATATTCCACCTGTTTTACAAAGTCATTGTATTCGGCTTCTGTAAGTTCTTTTTGTCCTTCTTTTCTAACATACTTGTTGTAGAAATAAACAGGTGAATCTTTGCACTTTTGAAGTTCCTCTTGGTCAGCAGATGATAAACGGCTGCTAACAGTACCTATACCCAATTGTGCAGTTTCGTTGTTTTTTGAAATTTCTTCCATTTTATTAAGTTTTGTTTGTTATTGAAAATTTGTCCTTTTAATTGCCCAACTGGGATTTCTCATACGTTTCAGACAGATGATCTTCAACATCAATAAAGTTATGTATGTGTATCATGGATGTTGAGTAATCAAGTACTGCTAAGTGTCCTTTCATATTGCTTGTTTATTTGGCTTATATTGAACGATAATGATTTTGTGGCACATAATACCATAACGATATAATAGTGCCATTATGAGGCTTATATGAAGCCATAGGCTTATATAGACCTGATTAATGTAAGTCTTACATGTTTAGAATATGGTTGAGATGATAATAATACCCATTTACCAAGTTTCATTATTACAAATTGTTTTTCTTTGCCTTCAAACATACCATCATATGTTATGATAGTATGTGTATCGTTATGAGTAACCTGAAAGTTAATTGCCGGATGTTTTACTTTTATTATCATATCAATCATTTAAAGATTTAACAAAATCAATCATATTTTCTTTATATATCTTTCTCTCTATTGATTCAGTGTTTTTCAATTTATTGTAAAGATCTATGTCAAAATAATTATTTATTGCTTGTTGACACATACTTTGAAGTTTACGTGGTTCAATAGCATCCAGTTCAACTTGTCCTATGCCATCCCAATTTTTTGTTCTGCTATCACCTTCTTTAGCAGGAGCTGCCGGAAGATTCCATTCTTTAACCTGATGTTCCATTAATGCAAATCTCTCAACTTGTATATCATAACATCCTAACCGCTTAATATTTGCTTCTATACTACGTGGTATATCTTCTCCCGATGGGTCATAATCACCAAAATAAAGTATAATAGGTATTTTACCATTTAATGATGCTTCTTTAAACCTTTCGCAAGCTTCATTCAAAAATGTAAGAGATGGGTATCCTTTACAAGCTCCTAAAGCAACATTATTTCTTCTACAAATAGGTTGAAATATACCTTGCAAAGCTTTTTTTTCAATAAATACTTCTGGGTAATATATTTGATTTTCCCATTTGTTTTTGTAATAAGCATTCATCCATGCATCAATTTGTTCTTTACCTTTTTCAATTTGTTCATGCAATATTATAGTTTCATAATCAGTTGAGCCTATCATTGCTCTATCATGGTCAGAAAATGTATCAAAATCAACCAATCCATCCCATCTTGCCTGTATCATTGTTGTAACAACTCTTTTATAGTGTTTGAGACTATTAGTCATTCCTATACCAACAAGTTGATAATGTAATGCCCTGAGAGTTAACATACCTTTTTCGTACCTATCAATAATTTCTAATGAATTTTGTAAAATCCATTTACCAGTATAAATATCTTTACTCATAATTTTAATATATTTTCTTCTACAACCTTATTAATATCTTCTGTTATTTGGTCACATATATCAGCAAACATTTCATTGCATTGCGCTGAAACATGTCTGAATACATCAGTCCTGAATTTCTCTGATATTTTCTTCATTGCCAATATATCTTTCTTTGCTTCAAAACGGTAATTTCCTGTCTTTTGTATAAGCGCTTCGGCATTCATTATCAATGTTTCCTGTATATCAGCAAGAATATATACAACAAATACATTAAGATTGGCTTCATTAACGATTTGTTCTATTTGTTCCTTACTATAAATCACTTTTGGTAGATTGTTGTTTCGTGGCATAGTTATCTCTGATATTATATTTAAAATTCAATCCTGCTGTTTTAATAATCTTATAATGACCTAATAAAAGATTGACGTAATACTCTAAATCAATGTTTCTATCATTACAAAATCTGTTTATTTCATATATTGTGATATGAACGTCTTTATTATAAAGACCTGATGGATACAATTTAGACAAACATACATTCATCTTATCAAGGTATTTTACTTTACTTTTATACCCTGGTTTATATTCATCAAACATTTTAAAAAATGACATTAAAGCATAAACAAATGCTTCCGCTACATAATGTTCGTAAGAACCATGAATAAACGATGCATATGAAAAACCATATTCATCATTAAATGTCTTTACCGAAATATTATAAGATAATAAATTAGCAAACCTTCTATCTTGCAATGATGTTTTAGCATTGATCATTGATTCAATGGAACTAATATAATAATCCAAAGAGTAATTGTCAGATGATATCATTTGTTTAATATCCGGAACAATACTTTCAATATATTCTTTCAATTTACCTTCTTTCATATTTCACCCTCCATATTGATGATTACACCCGGTATAATACCCCATCTTTTAAAGACACCTGTTTTAAGCACAATTTGAGCGTCATTATCGTATATTAATCCTGTCATGGCTTCCATACTACCTTTTTCCATCTTTTCAGTCTCCATGGCGTCTAAAATAAGTTTCTCCAGGTTATCAAGGTCAGGCTTTGTTTCTTTAAAATAAATCTTTGTTCCTGATTTAAGGTCATTAATCATATATTTAGGAGCATTCTTTGATACCTGAAATATAAATTCCATTTTGGTAATGAATATTGCACCCCTGAACTTAATGAATCCTGTATCTTTGATTTGTCGTTTAATCTGTTCCCTAAGTAATTTAACGGTATTTGTTATCTTGGCATCCTGATATGATTTAATCATAACATCTTTCTTTCCGGTTCTTTTATTGATAAATACAACAGGTTCTCCTTTATTATCACCATTCATGTGTCTTGTTACCATGAAACGTGCTGATTGTTTAGGCATTGGATCGCCATATATGTTCTCAGTCATAACAGGATATTTAAGAGCAAGTCTTACTGTCTGTATCTTTCCTTTATTTTCTGTTTCGATAACATCATCAAATAATGAACCCTGCTGTTTTATTATTTCACATGGTCTATTATTATCGATAGCTCTAAGAAACTTTTCTTTGTCCGCTTTTGTCCATCCCATAATTATACATTGTAATAAGATTAGTAATGATAAGTATATCACACAGCTTTATGCCTTCTATTAATTCTCTGGTGTTTATTTTTGCTTTCAAATATTGAGAAAGCAAATACCTACGCAAATATATTGCATTTACATAGGTATTTCTCACGCTTTCAATGTTCATCAAATAGTTTCAAATTGATTATTATTATTTTCATTCGAGTTATCAAAGGCTACACGTGATTTACATTCAAGTACCGCGCATCCTTTACATACATCAAATGATGGTCTTACAACGTGCCATCCATCACGTTCATTCTTATTGTATTCTTCTATTGTTTTACGTATTGATTCATAAAGTTCAGCTTTACCGATAATATCATATTTTACTTCTATGAATTTATTCGATAATTCCTTTTCTTTATAATTGAATACCCAAAAGAAAAATAAAGGTTCATTGGATTCAAGTTGTTTCTTGATAGCACCTGTATAAAGATAATTGATTTTTGATTCCGGATTAATCCTGTGATTTAACTCAATATCAATATCACGTACCAGGTTATTATAAAACAATCCCTGAATGTTATCAAGCGCTGAAGGTGTACCCCAACAGTATTCACCATAATCGGAAAACTTACCTGTCAGTTTCAAATCAATAACACAAAGTCTTAATCCTCTTTCCGGAAGTAATATGGTAGTAGGAAATATATCAAGTTCGCCAACAAGAAGTATATTATCATTCTTGCTATACTCTTTAACAAGTTTAACTTGCGTATTTACTTCTTTTTGAACATTGACTTGATATATCGACTTTAATCTTTCAAACACCATGTGTTGTTGTTCGATTCTTTTCTGGTCAATAGTCTTATCACCCAATGTTTGTTTATTCAGTATCTGACGTGCTGTAAGCTTCTTACGGGGCATATCTTCCGTCTTATCACCATTTATACCGGAACCAAGACAAAGTGTCTCAAAATAGCTCCCTGCAAGCATAGCCATTGTTTGTTTACCATGTGTTTTGGTGATAAACTCACAATAGATGCTATAAGGACAATAATCTCTTTTTTCTCCCTTATAGAAAAAACGTCTGATTAATGATTGACTAATATTTAATTCAGACATATTATTGAGGTTTATTTTCTGATTCAATAGTTTGTTTTACCACTGTTTCCATGGTATCGGAAATAGCTTTTGCCTGGGCAAACAACCATTCAGATAATGTTTTGAAATCATCTTTATTGAACATACCATTAGCACGCATCTTAGCAAGTGCCAATCTCATTCCTGATATATTCATCCAACGTTTTTGTTCTGATGTTCCTACCGGTCCTAATATGTGAGAGTACGTATATTCCAACATCTTATCTTCTGTAGCCTGGTCTTTGTAATATTCCTGATTAAGTTCAAAGAACAAGAGAGTACATTCAACAGCAGCTTCGAAACATTTCTGTATAGAAAATGATGGATCGGGTTTCTTACCTGAAAAGTTATTTCCTGCATCAACAGCTTTCAATCCTTTGATATTGCTGTATTCTCCATTCATAACATGGTCAAAATTATATATAGAACCTACTTTCCATGATGGTTGTTGTTTGGTAGAGTTTGATGTTCCTACATATTGTTTACCATCCGCTTCTAATGTAACAGTGAATTTATACATTACACCATTTTGTCCTGTGAAAGTTGAATGAACACCATTTATAAGTAATGGTGAAAAACTGATTAATTTACCTTGCATAACTATTTATTTATTTGTTGTTTATCTAAAAGCAATTCTATTTTAATTATTCTTTCTTCTGATGAAAAATTAGAAGGATTATCACTATAATTGTCTGATATATATTTATAAGCAGCAGTCGGATCAGACAAAAATAGTTTTATAAATGTTTCTTCATCAATCATATTTGGACAATCAAATTCCACTGTTATTCTAAATCCTATACTCATTAAAATAATTCTTTCTTTACTGTTTTTACTTCGTGTTCAATGTCATCATAACATACAAGTTTCAATTCATCGGCAGAGCGAAGATGTTCGGCAAATATCATAATCTTACCGTGTTCTTTGGCTTGTTGTTCCAGTTCATTGAGTATTTCAAATCCTAATGATTCGGCATCACCCATAAGCATGATAGGAGATTTATTAATCTTCATCATCAAGTTCGCAATAGCTTTAGTAGCTTTTGACTTACTAATATCGGTTTCCAGAAAAGGTATGCCATCAATAGTAACGAAATCATCATCCAGTGACCAACCAGCCGGAATATTATTTGACTTGAAGATAATTTCTTTTTTCTTTTCACGTAATGTTTCGATCTTGTTGTCAAATTCTTTGGCTTCTTTGGCTTTGGTTTCATATTCTGCTTTGTCTTTTTCAAGTGATTCCATTATGGATGTTACCTTTACTATCTCTTCAATTACTGTTTTTCCGGATTCAATGCGTTTATTAAGAAGATTCAAGTCATCACGGGTTTTGGTAATAAAATCAATATCTACTTTCTTAGATAATTCTTTTATATCATTGTCGTATTTTTCTCTTTCCTCTTTGTATGATAAACGTTTTGTTTCTACTTCTTCTTTCTTATTAACCAATTGTCTTTGTAAACGACTGATTTCAGCTTCTATACCATCAATTTCTTTATTTGATGTTTCTACATATTCATTAAAAGTCTGTTCAGCTTTGTCTCTAAGATCATTCTTAGCCTTAATCTGGGCTTCAAATACCTCTGTTGATGATAGAGTACTCTCTAATTGTTTTTGTTGTTCTGTAAGCTCTGCAAACAGCTTCTGAATATTTACACGATCAGCATATAAATTCTTTTGCTCAACAGATAATATTACAGAGTCAATTCTTTTCTTTAAAAAGTCAACTTCACGGTTAAGATTCTTTCTTGATTCAATGAATTCACCATTTGTAGTATTAATCTTTTTGTCGATATCTTCAATATCAACCCTTTCTTTATCGGTAAGCAACTTCATGAATATATCACGTTGTTTCTTACGCCCGGGAACAGACTTACTCCAATCAAAGAACTCTTCTACCGTAAAATGAGTATAATTGAATATATCACGCATCTCGCCTACTGTCTTTATGACACGATTGTTTTCATCGACAAACTGAAATTTATTTTTACCATCTACATTAAAGTCATAACGGAATTGGTAACTTTTACCATCAGCACCGATAATCTTACCTGTAGCAAATCCTTCTTTCTCTCCAAATGTAACCGGGTTTTCTGTTTCGTCTTTAACCTCCATTATGGAGCGTAACAGATTCAAGAATGATGTTTTTCCTACATTGTTTGGACCTTGAACAAAGAATATTGTTCCATTGCTGAGATTAATCTCTCCTTCTTTTAATAGCTTGTAATTTTTAAAGCTAATACTGATTTCTGACATTGTTATTATTTTAAATTTTTGATATAATTAATTGCTTCATCATAATCATGAAAACATTTACTTGTTTCGTGGTCATGTTTCCATATGTTGTCTACTTTACGAACGACTGTAACGCCATATAACTTGTCGTCAGAAAAACCTGTCCCTTCAGATAATTCAACGACTATTTTATCACCTACATGTTTGTATCTCATTACATGAGGAGTCATTACGTTTGCTCCTCTTACTGCTGACCTGAATATTTGTCCTGGTGTCATTTGTTCTGGTGTCATATTACAAATGTTTTATTACAGTTTTCACAAGTTGATTCACTAAGAGATATCGGTTCAAGGGCTTTATGCCCGCAATTAGGACATGGTGTTTCTCTTAATATAAAAGAACGATGTTCCATCATTTCTATAAATTCAAGGAATTCATTCTCATGTTGGTTTTGTTCCTGTTCATACAATGTCCATAAGTCCTGTTGTAAATCGCTATCTGTCATATTATAATTCTATTTCTAATATATCACTAATACGCTCCAAGAAATAATCATACCATCTATAAAACACATCCTGAACATCTTCTTTGTAGTTTCTGGTATATTGTGTTTCATTCCAAAGATCATCATCAGTAGGATATATATCTTTCAATTCATTATATGTAGCATCATGCGCTAATTCGGCTGCTAATTCAAGTATCTTACCTTTATGGGTTATTATTTGATCACTCATGATTTATTAAAGTTTCATTTGTCCATAATCCTTTATAAGTAGTTAAATCAATTACTTTAATAGTATATGGATTATCATTTTCGTCCGGATATATTAATTCACTACTACCATCTATAAATAGACAATGACTGAATTTATATTCATCTGTAGCTAAATCCCTTGGATCTTCACCATTTTTAAGTGCTTCTATTATATTATCAACATTAGAATCATCATTAAAATATAATCTATTCCATATAGTTGCTTTATAATCTATGCAAATCATATTATTTCTTATTTAATGTTTTTTGTAACTTCTTAATTTCACCAAGTTTCTTTTCATACTCGTCTATGAGCCTATTTAAAGACTCTGTAAGCACTTTTAATTCCATTATGGTATCTTTCTTCGTTTTACGCTTTTTCTTTGCTTGTGGAGCATGCTGTGCATTAGCAATGGCTATCTCGCATAATTCATCAGCCCTATCATTACCCCAGTGACCGCTATGACCTTTAATCCAATCCAATACTACTTTTACCATCATAGAGATACGTGCATAGTTCTCATGTGCCGGCTTAATAATATCAAGATTCTTTTTATCATCAAGTTTTCTTTTAAGTACCCAATTAGGATACCATTTACGGATACAGTCAAGAGCATACATGCTATCAGAATAGATATATATCACATTACTACTATCAGACAAATAATCAGATTGATTATCCATGATATGTTGAAGTACTGATTGTATAGCCATTAATTCAGCTATGTTGTTTGTTGCTGTTCCTATATATTGAGAGAAAGAACGGATTTCATGTTTATCATGATATGTGGCAAGTTCAGTCCAAGCAAATGCAGATGGTCCGGGATTAGTAGGTTCGGATGCTCCATCACAAAAGAAATAAAATGTTTTCAATTATTTCATTGTTATTATTGTTAATGATATTAATATAACAGATATATTATAAGTTATATAAGTATTAAGTTAAGTAGTATATTATATACTTTTAAGTGATAGTGTTTGAAAGAGGGAGTGAGAAGAAAGGATATAAGTACCCCTTACCCGGGGATTATCCTTTCTTAACGATACTGCCGTCAATCGGTCGTTTCGTCTTCAGGGCAACAGACAATGACAGTGCTGTTACTTCGGTTACTTTAGTTGCTGTATCAACTGTACATGGATTAACCTTGCTCCATCCTCTTATCGCACACCATTCTTTTAGAGGTTTACTTTTATCGCCAAACGTACTCTTGACCGATAGACCATAAAAGAGAAAACTCTGACTGTTATCGGAAGAGATACTTTAGCCAGAGTTTTCCAAGGCTTACCGGTTAATAAACCGATTTTTGCCTTAATTTCTTTTATGTGTTGTATCTCTTCCGTAGATAACACTGCAAAGAAAATACAAGAATTTCAATTATGCAAATATATTAGCAAATATTTTTATAAATAAATTTTATCTGAGTAATACTTGTTATTAAAAAATGATTCGTGCCATACGCGTCTTTCATTATCCGGAAACTTATAGTACATACTTATATCTTTATGATAGTATCCTATCTCTTTATCATTTTCATCAAAGAAATGTAAACAGAAAGGATAATCAACAGTACCATTAACAGGATGATTGAATTTAACTATATGGGTCTTATAATATACGGCACCACATGCTTTGAAGTATTCAATTATGTTTTCGTATGTTATCATATCAGTAATCTGAATATTCTTCAATACCTAACTTATCAATAATGTGTTTTATTGCCGGTGAGAGGGTAACAGATGAACCAAATTTTCTATTACGTTTTTCATAATAGTCTTTAGCATCTGTCAATAGTGTCTGGGCATGACCTTTTCCTTGTTCTTTTGATTTAATGGAATATACTGTAGCCCAATCATCACCTACTGCTACTGTTGCTTCACAGCTTTCATAAGTGATTACATCGAGTGTCATGCCTAATATGTTCTGAACCTTGATGGTTATGTTATTATGCTTGATCATTCCCTTCAGTTAATTTGTATTCATTGACAAGAAATTCAGCCCATCCTATATTTTGTGCTATGATATTGGGAAAATCAGTCTTGCCTGGTTTATATAACTCGGTAGCTATATTATACACTTCGAATAATGACATATCTGTAGAGCCTATCTCAACACATTTAAGGAGATACTTTTCTGTAAATTCTGATATTTGTGCCTGGTTAAGAGGATATGTCTTACCAAGGTTTACATTATCTTTGATACGAGTATCTTTACTGTCTTTAGCAACACGAACGGCATTAAGACGACCGATTAACTCCATAACATTATTATAGGAAGTATTGATAAGCTTCATTTGTTCCAACACTTTAATATCATGTTCTCTTGTCTGGTCAAAGTTGTGTAACCAATCATCAACAATATCCATGATTTTATCAATGTCTTTAACCTTATCATCACCACCGTATGTTTGAACAACACGTGAACGTCCCAGAATACATTGGTTATGACACATCTTGATGTTCGGACCTATAGCAAGTTGAATACCATCCTGATGATAGGCAATAACAAGTCCGGTATTTGATTCTTCATCTTCTTTGTTATTGATGCGTATGGTAGTAAATACACGTCTGAGCGCATGTGCTTCAAGAGCGTTTTTACCATATTCATTTTCCATGTGAGGAGCTACTGCAACACCATCATAGCCTTTACGTTTGTTTTGAGCTGCAAATATCTCTTCGATATTATAATCAAGCTTATGACGCTCACAAATGCTTGCTACACGTTCAATAAGGTCATAATGATAGATATTATTATACATTGGTTCACCCTGAACATTATGTTCCAAGTAGGTTGATTTGAGTTCATCCAATGTCAATGTTTCGATCGGGTTATCCGATGTAAAGTTTAATGTTCTTTTACTTGGTTTTAAAAGTTCTTTTGTCATGATAAATTTATTAATTGTTATTAAACCTGTTGATATAATCCTTTAAGTATTTCTTGTTCTTGTTCTTTTGTTATTAATCGTTTGTCGATATAAAGTTTTTTTGTTTTGTCATACATCCGTCTTTGATAATCTGAAAGATAATATTGAAACCAAGGTTCATTATAGCTTTTGGTGTGCCAGTCACTTATATTATAACAGTCAAAATCATCAACTGATTGCCATTCATATATAGCTATACCTGTTCTATAACCATGATATACTGCTGTTATCATATGCCAAGCGGAAGATGCTTCGGCAAATATAGATGATGTTTTATAATAAATTATTTTATCATTATGTGTTATTACATACAATGATTCAGCAAATCTGGCACAACTATAACTTCTTAATACATATGTATGATTACCTTTTGTAAGGTGATACATTGGTATTTCTTCAAAATCTTTAAATTTCAATTTAATGTCATTAATTGTCTTACCCATTATAGGTTCTAACAGTAGATTAGTAAGATATTTATCTCTTATAAGACTTTCTTTAATGCACCGATATTGGTATTTATTCATTAGCTTGTTTTAATAAAAAATGATGTGTATGTTCCTACTTCATTGTTATTGCAATTATAATATTCATAATGATCTACTAATTTATTGAAATCAAAATCTATAATATCATTTTTTTTGAATGATGTTAATGTATGAAACGCATTGAATACTCTCATATTACATGGAGAAAAGAATATCTCTTTTCCTTTATCAAAGAATAATTTTGCTTTGGTCTTATTAATTTGTTGTAATGTTATATGTTCACCACAATAGTTGCCGGATACAGTTCCATGTTTCATATTATCTACTTTTCTTGCGTAACAATCTCTTTCAATATAATATTACTTCTTTCTTTAATAATTTCAATAACATTATCAAATTTACGATTAATTTGATTGTCAAAAAGAATTTCTGTTGGATAATCTGCATTTAATTCATATTCAACATTAAAATTATTATCACGTAAATAGTTTTTTAATAAAAATAAAAGATGTGATTTCCCGGAAGCACGTTCTCCTGAAATTGTAATAGTTAAATTATTTTTTTTCATTTTATTATATTTTATATTATTCTGAACCAGTTTAATTCAATATTAATTAAATCTCTATTGAGATTATAAATCAATTCTTCAATTGTCATTTTACGACCTTTTTTTATAAACTCAATATCAGGAATATCATCACTAATAAGTTCTGATTTTTGAGTATTAAGAATATAAACCATTTTTTCTTCCATCACTTTATAGTTTTTAATTCATTAAACTTCATTAATCCAAAATCAACAATATCCCTGTGTACGGCTTTATTATCATCTGACATTTCTCCGTCCCTGTTTTTTGCCACTTCTGATATAAGAAGGTTTTGTAATAGTACTGAACGCTTGACTAATTTAGTTGTACCATCACTATTAAGGCATTTGATATCAGGAAGGGAAAGGTGTCTTTTGATAAGGTCTTTATGCATACCCGGGTTATTGAGTAATATAACGGCATTACATATATCGGCAAATCGTGTTGTTCCTTTCATGTGATTAAGTTTGGGTCTATAAGCTTCTTCTGAATTAGCTCTTGATTCCATTTCTTTTGTCATATGATGAAGAAATATAATGATAGCATTATGTCCTCTTTTATCGGCTTTGTTTACTATGTTACGCATTGATGCAGCTATACGGTCTTCTATTGATGTTTGGTTACCATCTTTAGAAGAATAAAGGTCATCAATAAGCATGATATTGTCAATGATAAGGAAACATGTCTTATTATTATGTTTACGCATGAACTGGTTAAACTTACGTGTTATCTTATTCATGGAATCCTGTTCATTAACAAAGTCAATGTTGTAGTTGGAAAACCTATTTATAGCAGCTGTAACGCGTCCTAATTCATTTTCCGATAGTTTGTATCCCTTGGACTGCATTTGATTGTCTGTAAGCCCTGTAGAGGGTGCTGCGAATAATCTTATAATCTTGCTGTCACTATCTTCCATCGAATACCATAAAGCGGCAATATCATCTTTATCATTATTTTCAAATATATTACGAATAAGATGAATAAGATAACGTGTTTTACCACATCCTCTGGGAGCAGCAATACCTAATATGAATTTAGGAGCAAGATATACATATTCATCAATAATACGTATTCCTGTTTTAATATATGATAACTTTTCTCCGGTAGAATAAGAAGTTATTTCAGAAAGTGTTTTATCGACAGATGACTTCATATGTTTGACTTGTTGATCATTTAATGTTTCGAATATCTGTTCAAGTCTTTCATAAACCCTGTTATATATCTCGACGACATCAGAATCTGTTTTGTAAAGATTATTTGTTTCTTCCTGGAACAATGATATCATTTCACGTCTTACAAACATCTCGAATACTACATAACAATAGAATTCAAAATTCAATGATGATGAATATTTCGTATTAAGAACAGTAATGTAATACGGACCGCCTATATCATCAATTTTATTAATGCTTCGAAGATAATTTGTTATGGTAAGAAAGTCTATCGGCATTTCTGCTTCTGACATATCAACAAAGGCCTTATAAATAATCTGGTTACATTCTTTATAGAAACATTCCGGTTTTATAATATCTAATGACTGTGATAAAAGACTTTCATTATTTATGATAGCACCGATAATTGCTTCTTCAAGTTCTACGGCTTGTGGAGGTATTTTATCATATATTACTTGTTTCTTCTTTTCCATATTGCTTCATTGCTAAGTATCTGTTATAGATAGTTTCCCACCGTGAATCTTTCTCGATTAGTTGCTGCCATGAATAATCATGTACCGCTCTATGTTCTGCACGTGTAAGAAGAACGATATTTTCTTTGACAAGTCTATATTCCGTATAAGCCTGTTTGGTCAACAAATGATGAAAAGAATGCGTATCAAATACAGGAAGTTTTGTTCCGGATAATTCAGATACATGTGGACGTTCATTCCATATTTCTTTGAACATTTGAAATTCGCCTGTATTAGCCTTTTTAAGCTTTGATTTTACTTTAGTGGTATCATGTATTGTATTTGATACTAAAAGTGTCTTCACGGGCTTTATTTTCTTGTCTGTACGCATGTATTGATGGTATTTACAATAGCCACCACCGAATACAGGATTGTTACAGTTATCAGCATTACATATTTTCATCGTCATCTGATTTTCCAAAATATTTACTTTCATATTTTAAAACATAATCATCAAGAAGAGATATAAATTCATCAAACTGAAATTGTTTATCTTTATATATACCTTCATCAAATGCTTTAGTTAAATCAGTCAAAAACAATGTATCTATACCCATAAGATGATACTTCAAATCAGCAAATGTTTTAATTTCAAGATGATGAACTGCAAGTCCTAATTTAATAACTTCAATACCTGATATAGTATATCCTTTTTTTTGGTATTTTAATAACCTTAACATAGAAGCAAGTGGATATTCAGTACCAATATTGAAATGTAATTGTTTAGCCATAACATCAGGCAAGAATTGTTCATGTAATATGAATTGGTCTGATTTTGGATCATAAGCACCCATACATACTGTATAATCAAAATATCTGAATAAATCATTTGGTTCTTCTTGAAATGCTGTAATAACTTGATATATTTGTTCATTAAATAATATGGTTTTAGCGTTATTTGTCTTCATTATGATAACAGGAGTTTTTTCAGCAGTTTTACGAATTTTATTTCTTTGTTTATAATCTAACCAAATGAGTTCTTTATCAATAGGATTTAATTTATCTATAAATAATTCCATATCGTCAAGATTACGAAAGTATAAATCAAAATCATTTATTTTATTTTTTGTAAAACTTGACAATATTGCACCGCCTGCAATATATCCGTTTGTTTCTACTAATTTATTAAATATATTTCTATCAAATTTATTTAATAATCTTTTAGCAACTTGTTTATTTTTCATAATTTCTTATATTTAATTCATTGTATATTGTATAAAATGATAAATGAGCACCGACCATTTCATGATTACATGTAGTCAGTGATTTTACTATATCAACATTATGTTTAACTAATACTTCTCTCATATCCATAAGTTGTACATGGTTAACTTCAAGAATAGAATGAAACTGACCATCCTCACATTGAATGAGATTATCATAGTTACCATTAAGTTCCTTTATTAACCATGTACTGTTTTCGTGTAGTCCGATATGTACAATCATTTTCTTTTGATAAATCTTCCATTAGAATCACGAGGAACATTTTTATAACGTTCTTCATACATATCAACTTTCTTTTTCAATTCCCGGATAGCAGTTTCTTGTTTGGTAATAAGCTCATCCTTGATTTTAGTCTGTTCTTTAAGACGCATTGATAACTTAATGTAATGATCCAACATATCACTGTTTTCTTTGATAATGTTTTCACGCCATTTATTGTACTCGGAAATGCGGATTATCTTAAAATCCGAAATGTAATTAAATAATGAAATTTTAGCCATATTAGATATATTTATAAGTTATTGATTTTAATAATTAATAAAGCAAGTCAAATACATAATCAGGCTCTAATCCGTATTCATATAATACATCTTCCGGATCAGCACCTTCAAAAACATCGTCTTTCATTGATGATATTATATCATCTACTTCTTCAATGGGATTACCCTGGTTAATTAAAGCTTCTCTTAGTGTCATGATTTTATTTTTCTAAAATGTTTAGCCCACAAAGAGCCAATTCTATGTGGTTCACCTTGATTATTTGTTACTTCTAAGTTTTCTATCACATTACATATGTGTCCTGAGTATATTACTCCTTTAGAAAACGATTTAGTACCGTCATTATGATATAAATCTTTAGTACACTGTACATGTGTTTTTAATTCACTCATATTACTTAAATTGTTATCACTCTAAATCCTTTTAATAACTCATCAAGATATAAGTATCCTACACCTATAAATGGTATTCCTTCACGTTTAATAATTTTATCTATATCATTATTCCATGTTAATGACCAATCATAATCAAATCTGATTACTATTTCATTAGAGATAGTATAACAATAATTGTAAAACTTATTAAATCCTTCAATAGCTTTAGAGAGAATTGTATTAATTATTTCAAGGGCATTTTTATCATCATCTGTAAGTTTACTTTTGTCTATGTAATCATATCCTTTATTTTGGAATGTTAGAACAGGATGATTTTTTTGAATGTCAAGAAGAGTATTATATTCTTCTTCTGTAATTAATTTTATTATCATGATATTTAAAATAGGGCAAGAAATGAAGTTGGTCTGCTTATACCGACATAGAATGCTTGAAGCTTACGTTTATTGGTAAGAGGTTTCACATCCATTATATCACTTACATCAACATAACACCCGGTAATGGTAGAGCCTTGTATCTTGTAATTATTAATAGCATAACCGTAAGATATGTTAGCGAACCTTGATTTGAATCTGCTATACTCTAACCATTCATTTGATTGCAATGCTATTTCTTTAAGTCTGTAAAGTTCTTTTCTATAAACATGGATACCTTCTTCAGATGGTACACATAATTCAAGGTTCTTGGATACTTTTAGAATATAACATTCAACAAACTCTACTACTTCCGTCCATATTTCTTTAACTTTAAATGTCTGTCCATTGAATGCTAAAGGAAATCCTGAAGGAGCATATTGGTCATTAAGAATAATAAATTCACCAGGCACATATTTCTGTTCATAATCATCACCCCAAAGATGTTGCCGTATAAGCTTATTAAGCGTCTCTATGCGACTATTTCTATATGAAGTGATACGAACGTCCACACCATCATTAAAGTTGCGTACAAAGCTTTGTATGACGTTATGTAGAGATGATACAGAATATCCTTTTTTGGTCTTGGGATTGAATTTCATTTTTAAATTATTAAGAAATGAAATATCATGATCAGTATCTATCTTTTCACATGTTATATCACACAGTTCAGCAATAAAATCACCTTTTTGTTGTCGTACTTTTTGAGTAAGGGTATATTTATCCTGTATATCAAATGTAGGACTGTCAAGATCATTTCCTAATCCGATAGGTGGAAGCTGATGATGATCACCTAAGAAGTAAAACTTGGTATCCTTACGTGCATTACGTATAAGAACATCTTTCATTTGTTGAGAGAATTGAGAGCATTCATCAACAACAATGTCCTTATATTCTTTAAGTTCGCTAAACAGACTGCTTCCTGAACGTGGTATGAAGTATATATTACCATCCCTGTCATAATCCATCATAAGATTAGCAGCAGCAGCATAAGTTTTACTATTAGGTATAGACTTCTTTAGATTAAGAACAGCTTGATGAGTAACAGCTATTCCAAGAACAGTAGAAGGAACATAGGTTTCATCTTTCTTAGTACCGGGTTTCTTACGTTTAAATAATTCCCGGATAAGAAATGTCTTCCCTACTCCTCCTACACCATCAAGAACAAACTCACGCTTATCTGATTTTCTGAATTTTTTCAGAGCTTCAAGAGCCTTTGTTTGATCTTCATTAAGAACAACCTGACCAAACTCTTTTTTAAGTTTGGTTTTGGTTTTAGCGTTATTATTATTCATGATAAGTTGATAACTTTTTTATAATAAATGTTTGAATAACACAGGGGAAAAATGAATTACTTTGTGATGGAGAATGTATCATTACTATATATTCATCCTCAGATATTTGTAGTTGTTTAGTGTCTTTTATAAAAACATTAGTAAAACCATTTATTGGAGTGCCTTTTAATTGAATTAATTTATATAATGCTTCAATTTTGGAGTTACTTATTTCATGTCTTATTCCATAAACATAATTATAAATAAGACGAAAGTTTTTATCATTTAATTTTATCATATTATATTTAAATTAAATTATTAATTACACATACATATGTGTTATAGGGTATTTAACCAACCCACTTAAAATAACCGCTTATGTATTCGACTTCTTTTGTTTGTTCAATCATCTCTTTGATTGAATTTAAAATAGTTTTTTCTGAATATTCTTGTGGATATTCAGCCAATTCTATTTCACCCTTAATATTTTCAATCAACTCAGTTAGCTGTTTAATTTTCTTGATTTGACATTTAACAAGTGCTTCTCCTTGTGGATCATTGCCACCATCCGAAGCATTCATATATGAAGCAAACCATTCAGCATGTTCGTATATGTTTCTAATTTCCATTTTACAAATTATGTTATATCCCAAATAAATAATTATCATTAGGATCTCCAATTTGAGAGGAGTAGTCATTAACATACATCTTGGTAATAAGGTATGCACCAATTTCCTTATGCATCTTATCTTTCTTAATGTATTGTTTGTCTTTTATGTCATTATACGGCTTGATATACTTGCAGTAATCTTCGTATTTCTGACATAGTAATTCAAATGTAAGAACATCCTTATTTGGTAATACTGTACCCAGATGTTCTTTCATTACTTCATACATAACTTCCGGATTGCCTATTGGATGTAATGAATATAATTTTTCAAGGAAAGTATCCATTGTAGGCATGTAATTAGTTTCCGAATAATCATTCATAAGGATTTACTTTTAATGTGTTAATATCAATAGCTTGACATTTTTCAATAAGATAAAATACATCAAAATGATATTTAAGATATATCGGTAAATCATTAAGATGAATCAATTCCGGCATTGAAAGTGAATTTTTATAAGACATTATGTCTTTTCTTTCCATCATATCAATATCAAAATTATTATTATTTAATAACTCTTCAATTAACATTATAGATTTACCTTTATGAATAATAATCTTATCGATATCTGACAATGGATATAAAACAGGTAAGTAATTAATTGAAGAATACCGTTCATTATAAAAATCATGAAGAGTAAGTAATTTTGTTTCTTGTAAATCAGGACTATTTTTTCTATAAAGAATAGTATTATGAGGAAGATACATTACCATAATTTCGAATCGTGTCATACATCAATATTTAGGAGTTAATATATAATTACGCATAATGTCTGTGATTTCATGATTGGCGATATTATTGATACCGAAGAACATCTTAACCCTGTCGAATGTTTCTGTAATAAGATTATGCTTATGCATGCCTATACAGATATTAATCTTATCATCAAGATATTCTATTTGTTCTGTTGATTTCCAGACGGCAAAGATATGATTAAATTCATCACGTTGAATATAACCGATATCTTTATCTTCTGTTTCGAATAACCCGGTGCCTTTATCAATATCGAATTTGAATATGTAACCGATATAAGCGGCATAGAAATTTAATCTCGCAAGTTCTATACTATTGAGAAAAGGTTTTGATAATTTGTATTTCATTTTTATCTTTGTATTATGATTATCACAAATAAAGAGATTAGTAAAGAGATATTGACACGCTTAAAAGACAAGAAACCTCTTTTATGGAAGTCTGTACAGCCGTATGATATAGAAAGGTTACTTAATTATTATAATAGAGTAATGCTTGCTATAATGAGACGAGGAGGTTTTATAACGCTCCCCGTCTATAAGAATAAAACACGGCAATCCTGTCTTAGAATAACGTCAAAGGAAAGAAAAATAGTATATAAAGAATGTGGTAAGTTTTGGAACTTCATATACTATTCATGGAATCAGTTTAAACTTTCTTCACGTACACACAATCCGGATCAACAATAGAAGGAATCTCACCCAGTACAAACGTTTTAATCTTAACGTCTTTGCTGTTTTCATATGTGTTCTTTAATCCGCCTGTAATAAGGTTTACATAAGTAAATGAATCTTTATATTCACCCACTACCTGTATATTACGTTTGTAATTGCTTGATGATAATAAGTCACCAACTTTGATTTCCGGTTCTTCAGTATTGTAAGTATACTGTTTCATTGCTTTAGCAGCTTCCAATGATACTGCTACATCTGTAAAAACGCATTTAATTGTTCTCATATATTTCTTATTTTTAAATTATTTGATTTATAACCTTTATTTATCATCTGACGTTTAAGATACTGCAACAAGGCAAATGGAGCATCATATTTGATCACTGTAACGTTTTTACCCTCTATATGGACTAATTGTCCACTTAATGGTTTGCGTTTAACTACAGGGCTGTAAACAGACAATTTAGAGTTCTGTTGTTTAAACAGTTCTATATCCTTTTGAGTAGGAATGTAATCAGATGGTTTATCCATGATTATTCTATTTCTAATTCATGTACTTTTTCGTGAAAAACAGCCGGAATATCATCGTCCGAAAATTCCTGTTTAGCAAACCACCTTGCAGCTTCTTCTTTTGATATTTCCTCGTAAGTTTCACGTGATCCTTGATAATTACTCCAGTGGTTCAAAATGAATGTACCACCTTTCGTCAAGTAGATTGCTTCATGTTCCCATTGAGAACCTGTTGCTTTACTAATCAAGTTAATACCATCGTGGTAAGTATCTTCTTTATAACATTCTGCTTTGTCAGAATCAAACCACTTACCTGAACCGTCTGTTAATGCTATTCTATTCATTAGAGTTTAATTGAATGGGTTTTACTTTCTTTAATACGATTAGTCAATGCAGCCATGGCTTTTTCTGTTTCATAAGCATTATCGGCAGCACTCTTACATACATCAATGACTTGTACACTTATAGACCTGTCATTAATAACACCAACGATAGCATTTACCGTACATCCATATTCCAGAAACTTTATGTTATCCGGAAGAAAGAGTTTACATATAATGCCCTCGTACCTACCAATAGGATAAGAACCTCTATTGGGTTTAAACACATCGACAGAAATAATCTGTCCTACTTCTAAGTTTTTAATCATAAATTATATATATTAAATTGGTTTTTTAAGTACATGCATCTCACACATACCATGTTCAGACCATCCTGAATGGTATCTAATTTCTTTTGTATCTTCGAATTGTACTCTGCATATCCATCCTTTATGAATATTACATACACAGCCTTCTATACCTTCTGGTCTAGAAACGTCACAATGATGAAAATCTTCCAGATGATTGGCACAGTTACAGCAACAGCAACCATTCCAATTGTCTTTTTGACATAGTTCTTTATTCATTATTATTGTTTTTGATTAATCTTTCTTCATCTGTTGGCATCTTACCATCAAAAAAAGGATTATGTATAATAGAAATAGTTGAAATATATCTAAATGGATTTTCAATAGTTCCAAACCCACGATAAGTGAGTGTATTACCATTTCTTTTTGTAATTATCATTCCTACATTTCCATACTTCTTACCTTTTTTTATAAATTCAATTAAATCAGAAAATTTATAATGAAAATGCGTTATTCCGTTATTTATTGTAAAGCTTATTGGTTTCATTATTTTGTTGATTATACCATTTAATAAATTCGACTACCGCTTCATAAACACAGTTTATTTTCGATATATTGAATTTAGTATTATATTTAAACAGCACAGTCTCATCCGCTACATATTTATCTGTTACCGTATTGAATACTGAATAGTGTATTCTACAACTGTGAAGATTGATTTTCTCAAGTGCATTTCTTGTCCCATGTACTTCAACAACTGAACCTATATTCTCAATTTTACTAACGACAGGCATCAGCCAATCCCAAGATGAATGGTATTTTTGGTTCAAGTACGTTTTTTGACTATTGTACTGAAATCCAAGAAAATTTGCAATTAATCTATTGCCTTCAATAATTTCTTTTTCTGACATAATTCTATTGCTTTTAAAATTGCTTGTTTTCGAGCTTCATAATAAGAGTAAAATATATAGTTGTCTTGCTCATCTCTTATCAAGGCAGTACCATCTATTTCTTCATTTTTAAACACTTTACAGGTAGCATAATATGGGTAACTTTCTTCTAACGTGTCGAAATAATCTCCTACCTTAATTTCAATGAAAATACAGTACATTTCTCTAAAAAAATCAATTACTTGTTGCCAAAGAGGTGCTGATGTTTCTGTCCTACTCTGGGTATAAAATATATTTTTACTATGGTCTAATACAAACTCAGAAAACAACTCTACTTCCCCATATTTATTTCCATAATATCCAAAACATTTTTCATCAAAACCCAATTCTTTTAGTTTTAATGCTATTTCATGAGTAACAAATTGTTTTTTCATAAATAAATATATTTATTTAAT
>Ga0302238_1001217_pt1 | contig 21950 bp, 21 predicted proteins | sample AAG_UR_Asn_MG_FD_193527 | JGI IMG/M metagenome (GOLD analysis project Ga0302238, IMG submission 193527) | Enriched activated sludge microbial communities from anaerobic digester in WTTP, New Holstein, Wisconsin, United States - AAG_UR_Asn | ecosystem: Engineered > Bioreactor > Anaerobic >... | reverse complement strand
TAGTAGTGTTTACATTTTTGTAATCTAAAAATTTTAAATCTATTGCTACCCATTTTTATCAAGTTCTATTCGAATTATGCTATACTCAATTACTGATAATAAAGTATTATCAGTAATTGAAACTGATTTCAATATGATATATTATTTTAAAAATGCATACTTAAATAATATTGGCACAATATCGTTATTGTAATATTCCTTCACCAAATTTTTGAGACTATTTAAATGTCCATTTAGCTCAGGATAATCGAATATTTTTTTACCATGGTCATCAATATAAAAAGTATTAAGTTCATCATAAATTTGATAGATGCCATAAGTTAAGGATGAGTCATAGTTATGCGTTTTTTTTGCCGCATTTAAAATTAGATCCCATTGATTTAAAAGTTTTGTTTCTTTACTATCATTGTCTAATTTTAAATACTGTATATCTTGAAATGCGATTGTTTCACCATTTGTTATATCAAGACATAATTCATTTCGATAGAATCGATAATCGCTACCAGTGAATGTTCTCATATGATTTTGGGTTTCTAATGTTGTAAAAAGAAGACATTTTAATAGAAATTGCTTTAATTTTTCATTTTTAACATCTCTTATAAATTGTTCATATCCATCAGCAGATTTCATAATTCTGGCACGTTCTGTCCACAGTCTATTATACGTTATGTATCTACTTGCAGCAAACATAGGCAGTTTTTCTAAGTAATTATCTTTGCGAAGATAAAATCCATTTCCATTATATCTTCCTATGACCGATAAACTTGAATGTAAATCAGGATTGTCAAAACCAGAACTATCTACAACCATGTATCCTAAAATATTTTGATTAAAAATTGGAGTTAATCTTGATTTTTCTTTTTCAAGTCCATTCAGCCCTGCAACGATTGCCCTTTTGTCATCATCTTCAAAGCTGCGCTTATCATAGTATTTTTCACTAAATTTAGTATAAATTCTGTCAATATTTAATTCTCCAAAATCAACTAATTTATTTCCTTGAATATCAAATGCTTTGATCAATATCTGTTGTAATTTCATTTTCTTATTACTCCAAAGAGCACACATAATACAAGCATCAATATTGGTGTGAAAATGTTTCCTATTAAATGCATAGCCATCAATAAATTCTTGATCAATTAAATGTTGGACTTTCCAATATTTAACAGGAGAAAAGACTATATAGCTATCAGTTTCTTCTCTAAGATAATATTTAAAAGCTGACCAGATAAAAGCATTAGCTAGATCATTAATACATGCTCCTTGTATTTTAGAATCTTTTCTCATTTCTTGAATTAAAAAGCTATTTTTCCATTCTGATGATTTTTTACCTTTGCCTTTCTTCTGATGTTCAATAGATGTTGTTTCTGCATATGGAGGATTTTCAAGCAAAATGATTGTACAGTGTGGATTTTTCAAATATTGTTGAATTATTTCATTATTAATATAATCTTCACTTAAAGCATCTGCACCACGAACAGTCCCATTGCTAAAAGTATCTTGTAACTCCATTGGCGGAATGATATGCCTAACTTTGTCACCCAATAATTCCATCAAAACTTTATATTCATAGTACTCATATGTTGAAACAATACAATGGCTTAATTCATCTTTATTAAGCGCTAATTCCAAATTCCCAGTACCTGCACATCTATCAAGAATAATATAATCATTTCCCTGTGGTACTTTTTGGATAGCTTGTCTTACCAATTCTGCTGCTTTTTGTGCATATAACGAATGTGTATAAAAAGCTCCCAAATTCTTTTTTTGAAGTTCATCATTCAATTTATCCATAAGATATTGGAACTTAATATTAGATTGCCCTACATATGGATTAATATATTGTTTAAATTTTTCAGGTTTTCTAATTTCTCCAACAATTCGAACCTTACCAGTTTCATCTCCAATAAAACCTGATTTTGTAGCTTGAGGATATTCCTTATAGTATCTCGTAGCCCATCCAACTATACAATTCTCATCAATATTTATTTTTGTATAATGATTCGTTTTTAATAGTTTTATTAACTCTTCTATCTCTCCAAATGTACTATAATTAAATTCTTTAGGTTTAGTGATTGCTTGGAACCCTTGATTATTTTTTGATGCAGCACCAATATATATTTTTTCAATATCATTTAAATAATCTATTGACTTATAACAATACACTTTTGCATTATTTAAAGATATTAAGACGATATTCGCAGGGATAGATTTACCCTTTAACCGTAATTGTGAGAGATATTTGATGGCTTGAAAAAGGACAGAGTTTAAATCATTTATTATCAATTTAAATTCAATTAAATTACCATTAATGACACCATCATGATTATCCGATAGTATATCTGATAAGCTAAGTTCCTTATCAATTCGCGGCAAAAATGAATTATAAAATTCTGTTCGACCCTCTAACTCATTAGTAAATTTCATTAGTTTCTCTCGTATCTAAATATTGATAATACTTTATTATCAGTAATTGAGTATAGCATAATTCGAATAGAACTTGATAAAAATGGGTAGCAATAGATTTAAAATTTTTAGATTACAAAAATGTAAACACTACTAGAAACCAATACTTATATTAGTTAATTAACATAAAACTAATACACTCCTTCAAAAAAAGGAGTTACATGTTATTAACTAGTGCTATAGAAGATTTTAAGTTTCATTGCCAATATGAGAAAAATTTAAACTCAAAAACTTTAAGAGCGTACGATATAGATTTAATACAATTTTTGAATCATTTTGAAAATGCTCAAATCAAACAAATTGATAAATATAATTTAAAAGAGTATGTTGAAAAACTACATGCAAATGGATATCAAGTTAAAACAATCAAAAGAAAGTTAGCTGTAATAAAAGCGTTTTTTAATTATCTAGAATTTGATGAAATAATAGATATTAATCCTTTTAGAAAATTGAGGGTATCTCTTAAAGAGCCTAAAATGCTTCCTAAGACATTGGACTTAAAAGAAATTCAACTAATACTAAAATATCTTTACACCCTGAAGCAAAAGCATCAATTTAGAGATACATGTAGTTATAAATTATTAGTAAGAGATATTGTTACCATAGAAATGCTTTTTTCAACAGGCGTACGAGTTTCCGAATTATCAAATTTAAAAATCAATGAAATAAATATCAAAACAGGTATTATCAAAATATTTGGCAAGGGTTCAAAAGAAAGAATTATTCAAATATGTGATCATGAAGTTTTATCTTTACTCAAAGAGTATGTCAAACTTTTCAACTTAGAAAATCAAAGAGGATACTTTTTACTTAATAGACTGGATAAAAGATTTTCAGAGCAAGGAATAAGATTGATGGTTCAAAAGCATCAAAAACATGTGAACATATCAAAACATGTTACGCCACATATGTTTCGGCATTCTTTTGCAACATTACTTCTAGAAGAAGGTGTTGATGTAAGATATATTCAAAACATGTTAGGACATGCTTCTATCTCAACGACTCAAATTTACACAAAAGTCAATACTAAACATCAGCGAAAAATCCTCAATACTAAACATCCAAGAAAACACCTTTCTTTCACCGCCTAAATTTTAAAAGAATGGCTATTTTTAGCCATTCTTCAACCGCTTAATGCATGATAATTAAGAATTATCAAATGCACTAATTGGTAAGGAAAATAAGCGTGGCAAATGCAAATCTGACAAATGCAAAAAGCGCAAAAAAAGATGAATTTTATACACAACTTTCAGATATTGAAAGAGAATTAAAACACTATAAAGACCATTTCAAAAATAAAGTAGTTTACTGTAATTGTGATGATCCTCGTATAAGTAATTTCTTTCACTATTTTTCTTATAACTTTGAAAAATTAGGACTTAAAAAACTTATCACTACATGTTATAAAAATCAAGAACGAGATTTGTTTAGTGAAAATAAATCTGAAAAAGCCATTTATCTGGAATATACAGGTGATAAAGATGGCAATAATATGCCCGATATTGAAGAGATAGGAACACATCAATTAAAAGGTGATGGAGATTTTAGAAGTGAAGAAAGCATTGAACTTTTAAAACAAGCAGATATTGTAGTCACTAATCCACCATTTTCACTTTTTAGAGAATATGTTGCACAGCTTATAACTTATGAAAAAAAATTTATTATTATTGGGCATCAAAATGCAATTTCATACAAAGAAATATTTAAATTAGTAAAAGAAAATAAAATATGGCTTGGTTACGGATTCAAAGGTGGTGCAAGCCATTTTATTAACAAGCATTATGAAGATTATGCTACAGCTACAGATAAAAAAGAAGGAATGATCAGAGTTTCTGGTGTCGTATGGTTTACAAACTTAGATATTTCAAAGAGGCATGAAAACTTATTGCTTTATAAAACTTATAATGAGGTTGAGTATCCAAAATACGATAACTATGATGCAATAGAAGTTTCAAAAACAAAAGAAATTCCTATGGATTACACAGGTGTTATGGGTGTACCTATTACTTTTATGGATAAATATAGTCCTGAACAGTTTGAAATTGTTGGTTCGGATTACGAAGTAAAGGAAGGCCTTTTATCATGGATTATAAATCCAACGTGGCACGGAAAAATTGATAGAGGCTATCTTAATGGCAAAAGAATGTATGCACGATTGCTAATTAGGAAAAAATAAGGGTAAAAGATGAATATTGAACTCAAAGAAATAACCATAAGAGAACTTGCAGAAGGGTATGTAGATAACGAAGAAAATGGTGTCTTTGGATATGATGGAAACTTAGATATCCGTCCACCGTATCAAAGAGAATTTGTATATAAAGATAAACAACGAGAAGCGGTTATTGATACTGTTATAAAAGATTTTCCACTTAATGTGATGTATTGGGCTGTAAAAGAAGATGGTAAATACGAAGTCATAGATGGACAACAAAGAACAATATCTATAGCTCAATATATTAATGGTGATTTTGCTTATATGATGCGCTATTTTCATAATCTACAAAAAGATGAACAAGAAAAAATCCTAAACTACAAACTTATGATCTATTTTTGTAAAGGAAACCCTAGTGAGAAACTAGAGTGGTTCAGGACTATTAACATTGCTGGTGAGAAATTAACAGACCAAGAATTAAGAAATGCTGTATTTAGTGGTAGTTGGGTTAACGATGCAAAACGATATTTTAGTAAAAATGGTTGTGTCGCATATAACAAAGCCAATAAATACTTAAGTGGTACTGTAAATAGACAAGAATATCTTGAAACAGCAATAGAATGGATTGCAAAAAGTAAAAGCACTACTATTGAAAACTATATGGCGATGCATCAGCACGATGAAAATGCAAGTGAGTTATGGGTTTATTTCCAAAGTGTGATTAATTGGGTAGAAGTCCTTTTTACAGAATATCACAAAGAAATGAAAGGGCTAGATTGGGGTGCATTTTATTTTAATTATGGGAAAAATAGTTATGACCCTATCAAACTCAAACAAAGAATTTCAGAACTAAGAAAAGATGAGGATGTAACAAGCAAAAAAGGGATCTATGAATATCTCTTAAGTGGTAAAGAAAAGCATCTCAATATTAGACCTTTTAGCGAAAACCAAAAAATAGAGTGCTATGAAAAACAAAAAGGGTTATGTGTCATTTGTAAAGAACATTTCAAAATTGAAGAAATGGAAGCAGACCATATCACACCTTGGCATGCAGGTGGTAAAACAGACACCCACAATTGTCAAATGCTATGTCGAGAATGTAATAGAAGAAAATCTGGGAAATAGGATTTTTTGTACTCTAATTGTTGCTGATTTGTGTATTTTATTGTTTTAAAACTCCCTAATCAAGCTAAAAGTAATAAATAACTAAAAACTTCAACTGATAGCATTTTGTGTATTATAATTCTTAATTATCAGTTATTTATTCTAATTAAAAATTACTAAAATATATATTATTTAAACAACAAATATATGATAATTATAGAATTATTCAAACGGATTTTTTACATCTTTAGCTACATTCTCAATACTAATCTTCTCAGGCAATGCTTGCTTTTTTAAATACTCTACAATGGTATCTATTTGACGTTTAAGTGCAAAGGCATATTCTAAGCCTTGTTGGTCTTTAGTGATATCCACAGAGCCCTGTATAGAGATTCGATCAAGTCTATTTTCGATATCAAGTTCATGTATATGAATCACATCTTCTTCATTGGCAAAGGGATCAATACAAAGTAGTTTTTCTTTCATTCTAAATTCCTTATTACTTATAGGCTTTTGGTTCTGGTAAGGTAAGTAGTTGTGTTTTTTTCTCTTCACTCATTTTAGGAAAGAAGTTGATACCACTAAGAATTTCTAACTCTTTAACAGAGATAACGTGATGCGCTTTTCCTGGTTCATTATTAGTGAAGTAAACAGCTGCTTTTTGTTGTTTAGGAGAATAGATAATTTTATAGATATAGGTTGGTACGAATACACCATTACCAATGGATTTGAGTGTTCCTTTATAGATAGGTCCTGTAATAACATACAGCGATCCTTCTTTTTTTGCTAAATACCTAGTAGCTGATTCTATATTAGACCAGATACCTGTATTATGATTATGGTCTTGTGGAACCATATTGGCTAAACTAAAACTCTCACTTTGCGCTGATTCACTTGGCATATCAGCAGATGGACTCATATGCCCTCTATCATAACCACTCTTTGCATAGTCTTTGAGTTCTGCTCTTTCACCTTGAGGTAAAAGAGTTTCTTCATGGAATTTATCTTTTCTAGGAACATCTGCATCAATGGCAGATGCTGTTAAATACTCTGCACTCCATAGGGGTGTTTTAGAAATACCAGAATGCGTCACACCAAATGCTTCAAAACATAACTCTTTTGTTTTTACTGCTAATTTTTCATTCACGATTTCTGGTGCTTCACCATCGAGATAAAACTGTGGACATGCTGTTGGCGCCGCATAAAGCATAATTGAAAATAATGAAGTGAGAAACAATGCTTTTTTCATCAATGAAGTCCTAACTAAAGAAGATACTTTTTAAAGCGGGATATTAGCATATCAATGTGATATTTGTGGGTGATGTGAATCAAGTATTTAATGTATTTGTGAAGAAATAGGCATAAAATGCAATAGAATTTTATGCCTAGAAAATCATTCTAAAAGATTTCTTCTTTATCTTCTTTGTAGTATTGAATAGTCTATCCAATTACCAATAAGATGAATCAGTTAATGACAGTGATATGTACCTGTTTTAGTATCATGGTGACAGCCATTTTTATCTGTTCTTCCTGAATGTGCATAAAGACTACCTGCTAAAATTACAATAGCGAACATTAAACCAAGAACTTGTTTCATTGTGCCCCTCTCCCATATGTAAGATGTTTGATAGTACTCCCAGAGGACTTAAATGCAATTAAAGATGCATATCGAGATAGAGTTTATTTTGGTAAATGTGAAAAACCTTCATATCCAATATACAAACCAATCAATACGATGATTCCACTTGAAAAGTAAGGCGCTTTCCTGACAATATTTCCAAATCCACTGAATTTTTTTGACATATAATGAATACTCAATGCAGCAATTGTTCCTGTCAGCACCAATGTGATTGCCAAGCCTACACTAAAACCTAATACTAAAACAGCTCCCATAGTTACTTGTTTCAATTGGAGGCATAAAAGAAGCACTGTAATGGTAGCAGGACACGGAATTAAGCCACCCGTTAATCCAAAAAGTAAAATTTGAAAATTTGTAACTTTCTTATTGGCAAATCGTTTTCGAATATCATTGGCATGTGCTAATTCATGTGCATCTTGATACCCAGGAGCTGTTATATCAAGTCCAGCCATTTCTTCATGCACATGCTCATGGTGATGTTCTACAAACTCAATATCATATATATTGGTTTCATAATTATGTGTTATAAAAACACGTGCAACAAATTCATGAGGCTCAGGGATGGCTTCTAATGACTCCAAATAGCCTTCTCTTCGTACAAAAGTATAAGATTGAATGGTATTATCAGCTCGCTCCGTTTGAACGACTATTTTGCTTTGCTCTAATATATCAATATTTTCTGTTTTTAATCGAAATTTTGGAGGCTGATTTTCTTCAAAGATAGAAAGCTCAACATTGCCTATTACTGTTTCAATTGTAAAGGCTTCATCATGATGATGATGATCATGGTGTTCATGTTCATGAAAATGGTGTTGGTCTTTATAGGTTTGTCGTATCATCCATGCGGCTACCCCTAAAATTATAATTGATGAAGCAATTTGCAAATAAGGCTCAATTGCTCCATCACTGTATTGTGCTCCAAAGTAAAGCCCTGTAAGCGCAATAATCCATACAATAGCTGTATGTGAAACAGTTGCAGCAATACCAAGCATCATTGCTTGCCAAACGCTACCTCGAATAGCAATAATAAAAGATGCCATCATTGTTTTCGAATGCCCTGGCTCTAATCCATGTAGAGCGCCTAATAAAATGGCACTAGGGAGTAATATCCATAGATTTGCACCATCATTAATAAGAGAAGTTATATCCATAATGAATTCCTAAAGATATTTTGTGATTTGTTTAAATTCATTGAGTACATCTTCTGAGCTCAATGTTCCATCAATCACTGCACTATCAAGACAATGGTCAATATGATCGTGAATAAGAAGTTTTTTAGCGTTGCTAATAGCTTTTTCAACAGCATGGAGTTGTTGTGCGATATCGGTACATGATCGTTCTTTTTCGATCATTTCGATAACACTATGCAAGTGGCCATGAGCACGTTTGAGTCGTTTAATGACATCGTCGTGTGATGAATGTTTTGACATTTTATATCCTATGTGGGGGGATAGGATAATTATAGCAGTATTTGTATAAAATAACGTACATTTACATAATAGTTAAATTTTAGGAAAATAATTAGTATAAAAACCCTCTCTGCTTTATGGATTTATAGCAGAGAGGGTTTTTGATTAGTTGTTTATTTCAATAGGATCAACGTGAATCATAATATAAAGTACTGGATGTTTTGACATAACGTTTGCTTTAACTTGTTTTGCAATAGCATGCCCTTGTGCAACTGTAATAGAAGCATCAATATCTAAATGTACGTCTGCTAAAATCATATCACCTGACTTTCGTGTTTTTAATTGGTGAAATCCGATAACCCCAGGTGTAGATTCAATTTCTTTTGCGATAGCATTCACTTGTTCTTCACTTACAGAACGATCGAGCAAATCTTGTGTTGCATCCCATGTAAATTTCCATCCCATTTTACTAATAACAAATCCAACGATAAGAGCGGCAATAGGATCTAATATAGCAAATCCTAAAAGGTTACCAATAATACCGATTGCTACAATGAGGGATGATGCTGCATCTGATCTTGCATGCCATGCATTAGCAATTAGCATACTTGATTTAACCTGCTGTGCAATTAGGAGCATATACCTAAACAGTAACTCTTTGGCAATGAGCGCACCCAAAGCTGTCCACAGAGCAATCATTTGCACTGTAGGAATTGTCTCTGGCGCCTCTAATTTGTGTATAGCTGACCATAGCATTCCAATACCCACAACCAAGAGTAAAGCACCAAGAATCATTGATGCTAAATTTTCATAACGTTTATACCCATAGTGATAGCTTGTATCTGCTTCTTTTTTACTTTTCCATGTAGCGACAAGCGCTACAAAGTCTGCCCCTAGATCAGATAAAGAATGAATACCATCGGCAATCAAACCTTGTGAACTCGAAAGAAATCCTACGAAGATTTGCACAACGGATAAACACAAATTGACAAAAGCACTTACCCAAATACTTTTATTGGCCGCTTTTTGATATTTTTTTGTAGTCAGTTCTTCATTTATTTCAATTTCTTCATTGATACTTTTCATTATTTTCCTTTAAACATGTTCATAGGCTAAAAAAATACATTTTAGAATCTAGCAAATTTTTTAATATAGTACATTTTAACACTTTGTGTCAAAAATACATATCCTATCATCATAACAAATAGAATTCCCCAATACTCCTTTGGCAATGCGACAAGCCCTAAAGTAGGCGCTAAAGGAGAGAATGGAAGCCAAATACCCAAGCACATAATAGATGTAGTCATAATAATAACAGGTAAACTAGCAACACTTTGAAAAAATGGAATTTTATTGGTGCGAATAATATGTACAATCAATGTTTGTGAAATCAAAGACTCAACAAACCAACCTGTTTGAAATAAAGCTTCATTATCCCATGCATGGAAGAAATACAGCATCACGCCAAAGGTAATATAATCAAATACTGAACTGGTTGGTCCCACAATAAGCATGAAATTTTTAATATCAGTAATATCCCATTTTTTTGGCATTTTGATTAACTCTTCATCTACATGATCTGTTGGTGTTGTTGATTGTGAAAGATCATACAAAAAGTTATTGGTTACGATTTGAATTGGATGCATAGGAATAAACGGTAAAATCGCGCTTGCACCTACAACACTGAACATATTGCCATAGTTAGAACTAGCACCCATTTTAATGTACTTGATAATATTGGCAAAGACTTTGCGACCTAAAATAACTCCTTGCTCTAATACTAAAAGGCTACGCTCAAGCAAGATGATATCCGCGGTCTCTTTGGCAATATCAACAGCAGTATCAACTGAGATACCTACATCTGCGAGTTTGAGAGCTGGAGCATCATTGATTCCATCACCCATAAAACCGACCGTATGGTCATTTTGTCGTAGGGCACTAACAATTCGTGCTTTATTATCGGGAGAAAGTTTTGCAAAAACATTAGCTTTTTCAACAGCGACTCTGAGTTCGTCTTCAGTCATTGCATCAATGTCATTCCCCTTATAAATGCCACTAATCTCTAATCCAACATCTTTGCACACTTTTTTTGTTACTAATTCATTATCACCTGTTAGAACTTTAACGTGAACACCATACTCTTTTAAGATCGTCAAGGCTTCTCTAGCGCTTTCTTTAGGAGGATCTAAAAATGACATAAATCCTGCTAAAATCATATTAGATTCATCGCGAACACCATATATATTTTGAGATTCTGCTAAATGTTTATACGCAACTGCAATGACTCTGAAGCCATCATCATTGTACCCATGTACTAAATCAAAAATAGTTTCATGCATACTAATGTCTAATGGCAAAATTTTGCCATCTTTTTCAACATGAGTACATACTTTAATCATCTCTTCGACAGCACCTTTTGTAATTAAAAGATGACTATTATCTGTTTTCCCAACGACTACGGACATACGTTTTCGATTGAAATCAAATGGAATTTCATCCACTTTGTCTGGAAATTCTTTTTTAGCAAGCCCTTCTATTTCAGAGTGTTCTAATACCGCTAGGTCAAGTAAATTTTTAAGACCTGTTTGATGGTAGCTATTAAGGTAAGCTAACTCTAAAACGTGTTCGCATTCATCACCATTTACATTAACATGTTGCTCTAAAATAATTTTATCTTGTGTCAATGTTCCTGTTTTATCAGTACATAATACATCCATAGCACCAAAATTTTGAATGGCACTTAACTTTTTAACTATTACTTTTTGTTTTGAAAGAGCATACGCACCTTTTCCAAGATTAACGGTAACAATCATAGGTAACATTTCTGGCGCTAACCCAACAGCGACTGAAAGGCCAAATAAAAAGGCATCCATCCAATCATTTTTCAAAAAGCCGTTGATAAGCATTACGACAGGAACCATAACAAACATAAAACGTAACATCAACCACGTAAATTTTTTAATTCCAATATCAAAACTCGTTGGTTCATCAGCACTCTCTATAACTTTTGCAATCGAGCCTAGATATGTGTTTTTGCCTGTCGTACATACAATACCTATTGCTGTTCCACTTTCAATACTTGATCCCATAAAACAAAGGTTAGGCGCATTTAACATAGAATCCATTTCATAAGGTGAATCAATTGCAAATTTTTCAACAGGCATTGCTTCACCTGTTAATGATGCTTGATTTAAAAAGAGGTCTTTTGCACTCAAAAGTCTTAAATCCGCTGGGATAATATCACCAGCACTTAGATGAACAATATCGCCAGGTAGAACTTCTTTTATTGGTAATTCCTTTACTGTCGATATTGATCTATTTTCTTCATCAAAGTATTGTCGTTGAACACTGACTGTTGAAGAAACCATATTACTTAATTTTTCAGCAGCTTTGTTGGAACGAATTTCTTGCACAGAAGATAAGGCAACGCTTAACAGTGTCATCCCTCCAACTACAATAGCAGTACGTATATCATCCATATATAAAGAGATACCCGCTAAAACTACAAGCATTATCGTGAGTGGATTTTTTACATTTTCAAGAACAACAAGTAGTGGGTTGATTTTTTTATTTTCAGCGATAACATTAAATCCATATATTTCAATATGTTTTTCAATATATTCTTGAGAAAGCCCTACTTCAGAGCTATCAAGTAATTTGAAAAGCTCATTTTTAGAGCATACACTGAGTTCTTTTAACTTGATGGTTGTCTGTGTAGAAGCAACAGTTTCTTTTGAAGCTTTAAAATTTTTAGGCAAGAATGATGGAATTAAGTTTTGTAAAAAATAGTCGTACTTAATCATAAGAACTTCCTTCTATTAGATAATTATGATGCTAAGAAGGTGATTTGTTATGTGTTTAAAGTCCGACTTATTAAAACGTTTACGAAGGGTAAAATAAACCACCAAAGAATAAGCAGACTAAACAACTAGGGGGATGATCGTCCATGCTAATTCCTTTCAAAGTGGTATATTAATGTATGGCGGAATTATAGCTAAAAATTATTACAAATATAGAAAATAAAACGATAAATTTTAAAATAGATGCAGAGATTATTTTAACTTTTTCAATTACTTTAATAGTTTTTTATCTCTTTTTAAAAGCATATATGAGAAAAATATAAGCGTAAAACGTTATTTCATTTTACGCCTATAAATTATTATATTCGTTAAGAACGAAACTGATTGAGTTTAGAACTTAGATTTTCTGACAATTTAGCCAAATGATCTGCTGCCGCTGCAATTTCTTCTACGCTTCTTGCATTTTCAGAAGTTAAGTTATTAATGTTAGAAACCATTTGGATTATTCTATCGGTATCACGAGAAATTTTTTGCGAATTCTCAGTATTTGAATTGACTATGATGACACTATTATCCATGACTTTTGTTGTTCCAAGAATAATAGTTTCTACTTCATTAGACTTATTAGAAAGAAGTTGAATATTTTTTGCATTGTCATTCATTTGTTCAGACGAATCTGTGATAGCTTGAACAATAACACTAATTGTTGCATTAATCTCAGCTAAAGAGGCCTGTGTTCTTTCTGCAAGTTTTCGTACTTCATCTGCAACGACAGCAAACCCTCTACCATGTTCACCAGCACGTGCTGCTTCAATAGCCGCATTGAGCGCTAAGAGATTTGTCTGATCAGCAATATCTGAAATTACTGTTAAAATATGCTTCACTTGTTCTGCATCTTGGCTCATCTGTTCTAATTTATGAGCCAAAGCTGTTTCTGCTAGACTTGCTTTATCCATATCGTTTCTAAGAATGAGCACTTCATTTTTTGCACAATTTAATTTATCATTTGCCGAAAGTATTTCTTCTTTCATAGTCGTTGAAAGGCTAGCCGTTTGCTGAATAAAATCTTTGATATCTCCGATTTCAGAAACGGTATTTTCAACAATTGCTGAACTTTTTTCTGCATTTTTACCTATTTGTATACTTGTTGCGCCAAGTTCATGCGACACAGAAGCATTTTCATTTGACGAGTTTTTTGCATCAGTAATTGTATGTTCGAGTGCAATAACAAGGTTATTAAAGCTATCTGAAATTTCTTTAATTTCATCGTCTTTTGTATAATTAATTCGAGATCCTAATTCTTTGTTCTTTTCAAAATTGATGATGCTATCTCGGATTAAATGGACGCCATTCATAATATTTTTACGAATTAATATACCAAGAAAAATTGTACATGCAACAACAGCTAATACAATAATAATCATTAGTGTATTAGCATGTCTTTTCTCTTGTTCTGCCATTTTTGCAGAATTTTTAGCAATTTCAGCATTGTAATCTAAATGCTTGTCGATTGTTTCTGACAGCTCATCAAGTGTTGCTCGGTTTTTAGATAAATATTCAGATGCTTCACTGTTTTTTTCTGAACTAACTAATTTTAAAATATTTTCTATGATGGTTTTACTTTGTGTAAAAAGAGTCTTTTCATTCTTATATAAGTCTCTATCTTGTTCATCAGAAACAAGAGCTTCATATTTTTGTAAATTTTGATCAATGAATGTAACAAGTTTATTAATTTTTTCTATGTTCTGAATATTTTCTTTTGGTGTATGTAAGAGGCTATCTTCAATAGCAACATACATTTTTAATACACTCACAGTAATATCATCAAGAACTAAGATACTTGGTACAGAATTCACATTACTATAATTTGTAATTTCATAAACTTTATCCATTTCCTTGATGTTGATTCCAAATACACTACAAATGCCAATTACAGTAATTGTTAACATCACCATGAGTTGTTTTCCGATAGTCATAACTTTCCTTTTTTTAAATTCAAATCATTTTGATTTTTACTGTTTCGTAATTAAAAATCAAAAATAATTTGAATTATATACAATCTGTATTAATTAATGATATTGCATATAAAATATTTTACAAAAATGTGAATATAAATTATTAAAATTTGATTGTTTACAATTAAATTTTATATTTAAAAATTATTTATATTTTATGACTATAATTTTTTCAAAATTATAAGGATAAATAATATGCAGTGCCCAATATGTCAAAATATTTCGTTAGTTATGTCTGAGCGTCAAGGCGTTGAAATAGATTATTGCCCTCAATGTAGAGGTATATGGTTAGATCGTGGTGAACTTGATAAAATTATTGAGCGTTCAAATGGAAATTCTATACTATCTAAGCATACATATGAAAGAGATGACGCAAAACATCAACAAGACGATTATAATCATAAGCAACATCTTCATGGATATTTTAATAAAGAAGAACAAGATTACCATAAAAATAGTCACTCGAATATGTCATCACATAATAATCCTAAAAAGAAAGAAGGCTTTCTTAGCGAATTGTTTGATTTTTAGTTTAAAAAAAGACCGTTTAGGGTTATGTGTTTGCAAGCCACTATATTTTCGTGTGATATCAAAAATTAAGGCTATACTTGTTAGAGAAACTAAAAAGTGGGCAAAAGGGCTGAAACATTCATTGTATGCCCTTTATTTTGCATATCATTATAATGATGTCACTGTTTGCTAAAATAGTAGTAGCGATTACGGTTGCATATGCATTAAGTCCAATTGATTTAATTCCTGATTTTATTCCTATTCTAGGATCCTTGGATGATTTGATTCTGCTACCGCTTGGAATTACATTAGCAATCAAACTGATACCACCGGATATTTGGAATGAATGTAAAACTAAAGCTCATCAACTAACATTAAAATCTCTGCCACGTTCTAAATATGCAGCTATACTCATAATCTTTATCTGGATTATGTTGGCAATTTTAGTATATCATATGATAAGCTAAGTTTAGAGATTTATGAAATTTACTTTAAAAGCCTTGTAAACAATATATTATTTCACTAAATTTTTTTAAAGGTTACTTTGTGTCATTATTCATTATTGCAGATACCCACTTTGGTCATGACAATATTAAACTCTATGAGCCATTACGTGAAAGTATTGATGATGAAATGATGATTGATTTATGGAACAGTGTTATAAGTCAAGAAGATGAAGTCTGGCACTTAGGTGATTTTGCGTTTAAATCCAAAGGTTGGGATTATGCCAAAGTTCTTAAAGGAAAAATTACCCTATTGAAAGGCAATCATGATTTTAAAAAGAGTACCGCGTTTTTAAATGAACATGGTTTTGTAAGAGTGATTGATTCGATTGTACTTGATATCCCTTTGGAAGAAAAACAAGTGATTGAACAGCGTTTAAACGATACTTTCTCTCAAGAACTTTTGTCATCGTGCATTTGTTGGATTCAAGACTTTCAAGGTAAGCGTATTCTATTTTCCCATTACCCCTGCTTTTATCATGATGTATATGCCAAAGAGATTGAGAATGAACGAAAAGCAGTTTTAGAAATGTTGTTTGATTGGTGCCACTGTGATTTAAATTACCATGGGCATATTCACTCTAAAATCAATGAAGATAAGCGTTGTGTGAATGTTGGCGTGGAACACACACGGTTTATGCCTTTAAAGCTCTGCTAGATGGCTTAAATAAGGAAATCCTTTCTTATGAAAATTGATATTCTCAGTGATACCCATTTTGATAGCTGGTTTGGCTATCCTCATACACAAAGCTCTACCTTCTTTCCTTCCAAAGATGCAGTGGTTGGTTTTTGGCGTACATTTAAACCCAAAGGGAATTATTTAATCCTCGCAGGAGACATTGGACACAGTATTGAACAAAATGTTTATATTCTCAAACATCTCAAAGAAGTCTTTTATCAAGAGATTATTCTAGTCTTTGGCAATCATGACTATTATCTTATTGGACATGAATACATCACCACGTATACAAAAGGTGGCATTCAAAAAGCAGAAGCTGCCAAAGAAGCGTACCGCAATAATGGTTTTATTGTCCTCGATGGCACAACAGTTACCTTAGAAGGAATCACTTTTGGTGGTGCTATGGGTTGGTATAACAGTGCTTATGTTCAAAAAAATCTACACTCTCTTAAAGCCATGCAAGCCTTAGCCTATTACTATGGCGATATCGAAGCTTTTTTACAAGATCTTTGGGGTGAAGCTATCAATGATAAAAAACATATGAAGATTGATTATTTTGATGCACTTCATAAAGAAGAATATGCCAAATTAAAACATGTTCATCGACACTGTGATGTCATAATCAGTCATTACAACCCAAGCATTGAGATGAATCATCAAACACCTGGTTGGGAGAAGAACCCTACCACATCCTTTTTTTGTTTTAATGCAGAAGAGTTGATTCAAACGATGCGTGCTAATCTTTGGATCTATGGACATAATCATACCTCTTATGACTACACAAGCAATGATAAACGCTTTATCACCAATGCTTTAGGGTATAAAGGGGAAGCTAAAGAGATGAAGATTGTGGCGATTGAAATATAGAGCTTTGTTAGAAAATAATAGCATCTTTGTTCACGATAGCAAAAGCTAAAAAAAGAGGTTGCTCGACATAGATTCTTAAATAATTAATCAATTATGTAAATGAAAACTATTTTGATTTTAGAATGTACATTAAATACTTAATAACTGATATTCTCATATTGTAGACGACATCGATAGCATCTTTATAAGCACCTATAAAGTCTTCTTGTCCAATAGATTTTGATTTAAAATCAGATGCTGCAGTAGCAAATGCGTTAATGCTTTTAATGATATTATTTTCTTTTACAAGCCTCAAATAACTCAAGCTTTCAACTTGAGTTATTAAGGCATCTAAGTCAATTTTAGGCGTTACTTCCATAGCTGTTTCAAAAGTACGTTTTAGTACATCTACACATTCTTTGATTTCTGTTTCGCCTTTTTGTCGATTGTCTTTGTTGATTAAATAAGCAATATTTATTATACCAAAGAAGGCAGCTACAATCCATCCCATTGTCGTCATGATAAGCTTACTTCCCGCTTATAGTTGCATAACTAATGAATTTTTCTTCTAGTCTAGGGTTCGTAAGACTAAATAATCTTATTTTTTTCAACAATTCATCTTTTCCACCAAGCTCTTTGGCTAAAACACCAAAGGCTTCACTTAAAAAAGATGGATTAAAAGATGTTCTTATCCCACTTCCATCAATATCAATATGATCATATTCCTGAAGTAAAGGTTTTAGAATATCATCTCTAAACTCCTCTCCTGAATGTTCTCCAAGGCTTTTATACCTTGGACCAGGAGCGTCAGTGAATTCTTTTGCAAAATTATACACGAGAGTTTTCATCTTCAACACCTCCTATAGTCCATCGTACCAAAGTTCCTTTGATCGGCTGTTTAATTTTAGTAACTTCGTTGTTCTTACTATTATACATTAAGTTTTCTGTGATTACTTCTAGCTGTGCAATTTGCGTGCCAGAGACAATATCTATAAACGTTTTAAAGGCTATCATTCCTTGCCCTCTTCCTAATTTTTCTTTCTTAAATCTTGACAAATCAGAAGTACATAACGTTTTTAACGTCTCGTTCCTTCCAAATATACGATAAAACTTCCTCATTGCTTTATGTATTGCTTTTTTACCATGTTCTAATGACGCAAAAATACCTATACCTATATCGTAAAAAACAAATTCCAATTGATTCTTTTCTTCATTGTGTGCACCCATGAGCCAGATTTTTTTCTCTTCATCGGCACAATCAATATAAGCATGTTCAACCGCATTGGCCATCGCTTCATAAAGTGCATCAAACAATGCATCTTTATGTTCTGGTGAGGAAATTCCATATTTTTCTTGTGTAAAAAATTCTACAATTTCCGTATGAAAATCGTTGTCTGTTTTTTTAACTTTATTTGCGCTTCTTATCTTTAAGTATTTGAGATTGGTTGTTTCATGCACCGAGTTTGAACACAAAGCTTGCCAGTACCCAATTGCCATCAACCTTTTGTTGATGTTTTTAGATGGAGCCAATCGCTTATCTTTTCTAAGTTTTTCACCGTGTCGGATTTGATCAATATTCGCTGTTAAAAACAGAATTGATGAGTTGTCAATATCTTTTAACTTCTTGTGATTAATCCAGATTCTACAATTTTCATCATCATTGAATTTTTCCATATATTTCAAACAACTGTTTAAATGACTAATATCTTTTGGAAATTCGATTTTTGAATTGTAATCAAACTGTTTGATTATCTTATTTTCAATTATTCTCTTTTTTACTTTTCGCTTACTTTTCTTTTTGAAAGCTTTTTTTAGTTTGTTTTTTTCATTGATGTTATATTTCGTAGAAGAAAAGCGGCATTGTCTTTTTTTTACAATCATAATAATTTAAACTTACTAGCAGATAGAAACTAAGTGTGGCATTAACGTGCAATCTCCATATTTTCTTAATTTCTTTCATAAGCCAATATAATAGGCTAAGCTACAAAATTTAATTGTGATAATATCATATTTTTAACAAAATCTAAATATCCCTTTAGGATATCCTTACTTAAATTTTTTACCTTAAAAGATGCTATTAACAGAGAAGAGCTATCATTACTCAAAATCGCTGATAAATTTTCTATTGCACTATTTTACTTAGATATAATTGGCAAATATCTATTCTTTATAAATTGCAATAACTTCTCGTACACCTGATGGTGCGCTTCTATTGTTGAAACAGCTCGTTGGTAAAATCCACCAAAATCAATTCCTCGTATTTCATTATCATACGGATATGTTTTTAGATTTCTGACAGACAATACATGACCAAAATCTTGATATAATGGGTTCAAGTCAAAATAATATTTACCAATTACTTCACATACAGTAAAAAAATTCTCATCGTGTTGATTTTGAAATGAATGCTTTGGAATAAAGATAATATCATGAGGCTTTGCTCGCAACATAACTTGAGCCAACATTGTCATTCTTCCAGATGCTTCATGGCATGGTAAATAATTTTCAGAGTAACCTGCTGTAGGATCAAGAGGATCCGTGCTCCAGCATTTTTTTAATCCTATAATATAGTGTTTAATCCACTCTGATTTAGCATTTTCATTATCTAGTACATCTAATAAGTTTAAACCTTCAATCCCCCAACCTTGCCTTAATTTACCACATTGCCATAATTCTCGATGTAAATAATCGATATAATTATTTGTTTCATATGGAATTTGTCCAACATTAATCTTGTGTAGGTCATTGAGAATAGTTGATTCAAATTTTGTTTTAAAATCAATAGGACATTCTCCTGAAAACAATCCACCATCCCTACCTTTTGCAATTCTAAAAACAAACATAGTTCTTTCCACTATTTTATCCTTATATCTTTATAATTTTATCCAATAAAAGCTCACACCAGCTATCTATTGCAATATCATCAATTTCATCTTTTTTATGATTGTGATGGATAAAAGCTAATTTGTATTTAGAGATAGCTTCTTTCTCCAGCATTGAATATGTTGCTTTCTCTTCTTCAAAATAATATTGAATAAGCACTTCAATCGTATCAACGTCATAGTTTGTTGATGAATCATCCATTGAAACAAAAAACCAAGTAGAAGGAGCCCAAGCAGTATCTTGTTCAAATTCGACAAGGTAAATGCATCGATTATTATATGCAAATGTTGAGAAGAGATAATTTCGTTCTTTATTTCTATGACAATTGATACAAAATGCTTTAAGTTTTTTGCGTTTTTTATTCATGACTTGAGGAACAACATTCAAAGATATTGAATCTAATTCTTCTACACCTGTTTGCTCCATTAAAGCATCATAAAATTCAATGAAATCTGCCAAAGTGAAAAGTTTTTCTGATTTATGTTCAGGGAGTTCAACGTAAGCTGCCTGACTCATATTTTTGTTGCCATTTGTATCTGGTGGTTCAAAGCTTTGACTTCCTGTTTTATTCTCATTGGCATTCGAAGGGGCAGCATTACTAGGCAACGGTGGAATATAAATATTTTCACCACTTACATGTAAATTGCGAGTGTTTGCGTCTCGCTCCGCAGACTCAAAAATAATCTCAAATTGGTTTTCAGAAAAAGGAGAACCTGTTCTAATTTTATTGTCTTTAGGAAATTTTTTCCTTTGAAATCTTCTTTTCTTCCCCATTGGGAAATTAGTAGGTGGAGTTTTATTCGGGTCTTCTCCTTCTACTATTTGCTTATATAGTAATTCTTCAAATCCAAGTTCAGACTCATCATTAATAATATTTTGAACATACAAAACAGGTTTATCAAAAAGAGTGTATTCTAAAATTTTATATGTTGCAAGTATCCTAAATTCACCGCTAACAGGGAAATGGCACCTTAGTGGATATAACTCGAAATTAGATTTACTTCTTTGATTAAAAAAATACTTACATTTACTCTCAGCTTCTTTATTAATCAAGAATCGGCATAAAAATGGGAGGTCTTTTTTATTGGCTCTTTTTTTAATAAGGATCTTGACCACATTATTTTCAAAATGCGGTTTATCATAATACAATTCATCGAGCTTTCCATTCATAATGGCTTTTTTCATAGAAGAGGAGAGAAAATAAAATCTGATAGAAATAGCAGAGCATGGAATTACCAACACACAATCTTCTTGTTCATAAACAAGAGAAGGTTGTCTATAAAAGAAATGGTTGTGATGATGATTTAATCCATTGATCAAAATTTTAGATTCATCTCCAAAAATTATTACATTTCGTTTAATCTCATCATTGGGTGATACTTTAATATTAATCCACTGTTTTTCTAGTGATTTATTAATACCTACCTTTTTCCCTGCTTTATAGTAATAACCTAGTTTATATTTGATCCTTAAAAGTTCTGGTGGTATTAAAACGTTTTCGTTTCTGTTAGTATAAATATCTCGAAAAACAGTTATGTAGTAATAAGGCTCTTCTTGAAGATGTATATCTTGAATTTGAATCAACTCATATATAGCATTTGCATGTTTTTCAAAAAATTCATGGATGTGTGTTGAGTTTTTTAACATGCTGTAAAAAACCCATTAAAGTTTATTTTTGTAAATTCAAGTTTGTTGTTGTAAGTGACAGCTACCATAATGGTATTGGAAACACCGGCTGCTTGATGGGCTAAGGCATCAACACCCTGTGCACCACCACTGACAATGCAAACCCCTGCTAAAGAAAGCTTTCGTGCAAGTTCTTGTGTATAAATTTTAGTGTAATTGATGGGATGACGTGTTCCAACGATAGAGATTTTTGGACGTTTTAGTAGCTCTATTTTGCCCAAATAGTAGAGTGTTTTTGGATAGACTTTCATCATTTCCAAT
>Ga0302238_1001205_pt1 | contig 22053 bp, 16 predicted proteins | sample AAG_UR_Asn_MG_FD_193527 | JGI IMG/M metagenome (GOLD analysis project Ga0302238, IMG submission 193527) | Enriched activated sludge microbial communities from anaerobic digester in WTTP, New Holstein, Wisconsin, United States - AAG_UR_Asn | ecosystem: Engineered > Bioreactor > Anaerobic >... | reverse complement strand
AACATGGCGGCAGCCTGCAGTTTGCCTCGCCGCCCGGCCAGGGCACCACCGTTACGCTTAGCTTCCCGATCCTGAACCAGGAGTCGCTCCATGCCTGAAATCCTCTTCCCCTCCTTTGGCATCCTGCTGGTCGATGACGAGCCGGCCTGGCTCCGTTCGGTCTCTCTGACCCTGGAGCGTTCCGCCGGCATCACCAACATCCGCACCTGCAGCGACAGCCGGCAGGTCATGGGAATCCTGCAGCAGGGGCAGATCGGCCTGGTCCTGCTGGACCTGACCATGCCGTACCTGACCGGCGAGGAACTGCTGCCCCTGATTGCCGAGCAGCATCCCGAAATCGCCTGCATCGTGATCAGCGGTCTCAATCAGGTGGACACCGCGGTTGCCTGCATCAAGAAAGGGGCCTTTGACTACTTTGTCAAGACGGTCGAGGAAGACCGGCTGGTAGGCGGGGTGTTGCGGGCCATCAGGATGCTGGAACTGGAGCGGGAAAACCGCGAGATGAGCCGCAGCATGGCGCAGGGCGGCCTGCGCCGGCCGGAGCTGTTCAGCCCGTTTGTGACCGCCGACCCGGCCATGCTGGCCCAGTTCGCCTACATAGAGGCGGTGGCCAAAAGTCCGCAGCCGCTCTTGATCAGCGGTGAAAGCGGCACCGGCAAGGAGTTGCTGGCCAGGGCCGCCCACGGTGCCTCCGGCTGCAAAGGTCCCCTGGTGGCGGTCAACGTGGCCGGGCTGGACGATACGGTCTTCAGCGACACCCTGTTCGGTCACCAGCGCGGCGCCTACACCGGCGCGGACCAGCCCCGCAAGGGGATGATCGAGGAGGCGGCCGACGGCAGCCTGTTTCTGGATGAGATCGGCGATCTCTCCATCGCCTCCCAGGTCAAGCTGCTGCGGCTGTTGCAGGAAGGTGAATACTACCCGCTGGGCAGCGACCGCCCTAAACGCTTGCGGGCGCGGGTGATCGTGGCCACCCATGCCGACCTGGCTGCCAAAGAGGCAACAGGCCAATTCCGGCGCGACCTCTACTACCGCCTCAAAACCCACCAGGTCCGCATCCCGCCGCTGCGGGAGCGGCGCTGCGACATCCCGCTCCTGCTGGAGCACTTCTTACGCGAGGCGGCCCAGGCCCTGGGTAAGAAAAAACCCACTGCCCCGCGGGAACTGCTGCAACTGCTGGCCAGCTACCACTTCCCCGGCAACGTGCGGGAACTGAAGGCCCTGGTCTATGACGCAGTCAGCCTGCATGGCGGCGGGGTGCTCTCCATGGAGCGCTTCATTGCCGCCATCGGCACTACAACACCGCCTGCAGCTGCCGACACCGGCCAGGAACGCCGCAACCCCTTTACCTGCTGTGAGCGGTTGCCCACCTTTGGCGAGGCTGCCGAACTGCTGGTAAACGAGGCCATGCAGCGCAGCAGCAACAACCAGACCATTGCCGCCCGGATGCTGGGGATCTCCCAGCCGGCATTGTCCAAACGGTTGAAACAGCGGGAGCAGAACAAGCAGCCGCACGGTTTGTAGCTGCCTGACGCGCTCATTCCATTACCACGTATACGCCCCGCAGCCCTGCGGTGGCCTCCAACTTGCTACATCCTACTCCTGACGGTACGGCCTAGAGCCGTGGAGCCTCACCCCCAACCCACATCCTCAAGGAAAATAGTGTCGCATGTCAATCAGTTGCAATGATCTTGCCGCAGTCCGGATCTTTGCCGGGTTGTCACCCCACGAGTTGGAGCGCATCTCCCAGCGCCTGCAGGAATGTAGCTTTTTGTCCGGCATGGCCATTTTGTCCAGAAATGAGCCACCTGAACACCTCTACCTGATCCTTGCGGGCCGCGTACGGGTGGAGTTGCAGGACCCAAGCGGCCAGATCTTCAACGTGACCGAACTGGGGGCCGGCGAACTGATCGGCGAACGGGCGATCCTGACCGATGAGCCGCGTACCGCCGATGTACGTGCCATCAGCAAGGTACGGGCCGCCCGCCTGAGCCGGGCCGATTTCGAGGCGCTGCTGCAGGAATTCCCCCGCATCTACGCCAACCTTTGCCGTCTGCTGGCCTATCAGCTGGGCAGCTGGGCCCAGCGCCATCAACGGGATGAGCGCGAACACCGCGATCTGCTCACCAATCTGATCGGCTGGCAGCTCCTGCCCGAGTTTGGCGCCTTTCCCGGCAACTCGGTGGGCGTGCGCAGCCTGAACGAACGGGTTGCCGCGCTGGGCCGGCTGCGTTCCCATGTGTTGATCACCGGTGAGCCGGGCACCTGGAAGGATCTGGCAGCCCGCCTGATACATTTCCATGCCTGCCGCACCTGCCCGGTGCTGTTCCTTGACTGCGCCGCGCCGCCGCCGGTGCTGTTCAGCGAGCAACGGGAGGCCGGGCCGGTCAAGGATGCCCTCTTGCTGGCCATAGCCCAGGAGGCGGCCCTGTTCGGGCATGTGCCGGATGGTGCGGTGTACGCCCGCCGGGTCAGGCGCGGCATACTGGAGCTGGCCGCGGGCGGCGACCTGATCCTGCGCAACGTGGACTGCCTGACCCCAACGGTGCAGGCCATGCTGCTGCAGTTTATGGCTAGCGGCCAGTTCAGGCGGCGTGGCGAGCAAAACCAGCGCAGCGCCGAGGTACGCCTGATCGCCACCAGCAGCGAGCCGCTGGCCGAGCTGGCACAAAGCGGCAGCTTCCACGCCGGGCTGTACCAGCGGTTGGCTGAAGAGCGGCTGGAGATGGCACCGTTGCGGGAGCGCAAAAAAGATATCCCGGTAATTGCCCGCAGTTTGCTGCCAAGCCTCAATGCCAAACACCACAAGCAGGTGCGGCGCATCTCCCAGGATGCCCTCAACCGTCTGGTTGATCACGACTGGCCCCTCAACGGTAGTGAACTGTATCAGGTCATCAGCCGGGCGGTGGTGGTCTGTCATGCCGATGAAATTCAGGCGGAACATATCTTTCTGCAGGGGCAGTCGTTTGGTGGCCGCTTCAATCTGCTTTCTTTGCCGGCGCTGGAGCGTCTGGCCCGCCGTCCCGATTTTCCGCGCCTGTTGCGCTGGACCACGGTCCCGCTGTTCCTGCTGGTGCTGTTGTACACCCTGCTCGGTCCGCCCGAGGACAACGCCGCCAACCTGGCGGTCTGGACCCTCTGGTGGCCGGCGCTGCTCGGCACTGCCGTGCTGGTGGCCCGGGGCTGGTGCAGCTACTGTCCGCTGGAGGCGATCGGCGAGTTCGTGGGCATCAAGAACCGCGTGACCCACGAACCGGCACGCTGGCTGAAACAAGGGGGCGCGCCCCTGAGTCTGGCCGGTATGGTCTTGATCCTGCTGGTGGAACAGGCCACCGGCATGTTTTCGCGGGCCCAGGCCACCGGCATGCTGTTGGCCATACTGCTGCTGGCCACCGTCACGGCCGACCTGCTGATCGGGCGGCGGGGCTGGTGCAAGTTTCTCTGCCCGCTTGGCAGGATCGTCAGCCTGGTGTCGCGGGTCTCGCTGCTGGAGATGCACAGCAACCGCACCGTCTGCGTCAGCCGCTGCCGGGTGGATGACTGCGTCAAGGAGCGAGGGTGCCCGATGGGTCTGCACCCCACCGGCATCGACAACTCCGACCACTGCGTGCTTTGTCTCAACTGTGTCCGTAGCTGCCCCCACCACGCCATGCAGCTCGATCTGCGCAATCCGGCCTGGGGTCTGCTGAACCAAGCCCGACACGGCCTGAGCGAGGCGCTCTTCAGCGTGGCGCTTTGCGGGGTTATTATCGCAGGCAAGGGCACCCCCCTGCTGCTGGGGCGCCAGAGTGAGGTCTTCCCGACCACACTCTGGAGTGAAGGCGAGTTTGCCGCTGCGATCGGGATCGTACTGCTGTACTGCCTGTTGGCCTTGCTGTTTTCCGGCACCACGCCCCAGCCCAGCCGCAGACCGGCCTTTACGGTCTATGGCCTGGCCTATCTGCCGCTGGCATTGGCCGGCCTGTTCATGCTCTATTTCCGCGCCCTGGTGGAAGGCGGCGCCCAACTGGTGCCGCTTATCCTGCATGCTATTGGCGCGGACCACTGGCTGCGGCCCGGCCTGCTGACACCGGAACTCGGCACCCTGCGACTGTTGATCTACCCCGGCATCCTGCTCGGCCTGGCCTTTTCCCTGGCAGCGCTGAACAGGCTCCATCGCCAGCAGGCCTTAACCGGACCCGGCCTGTACGGCCACCGCCTGCTGCTGCTCACAACGGCCCTGCTCTTTCTGGCCATCCTCTGATCAGGCTGCCCATTGCGGCCTGAACCTGCCCCTATAACCGCCGTTATAGCGTTCACTCCGGTTATGACAACCATAACCACCTGTAATACCTACAATAACAAGGCGCTGAACCGGTGCGTTCATAACAACGGTTATACCCCTTTGCCGCAACAGACCAGGCAAAACAACATAAATACATAAATAATTTATGCCAGTTACACAATATTTCACCACTTGGCACCCTTGCTGCTCTTATGAGCCCAAAGATTACGTTCTGCCCCTGACGGGGCGCTCAATACGAAGGAGGTATGCCATGTTGATGTTCTGGATCCAATTCGCTCTGGTGTTAGGTGCCGTCTTAATCGGTATTCGTCGTGGTGGGCTGGCACTGGGCCTGATCGGTGGCCTGGGTGTTTCGCTGCTGGTGCTGGGCTTCCGCAGTGCGCCGTCTGAACCGCCGATCGCCGTGATGCTGATCATCCTGGCGGTGGTAACCGCCTCGGCCACCCTGCAGGTGGCCGGTGGTCTGGATTACCTGGTGCAGTTAACCGAACGGATGCTGCGGGCCCACCCCAAGTACGTCACCATCCTGGCCCCGCTCTCCACCTTTTTCCTGACCGTCTGCTGCGGTACCGGCCATGCGGTCTATGCCCTCTTGCCGGTGATCGCCGACGTGGCGCTGAAGACCGGTATCCGGCCCGAACGCCCCATGGCCATCTCCAGCGTGGCCTCACAGATGGGGATCACCGCCAGCCCGGTGGCAGCGGCGGTGACCTTCTTTCTTGGCTTTGCCGCCAAGGCAGGCTACCCGGTGACCCTGGTGGACATTATTACCGTGACCATGCCGGCCGGTGTGCTGGGCGTGCTGGCAGCCGCTGCCTGGAGCTTCAACCGCGGTCTTGATCTGGAGAAGGACCCCGAGTTCCAGTCCCGTCTGCAGGATGCCGAATTCCGTAATTCACTGAACGCCAGCGTCACCACCCTGGACCAGAAGATCTCCACCACCGCCAAACTCTCGGTCCTGCTGTTCTTTGCCGGGGTCGGCTCGATCATCTTCCTGGCCAGTTTCCCGCAACTGCTGCCGCTCGGCCATAACGGCAAGCCGGTTGCCATGACCACCGTGGTGCAGTTCGTGATGCTGGCCTTCGGTTCTTTCATTATGTTCGCCGGCAGCGTCAAGGCCAAGGATATCGCCCATTCCAGCGTCTTTACGGCCGGCATGATCGCGGTGGTCTCCATCTTCGGCATCGCCTGGATGAGCGACACCTTCATCTCAGCCAACAGCAAGTATCTGGTCGACAACATCGGCATCATGGTCAAGTTGGCCCCCTGGACCTTTGCCATCGCCACCTTCTGCATCTCGGCCTTTGTCAAGAGCCAGGCCGCCACCCTGGCCATCACCCTGCCGCTGGGGCTGGCCCTGGGACTGCCGGTCCCGCTGCTCCTGGGCCTGATGCCGGCCAGCTACGCCTACTTCTTCTTTGCCTTCTATCCCAGTGACCTGGCTGCCATCAACATGGATCGCACCGGCACCACCAGAATCGGCAAGTACTTGTTAAACCACAGCTTCATGATCCCCGGCCTGATCGGTGTCAGCGTCTCGACCATCATCGCCTATACCATCTCACGGATCATGTTCTAGGCAAATCGCAATAGAAATACAACAAGGGGGGATACCGTTGTCGCGGCATCCCCCCTTGTCATCAGTTGAACGTAACAGCCCTTCAGTTACTTCTTCTTCACCTTCTCATCCAGCTGCTTGACCAGTTCAGGGGTCAGGTCAACCAGTTCAGCCCCCTGGGCGCTATAGAGCAGTTCCCGGTTGACCACCACCGCAGCCAGGCCTTTGCCCTTGCCCAGGTCGGCCGCAAGCTGGCCGATATTTTCCAACAGTTCTTTGGTTAGCTTCTGCTGGGTAGCCATCAGCTCCTGTTCAGCATGCTGGCCAAACTTCTGGAACTCCGCCACCTTTTTCTGGAACTCCTTTGACTTTGCCTCACGCTGCTGGGGACTCATGCCGGGCAGCTGCCGTTCAACCTCGGCCTTGAACTTGTCGAGCTGCTTGCGCCTGGCCTCGATCTGCTTCTGCAGCTTGGTCTGCTGCCCCTTGATCTGGGCCTGGGCAGCCTTGCCCATGGCCGACTCAACGGAGACCTTGTTGATATCCACCACGCCGATTTTAGCCGCCAGTGCCAGCTGCGGCCCAACAGGCGCTTTGGGCGCCAAAAGAGACAGGCCGGGTGCGGCCTGCGGGGCAGCCGGCTGCACAATAGCCGGGGCTGGTGAAGGGGCGGCGGCAGCCGGTTGCGGTTCGGCCGCCTGCGCCGGCAGGCTGATCAGGAGCAGCGCCGAGGCGCTCAGCAGGATCTGCTGGAGACGTTGCATGAAAATACCTTTCTCTTACTGAAGTCTGAAAACGCCCCGAGGCAGACCTTACAGGCAGGCGGGGGAGCGGCTACCGTACCGGTTCTCAGTTGATCCGGAACTTGCTGACCATCTGCTGCAGCTCGGTTGACGATGCGGTCATCTGGGCCGCCGAGGCCTTGGTTTCATCGGCGCCGTGGGCCGCCTCACGGATCACGCTGGTGATGCCGTGCATGCTGTCTGAAATGGCCACGGTGGAGGTTGATTGCTGCGCTGCCGCCGAGGCCACCAGGGAGACCTGGTTGCGCAGCTCACAGATCTTCTCGCGGATGGAACTGATGGCCGCGCAGGAAAGCCGCACCCCTTCGCCCCCTTCATGCACGCTGCCGGAGCTTTGCTCCATTGAGCCGACCACGGCCCGCACATCGCGCTGCAGGGCGATGATGATGTTCTGGATCTCGCGGGTGGCAACGGTGGTCCGTTCGGCCAGGCGACGGACCTCGTCGGCCACCACCGCAAAACCACGCCCCTGTTCGCCGGCCCGGGCCGCCTCGATAGCGGCGTTCAGGGCCAAGAGATTGGTCTGATCGGCGATATCGCTGATGGTGGAGAGGATGTCGCCGATCTGGTTCGAGGTGGCCCCCAGCGACTTGACCGCCACCGTGGTCTCGGTCATGACCGCTTCGATCCCGCCCATGACCTGCGACATACCGGCAATGATCCGCTCACCCTCCTGGGAGACCTGCTCCGCCTCGGTGGCCATGGCGGCCATGGTATCGCAGCTGGAAGAGATCTCGGAGCTGACCGAGGCCATGGAGTCGGCGGAGTGGCTGACGGCATCCGACTGGGCCGCTGCGCTGCCGGTGCCGTCGGCAATGGAGTCGGCGGTCTGGCGCAGCCGGTTCGAGGCAGTTGCCACGTTGTCCGAGGTCTGGCGGATACCGGAGATCATGGTCTGCATGGCGGTCTGCAGGCTGTCGATGGAACGGATGATGGCGCTGATCTCGTTATTGCGCTTGGCGGAGATCTTCTGGCGCAGATTGCCGTCCGTCATCTCCTTCAAATAGCCCAGAATCCGCTGCAGGGCATCATTGACCGACCAGAACAAAAGGCCGCAAAAAAAGGCCCCCACCGCCACGAACAGGGCGGTGGTGCCGATGGCATAGCTCAGCGGCAGCGATCTGCCGGCCCCCACTGCCAGGATGATACAGAAGCTGTAACAGCCCCCCAACAGGTAGATACGCGTTCTGACCTTCAGACTCAGATAGAGATTCAGCATAGCCATACCCCAGTGTCAAAATTCTTACCAATTTGTGTAATGTAGCCTAATGAGAAGCACCTTGACCAGTATTTTTAGCTTTTTAATACTTCAACCGCCACATCATAGAGGGTACTGCCGTCACCGCGATCGGTCAGACGCTGCGCAGTCAGGGCATTGACCCCACGCGGTCCCGCCATCCGCCCATGGGTATAGACCCCTTCGCTGACCACCGTACCGGCCGGTACCTGCCCGGTTATGCGCAGGGTCAACAGGACCTCACCCTGCTGGTTCACGACCTTGACCTGTCCGCCATCCTCCAGCCCCCGTGCCGCAGCATCGGCCGGGTGCATCAGCAGACACGGCTCGCCCCGTTTTTCCACCAGGTCGTCCCGTTCATTGAAGCTCGAATTGAGGCTGTACAGGCTGACGGCCGGCTGCATCCTGAGGGGCAGATCATCCTGTTCCGCATGGGTCGGCAGCAGGCAGGGCAGCGGATGGGGCTCCGCATCATTGCGGATTTCAATCCTGCCGGAACGGGTCAGCCAGGGCCCGCGCGGTGCCGCCGGCGGTGTCAGCAGGACCGGCTCCCCCTGCCGTAGCGCCTGGGTGGTGGCCGCGTCGCGCCAGCTGTTCGGCTCCGCCAGCAACTGCTCAATCAGTTCGTCGGCTGTCTGCTGGAAAAACGGCTCATCCCAGCCCATCCCCTGGGCCAGCAGGCAGAAGGTGTCCCAGTTGGATTTGGCCTGGCCAAGCGGCGGGATCACCGCCTGGCAACGCTGGGCCTGATAACTGCCGTAGCTGCGGTACAGATCGGGATGTTCCAGCGAACTGGTGGCCGGCAGCACAAGATCGGCATAACGGGCCGTGTCGGTCAGAAAGCGCTCATGCACCACCGTGAAGAGATCCTCCCGCTCCAGGCCGCGGATCACGGCATTCTGGTCCGGCGCGATCACCGCCGGGTTGGAGTGGTAGACATACAGCCCCATCACCGGCGGACCAGCCTGCTCGGTCAGGGCGGCCCCCAGGCGGTTCATATTGATGATCCGGGTAGGCGCTGCCATGAACTCCTCACGGGTCACCCGCTCAAGCGGAAAGGCAGCCCCGGTGGCAGTGCCGCAAAAGACCCCAGCGCCGGACCGCTGCCAGGCGCCGCTCAGGGCAGGCAGGCAGACGATGCAGCGCACATTCATGGCGCCGTTGCCGTAGCGGGTCAGGCCGCCGCCGATCTGGATCAGCGGCGCCTTCGCAGCGGCATAGCTCCGGGCCAGTTCACGGATGACGCCGGCAGGCAGGCCGCAGGTTTCAGCCACCACCTCGGGGGTACAGCCGGGCAGCACCTCGGCTGCCAGCTGCTCAAAACCGAGCACATTGGTCTGGATAAATGCCTGGTCCACCAACCCTTCCGCCACCAGCACCTGCATCATCGCCAACGCCAAGGCGCCGTCACTGCCGGGGCGGATGAGAATCGCCCGATCCACCGCCTCACAGGTGGGGGTACGGTAGGTATCCACGGCCCAGACCTGTGCCCCGCGTCTGCGGGCCGCCTGCACGTCGGCCATAGTATGGATGCTGGTGGCTGCGGCGTTCAAACCCCAGAGGATGATCAGGTCACTTTTGGCGCGCTCGGCCGGATCAAGGGCCGGGGTATCCCCCATCACCGCCTTCCAGCCGGCATCCTTGGCCGGGGTGCAGATGGTGCGGGCCAAGCGGCTGGCACCCAGCCTGTGGAAGAAGGGATGGCCGCTGTTGCGCTGCACCAGCCCCATGGTGCCGGCATAGGAATAGGGCAGGATCGCCTCGGCCCCCTGGCTGGCGACAATCTCCTGCCAGCGGCGGCAGATCCGCGTTACGGCCTCGTCCCAGCTGATCGGGGTGAACTGGCCGCTTCCCTTGGAACCGGTTCTGAGCAGCGGGGTGGTCAGACGCTTGGGCGAGTGGACCGTACGGTGATACTCACGCATCTTGCCGCAGATCAGGCCACGGGTGACCGGATGCTCAGGGTCACCGGCAATCTTGACGGCACGGCCCTCCTCAACCGTCACCAGCAGGCCGCAGGCATCGGGACAGTCATAGGGGCAGACGGATCGGCAGATCATTACCACACCTCATTACAGTGTTATGATTCGGGTAGGCCATTCTACACATGTCACCATGGCACGGGCAATGCGAAATGAATTTGACACAAGGCAATTCTTTCGTAATTATCCTGCCATGACATGCACAACGCAGGGGGATCTGCCATGATTATCGTTACCGGGGGCGCCGGCCTGATCGGCAGCGCCGTTATCCACGGCCTGAATCAACGCGGGATTGACAACATCCTGGTGGTGGACCACCTGGGATTGACCGAAAAATGGCGCAACCTGGCGCCGCTTAAATTCAGGGACTACCTGGAAAAAGACGCCTTCGAGGCGTTGCTGGACCAGGGCACTGTCTCCTCCCGGCTGGCCGGACCGCTGCAGGCGGTCATCCACCTGGGGGCCTGCTCGGCCACCACCGAACGGGATGCCAGCTACCTGATCAGGAACAACTTCGAGTACAGCCGCAAGGCGGCCCTGTATGCGCTGAGCCAGGGGGCCCGCTTCATCTACGCCTCCAGTGCCGCCACCTACGGCAACGGCGAGCTGGGCTTTTCCGATGACGAGACCCTGCTGGCCAAGCTGCGCCCCATGAACATGTACGGCTATTCCAAGCAGTTGTTTGACCTGTGGGCCCAACGCCAGGGACTCCTGAACGAGCTGGTGGGACTCAAGTACTACAACGTCTTCGGTCCCAACGAACAGCACAAGGGCGAGATGCGCTCGCTAGTGCAGAAGGCCTACGAGCAGATCCTGGAAACCGGCCGCCTCAAGCTGTTCAAGTCCCACCGGCCGGACTATGCCGATGGTGAGCAGGTACGGGATTTTGTCTATGTCAAGGATGCCGCCGCCATGACCCTGCACTTCCTTGACAATCGCACCGCAGCCGGTATCTTCAACGTAGGGGGCGGCAGCACCGCCAGCTGGAACCGGCTGGCAACGGCGGTCTTCAACGCCATGGACCTGCCGGTGGCCATCGACTATATCGACATGCCGGAGTCGATCCGCAACACCTACCAGTACCACACCTGCGCCGAGACGCAGAAGATCCGCCAGACCGGCTATAGCGCCCCAACCATGAGCCTGGAGGATGCGGTCAGCGACTATATCCGCAACTACCTGATGACCGGCAGACACCTGGGGGATGACTAACCGTTACACAGAACAGGAGGCACGACTATGCGAGGCATTGATCCCAAGAGCTTCATCATCGGCATTCTCGTCACGCTGCTAACCGTACTGGCCGCCGGGGCCGCCTACGATGCCTTCTCGCCCCAGGAGATCACCCGCCTTAAACAGCTGGCCGCCTACCTGCAGGATGACGGCAGCCTCAACCTGGGCAACCACCGGATCATCATGCTCGGTTCAAGCATCTACGATGACGGTTCCCAGGGGGGCGGTCTGATCCTGCGGGGCGGGGCCAACCGGGTCCACCTGCATGGCAACCCGATTATCTACGATCAGCCCGAGTTCCGTCAGGATACCGTCAACATCACCAGCAACCTGAATCTGGGCAGCAAAAAAATCATCATGCAGGGTTCCTCCATCTACGATGACGGTTCCCAAGGCGGCGGCCTGATCCTGCGGGGCGGGGCCAACCGGGTCCATATGCACGGCAGTTCGATCTTCTACGACAACCCTGACTTCCGCCAGACCCTGAACCTGAATAATGACCTGAACATGGGCAACAAAAAGATCATCATGCTGGGTTCCTCCATCTTTGATGATGGCTCCTGGGGTGGTGGCCTGCAGATCCATGGCGGCGCCAGCCGCATCCATACCTTTGGTCAGATGCTGCCGCATTAACGCTAAAAACGGCAGTTGGCGTTGCCCTGCGCGAGCGACTCGCCCGTACTACGTTGTGGCTCTTGGCGAAATGGAGCGTAAAGCAGCCGATGCTGTCTGAACCCGCAGGGTGCGTTTATCGGCTGCAGCGGAATGAGCCTTAGAGCTACAGATTTCGGCCGTCGGAGCGAACCGGGGAGACGCCAACTGCCGAATCCAGAATCAAGATTAACAGAGTAGAGTACGTTAAAAGGCACCTGGGTTATCCAGGTGCCTTTTGTTTTAGTGCAGCAGCAATCCCACTCCTATGCCCAGCACTGCTGTCAGGCCATACCCCAGCCACATCAGTTGCACGGCCTGCAGGATATGCCGCGCTGCCAGCGGTTGCAGCGGGTCACCCATCAACGGCCGCCTGCTGGGCTGGCCAAAGTAACTGTTCACCCCGCCCAGTTGCACCCCCAGGGCCCCGGCCACCGTGGCCTCGATCTGGCCGCCGTTGGGGCTGGGGTGGTTGTGGCGGTCCCGCCAAAAGATCCTCCAGGCATTGCCCGCACGCAGCCGTAGCACAAAGGCTGCCGCAACTGTCAGCAGGGCAGTCAAGCGGCTCGGGATCAGGTTGGCCAGATCATCCAGCCGGGCCGACCCCCAGCCAAACTGCAGATAACGTTCATTCTTGTAGCCAAAGGTAGAATCCAGGGTACTGATCGCCTTGTAGGCCAGCGCCCCCAGCGGTCCTGCCAGACAGGCGTACAACAGCGGGGCTGTACAGCCATCCACCGTGTTTTCTGCCACCGACTCCACGGCTGCGCGGGTCACCTCTGCCTCATCCAGCTGTTCCGTATCCCGCCCCACCAGCCAGCTGACCCGCTGCCGCGCTGCTGCCATATCACCGGCCTTCAAAGGCCGGTACACCGCCAGGGCATGGTCATGCAGGCTGCGGGTTGCCAGGCAGGTGTACAGCAGCAGGATGGCCACCAGATCACCAAGCAGCGGATGCAACAGCGCCGCTCCCTTTAACAGGCCAAGGCCAACCAGGGTTGTGCTACCCACTACCCACACCACCGCCACCACGCCAGCCAATCTCTGATTCGGAATCAGCCGCCGCAGCGGTGCCTCAGCACGCTGGGCCAGCCAGCCGATCCCCTGCACCGGGTGGGGCAGCCAACGGGGGTCGCCCAGCAGCAGATCCAGCAGCATGGCCAGCAGTATCTGTTGGTAAAGTGGGATCACACCAACAAGCGGTCAATTGCGGCAATGATATCGGTGCGGAACTCGCTTGCCGAGGCAACAGGCCGCCCCAGTTGTGAGCGAAGCACGGCAGTAATCTCTGCAGTACACAGCAGGTAGGGTTCACCAAACACCGTAATCGTCGGATTGAGAATACGGGCCGGGATAAAGCTGTCCAACAGAACCAGTGGAATAATGACGCAGGTTGCGACAGCCTCGACCAAGTTACTCTGAATTTCAAGCAGGTAGGGTGCCCGCTTTGAGCTGCGGGGCATGTGGTTGCGATAGATATCAAACTGGGCCATCAGAGCAGCCCCAGCTCCTCTGAAATAGGGCCATGTTCAGCGATCATCCGGTTGTATGATTCAAACGAGGCCTTGTTCTCCTCTTTCCAGCGCTCCAGCTCGCGCTGTGTCAGATACGCCTCCATGGCACTATCAACAAAGCCGGAAAGATTACACTTTTCAGCCCGCATCATCCGCAGCAGGTCACTGTTGACCGTCAGGTTGACCACCTTGCGCGGTGCATTATGGTCATATGCCAGTTGCATAAGCGTTCACCTCGAATGGGTTCTGATACGCATTGTAATGCGTATCAGCGGATGGGTCAATACTGTTGCTTCATTCCTGTTCTTGGCTGCCTTCATAACTGATAGCCGATTGCTCACTGAGCCAAGAAAACCCGTTATTGACCGGTTCACGCGCGTGCGCGTAAACCCAGGTATCATACCCAAACAGGATGTTGGCCGGAGTGCAGCTACCATTCAAATTGTTGCTACAGCACCATCTTCTGCAGCCTGCGCCTTCAGACAAAATACATTCTACTATCGCAGTATTTTTGGACAATTGGGGAGAGTTTACCACTAAAAATACTGCTAACGCAGTACGAATGACGAGTTATTCCGGTTCCAAATCTTGCGTGCTCGCAAGGCGGCACGGCATTCGGTGACGCTGGTGTACACACAGTACATCGACAAGCCCAACCGGACCGGACCCGCTTACGAATAGCAGAGCAGGTTGTTGTGGCAGGATGGGCAATGAACGGACAGCGTTTTACCGCTTTCAGGGATTCTCAATTGCTGCTCACAGCAGATACAGCGAAAAACCAGTGAACCGGTGCTAAACCGTGATTTCAGACGATACACAGCATGTTCAAGCCTTGACCTCTGTACATACGGCCGTTCAAGTGATTGCAGGAAATACGCCCTGCCAGCCTCGAAAAACTCTTCGGAACGTCCGTACATCATCTGCTCAGATGAATCGTGCTGCAGCAGAAAGTCCCGTTTTGCCAAGATATAGCCAACCTCATACTGGCTTATGTAGCCAAAGCAGTTCACCTTTATTTGGTCGCCCAAATACGAGGTTTCTTTGTAGGATGAATTCAGCAGCAACCACGCACAGCCAAGAAATGCCGCGGCAGTATCCGTCAAGACTTCATTCTGGAACGTGTCATCGAGCGTTACCTTGTGCCTGAAAAGGTAGATATGCGCTATCTCGTGAGCCAGAATGGCAGCAGTAAAGTTGGTATTTGCAACATATCGTTCATCAATCTCGATCATGAACCTGTCGCCGGATGTAAGATGCACCCTGCCTGGAGCCGTCAGGTGCTTAACAAAGGCAACATCAACCCGGATAGTGGGTAATCCGTAGAAATCTGCTATCTGGCGGGCAATTCGCCGTGAACGACTGACAATATCGCCACTGAAACAACTGCTGGGGATGACCAGATCGGTTTTAAAATCAGGCACAAGCGGGGCGCCGATTGTTTTGTACAGGCGGCTGATATTGGCATTGATGGCAGTGATATTCTTAAACACCTCCTTCTTTTTGAAGGGAAGCGGGCTTGTTGTTGCAGAGGGGCCCAGCGGTCTGTTGCTTCCAGTTTGACTCATTCATTGCCGCCCTTGAGTTGGGGACTCAGATCATGCGCACAGTATGGGGTTGAAGCGGGGCTAACGGTGTGGAAAATCACCTGACGGCCTTTTGGTCAGGTGTATGTGATGGTTAACAGGGTATTACTGGAAGTGGTCATTCATGGGTAATATTTATCAAATTCCTCGTGTCAAAACCCAGTGCCGCAGCTTTTTTAATCAATCTGTTTTTCAGCTCTGCCTGCATTGTAGGCGTTCTGGACAGGATCCATAAATACGACCTATCCGGTCCGCAGACGAGAGAATACTGGTAGTTTTCCTGGTCGAAATCGATAATTACATACGAACCGTAAAAAGGTCCGAAGAATGAAACCTTTAAGTACCCCTTGCTCGGCTCTTCAACAAAATAAGCTTTGCCAACGGCTTCCTTCCATCTGTTTTCCTTAGGTGAATAGCCGCGATTTATCACCTTTAGACCACCGTCGTCTCGTAATGAATATTCTGCAGTGACACGTGTCAGGCCACGTTCAAACGAATGATCCAGTCGCGCTATTTCATACCACTTCCCCAAGTAGCTATGAGCATTGAAATTATCAACCGGTTTCACATTTTCTGGTATTCCTACACAACCGGTGAAGAGCAACGTCAACAATAGTGACAACTTTTTCATTGCAATGCTTCCTTGTGGAGATTTATTAAAAGTTCATTCTTCTTGTTAACTCATTATTGACCGGTTCACGCGCGGGCGCGCACGAACTAGGTGATCTTCCCCAAACAGGATGTTGGCCGGAATACAGGTCACAACCGTAACAGGCGGTAAATTACCTGCATATCCAGACTAGCGCGCACGCAGTCAGCCAGTCGATCCAGGGCTGGTTCCAGGTCATAGCAGGCCCGGATAATCCTGCTGGTCTGCCAGCCTTTGCGCTGCCGCAGGCGGTCCAGCCACCAGCGCCGGAACGGATCAGCATCAAACAGACCGTGCAGGTAGCTGCCCCAAATCAGACCGTTGTCAGTGCCAACACCCAAGAGATTCCCATCCGGACTGGTGATCAACGGCTTAAGCTGATTGCCACTGGTGATGCCGTGGTGGATCTCATAGCCATTCAGCAGACAGCCGGACGGGATATGACGACAGCTGGTCTGGCAGGTGGTCTTGTCTGCAGCCATGACCGTGTTGATTGCCAGCAGCCCCAGCCCCGGTTGCTCACCAGCAGCGGATTCAATCCGCAGGGGATCACCAATCCGCTCACCCAGGATCTGGAACCCGCCGCAGATGCCGACAATTTCAGCCTGTCCAGCCTGTGCCAGTTCAAGGATGGCTGTTGCCAAACCGGTCTGCTGCAGCCAGGCCAGATCAGCCAGGGTGTTCTTACTGCCGGGTAGGATCAGGGCATCGGGCTGGCCCAGCTCTGTTGCGCTACGGACAAGCCGCAACCCCACATCCGGCTCCAGCCCCAGCGGGTCAAGGTCAGTAAAGTTGGAGATGTGGGGCAGATCCAGCACCGCAATATCAAGCAGTTGTGCATCCTTGGCACCGCAGGGCAGCAACCCCTGCTTGAAGGCGACTGAATCCTCCTCCGGCAAGCCAAGGTTCTGCAAATAGGGGACCGTGCCCAACACCGGCTTGTTGGTGTGGAAGCGGGTGTACTCAAGGGCATCCCCCAGCAGGGAGGCATCTCCGCGGAAGCGGTTGATCACAAACCCGGCAATCTGCCTGCGCTCTGCCTCGTTCAAGAGCTCCAAGGTGCCGACAAAGGAGGCAAACACGCCACCCCGGTCAATATCCCCCACCAGCAGCACCGGTGCCTGAGCATACTGCGCCATCCGCATGTTAACGATATCATTAGCCTTGAGGTTGACCTCGGCCGGGCTGCCTGCCCCTTCCAGCACCATGACCTGATGTTCTGCTGCCAGTTCATCGTAGCAGCGCTGCACCGTGGACCAGACCTGTTGCCGCTGCTGGGCATAGGAACGGAAATCTGTGGTGCCGGTTACCTTGCCGCACAGGATCACCTGGGAGCCGGTCTCGCTGGTGGGCTTGAGCAGCACCGGATTCATGCGCACATCCGGCTCAAGGCGGCAGGCCTGGGCCTGCAGCACCTGGGCCCGTCCCATCTCGCCACCGCTGCGGGTGACAAAGGAGTTAAGCGACATGTTCTGGGCCTTGAACGGCGCCACGTCATGGCCATCCTGTTTCAAAATCCGGCAGAGCGCAGCGGTCAGGATGCTCTTGCCGGCATTGGAGCCGGTGCCCTGAAACATGATGGCCGGGGTCTGGCGTTTGACGGACCGTGGCCGGGATGGTGCCAGAATAGTCTGCAAGACGCCGTACAGCCGCTGCTGCTCCACTTCGGTCCGCACTGCCACCCGGAAGTAACGCTGATCAAGTCCGCTGAAATTACTGCAGACCCGCAAAGCGATCCCCTGCTTAAGGGTCAGGTCGGCCAGCTGTTGTGCATCCAGCAAGGGATGCTCCAGCCGCAGCAGCAGGAAGTTGGCCTCACCCGGATAGACGGTCAGGCCGGGCAAGCGGCTTAGTTCCTGTGCAAGCTGTTCACGCTGTTGGGTCACGAACTGGCGGGTGCGCTGCAGGTACTCTGCATCCTGCACCGCCCGTGCCCCCACTGCCTGGGCCAGGGAGTTGACCGACCAGGTGGGCAGAAAGGCACGCAGTTTCCGGATATGTTCTTCAGCAGCGGTCAGGTAGCCCAGCCGCAGGCCCGGAATGGCGTACAGCTTGGTGAGGGAGGTCACCACCAGCAGGTTAGGGGGCCGGTCCTGCTGCAGGCTGCGGCTGCAATCCGTAAAGCCGATGAACGACTCATCCAGCACAAACAGGGTGGCTGGATGATCCTGTGCAATCAGGCGCAGGGCTGCTGCATCAAAGGTGCGTCCGGTGGGGTTGTTGGGCTGGCCCAGCAGTACCATCTGCCCCGGCTTCAGCAGCAACGCAAGCTGCTGCGGCTCAAGCAGGAAGCCGTTGTCCGGTACCAGGGTAAAGCGCTCGACTGTCAGCCCCTGGAGCCGGGCCGGGGTCTCGTAATCGCTATAGCTGGGCACCGGCAGCAGCAGGGAGCCGCAGCCCAGGGCGCGCGGCAACAGGTGCAGCAGCTCGGTGGCGCCGTTTGCCACCAGCACCTGTTCTGCGGATATCCGGTGCTGCCCGGCAATTGCCGCCACCAGCTCGCTGGCCTCGGGGTCGGGGTAGTGCACCAGCTCACTGATCCGGCTTTCGATCAACGGACGTAACCAGTCAGGGGGCCCTAGCGGATTGATGTTGGCCGAGAAATCCAGCAGCTCGTGCGGGGCCCGGCCGGACAGGCTGCTTAGGGCCCGCAGATTGCCGCCATGGCGGTACTGTTCAGTATGCGGAAACTGCTCAGGCATGAGAAAACACTTGACTCCCAAAGCGAAATAATAGAATCAGATAGCATACTTCATACACCGAATGGAAGCGAGGAAGAGGGGTGCAAGGCCCCCGCTGCCCCGCAGCCGTAAAGGGAACGAACACCCAACCTGTAGCACGTTACGCCGGTTTCAGTGCAAGGATGCTAGCAACGACAGCGCCTTGAAATGAAAGCGGCACAGGTAAAGCCACTGGGAGCATTACTCCTGGGAAGGCGGGCAAGTAGGCAGCCCTGAGCCGGAACACCGCTCCATTTGCAAGCCTCGGGGGAGGCGACCCATGCGTGGGCCGGGCGTTTACGCGCCATCATCCATCTTTTCTGCTGAATCTGCCAACCACCCCCTGCTGTATCCGGTGTATGTCGGTTATGCCGCGCACCAGTCTTGCGTCGTGCGGCACCATTTTCCCATAAGGAGCCGCCAATGCACCGTATCACCGCAACCCTGGAGCGAATTCGCCCCCTTGATCAGCAGTTGCTGGCCCAGACCCAGGCCCGCCTGGACAACAAGACCAAGCCGCTTGGCTCGCTGGGTAGGCTGGAGGAGTTCGCCTGCCGGCTGGTGGCCATCACCGGCCAGGAACAACCGGACCTGTCCCGCAAGGCGATCTTCACCTTTGCCGCTGACCACGGCGTGACCGAAGAAGGGGTCTCGCTCTATCCCCGCGAGGTCACGGCCCAGATGGTCTTAAACTTCCTGCGCGGCGGGGCCGGGGTCAACGTGCTGGCCCGCCATGCCGGGGCCGAGGTACGGGTGGTTGACGTGGGGGTGGATCACGATTTTGAGGACTGTCCCGGCCTGGTCCATTGCAAGGTTGCCCGGGGCACCCGCAACTTCTGCACTGGTCCGGCCATGACCACCGATGAGCTGGCAGCCGCCGTCTCGGCCGGTATCGATCTGGCAGCCCAGTGCAAGGCCGAAGGGATCGGCCTGGTGGGGACCGGTGAGATGGGGATCGGTAACACCACCCCCTCGTCGGCCATTATCGCGGCCATCGGCGGCTTTGCGGTGGCGCAGGTCACCCATCGCGGCACCGGCATTGCCGATCAGGCCCTGGCCCACAAGATCGAGGTGATTGAGCGGGGCCTGGCGCTGCATCACCCTGACCCGGCCAAGCCGCTGGAGGTCCTCGGCACGGTGGGCGGGCTTGAGATCGCCGCCATTGCCGGTCTGGTGCTGGGCTGCGCTGCCGAGCGGATCCCGGTGATCGTGGACGGTTTCATCTCTACCGCCGGTGCCCTGATCGCCTCGGAACTGCATCCCCAGGTGCGCGACTACCTGTTTGCCGCCCACCAGTCGGTGGAGGTGGGCCACCGCTTCATGCTGGAGCGGATCGGTCTGCGCCCCATCCTGGATCTTGATCTGCGCCTGGGCGAAGGTACCGGCGCTGCCCTGGCAATGCCGCTGATCGAGGCCGGCGCCAAGATCCTGGCCGAGATGGCCACCTTTGAGCAGGCCGGGGTGACCGGCCACTGATTGCAATGCCAGCTCACGGCGCGCTCTGTGCCGCTTGCCCCGTCCAGAGCGAATCGACGGCATTTCGTTGTTCTTCAGGCAAGCGAAGCGGCTGCATGCCGTGTTGTCTGAGTGCCGCAGGCACGAGTTTACGGGATGCAGCGCAGCGAGCCGCCCAAGAACAGAAAGCCGTCGTCTGAGCGAGGACGGAACAAGCGGCACATCCCCAAAGGATACCAAAACCATGCAAACCCAGATCGAATACGCCCGCGCAGGGGTGGTCACCCCCCAGATGCAACAGGTTGCTGCCACGGAAGGGCTGGCAGCGGAGCTGATCCGCCAGCGGGTCGCGGCCGGCACCATCGTGATCCCCTGGAACCACAACCGCAAGCCGTCCCGGATCGCCGGGATCGGCCAGGGACTCCGCACCAAGGTCAACGCCTCCATCGGCACCTCGTCCGATATCATCGACTATGCCGCCGAGGTCCGTAAGGCGCTGGCCGCCCAGGAGTCAGGGGCCGACACCCTGATGGAGCTGTCCGTGGGAGGCGATCTGGACCGGGTGCGGCAGGAGGTGATTGCCGCAGTGGAGCTGCCGGTGGGTAACGTGCCGCTCTACCAGGCCTTTTGCGAGGCAGCCCGCAAATACGGCGACCCCAACAAACTGGACCCGGAGGAGCTGTTTGACCTGATCGAGCAGCAGTGCGCGGATGGCATGGCCTTCATGGCCGTGCACTGCGGCATCAACCGCTGCACGGTGGAGCGGCTGCAGAAGCAGGGCTACCGCTACGGCGGGCTGGTCAGCAAGGGCGGAGTCAGCATGGTGGCCTGGATGCTGGCCAACAACCGCGAAAACCCGCTCTTTGAGCAGTTCGACCGGGTGGCAGCCATCCTCAAAAAATACGATACGGTGCTCTCGCTGGGCAACGGCCTGCGGGCCGGCGCTATCCACGACTCATCCGACCGGGCCCAGATCCAGGAACTGGTCTTCAACTGCGAGCTGGCTGAACTTGGGCGGGAGATGGGCTGCCAGATGCTGGTGGAAGGGCCGGGCCATGTGCCGCTGGACGAGATCGAGGGCAACATCAGGCTGCAGAAGCGGATGAGCGGCGATGCCCCCTACTATATGCTGGGGCCGATCCCCACCGACGTGGCCCCCGGTTTCGACCATATCACCTCTGCCATCGGCGCGGCCCAGTCCGCCCGCTATGGCGCCGACCTGATCTGCTACATCACCCCGGCCGAGCACCTGGCCCTGCCCAATGAGCAGGATGTGCGCGAAGGGGTCAAGGCCGCCAGGATCGCCGCCTATATCGGCGATATGAACAAATACCCGGAGCGGATGCGGGAGCGGGACAAGGCCATGGCCAAGGCCCGGCGGGACCTGGACTGGGAAAAGCAGTTCGAGCTGGCCCTTTTCCCGGATGATGCCAAGGCGATCCGCGCCAGCCGTATCCCCGAGGATGAGGCCACCTGCACCATGTGCGGCAACTTCTGCGCCTCCCGCGGCGCAGGCAAGCTGTTTGCGGAGCATCTGTGCGGGGACAAGTGCTGACAAGGCCATGATCCCGATTGCGGCTGACTCCTTTGCCGGGTTCAGCACCATGCTCACGGGTTACCGTCAGTTTTACCTGATGGCCGAGGTAGTGCGCAGCGGGATCGTCGATGCAGTGGAGGCAGGTTCTGACACCGCTGCGGCACTGGCTGCCTGCCTCAACCTGCAGCCTGACGAGACCGGGCGGTTTGTGGACCTGCTCTGTGCCATCGGCCTGCTGGAACAAAGCGATGACCGGTTGAGGCTGAGCCCCTTCAGCCAACGCTTTCTCAGCGGCGCAAGTGCTGAAAATCAGCGCAATACCCTGCTGTTTGAGCCGATCCTGATCGACAACTGGCGTCGGCTCGGCACCATCCTGCAGCAGGGGCAGGGGGCCCTGACCCAGCCGCAACCGCAGGAGGCCTATCACAAACGGCTGGAGCTGTTTCAGGCCAGCATGGCCGAGGCCGCCAGTGTCCGCTCCGCAGAGTTGTGGCAGGCCCTTGCGCCGCTGCTGCCGCCCCAGGGTACCATTATGGACATCGGTGCTGGTGAGGGGGTTTATCTCCGCGCTTTTCTCCAGCGCTATCCGGACTGGCAGGGCATTGCCTGCGACCTGCCGGATGTCTGCGCACGGATTATGCGCCAGGATCTGACGGGCAAGCTGGCGGTCTTGCCCTGCAACATCCTGGATCAACAGGAGTTTGGCGCCTGTACTGCAGCACATTGCGGCACAGCGGGGCTGGTACTGCTGTCCAACCTGTTGCACTGCTATGGACCGCAGGAAAACCGGGCCGTGCTGGAGCAGGCGGCCGGGATGCTCGCCCCCGACGGCCTGCTGGTGGTGCA
>Ga0302238_1001196_pt1 | contig 22172 bp, 15 predicted proteins | sample AAG_UR_Asn_MG_FD_193527 | JGI IMG/M metagenome (GOLD analysis project Ga0302238, IMG submission 193527) | Enriched activated sludge microbial communities from anaerobic digester in WTTP, New Holstein, Wisconsin, United States - AAG_UR_Asn | ecosystem: Engineered > Bioreactor > Anaerobic >... | reverse complement strand
TGTGAGCGAACTCAGCGTAGCCGCCGGCTCTGGGCTGGACCTCCAGGGCCGCCTCGTTGACGGCCTGGGCCAGCGGGTCGGGCGATTCTCCTTTCTCGGTGGTGCCGATGCGGATGAAGAGCCGGTTGATGGGTTCCATGAGGGGGTCTTTGAAGCGCCAGGGGATTTCGTCCTCATAGAAATTGCGGCTTGCGGTATCGAGGAGGGGGTCGTCGTAGGCTTGGACCACCAGTCCTTCTCTGCGTGCGCGCAGTTCCAGGGGAAGGCCTTTGTACATTCGGAGCCGTCCCGAGAAGAGTTTGCCCGAGACCCGTTCCAGGTTGAGCAACTCGACTACTGCCAGGTTGAGGTCCAGTTGTTCCGGGGTTGTCCAGGGGTTGAACGTGATGAGGGAGAGGCCTCCGTGCTCTCTGAAGAAGAAGCGGCCGGGGAACTCCGACTCAAGCTCAAAGAGGGTTCTAACCGCTGCCAGATTGCCTGCCGCGGCGATGCCCTTGTTGAATCGTACCAACTCTTCGGTGCAGAAGTTCTCTATGCCGATGAGGCAGAGATGTAGAGTATGGGAGCTAGCTTCAATGGTTTTGAGTGCCCTTCGCAGTTCCGGGGCTACACGAACCAGGGTATCGGCCCTGGAGTCAAGGAGGAAGTCAGTGGGGGGGAAGGCGAGGCTTCCAATACAGTCGGCTACCTTGGCGATGTTATGGATGATGGGTTCGCCCACAAGGCGGATTCGTTGTCTTCGGCCGAAAGTTGGCGAGGTAGCTCGAATTCGCCTGAGTTGTATCTCAAGCAGTGCGATGGGGTCTTTGGGGACGTAGGAGCTATTGGGAGGGCGTCTGCAGAAGGAGCACCCACCACTTCTGATGCATGTTGAGAGTTCCTCGTCCTGGAAGAAGGGGTTGGCCGCAAAGGAGCGATTGTAGGTGCACTCTTGACCGGTGAAGACGAAGGGGAGCACATCCATCTCCGAGGCAGCGTCGTTGCCTGGAATCCATGAGTAGTCGGGGATCTCTTCCTGGGGATCGGTATGGGGCTCCTGGTCCCCTGTCTGGTACTCCATGCCCATGTTGACCGGGTGGACGCTGATACTGCCACTGCTCACTATGGGTTCTACTGAGGGGTCTGACTCGGCGATGTAGACGAAGGCTGCGTTTGCGTGGTCTCTGGCCAGCGCTGAGACCAGCGACGAGGCTGGGCGGTGGCTGAATACTATGTCCGTGGGGGCAAGGTCTCTGGCGATGTTGGTGAGGGTCTCAACCTCGGCTGGGAGCAGGCCCACACCGGTTTCCCCCACGTCGTAGCGAACGTCGGCGGGTACACCGAAACGAATCCAGGTGCATGGCGTGCCCCGGGCCCTCTTCCCGCCCTGTATGAAGGGGAAAGCAACGGCTCGGTGAAAGCGATTCACCACTGCGAATTCAATCAACAGAAAACTGGACATACAATCCCCCTGTGCGCACTTTCGCCGAATAGCTTCTACCTGGACTCGGAGGGCGTCTCACTGTTACGAGCGGCCGCCACGGCCCTGGAGAGTTCTCTGGCATTCTTGACCTGTTCGACCTCGTGTCTGCGAAGCTCAAAGGCCATGGTGTCGGCAAAGGCCATGAAACCATCGAAGCCAAGGAAGGGGCGCTCGTAGAGCACATGTCGGAACATGCTTGGGAATCCGAACTCGAAGCATGCGAAGCTGTTGCCCATGACGAGGCCGTCGCTGTTGGTTACCACGAGGCTCACGTCTTTTTCTATGGCCATGATGGAGCCTTCGCGGGCAAACACGCTTTGTCTGGGGTGCATCAGGTGGTCGATGCGCTTGAGCAGCTCTGTTATATATTGCGAATGAATTGGCCGATTCGTTATGATAGCAAATTCAACTGTTCCGCCAAGAGTTTCAACAATATCGACGAACCCTGGAAGCAGGTGTGGGTCGCCCACGTAGCCTGCCTTCATGCCCTGGAACTGGAAGGGTACTACCCACTCCAATCGAGGGATAATGGTGGAGAGTTGTTGTCTCTTGTAGGCCTGTGCTGTTTCGGGGGAGCCTCCAATCTCGCCAAGGACCTCCATCCATTGTTCGCAGGCAGTGAGGCCGAAGGGCAGGGGGAGTTCTATGACCTTGGCCCCGGTTCGGCGGGCCAGGAACGATGCAGCTTTGCGCCCGTAGGGGAGGGAAAGGATGGTGCCCGCCTCCTGGACGCGTTTTAGGTCTTCCCAGCCTGTGCCATTGAGCCAGGTAGAGACGAGGGAGCAACCGGACTCCTGGACCATGGATTTAATCTGGGTGCAATTGGCTTGGTTATCGTATTCGTTTCGGTCCCATAACAGACCGACCACAGCGACCTTCTTGGGGTCCAGTGGGGCACTTGGTGGGGCTGCCAACGGCAGTTGTTTCGCCAGGCTGCGGAGGGTCTCTTCGTAGCCATCGAGCCAGTCGCCCTGGAGGGAGAGGCCTCGAACGTGCACAACGTCTTTTCCCGTCTCTTCGGTAACGCCTCGGCATAGTCGTTCATAGTCGGCGCCGGTGACGAAGGCCATGGGGAGGGAGGAGATGAGGACGCCGGCTGTGGTGGGGTGGGCCGCAACTTTGTGGACCATATCGGCGAGGGGCTCTTCCCGAGAGGCGGTCATCTGTGCCGGGTGCAGGGCGGTGTTGACGATTCTGTGGTAGCCCGAGACGCTGGTCATGGTGCTGAGGAGGTCATGGTTGCCCTGGACGTATTGTGCCTTCATGTAGGCGCAGTCGGGGCCTTCAATAATGAGCCTGACGTCGCGGATGGCGTTAGCGGCCAGGTAGACGCCCACGAGGTATGAACCACCCACTCTGGGGCTGAACTCATCGGTGGATGTGTCCTGGGCCTTGGCGGCCTCCATAGCCTCTGCGAGGAGTTTCTTTCGTCCCTGGTCCATCATGAGCGATTCTCCTGGGGGTTGACGCGGAAACCTTCATTGTCGCGCTTGAGATAGCTTCCGTATTTCTTGAAGAATGGGGTCGTGCTGATATTAGTTAGTCGTTTGATCGTTCTTAGTGCTCCCAGGGGCCCGGCCTCGATGTGTTGGAGCGAGAAGAGATTCTTTGAGCCTTGGGTGATGCGCCAGTCGAAGAAGTGGTAAGTGAGGATGGCGTTGGTCTCGCTGGTCCGGATGCGGTCCAGCATCATCTCAAGGGAGTTGAACCCTTTGAGGGTGTGGCGTTCCGGGAAGCGGAAGGTGGTCTGGATTTCCCTGGAGGCCTTTGCGGCCTGATCGCGGTTTTCCATTAGCACCAGCAGGTCCAGGGAGAAGCCCATCTCTTCCAGCAACTGCACCAGGGGGATGCCCCACGTGTGTTCCGGTCGGGTGAGGTAGTGGGTTTCCCTGGCTCGAAGCACCAGGCCAAGTCTGAGCCCCTGGGCTTGGGTTTTGGCCTCCTGCCACTGGGCGTCCCAGGGCGACCAGAATTTCTGCCAGGCGCCCTCGATGTCACGTTCCATTGACTGAGGCAGGGCTTGGGAGACTGCCGAGAGCCACTCTCGTGAGCCCTCCACTCCAAAGGGCGGTGGTGGGGTGATTGACCGCATCTTGGTATCTATAAGAAGCTGGTCATACATGTGTTGCCAGGTAGAATTTAGCTGAAATACGTTAAGGTTCGCGTTACCAAAATTATGAACCCGGGATATTTCCAGGTTTGGCAAGAGAGAAATATTCACCTGTATGCCGGCGAGTTCCAGCAGTTCAACCAGTTCGGCATGGGAGCTGTTCTCGGCCATGCCAAGGAGGTTGATTCTGGGGCTGTCGACGTTGCCGAAGGTTTCTTCCGAGGCCAGCCGTTTGGTCACCAGCACGTCGCGAAAGACGTTGGTCATGGAGCGAGGGGTGACGGTCAGGTAGAAGAGCGGGCAGTTGCAGCCGGCCTGGCAGTGTTTGACCATACTCTCTACGTCTTCGCCGGTGACGGTGGGGACGCAGGTATTGCTGAAGAACAGGGTTTTTCCCAGCTTCTGTGAGATTTCTACACCCTTCTTCAGGGCCCTGGCCACCTTCTCCGTGGACCCCATGATGACGTCCTGTTCGTTGAGGTCGGTGGAGAGCATCTGGCCCTGGGATTCGTCGCCCATGAGGAGGGAAGGGGGCGGCTTCCTGCCCGACCGCATGCGTTCGTCCCAGGGGTAGTTGACCAGGGAGACGATGGGGGCGATGCCGTGGGGGTTGACGAAGTTGCATTCAGCGTCGGAGTGTTGGACGAAGACGAAGAGGCCCGTGGGGTCAAGGGAATCCAGTTGTCCTCGTGCCAGTTCGCCGCCGGCGAAGAAGTCGGCGAAGGCGTTTCCTTCGTTGCCCCACGTGTCCAGGAGAAACCGTGGTCTGTTCTCGTGTTCTGCGGCACCGGGAAGAGGGCCGCTCTTCCCGCTGAGGTCGGGGTCTGCGGCGATCTTCTGGGCCAGGTAGGAGATATCCACCCGCCCCAGGCGTTTTGGAGCGACCGTCTCCAGCAGCCTGACGAACTGCTGGGGTAGCTGGTCTCCGGTATGCGAGACGCAGAGGTTCTCTGTTTTGACCACCCCCTGAGTCTGTTCGGTTCTCTGCTGGATTCGGATGGTGCCTTCCCGGCCTTTGCCCAGGGAGACGGTGGCCTTCACCTCGTTTTCGATCCAGGCTACGGCTTTGACGATGAAGGGAGTTCCAGGGGCGTCCAGGCCCATAAGCCACGAGAGGAGGCGCCGTGTTTCCGCACCACCTGCAATGACCTTCCCTTCGTATTTCCGGGTGCCCCCGGTGCTGCTGGTAATAGAATGAGTCAAAACATTCTCCTGCGGGCCGATGTGTCAGAGAGACCCACGCTGCGGATAGTACCCCGGATGTGGCTCTCCTTGAACGGAAAAGCCTCGGGCTCGGGGCCGCAGCAGCTACAGCGTTTCCATGAACTCGTAGAACTCCTCGTGTTCCATGGGCGTGGGCCGGCGAGCCTGCGCCGGGTCGGTGTTGAGCACTGCCTCGGCCACGGCGTGGAATGCCTTGGCGGCATCGGATTCCGGGGCATACTCGACCACGGTTTTCTTGCGCTTCTCAGCTTCCATGATGCGGACATCTCTCGGGATTACACCAATAATGTGTGTGGAGAGTTTGTCGGCAAACTTCTGTATCATTGGAACGTAGGCCGGATTATTCTCGCGCAGATTAACTATAAGGCCACCCAGAACGACACCATTGGCTTCGTATATTTGTACGGCTCTACTGATGTTGTTTGCAGCGTAAATTGACATGGGTTCTTCGGAGAGAACAATGAAGACCTTGTCGCCGAAGCCCTTGCGCAGTGGAGCAGCGAAGCCACCGCAGACGACATCTCCCAGCACATCGAAGACAGCCACGTCGTATCGCTCTTCGCTGACCAGTTCCATGTCTTCCAGATACTCCAGGGTTCTGGCCACGCCGCGTCCGCCGCAGCCCAGCCCTGGTGGCGGGCCCCCTGCCTCGCAGGTGTGGATTCCGAGTCGCCCCACGTGGATGACCTGTTCGGGGGAGACGACCATGTAGTCTTTGCCCATGATATCCAGAACAGTGGGTACCCTTTTGCCGGTATCCATAAGACGAACGGCGGAGTCGGCCTTGGGGTCGCAGCCTACGTGGAGGACTCTCAGGCCCTTCATAGCAAAGGCAGCGCTGAGGCTGGTTGCCACTACAGATTTTCCAATACCACCTTTACCATAAATAGCGATTCGTTGAATCCCGGCCATGAACTATCCTCCAAAGGGCCTGAGCTCCTCCAGCCCGAACCTCTCAGCGTAGGGGCGGGGGACACCCAGGCAACCTGGGTCTGCGATACATCTCTTACATCTATGGGCCTTGACGAAGCGGCGTGAGAAGTCCTCGTAGCCGGTTTCGTGGGCGAGGTTCGAGAGCACCGTTCGCCCCTTGAGTCGTTCCTCTTCGGGCACGACGCAGGGGGGGACGGCGGCGTATGTCGATTGAAGCATTGAATGGATTTCCAGCCCAGCGGCCTGGGCAGCGGCACCAGCCTCCCGGGCCTTCTCCAGCATATCTCGGTATGGGACCAGGAACTCGGCGGAGCGTTGGGAACGTTCGGTGCAGATGAGGGCGGAGAAGTGCCACTCGGGCTTCGGCTTGCCCTGGAAGAGCAGCGGCAGTTCTGATGCCATAGTGTTGAGGTGGTCGATGTTGGCGCTGTTGATGACGGTGTTGATGACTGTTCGGTGGCCGGCCTCCACCACTCGCATGATGCCCTGAAGAGCAAGGGGCATCTGCCCGTGGGTGCCTGTGCACACGTCGTAGATGGGCTCCTCCAGAGCGTGCATCGAGAGGAAGAAGGAGAGCTTTCCTCCCGTGGGAAACCAGAGTGGGTCTACTCTCGATGCGAACGCCACGGCATTGGACTGAATCTGCACGTGGGAGATCTCCGGGCACTGCAGGGCCTGCATTACTTCACTGCGGAACTCCTTCCGGAACGCAGGCTCGCCGCCGGTGAGGGAGAGCATGGCGCCCGGAAGCATCCGTGCTACTTCGGATATACAGCGGGAGAGCATTGCGTGGTCCGGTGTGCCGTGCTCGGGGCCGGAGCAGAAGGGGCAGGCCTGGTTGCACCAGCTTGTGGTCCTGACCAGCACCTCAAAGAGTTCGGCACCTGCATGGGATGCCCGCTCCACGGTGACAAAGGGGAACATCAGCGGCAGCACCTCTTCCGGGGCCCCTGCAGTGCTGCCTACGAAAGCGAAACTATTGAGTTCACTGGGGATGTGCGGTTCGAAGCGAAGAAAGGCCTTCCAGGCAATGGCCAGCCTATTGATTGCCACGGCGTCGGCGGTGTTACCCGAGTAGGAAGCAGCGAAGCGCTCTGTGGACTGCCAGCATCGCAGGCCGTTGCGGGGTGGTGAGATTCGCATCTCAACGGGTCTCTCGGGCCCCTCTGCTCCTTCGAGCCAGAGTCTCAGGGCGCCGTCACCGATGCTGAGCCGCCAGGGATGGGCTCCAAGTTGCATCAGTGCAGCAAAGAAGGGATTAGCCCAACGGTGCTCCGCTGGAACCAGCGCGATTACTTCCGAGGTTTGTATTGCCATTATCTACCTTGGGCAACTATACCGACCATACCGCAACGGCGTCTCCGCCGCGGCAAAGCTCGGGCCCAACCCGGTACTGACGTACCAACTTCTGCGGACCCTCGGGGCAACCGGGGGCAATCTTAGCAACTAAGCGCCCAAAAGCAACGCGTCAATGTGCCTTCCACGCAGATGAAGAGGCCATGAGGGGTCAGTGGGGGTTGGGGCGCTGGGTGAGGTTCTCATGGTTCAATGGGCTCCGGAGTGACAGTGCGATGTCAGCTGTGGCCCCAAGGGCCGCTCCGAGAGCTCCGCGCCATTGGCAGAAACCAGGTGTTTTGCGATGTACGGGTCGTTCATGAGGCGCACAAAGGCTCCGTATCCGGGCCTGAAACGAATGACGTCGCCAACCTCCAGGTTGCCGGGCGTGGCCCCAAGGTGGATGACCATCATGTCGCTGCTCGCTCCCACTATCTGGTGGGTCTCATCCAGCGGCACAAGCTGCTGAGCCTCGGTATCAATCTGACCCAGCGTCACTACTGCCCTGTACCCTCGCTGCCCTGGTGTATAGCTCGGGACGTCGTTCTCGACCACGTCGAATGGCGTGTGACCGCCAGTCTCGGCCTGGGGCGAGAGGCTCTTCTCCCGCAACTCCGCAATCTCGGCCTCAAGGGTAATCACGTCGTTTCTGAGGCCTGGCAGCGTGCCGCCAGAGACGAGGTCGGCTCCGGTGAAGATGGCTTCGCCGATTCGAAAGTGGTTGATATTGCGGTCCAGGGAACCGTAATGCATCAGTGGCAGTAAAATGCTAGAACCAGCTGAAATTATTGGCAATTTGCTGCCAAACTTGAGCTCCAGGAGCTCTCTGTAGATGAGCATGTGGGCCATGTGGTCGATGCCTGGGATGGCGCCGTTGACACAGCCGAACTGGGCCCCAAGTCCCACTACCCGAATGCCCTCCACGGCAACGGCTTCTTTGTAGAAGTCCACGAGGTCTCCCGGAAGTACGCCTTCTCGAAGGTCGCCCATCTCCACCATGATCACGACTCGGTGTTCATGATTCTGCCTGACCGCCTCTTTTCCCAGGGCCTTGATGACGGTGATGTCGCTGTTGAGGCTGATGTCGGCCAATTCCACTACATCGGGCACCACGGAGAGGTGAGGCAGCCGCAGGTACCACCTTTCGATATCGGGGGAGACCGACGAGACGGCGCGAAGGTTATCCAGCCGGGAATCGGCCATGCTGCGGATGCCCATATCGAAAAGTGCGGTGAGGGTTGGGATGTGCCCGCAGAGCACCTTGGTTACGGTACTCCATGTGCCACCATGGCCACCCACCCAGCGGTCCACGGTGGCAACATTCTCGGCAAGGGCGTCCCTGTCAATGAGCACTCTATTCATCTTGCAAACCTCATTTCTACATATTTTTCAGTGAATCCCAGGCGATTGTAGAGCCGCCGGGCCGGGTTTTCCTTCTCAACGTGGAGCTTGACGGCTCCGTTGGCCTTGGAGATTGCCAGGTCGATGATCTGCTTGCCCAGCCCTTTGCCACGGAGCGTTGGGTCTACCGCCACGAACAGCAGCAGGTTCTCCGGGACGAAGCCGCCCATGCCCGTATCGAGCATGGTGAGGCCGCCCACGAGCTTTCCGCTGGCGCGGCAGCGTGCCAGCACCAGGAATCCTCGGCTCAACTGCCCGGTGCCCATGGCGTGAAGCAGCCCCTTTCTCACGTCGGGGGCCGAGTCGTGGTATGGTTTCATTGTGTGGTGGAAGAACTCGACAAGGCCAGAGAGATCTGTCCAATTGGGAATTTCTGCCTCGTTGTTAACTACAACTAATTCGAATTCCTCGTTTGCCACGGTTCGTAGTTCAGCGTTCATCAGTGCCTCCTCTTGCCGGTGCATGACCACCGGAGTTAATAAACCCAACTGACTGGGGTGATGTTGATGCCGGCCTAAACCACGCCGGCCAAGTTGAAAGTAAGCAAAATCGGGCCCTTCTGGGCCAACCGCCTGAATCAGGGATAACATCCACCTCCCGGTATGTCAACCCCCGGTGCCGCCCGTCGTCCGTGACACGGTCCCACCCGTTGTTCGCAACATCGCCATTTCGTCGCCCAAATGCATGATTCCCGAACGTCGCCGTTGGGGCGGACACATCGGTCCGGGCGGACACATCGGTCCGCCCCTACGATATGTATTATGCCGCGAATGTGGTTATGGACACGTCGGTCCCACCCGTTGTTCGCAACATCGCCATTTCGTCGCCCAAATGCATAATTCCCGATGTCGCCGTTCGGGCGGACCGATGTGTCCGCCCGTCGTCCATAATGCGGTGCCGCCCGTCGTCCGTGACACGGTCCCACCCGTTGTTCGCAACATCGCCATTTCGTCGCCCCATTGTGCATAATTCCCGATGTCGCCGTTCGGGCGGACACATCGGTCCGCCCCTACGATATGTATTATGGCGCGAATGTGGTTATGGACACGTCGGTTCGACCCCCCCGATATGTATTATGGCGCGAATGTGGTTATGGACACATCGGTTCGCCGGAATGGTGGGTTCGGGCGTACACGTCGGTCCGCCCCGGTTTGTGGCCCCGGGGCTGGAATAGTCCGGGATAGTTTATTACCGTTGTGCCGGGGCCTCATTGGCGGGCATGTTGGCTGGGAATGGGCGGGGCGACAGTGGCTTAAGAGGTAGAGCAGATGAGCTGGAAGAAGCCGTTTAGACCCTTCAGGGATATGAAGTTGCTCTCGGGCCTGGATTCCCTGAACTCTGAAGGCGGCTTTTCTATAGAAGAATGCCTTCCGGGTCGAGGCAGTGCCCACCTGTTGCTCTGTACCTTCGGCGAGCGAGAGATCAGGTCGGCCATGCGGCGTTTCGGCGTGACTGCCAAGCTGGAGCAGCTTGGCTATTCGCACTACGACGTTACCATCGATGCCAGCGACCTGGAGCATCAGCGCCTGCAGTTCTTCGGCTGGAAGGCGGGGGAGCCTTCCATGGGCGAGCACGAGCAGGGTAGGGGAGCGGCACCGGTTAGGATAGCCAAACCCCTTGGCGAAGTGATTCTCAGGGAGGCGGTTCTTCAGCCTTCGGTGCCTGGTTTCGACAACGTGCGTCCATTCTCATTTCTAATCATTCAGTGGATCCGTCTTCAGGATGCATCGAGGGTGGAGGAGGAGCGGCGACTGCTGCCTGGTCAGGAGCACCCTGGATTGGGAATGGGCGAAGCCGTGATGGATATGCTCAAAGCCATGGCCAAGATGCGAAGGATGGAGGGGATGATCAATCGCCCCGAGTTTCTGCACAACGCAATCCTCTACCTGCGCCATTTCCGTTTCATGAACCCCGATGTCAAAGGTCGCCTGGATGCCATCGAACGGGACATCAAGGGGTTGACGTTAAGGCAGCTTAGTTGGGCAGCGGAGAAGGGACTGCTGGTTGAGGATGATGAGAAGGTCTACTTCCGGTGGTTCCAAGCCGAGCAGGTGTGGCCCAACTGCGCCGAGTTGGAGCAGTTCCTCTCAAGCGATGCCTACGCCAATGCCGCTGCCCAGGCGGCCCAGGAACACAGCTACTCTCTTAGAGAAGGCGCCCTGGAGGATTTGGCGCGAATTTGCGATCCGTAGCTCACAAGCTCACATAGCAGCGCCAGAGGCAGGCGCTGGCGGTTAAGACTGATGGGGGGCAGACGCATGAAGAATAATGAATTGGTTATAACTCGCTGGCACTGCGGGCCGCCGAGATCCGGAAACGGCGGCTACACAAGCGGGCTGCTTGGGCAGGCCGTGGGGGGCACGGCAACGGTTCGCCTCATGATACCCCCGCCGCTGGATACCCCCCTGGCCATTACAGAAGAGGATGCGGGGCTCGTGCTGATGGCAGGTGAGACCGTTGTTGCTCGTGGCAGGGCGGACACTCTCACCCTGGAGGTTCCCGAGGCTCCCAGTTGGGATGAGGCCGCTGATGCATCCAAGGGGTTTCCAGGGTTTGTGCGGCACAGCTTTCCCACCTGTCTTGTGTGTGGAACCGCTCGCAGCCCGGGTGATGGACTTCGCATATTCCCGGGCCCGCTGTCAGGCAGGCAGGTGCTGGCCACAACATGGGTGCCCGACCAGGTACTATGCTCCTCCGGGGGGCAAGTGGATGTTCCCTATGTCTGGGCGGCCCTGGATTGCCCCGGGGCTTTCGCCGTGATGCCCGAAGAGAGTGACGTTGCGCTGGTGCTGGGTCAGTTCACAGTGAGAATCGAGAGGCGACCCTTGTGCGGCGTCCGTTGTGTGGTGGTTGCCTGGCCGCTGGGCAACGAGGGGCGCAAGTTCTTTGCCGGCTCTGCCATTTATGCTGAGGGAGGCGAGCTTCTCGCTTTTGCCAAGGCTGTCTGGATTTCGGTTCCCGCCTCTGCCTGGGGGTAGGTCGCCAACTGTCCTACACCATCTGATAGCCTGGCTGGCGATCCATGGTATACCCTGCCAGGCAGTCCTTTGCTGTCTGGCGGGGTGCTTCCTTGGCCCCAAGCTACGGGGGCCGTGGTGTTGCCGTGCCAGTTGCTGGTGATCGTGGTGGTTGGTCGGTCCGCTTCGGCAGAGAATCAGGCGTCTGCGGTTATCTGGGCTGGGCCTACCTGGGCATCTTTGCTGTGGCTCCGGATTTCTCGAGGTAGTGTCCCAAGGTTCGTCCGAAGTGACCGCTGACCAGCAGGTCCTCGCTGCGGTAGCCCGCTGGGCTGAGAGAGTCGGCCACGAAGATGACCCCGTGCGAACGATCGAGATTCCCAATGGCCGCCACCGTGGCATTTGGCGGTTCAAAGCCCAGGTCGGAGACAAGGTGCGACGTTGTGAAGGGCTCGGTTTGGCGGTCTACCACAAGAGTGAGGTGGTGCTCTACACAGGCGCAAAACAGGCCGCCGGGGGTTCCAGGGCTGCGGCCCGAGTTCATTCCAACGGGGATTCCGATAGCGTTGCAGAGTGTGAGAGGGCCATGGCTGCTGTTCAGGCGAAGGGCCACGCCGGCCACTCTGCTGGGGCAGGCCGCAAGGAGTAGTCTCAGCGCACGGTCCAGGGCCTCTGAGAGCACCGTGGTCGAGTCAAGTACTACACTGAGCGGAGTTGATAGCCACTGGAATTCGTCAGGGAGTTGGCCCGTGGTTTCGAAGTCGTCCCCGGTTGCAGTCTGGGGGGCTCTGGTGGGGCATCGAGGGGCCTCCGCCGGTTTGGACTGTTGCTCCGACGTTGCTTCGGCGAGGCGTTCTGCCAGGCGCCGGTCTATTTCCCAGCGGGGAAGCACCAGACAAGGATGGGCCCCAGTTCGCTGGCTCTGGTTCCCGGGCAATGATGGATTCTGGCTCTCCGCTGCCTGACCTGCCAGGCCCAGCTTGGCTTCCACCTGCGCCTGGAGATATCCGATAGTGCCGCCGTATCTTCCGGGAGGGGCACTTACAGTGGGAGGATCGGCGTGGGAAGCGTGGGGCGCCTTGATACTCTTAATGAAGACCCGTGTCCCCCGGGCATGATCTCGAACTGCAATGACACCGTCGTGACGGACCTCGCAGACCAGCTTGCTCAGCTGCGGGGCAGGGCGGGAGAGTCTCTTCATGCTCTCCTTGAGTGCGCCCATCCAGTTGGGGGCATCCACCTCAACCAGATGGTTGGGTTCGCCCTCACGCTCGGCTGGCACCGTAACTTCGAAACGCACTGTCCCCCCCGCTTACCAACTCACGATGCGAACAAGCCAACTGGTTTCCCAGGACAAAACGCCGGACCAGAAATCGCTCCGAAAGACCAGCGCACGTTCCGCAGTCGAGGTTCACGAACGTTGACCGCTGTTTTATGAAATGCTTTGGCCACTGTCAACGATGCACATCACGCCCCATGCCCCGCCCCAGGGCAGAGCAGAGCGGATGAGAGGCATCTCCAACTCCCCTTGTTTCGGTGGGAACGCTGTTGTAAGGTTCAGGCGGACTGAGGTAGCGGACCATGAGCAAGATTGAGAAGAAAACCATTTCGGCTGCGGCGGCCGCCGCGAAAATCAACTCGGGCGACACGATCTATGTAACTGGAGGGGCGACGCAGCCGTTGGCCTTTCTGGAGGCGCTGGGTAAGCGCCCAGGCCTGACGGACGTTACTGTCTACTCCACGTATACGATTGTTCCTCCCGACGCAATGGTCAGGCAGTCCATATCCGGAGCGCCCGTTGCTGCTCGGAATCCGATCTTCAAGACGCTTCTGGTCGGTCCCGGCGAGCGCCACCCGGTTAAGATGGGTGCCGTGCAGTTCGTCCCCATCGGTGCCCATGATATTGCCGACCTCTTCAAGCGGGAGCGTATGGACGTCATCGTCGTTGGTTGCGCCTCCGAACCATTGGGAGACTTGCTCAACATCTCCTGTTCTTGTGCCTTCACCCGCAGCCTGCTGGAGGTTGCCGCTTCCCGGGAGGCACTGATTCTTGGTGAGGTCAATCCTCAGCTTCCCTGGTGCAAAGGCGACACCGAAATCAGTGCGGACCTCTTCGACTACCTAATTCACTCGGACAGGGCCGTCCCCGAGTCGCAGGCCGATGGTTCGGCGGGCCGAGAGGCTCTGGTCATGGGCGGCTTCCTGGCGGGTCTGGTTCCCGACGGCGCTACTCTCCACCTGGGCCTGGGAGGTCTGGTTGCCAAGGCAGCGGCGGCTCTGAAGGTGAAACGAAACCTGGGGGTACATTCGGACTATCTTGGGGAGGCGATGTTGTCCCTTTTTGAAAAGGGAGCTATCAATTCATCGGAAAAAACATTCATGCCTGGGATGTGGGTGGGCAGTTATGTCGCGGGTAGTCGAAGATTATATAATTATGTCGACCGAAACGACAGTGTGCAGATGCATACCCTTGATTTTGTCGCCAGATTGACGAATATTGCACGAAACAAGAAAATGATCTCAATTACCCAGGCAAGCCAGGTCGATCTGAGCGGACAGGTAGCAGTGCTGAACGACGACTTCGACAGCCACGGATACCTGGGGGTTCAGCACGCATTCCATCGTGGTGCATCGCTGGCGGAAGGGGGCATGGGAATTCTACTGCTGCCCACGCGCTCGCCTGAGAGCGGAGATGCCAATATCGTTGCAAGGCTCTCCATGGGGGCGACTGTTGTTATTCCATCTTACGACGTCGATGTTGTTGTTTCGGAGCATGGGGTTGCTCGGCTGCGTGGAAAGTCCATGGCGCAGAGGGCGCTGGACCTCATCGCCATTTCTCCCCCCACTGGTAGGTCGGCGCTCATGACCGAGGCCAGGAAACTGGGCTTCGTTTAGGAGCGGTTCTCTTGAGGCCACTGCCTCTGATATGGATGAATGATAGACGTATAATTATTGCAATCCGCCCTGCCGTGGGGCTATCGTACCGCTGACCGCTGCTTGGCCCCGGTGCATGGTCCGGGGTGCTGCCAGGTTATGTGTGTTGATGGAACAGTGTTGAGATGAGGGATTCATGATAACTGATATGTTTCGCTCGTTGGTGCCGGGTGTGATATTGGGGTCGTCGCTGCTACTGCTGCTGTTAGCATGCGGACCAGCCGTTGACAACTCGGGCCCCGAAGTGGCCGGCGAAGCTGCCTATCCAGCGGTCCTGGAGAGGGTGGCCGGGGTTGCTGTGGCACCGCTCATGGCACCAGGGTTCCACAAGCTGCCTCTTAACGAAAAACTACTGGCTTACCAGCTGTATAAAGCTGCAGTGGCGGGCAGAGATATAGCCTGGGAGCAGAATCATAAGCTGGCTATTCCATTGAGAAGGCTAATGTCTGGTTTGATGGCTGCCTCAGAATGTCTGGATGTCTCATTTGTTGAGCGAATATCGGTATATCGCAAACTTCTATGGCTTAATAATGGACCATACTTTGAGCGGACAAAGGAGCGAATTCCTGTCTCGTTTTCCAGGGAGGAACTGGCGCAGGCCGTGGGGTTGGCGCTGGCGTGTGGTGCACGGCTGGGTGTTGAGGGTGAGAAGGCAGCGGGGCTGCTTTCGGACCTTGACGGGCTTCTGTTCGACCCTACGTACAACAACTTGAGCACGAACAAGAATCCGGGGCCCGGTGGGGATATGCTGCGAGACAGCGCCGTAAATTACTATGAAAATATGACAATGCAAGATTTGGCTGGATTTGATGAGAAGTACCCGCTCAATTCCCGACTGGTGAAGGTGTGTGACAAGAGAAAGAGGTGCAAGGTCGAGGAGCAGGTCTACCGAGCAGGGCAGCGGGGGGCCGGGAAGGGCAAGTGGAGCGTGGAGCCAGGGCTGTATGCCGAAGTGTTGGGCAAGGTGGTTGGCCATCTGGCGAAAGCGGAGTCATACGCCGGTGAGGGCCAGGCCAAAACCCTCAGGCTGCTTGCCCGATATTTCGAAACGGGTGACCCTGCCCTGTTTGATGAGGCCAGCATAGGTTGGCTGGCTCAGGATGTGCAGGTCGATACCATTTTGGGCTTCATTGAGACCTACAAGGACCCTCGGGGCCTGAAGGGGCAGTACGAGGGATTGGTTTATATCAAGGATAATGAATTTGATCACATCATGTCTGTTCTGGCTCAGAATGCCTTGAATTTTGAGAAGGAACTGCCCTATCATGAGGAGTACAAAAATGATGCGGTGAGGGTTCCTGTGGCCACTGCGATTCAGGCTCTTGTAGGAGTTGGGCACGCCGGGCCCTTCATGGCGGCGGGGATAAACTTGCCCAACGCGCAATGGATCAGGGAGAAGCATGGCAGTCGAAGTGTGCTGCTCACCAACGCTATGGCAGCGGGGCAGAGGGCATCGACGGAGGCTGTGCTGGAGGAGTTCGCTCTACCCGAGAGTCGAGAGGCGTCGAGGCAGTTGGGGCCTGTTGTGCGCAGGACCATGGTAGCGCTGCACGAGGTAATTGGACATGGGTCGGGCCGGGTCAAGGCTGGTCTTGAGGGTGACCCCGCTGTTCACCTGCAAGAGGTCTACTCCACATTGGAGGAGGCCCGGGCTGACCTGGTGGCGCTGCATACCATGGCCAATCCGATACTGGTTGAGGAGGGGATTCTCCCCTCGGAGGATGCCGTCGAGGTTGCCTACCGAGACTATCTTATGGGCGACCTGGTCCAGTTGATGCGGGTGCCCACTGCGCCCCGCCTCGAGAACGACCACATGAGGGCCAGGCACTTGATTTCGCAGTATGTCATCGCCAAAGGTGGTGGCGTTGAGCGTAAGGTGGACGGAAAGAGCTATTACCTTCTTGCCGACTTGCCGAAGGCCCAAGAGGCTGTGGCCGACCTCCTGCGTGAGATCATGAGGATTAAGGCGGAGGGGGATAAGGGCGCTGGCGTTGCACTGGTTGAACGGTATGCCGTCAACTTCAGCAGTGAGCTCAGGGACGAGGTGGTGAGGCGGGCCGCGGCAGCAGAGGTTCCTTTGTTTGTGGCCTTCCACATGCCGCAGATGAGACTGAAATTGGACGACGACGGAAAGATTGTGGACGTGATTCAGGAGCTTGGGGAGTTCTCTGAGACAATGGAGAGGTGGGACGTTCTGGGGCCTTAGCGGGCCAGAGATGGCGTCCATATTGCCGGCGTTTCGTGAGGCTCAGGTAGCCCTTTCAGGAGGTTCCCGTGGCATTCCACCCTGTGAAGAAGCAAAGCATTGCCGATGAGATCACCGAGCAGATCTTGAAGATGATTTTCAAAGGCGAGGTTCGGCCCGGCGAGAGGCTGCCTCCTGAGCGGGAGCTTGCCGTCAGTTTCAAGACCAACCGCAATACCTTGAGGGAGGCCATTCGCAATTTGCAGACGATGAACGTTGTGGTGGCTCGGCAGGGCGATGGGCTCATTGTGAGGGACTTCTGGTCCGAAGGAGAGTTGAACCTGCTCCCCTATTTCGTCAGGGAAATCGATGATCCGAAGCTGCAATGGGTTACCGTGAGAGACATGCTGCGGCTGCGCTCGGTGTTGCTGGAGGAGGTCGTTTGGACGGTGGCTACCGAGAACCGGCCGGGGGTTTTCGACGGGCTGGAGCAGTTGGTGAAGCTGCAGAGGTCGCAGCTTGGCGAACCGGAGAAGATGATTCGCACGGACTTTGAGTTTGCCATGAGCATGGTCGAGTCGCTGGAGCGGCCGGCTTACCGCTGGGTTTTCAATAGCATGGCTCGGCTGTATAAAGATGTTGTGTTCCATTTCCCGATGTTCTGGATATTTGCTGACGACTATGTTGATAGTCTTGAGAAAATTGTCTCATTATTGCGAAGTGGAGATGCCGAAGGGTCGAGGAGGCAGATGCGCGAGCACCTCGAGAAGGCGGACAGGCTTGTCCTTGGTGCCCTAACCAGGGTGAGGGAGTTGTTGGAATGAAAGCAAATCTGGTTGTAGCGCTGGGCCTCTTCGTGCTGATTTCTCCCGCCGCAGGTCAGGAGCGTCTGTTACCATCGGGAGTCTCGTTCCCTGGGCACGGTGCTGCTGCGCCTTCGGCAGTGCTTGGTGGGCTGGAGAACCCTGCGGGTGTTGGTCTGACGCCTGGAGAGATCTCCTTATGGGGAGGCTCCAGGGCCTTGGGAGGTGGGCTTGGTCTTGCCCTGGGAGCGTTGAAGATCTCGTCAACTCTGGACTATTTGTTGTCGCCTGAAGCCGACGGGTTATGGCGAGCGGGGCTGGGGTTTGCCCTGGCGCCCAGTTCGGCGGTCTCTCTTGGGGCGGTTTGGAGCCCCATATGGGGTGGGGGGCTTCCCGATGGCGGCATCAGCGTCTGGTCGGCGGGTGCCCTGCTGCGGCCAAACCGCTGGTTTTCGCTGGGATTCTACGGTTCGAACCTTGGCATGGTCTCATGGCTTGGCCGTGAGAACATCGGGTTGACTGCGGGGTTTGCTGTGCGGCCCGGTTGGGAGCGGCTTACGTTTGGGGCCGACGTCACCACTGACGACGAGGGCAACTACTGGGACCCCACGGCCTATCTGACGGTGGCCTTGGGTTGGGGGCTATCCCTGGGCGGATCGGTTGGGCTGCACGACGATGACGATGGGTTTGGTCTTTGGGGGGGCGGCACCCTGGGCTTTGCTATGCCCCACAGTGAGCTTCAGGCTGGGGTGCGGGCAAACCCCGCCAGCGGCGATGTGGAGTATGCAGTGGGCAGCAGGATGGTGGTTGAGACGCCGGCGCACGCACTGCTGGGGGGTAAGAAGCTGGTGCGGATGGCCTTTTCGCCTGCGCAGGAAGTGCCTTCGGCTTTCTTCTTTGCACCACGCAGTTCGGCGCTTCTTGAGCAGCGTCTCACCTTACGAAAGATGGCCCGGGACCGGGAAGTGGGGGCCTTGGTGCTGGTCATCAAGCCTGGGGCCGGCGGATGGGCCAGGGTGCAGGAGTTGGGGCGCTCGCTGGCCGAACTGAAGGCATCGGGGAAGAAGATTGTAGCGTATCTCTACGGCGGCTCCAACCGTGAGTATTATCTTGCCAGCTTTGCTGACCGAATTGTGGTTCATCCCGCTGCGGTGCTCTCGTTCACCGGTATACGGGCCACTGCGTACTTCCTGGCCGATCTGCTGAAGTCGCTATATATCGACGCTCAGTTTGTGCGAATCGGTCCTTGGAAGAGCGCTCCGGAGCCATATATGAACAGTGAACCATCGCCTGAATATGTGGCTCAGCAGACGTCCATGCTCGATGAGTTCTATACTCAGCTTGTTGGCGAGATTGCCAAGAATCGGGGTGTTGAGCGCTCGAAGGTCGAGGGCTGGGTCGATGCAGGTCCCCAGACCCCCAAAGCAGCTTTGAAGATGGGGATGGTGGATGAAGTGTCAGGCCTGGATGAGATGACGGCCCTCAAGGATTTGGGGATCCATGGGCTTCAGCTGGTTCACGGCTATCCTTTCCACCAAGTGGCCAGCGCTTCGTGGGGCCCTGTGACCGACGTGGCCGTTCTCGTGGTTGAAGGGACCATGGTTGATGGCAGGAGTGGCGGAATGCCCCTGCTTGGCCAGACGGCCGGTGCCGAGGATATCGTTCCTGTCATCAAAGCCCTGGAGAAGGACCCTTCGACTTCGGCGGTGCTTGTGCGCGTCAACAGTCCGGGGGGCTCACCGCAGGCTGCTGAGCGAATGCTGCAGGCCATCAAGGCCTTGGCCAAAGCGAAGCCCGTGGTGATTTCAATGGGGGATGTTGCAGCATCGGGTGGGTACTACATGGCCATGAGCGGTGACAGGATCTTCGCGATGCCCGGCACCATCACGGGCTCCATCGGCATCTACTTCGGCAAGGTAGTCTTCTCCAGGCTGCTGGAGAAGCTGGGGCTCCACCGCTTCGAATTGGTAAGGGGCAAAGGGGCGGGCTGGGGCGATTTCGATCGTCCCTTCAGCGACGAAGATCTGGCCAAGGTTCGGCTGGCCCTTGAAGAGTACTACGGCCTGTTCCTTGAGAGGGTAGGGGAGGGCCGAAAGCTCAAGCCCGAGGAACTCGACAAGTTGGCTGAGGGTCGTGTTTACACTGGCTCCATGGCAGTGGCCAACAAACTGGTGGATCTTGATGGAGGTGCCCTGGAGGCTCTGGACCACCTTCGGGACCGCCTTGGCCTCGACGAGGGGCAGGAGGTGGCCTTGCAGTTCTATCCCAAGCCCAGCTTTGCACAGGCGCTGCAGAAGAGCCTGGGAATGGCCGCAGGAACAGAGCTTCTACAGCAGGCTTCACTCTTCCTGGATGCCATGGAGAGTCTTGCCGGGGTGAGCATCTGGGCCATGGACCCCTGGCTCATGATTATGGCACCGTGAACTGTGGGCTGGCCCCTTGAACCAGTTCGGGTCACTGGTTAGCCTGGGACATAGGCGTCCCTGCGCAAGGTGTAGCGCCACGGTTAAGCTGATTTTCTCTCCCAATTGGTGCGCTGACACGATACAAGTGTTCGGCACTGCTTTCGGCTGAATTGTGGGCCGAGGTGGCCTCTGGAGGAACAACATGATTTCCCTTTTCCGCTCTCATTCGGACTCAACTCAGTTTGTATGCCCAGGTGCGGGTCAATCCAACGGGCAACCCGACACTCTCAGCGTGGGCCGGTGGGTTGGCCTGGCTCGCAGTAGTATTGCGGCGCTTGTGGTCATTGCGCTGGCCGTCGCTTGTGGTGGCGATGGTGGGAGCCCCCAGGATGACACGCAGGATATTCCTGCCTTCTTGCCCGACGACGGAGAGCAGCCTGAGCAAGACATCCAATTGCCCGACCTGCCCGATGAACCCGATGCTCCGGAGATCTCCCAACCTGATCTCACCCCCGCAGACCTGCAGCCGGACGAGACCGCCTGTCTCCCCTTTTGTGACGGCCGGGAGTGTGGTGACGATGGGTGCGGTGGCCTGTGCGGCACCTGTGCGGGAGACCTTGTCTGCCTGCCCGAGGGGCTCTGCGTCCCAGCAGCTGCCTCTCCATCGCCCGGGCAACTTGTCATAACGGAGATCATGGCCGACCCAGCGGCGGTTAAGGACACCGATGGCGAGTGGTTTGAGATCAGAAACACTACTGCCGTCTTCGTCAACCTTCAGGGCCTTGAGTTCAGCGACGCCGGGACCGACAAATTCACCATTGATAAGCTTGTCCACCTGGGGCCTAACAAGCACCTAGTTCTTGGGCGCAACGCCAAGATGAGCGATAATGGCGGGGTTACTGTGGGCTGGACCTACTCAAGCTTCACCCTGGCCAACGACTCGGACAGCATCGTCATGAAGCTGGGAGAGACGGTCATCGATGCCGTGGTCTGGGAGTCCTCTTGGAAGATGCCCTCGGGAGCAAGCCTCTCCCTGTCACCCGACAAGCACAATGCCGAGCTCAATGACCTGCTCAGCAGTTGGTGCGCCTCCACCTCCTTCATCGTTGGGGAGGCAGGGGACAAGGGCACCCCCGGATTCACTAACCTGACTTGCGACGCCCAGGTATGCGTGCCGGCATGCGACGGCAAGGAGTGTGGCCCCAACGGCTGTGGCGGCGAGTGTGGTACCTGTATCCCTGGAACCACCTGCTCCGGCGGCCTCTGCCTTACCCAGACGGGCGAAGCCCCGGCACCTGGCGACTTCATCATCAATGAACTCATGATTAATCCTAAGAATAGTTCAGATACCAATGGCGAATGGATCGAGCTGAGAAATCTCACGAACAAGGATCTGCAGTTGAAGGACATTGTGGTTCAGGATCTCGAAGGCGACTCCTTTGTTGTTGCCGTCCCCCTGACGCTCCCCCCTAATGGCTTCGTTGTACTGGGAAGGAACAGCGACCAGGAGATGAATGGTGGATATAAGCCTGACTATGTTTACACTGGCTTCAATATGGCAAACACACAAGACGAAGTCATTATCCTCTTCGATGGCCAGGTAATTGATCAGGTTCAATACGACTCGTCCACGTCGGACCCGGCCCTGAAGTGGCAAGTACCCGACGGAAGCAGCCTGGCGCTGAAGCCCGATGTGGCCGATGTTGCTGCCAACGACGTCCCCGGCGTCTGGTGCATGCAGCAGGCCCGAATGCCTTTGGTTCCTCAAGAACTCCCCGCAGATTTCGCCACCCCGGGCGCCGCTAACGTCTGCAAGTAGGATGGGGCCATGGCATCACCGGCACCGGCCAGCCCTCTTCAACTTCTAGATTTTGCGAAAGTGGGGAGAGTGAGGGCGCCTCAGAAGGCCATGAGCGGTCCTTTCTGGACCAGTTCCTGCAGCTTGACGAGGCCATCGATGACCTGTTCGGGCCTGGGAGGGCAACCGGGAATGTAGACATCGACGGGGATTATGTGGTCGATGCCAGGGACCGTGGCGTAGTTATCGTAGAACCCTCCGGAACTGGCGCAGGCGCCGAAGGCCACCACCCACTTGGGGTCGGCCATCTGATCGTATACACGCCTGAGAATTGGGCTGTTCTTGAAGTTGACCGTACCGACCACGATAAGCATGTCAGCCTGCCTGGGGGAGAAGCGAGGAATTTCGGCGCCGAAGCGGGCCATATCATAATGGCTCCCCATCACCGACATGTACTCCATCGCACAGCAGGCTGTAACAAACGGATACTGAAAGAACGAGTATTTCCTGGCCCAACCTACAAAGTCTGTAAGCTTGGTAGTGAAAAAACTGTCTCCTGACATAACACCCTCCAAATCGGGCACCCAATCCTATTGGGGCGGAGCATTGTGGCGAGTGTATCCAC
>Ga0302238_1001192_pt1 | contig 22194 bp, 13 predicted proteins | sample AAG_UR_Asn_MG_FD_193527 | JGI IMG/M metagenome (GOLD analysis project Ga0302238, IMG submission 193527) | Enriched activated sludge microbial communities from anaerobic digester in WTTP, New Holstein, Wisconsin, United States - AAG_UR_Asn | ecosystem: Engineered > Bioreactor > Anaerobic >... | reverse complement strand
CATGACCCATAAGGTACACCCAACGCCGAGAAGGTCCTAAACATGACTTCGTTCGAATCGCTGGTCGTATATACAAGTGCGAACCCACTGCCAACAGCAGTCACATCGAACCACGGCAATCCAATCAATCCACTAACGGCTATTGACACAGGAGCCACAACCGTTCCTTGCTCGTTTTTTATTAGATATTCTATCGAATAAATATTAGTACCATCATTATTTGTTGCCGCCCAGGCAGCAACATAGCGATCCTCGTTCGCCCAGAAACCGGCCACATGGGCATTCATTTCGTGAGTTCCATCGATGGGACTTAGGTTCGAGACCGGGCCGATCGGTGTTCCAGTAGCATCATACATGCGCTCTCTAATGATCGACTTGGGTGAAGGAATTGGCTGTTTTTCTTCCCATACTACGACGACTTTGTTCGACGCTGGCATCATCCCTGATGATGTGTGTGTTTGAATTCCGTAAAAATCTGCTTGAACAACAAACTGTGATGTCAGCGCTGACAAGTTTGTCAAAAAGACTCTTCCAAAAGAGTCCCAAAGGTCAATAAATTCGTGCGCAGCTCGCTGCCACGTAGCAAACCAATTATAGTTGTTCGCAGAAGAGGATGCCCAAACAGCCGGCCACCAGTAGTAGCCGTTTTCTCTCGTGGGAAGTTCGCTCAGTATCTGGTTGGCCTCAACGGAATGATTGGCGGTATAGTATGAGGTTCCCCAAATGCAGCGATACTGCCATGCGTCAGAATTTTGTTCGTGCGCTACCAGATACCGGTCCTGTGACCGGCGGTTCACCCTTATGACGGGGGACTCCCTATCCACCCCGGTTTGCGGAGCGTGTTGCCATGTCTCCGCCAGGGTCGCTGGACATACGCCAGCAACTGCCGGCAGGCCTGCGGCTGATACGCAACCGACTACGACCCATAACATGAGTCCGATCCTGCCGAGTCTGTGAGCGAAATACCCCTTCGCACAGCCGGGGTCCCTCTTCCATCGCCAAACATGGTAGCACTCTTGCCCTTCTGCGGGTGACGGGGCGACCACAGACGACGCAATACTCCCAGCATCATTGCACAGCGAATTCGAGTGCTGGTTCTTCAGGGGGGGGGGGCATCATGTTATCCTCCAGCAGATGAGTACACGGCCAGCGGTTATCGCCAGCGTGCAGAACGTTAGCATCTGCAACGTTAGAGCTCAGACTACGCAGGCGATATCAGCGGGTCAAGGGGTTATTTCGCGTCATGAAGAGAATTTCTCTAAGGGAGGTCTGGTACCCATGGTGGATGTCAGAGAATGCCTGAATGTCTATAGGAGCCAGAAATCATTATCAGTTTTGGCGTCACCCCGCCAGGCATCGGCAACTGAGTTGAACCCGGACCTGAGAGGTACTTCCGCACGGGCGATCTTCGGGGGGGGTCTGAGTACCGATGGGCCTATCCGAGGATTAGCTCAATTGGAGGCTTTGCATGGCAGCCGGGAAGTCACAATCGTAGCGACAGCTGGTTCCGATGGTCCTGTTGTTGGGAGCCTCCCTGTGGAAGCTCTACGCGGCCAAGGTTGGCCATCAGCAGCAAGCGAGTCTTGCATCGTGACGAGCAAGCGCCCGGGTGAGGCGTTCACACGGCCCTCAAGTGAGGGTGCTCAATCGCCCATTGTTTTGGCCGGTGATGCTGATAGAGTTGCGCAGAGGGCGCGCAGGGCGCAGAGGGCCGGTGCTTGGTCTACATTTCATAATAGGGGTGCTGAATGGAGCAGCTTTGCATGGGGAGACCTAAGGGGCAACGGAGAGATTGGCTTGCGGGAATGGTCGGCGCTCTTGTTGGCCTGTTACTCTGTTCCGCCTGCGGGTCGGACACCAAGGAGGCGGATAGCGCTGTGGCCGATACGCTGCAAGAGACCGTTGGCGATACTCTGGGAGACGCCGTAGTCGATACGGCGGGAGATAGCATTGCTGAGACCACGGCCGATACCCTCCCCGAGAGTGTTGCCGACCAGGTGGCCGAGGAAGTTGAAGACACAAGCGAGCCCATTGAGTGGGGCGAACTCCCGGCACCGGGCGATTGGCAGAAGGAGCGCCAGCTCTCCTATCTGGAGTGGGCGTGCCAGAACTGCAACCCCGGAGACGGGCCGGTGCAACTGATGCTGCACATCGAATGCGCCAAGCGCCTTGGACTGCCGGAACCGGCAGCAGGCACCTTCGCCGATGACAAACTCGACGGAACCTTCAACAAGCTCTTCCGCCTCCAGGATACCAGCGACTTCGATGCCCTGAGGCTCATTAACCTCATCTATGGCCACAGAGGACACCCCGCCCTCAGCGAAACCCTCTGGACGAGAATCGAAGAGGCCCTGTTGACCTTCAAGTACTGGTATTCAGACCCCACACCCCAGCGGGAGTGGGAGGGGCAACCAGTATTTGACAACATGTGGTACTGGTCCGAAAACCATGTTCTCATCTTCCGCACCGTTGAGTATCTCATGGGGCAGAAATACCCCGACAGAGTATTCGAGGTCACTGGAATGACCGGTGCCCAGCACCGAGACCGGGCACGGCAGGTCATCCTCACCTGGCTTGAGGAGAGGGCCATGTGGGGCTTCACCGAGTGGCACTCCGATGTCTATTACAACTGGGACATGAACCCCCTCTTGACCCTCATCGAGTGGGCTGAAGACCCCGAGGTGGCCTTCAAAGCGGCCATTGTCTCCGACCTGCTCTACCTGGACATGGCCCTGCACATCCACAAAGGAAACCTGGGGGCCACTCACGGGCGCTCTTACATCAAGGACAAGCCCGCTGCCGAATTGCAGGACCTCTACGACCCCCTGAAAATCGTCTACAACGACACAGACAGACAGTACAGGAGCACCGGCTGCACCCAATGCCTGCTGCTGGCTAGAACCAACAAGTACGCCCTGCCCCAGGTAGCCAACGTCATCGCTCACTGGGACCAGCCCATGGTGGACCAGGAGCGCATGAACCTCCCCCTCGACGAGAAGCCGCCCCTCAACTGGGACGACCCTATCCCCCCTCACCCCCAAGGACTGACCTACGACGATGAAGAACTGGTCGCCTTCTGGTGGTCCATGAGCGCCTTTACCACATGGCCCCTTCTGCCCCTTACCATAGAAGTCGCAAACAAGCATAATCTCTGGGCCGGCCAGTTCAAAGACTTCAAAATGGTTGGAGATCTTGTCAATGCCGCGCCTAACAAGCCACCCATGCAAGTCATTCACCCTGTATATAAACAGATATGGCCGGTAATTGGAAGTGGCCTACTAACGGAAGTGCATACTTATACCTATAGAGACAATCACGTCATGCTCTCTACGGCCCAGGACTACCGGCCGGGAACCATGTCCAACCAGACCCATGCGGGCCAGGCAACGCTCTCGGAAGACGCCGTGGTCTTCGTTACACACCCGGGCTACCTGCCCGTGCCCGAGGGAGAAGAGGTACCTGAGAACTTCAACTGGCAGAAGAGCGATGAACCCGGCCCGGGCTACTGGACAGGGAACGCATCCAGACCCCGGTCGGCTCAGCATGGCAAGGCAGTAATTCACATATACGCACCACAGTTCCCGCCAAAGCTGCTGGGCCAGAAGGTCTTCGACTATCGGGACGAGACCCACGCCTACTTCCCCGTGGCTCACTTCGACGAGGTGGTGCTCACCGACGCCGCCGGATGGGTATTCGGCCGCGAGGGCGACGCCTACGTGGGGCTCTGGTCCCACCGACCCACCACCTGGCGAAGTGGCCAACCCGAAGTGTGGAAGAACGGCGACCAGCCCTTTGACCTGGTTGCCGAGGGCGGGGCCTCCAACGTCTGGGTCATGCAGGTAGCCAGCGCTGCCCAGTTCGAGTCGTTCGGAGCGTTTCAGGATGCACTGATAGGCAGCATCAAGTCGGTCAAAGAGGTTGCAGATAAGGGTGGCGACGGCTTCGGTGATGGATTCTCAGTGGTGTTTCAGTCGCCAACAGAAGGAGAGATGGAGTTTGACTGGCACGCGCCCCTGAAGGTTGGCGGCGTAGAGTTCCCACTGCATCAGCCGCTGCGATTCAAGAACCCCTTCGCCACAGCGGAGTTTGGTACCGGTCGCTACCAGTTCCAGGCAACCTCGGGTGATGAAGAAAGCAGCCTGCTCATAGACTTCGCAAAGGGCGTACGCACGGCTGTTCCACAATAGCTGGGGATGTTTCTGGCACCCATTCATGGGGGTTGAAGATGGTCAAGAGTGCGAGCGTGCTCCTGCTGGGCGGGCTGCTGATCCTGGCTTCGCCGGCCTCTGGTCGAGAGCAGAACCCTGTAGGCGGCGGAATCTACCTTGGGGCGGACTACTTCACCGGTACCGCCGACACAGGCCTCCACGACTTCCTATACATCGTCCCCGGGTTGGTAGTAGACGAGCCCACCTGGCACCTTGACGTGCGCAGTGCGGCCGTAGTCCTCATCCCAGACGGCATATTCGCCCTCTTCGGGTTTCTCGCTTCGGGCGAGAGCGACTTCCCCCTGTGGGGCTCCCTCAACGCAGACGACGACAACCCAGGTTGCCTCAGAATGCTAGAGTCCGAGTTCCGCTATGCTTTCAAGACCATGGGTGACCATAAGCTGGACGCAGGCATGCTCTTCGATGTCTGGTGGATGACCCCCTTCGTCGCCGGGAAGCAGTTTGCCAACATCGTCTGGAATCTTGGACCGTCGGTAGGCTGGGGCTTCAAAGGCAGAATCATCGGAACGAACCTATCGCTTCAAGCGGGCAACGGCTTCTCTGCGTGGGGGAATTTCAACCCCTTCGTAGGTGCCGAAGCCATGGTAAGACTCCAGGTCTGGAAGGGGTTCGGGCTCTACGCAAGGGCTCTGGGCCGGTTGCAGAACTATGACTATTCTGGCTTCGAATCCAACGATATGAAGTACCCGCCGGAGTTGTTTGATATACGGAAATGGGAGTTCACGATGTCGGCGGATGTGGGACTTATGCTTCATGCCTTCTAAGATGGCGCTCCAGACACGCCCCGCCTGTGGGTAGCAAAATCGCTACTATTGCTTGGAACCTCACCAGTGGCCATTATCCGGGCCTTACCTTGACACCACGAAGCAGGAACAGTATAAGCTGGCTCAGTTGCCCCAAACGAGCCCAGCCGCCGCTACAGGCGGAATGGGACTGATCACAGCGTGAGAAACTGGCTCCCCCGGGGGGCTCAGAACGCAGCATAATGACAGGAGTCTTATTATGTTTGAAAGAAGAATCAGGTTCACTCTGACCGCTTTGCTCGTGCTTTTCGCATCAACTTCATGTGAAGTTCAGACCGACGAAGATGGCTGCCTTGCCCCCGTAGCCTGCTGCCTGGCCAACATGGACTTGGGATGTGTAGAGGTGGGCAGGACCGAAGCGTGTGAAACCTTGGGGGGCGTGCCCTTTGAAGGGCTGGTCTGCGCTCAACTTACCGAAGAGCAGTGCCCGCTGGGCCAGGGGATCCTCGGCGCATGCTGCGTCACCGATAGCCTGGGCGTTTCTACTTGTCTCGACGACGTAAGTCTCGATGGATGCTCCGACCTCGGCGGCGTCTTCTCCGAGGCGGTAACCTGCGACCAGGTGCCCGAGGGGGCCTGCGGCATCAACGTGGGCGGCGCATGCTGCCTCACCCTGGGCGATTCGGCGCTTGGTATGCGCTGCGTTGACGTTCAGCAGGAGAGCGCCTGCACAGAGATGGACGGCCAGTTCACTCCCCTTGTTGGTTGCGACCAATTGGATGAGGAGAGTTGCCCGGCACTCCCCGCACCCACGGGCGCTTGCTGCATTGCCTCTGCCGGTTCCTGCGTCAGCCACATGACCGAGGAGGGGTGCAGCGAGCAAGGTGGCGAGTTCTTCCTTGGACTCACATGCTCAGAACTTGACGGTGATGAATGCTCCTACGCAGAGAAGGGCGCATGCTGCGACCCGAAAATCTCCTACGTCAACGTCACCGGAGTCTGGTCCGTCTCATGCCTCGATAACCTCACACCCTACAAATGCAAGATCCTCCAAGGCACCCACCATGCAGGCAAGGGCTGCGACGAACTGACGGCGGAAGGGACGTGCACCCCCACGGGCGCCTGCTGCATGGGAGATGGAAACTGCCAGAGCAACACCATCGAAGAGGAGTGCGTTGGGAAAGGCACCTTCTTCCCGGCCCAGGACTGCGAACACGTCGATTGCCCCGAAGTGGGGGGCGCCTGCTGCATCCCCGGGAGTAGCTACGCCGTCTGTGCCGACAGCACAACCAGCCTCAGTTGTAGCGAGGCCGGTGGCACCTACTTCATCAACCGAGACTGTATCGACCTCTCCACCAGCGAATGCCCCGTAGTGCAGACTGGTTCATGCTGCCATCCTAAAATATCTTATGTTAATGAAGAAGGAGTAACTCCAGTTAGGTGTCTAGACAAGCTCACCGAGTACAAATGCAAGATTTTGCAGGGCCAGTGGAGCTACAACGACACCTGCGCTGAGGTGGGCGAAGAGGGCCTCTGCCCCGCCTACGGCGCCTGCTGCTATGAAGACGACGGCATTAAGAAGTGCGCCAACTGGATGCTGGAAGTGGACTGCAAGAAGCTCACCGCTGGTGTCTTCAGCCCCGACCTCAAGTGCGACCAGGTCGAGTGTCAGCCCCGGGGCGCCTGCTGCCATCCCGACGACACCGAAGTAATCGATGGCATCGTCACCAAGATCCCCTGCATCGACGCTCTGCGCCAAAGCGAGTGCGAAGGCAAGAACGGCCAGTGGACCGAAGACGCAACATGCGAAGAGCAGGCAACAGAGGGGACTTGCCTTCCCCAGGGAGCCTGCTGCCAGAGCGACGGTAACTGTTTCGAGGCTGAATCCGAAGAGCAGTGCATTGGTGAGACCGGCAGCTTCCACGCTAATCGACTGTGTGACGGCCTGGGATGCGTTCCTGCAACGGGCGCATGCTGCCACCCGAAAATCTCTTATGTCAACGAAGAGGGGGTCACCCCCGTTCGATGCCTTACGTCACTCACTGAATACAAATGCAAGATCCTACAAGGCCAGTGGACCATGGGCCTGACCTGTGATGACCTGGCTGACCAGGAGCTATGCCCTCCCTATGGGGCCTGCTGCTACGAGGCCGACGGCATCAAGAAGTGCGCCAACTGGATGCTGGAGGCGGACTGCATGAAGCTGACCGGTGCCGTCTTCAACGCGGAGCTCAGATGCGACCAAGCCCCCTGTATCCCCCGGGGCGCCTGCTGCCACCCCGGATACACTCAGACCGTGGGCGACACCCTCCAACTGGTGCCTTGCAGCGACGACAACACTCTGACCCAGTGCGATGCCAAGGATGGAACTTGGTTCGAGGCCCAGACCTGCGAAGCTATCGAGGCAGATGGTACGTGCCTGCCCGCCGGTGCTTGCTGCAGAAGTGATGGAACCTGCCTGGATGGCGCATTCGAAGCCGAGTGCGTTGCCGACAACGGTACCTTCACCGCCAACGCCCTGTGCCCCGGAGTGACCTGCATCGCAAAGACCGGTGCCTGCTGCCATCCAAAGATCAGCTACGTCAACGAGAATGGCGTCTTCCCAGTGCAGTGCCTGGACAACATGACACAGTATAAATGCACTATCCTTCAGGGCACATGGAGCATGGAGACAACCTGCCTCGACCTGGACTCTAATGGCATGTGCGCCCCCTTTGGAGCTTGCTGCTACAGTAGCGACGGCCAGCGGAAATGCGCCAACTGGCTGCTGGAATCAAGCTGCAGTTCGCTTGAGAATTCGACCTTCCACGCCGACCTTCAGTGCGCCGAGGTCGACTGCACCCTCGAAGGTGCCTGCTGCCTCTATCAGTCCGGAACCCCCACTGGTTGTGTGGAGTCCTACGAAGAGGCGACCTGCCTGACCATGGGTGGTACCTTCTACCCGCTGCTGGGCTGCGACGACATCCCCGACGGAATGTGCGAGGTACCCGAATTGGGCGCATGTTGTATGCCATATGGCGATTGTGGTGAGATGTACCCACGGAGCGAGTGCGAAATGTACGGCGGCGTCTTCCATCACAACTACACATGCAAAGATGTCCCCGGCGGCTGCCCAACTACCGGAGCCTGCTGCGTCCCTGGGATCGCCTGCGTCGACGAAGTAACGCAAATGGACTGCACCCAGACGAACTCCCAGGCGGGATTCTTGTTGGGCCGGACCTGCGCCGAACTCTCGGACAAAGAGTGCCCCTTCAAGGGCGCCTGCTGTACCCCCGAAGAGGGCTGCGAGAACGGCTTCGACTACGACTCCTGCACGGCAATATCGGGCACCTACTTCGACGGTGTGAACTGTGACAAGGTCTCCCCCAAAGACTGCCCACACCAGGACACCGCCAGGGGTGCCTGCTGCAACCCCGAACTGACCATGGACGGTGGCTGGGCTACCGTCTGGGTCCACTGCATGAATAACCAGTCCTACAAACGCTGCTACTTCCTGGACGGCACATGGACCCCTGGAGTGGGCTGCGAAGAGACCGACCCCCCATGCCCCTGGCTGGGCGCCTGCTGCGAAGGAACAGGGAAATGCACCGATAGAACACGCTACGAGGACTGCTTCTCGCCCACGTACCAGATGTTCCACTTCCCCAGCCAACTCTGCGCTGACATCATGGACCAGTGCATACCATACTAGTCGACGCTTGTACCCACGTAATCCTGTTCAAGCATAGGCCTTCGTTGCGGGAGGGTACGGTGGGGGCGACGTCGCCCCTTGCTACTGCGCCACGGCAAGGCAGGGCCCCGGAGTACCCCAGCCCAGCGCCAATGCCGATGTGCCGGCTCCCCCAGCTTGCCTGGGGGCGGGGGGGGCGCGCCATTTCCGCCCCGGGGGCGGAAATGGCTGACGTCGCCCTGACCGCAACGCCACGCCAAGGCCGACGCCCGTACTACCGCAGCGCGCCATATTATTGTTAATATGTCTAATCCGCATCAAGTGTTCTCTACTGCGGGGGAAGGGGCAGGAAGCGGATCTTGATATTGCCCTTGTTCGCCGAGTAGGACTCCCAAACGAGCAGGAACCCACCATTTGGAAGATCTGTTGTGCCATGGGGATACGCCACAATAGCGGGATTGGTCTGCTCGCCCAACTCGTCGTCCTCGTTGGCCTGTCCGTTGCCGTAGTCCACTTTCTCGCCGTCAGAGTTGAAGTGAGCAAAGCCCAGGCCCGGATTCTTGTTGTCGTCCATGGACTCGTGCTCCCAGACCACCACGCCCTCTCCCGTGGGATGAACTGCCACATCCACCCTGCCGTAGCCCGCCTGGGGCCACTGCGCCACTTCCACCACCGGTGACGGTGCATCGTAGGACTCCCCGCCCCACTTCGAGAGCTGAACCGAAAATGCGGCGGTACCCGTGCCTCCAGCGGAGAAGGCGATGAAGGCGTTGAAGTTGGCATCAACAGCAACTCTGGGTGGATTCAACTCCCCGGCCACGGGAGAGATGAGCGTACTGGAAACTGCGGCAATCCCGGGCCCCGCGTTGCGCTCTCCAACAACTCCAACGGCATCGTCGGCCCAAACCACGATGTGCGACCCATTGGGGGCCACGGCAGCGGCCGGAACCGTAATCTGACCGGAAATCTTCCCAGAGTTCACCTCCGACTCGCCACCAAATACCTCCACCAGATCGGCACCAAGCATTCGGTGCTGCAGCAGGTAATTCAGCGTGTTCAGCCTGAAGAGGACCCCCACGTTGCCGTTGGGGAATAGCTCCAGCACACCCCGGCTGGGACCACCCATGGAGAGACTGGCGGAGATAACCACCGGCCCTTGCAGCAACTGCCCCGAGGAACTGTAGCGCGCAATACCAAAGCCCTCTTGGACACCCAGCGCAATGTCGCCGTGCGAACCGTACGCGCCCACCAGGAAGGTGCCGTCGGGCTCCGCCACAACATCCTGAAGGACCTTGTCGTAGCCAGGTGAAGCCAAGATGGCTGCGTCACCCTCGGGGCTGAGCAATTTGGAGAAGAGCCTGTAGTAGAGAAATCCGGAACGTTGGTATACCACCACAAAACGACCGTCGGGCCAGACGGCAATGCGAGGATTCTCCGCAGCATCGGCCAACTCGCTGGGCAAACTCGCCGTCATTAGCGACACGCACTCTCCCGGCTTCTGATATCCACCATCAATCGCCGGGTCGCAAAGCAGATGCCCACAGGCCGACAGGGCGTAACATTCATCAAGGGCTTCATCACACATCTCGTACCCATTACACTTGGCCCCGTCGTCCTGGCACGGAGCCGTGGGGTTCTCGTGCATATCCAGGCAGCGCTTCTTCTCCTCGGAGCAGGTCTCTATGCCGTTGCAGAACTGCCCGTCGTCCACACAGGGGTCACCCGAACTCACACACTGGTCCGTATCCTCGTTGCATGATTCGGTGCCGTCACAGTAGAGGCCGTTGTCGCCACAAGGAGGGTCCACGCTCACACACTTCTGCAGGCCGTCATCACACCGCTCGATGCCATCACAGAAGAGGTCATTGGATTCACACGGGTCACCAGGGTGGTCCGAGCAGGTGCCCCCCTTGCAGAGGTCCTGACCGTTGCAGAATACCCCGTCGTCGCAAGAGTGGCCGTCATTGTCCGACCAGTCGCTCTTGGACCGTTTGGGGTCACAAACCGTGCATCCCTGCTCATGGCCAAATTCGCCCTCATCGAAACACTCCCCGTCTATCTGGCAATGGGCACAAGCAAAGGTCGCCTCATCCTGGAACAGCTTCGCACCACCCTCCAGGGCATAAATCTGCCGCAGTGCAACGCCGGGTTTCGTGGGTGTGCAGACGAACTCCTGTACACCTGCGGTCCTGCTCACGAAGGAGAGCCCCTGGCAGTTGTCAACCTTGGCGTAGAGGGTGTTGGGGAGATTCTGACCCGACACGGTGAAGGTGGCCTCGACCCCGACAGGTGCCGAGTTTGGGGAGATGGTCTCCACTACGGGCTGAGTCTCCGGGTCGCAGTGGGCCCCGTTGGCCACATAACCCGGATCACACGTGCACTGCGCCGCATCGTTGACTATTCTGCACTTGCCGTGACCGTCACAATCAACATTTGCACAAAGATTATCCGCTGCCTCACATCTAAATTCCGTTGATGTGATTACAAGTGTCTGGTTCTCACTACACTTGGGATAGGTACATACAACCTGGCACTCCCCGGTGCCTTTGCAGGCGCCCGACGCCGTCACCTCGCCGGCCGCTGTGTAGCTTCCGTCCGCACCGCAGGTACCTGATGCCTCCTTGGCGAAGGTCATATGCGCCCCCACGGGACACACCTGGTCACAATCGGTGCCTGCCTTGATGGCCTCATCGGCGCTGCATCCCCAGAGCACCACCACCAGACTCAGAGTTCCGACCTTGAAGTTCGTTCTGCCCATTGTTGTCAGAGCCCCCATGCAAAAGAAAGACTATGTACGCGTTGAACGGCCCGAGTCTAGCGGCGGTGTGTATGCCGGTCAAGAGGCCAAGAGGGGCTGATGAGCTTCCGCCCCCCGCCAACTGTCAGTGATTGACAGAAATCTGGGGAGATGGTAGCCAGAGCCCGAGGTGAAGGAATGAAGACGACCCCATCCATTGGTTCTCTTGTTCTTCTTGGCGCCGCCGCGTTCCTTTCCGCCTGCTCGGGCGGCCAAAGCGGCGACTCTATCCCCACATCCGATGCATTTGAGCTTGCCGACCAGGCGGTTCAGGGCGACACACAAGAAGAGATTGATGTTTTGGAGCCCGACACGCCCCTTGATAACGCCACACCCGAAACGGGGCTCAGCCGGCTCAGCGCAAAGGGCAAGCTCATCGTCAACGAAGATGGAGAGACCGTGGTGCTCAAGGGTCTCAACCTTGGGGGCTGGCTTTTCCACGAGACGTGGATTACCCAGGTTGACTACGCCCTGACATCGCGAATTAGCGCCCTGGGCCACAAGCTCGGAATCGGCGAGGATGTTGACGCTGAGCTTGCCCTGGGCTCCCCGACGTGGGGCTCAGAGACCTTCTTGGATGCCTTCGAACCCGGGTTGGCCCAGCGCATCGGGGCGGAAGAAGCAGCGGAGTTTGTGAAGACGGCCAAGGGGTACTTCCCGGGGGTTTATGATGATTCTGATGTGCCACTGAGACGCAAGCTGGCCCAGCGATTCGGCGAGGAGGGGCGCAACGAGCTGCTTGCCGCTTTCGAGGAGGCCTGGATTCAGGAGAAGGACATCCAGTGGATTGCCCAGCAGGGCTTCAACGTGGTCAGAGTTCCTATTACCTATCGCAGCCTGGTCACGGGCCCCGACCTCGACAAGCCCGCGACTCTCGACTGGAATGATGCCGCTTTCCAGCGACTGCACACCCTCATGGGCTGGTGCGAGAAACACGGGGTCTACGCAGTAATCGACATTCAGGAGTCGCCCGGCGGACACAACGACTACTTCGGCACGGCGCAACTCTACGCCGACCCCAAGATGCAGGAACTGACGGTCCAACTCTGGGTTGAGATTGCCACCCGCCTTGGGCATTACGACAGCGTCGCCGCATACTCGCTGCTTGCCGAGCCCATGGGAGCCCCCGACGCCGCTGCCAGAGACGACGTCTACGACAAGTTGGTGAAGGCCATTCGAGCCCTGGGCGACGACCACCTTGTGGTTATTCACGACGGCTTCCTTGGCATGAACACCCTGCCCAAACCCGACCAGTACGGTTGGACCAACGTGGTCTACTCCACCCACCTCTTCGAGTTCAGTGCGGACTCCTTCGACTACTGGAAGACCATCGTAGACTTCTACCACAACCCGGTCTTCACCGAGGCCCAGGCCAAGCAAAACGTGCCCTACTATATGGGCAGCTTTTCGGCCCGGGCAGAGGCAGATTGGGCGTACGAAGTAGTTGAGATGCTGATGGAGTGGTTCGACGGCAAGGGCTGGTCCTGGTCCATGTGGACATACAAACGAATCGACGACCCCATCGAGAAACGAATATGGAACAAGGAGTCCTCCTATGGCCTCGTGGGCAGGCTTGAGGGAGACTTTGACCGCCCCGATGTCTTCGACGACGACTTCGAGACGCTGAAGGCGAAGTTCTCGGCCTACGACACCATTGACCTGAAGCCCAACCAGCGCCTGCTTGATGTCCTTACCCCCTGGCTGTAGCGGCTCTGGGGCCTGCCGACCACCCGATGAGCCTCAAAAGGGGCGGACAAACCGCACAATAGCGGCACATTGACAGAGACATGGCCGTGCCACTTTGGTAGCATCCCGCCGGCCCGGTTCCCACGGGTGGAGTCTTGGAGTGGTGCACCGCTTTCTGGTTCAGTGGAGGAGTTCTATGTCTGGTCCCCGGTTTTTCCATACAAAGGCCCTTTCGCTTTTTGTGGTTGCGACAGCCGCTGCGACGCTCTTGTGGGGCTGTTCGGGCGGTGAATCTGAGGGTACGACGTCGTGCACGGCGGACTCGGACTGCCCCAAAGGGCTGCGCTGCTCTCTGTCGACGGGGGCATGCGTAACCTGCATCGACGATGAAGACTGCCCGCAGTACAAGGTTTGTGACCCTGCCCTCAGGGTATGCGTAGATGCGCCGCCGGATTGTGAAGCCGACAACGAGTGCACCTCAGAATCACCTTGCCTGGTGCCGAAGTGTTCAGCGGGGCGCTGCACGACCACCAACGCCCCCAACGGCTTCAAGTGCGACGATGGTGTGGAGTGCACCCAGAACGATGGCTGTGACGACGGAACTTGCGCCGGCGAATACATCCCCGGATGCGGCATGGAGCCATGTTACGGCCTTGAAGACGGCGTGACATGCGACGATTCGAACCCTTGCACCCGAGACGACCGCTGCCTTGAGGGCGAGTGCACGGGCCTGCTCATCCCCGGTTGCCTGCCCGACAGCGATTCGGACAAAGATGGCTTCTCCGCTGCCCAAGGTGACTGCGACGACAAGAACCCTATGGTACACCCCGATGCTCTGGAGTTCTGCGACGGCATAGATAACAACTGCGATGGGGAGACCGATGAGGGCTGCTCGGTATCCCAGTGCATCGTTACGGGCTGCAACGACGAGGTCTGCTCCGACCAGGAGCAGGAGACCGACTGCACCCCCATGCCCGAGTATGAGTGCCTTCAGCACACCACCTGCGGGCCCAACGGCAACGACGGGGCCTGCGCCTGGGCCGATACCGAGGCCTTCTCCCAGTGCCTGGAGAATCTCTGCACCCCGGAAGAGGAGATCTGCGACGGCGTCGACAACAACTGCGACGGCGAAATTGACGAAGGGTGCGGCAACGATTGTGGGCTGGCCGGCCAGAAGTGCGCACCGAACCAGTTTTGCAGTTTCCCCCCGGACACCTGCTTCACCGCGGACATCGGTGGCAAGTGCAAGAACATCCCCCAGACCTGCCCCACAATGCCTGCCCCCGTCTGTGGCTGTGACGGCGTGACCTACGATAACGTGTGCAAGCTGGAGTCCGCAGCAATGTCCCTCTGGTACGAGGGCGAATGCAGCACCGAAACCTGCAAACATGTGGCCAAGGCCGGCTACGGTTTCTGCCTGAAGCTTCTGGGCTATGCATCCGATGGCAGCAAGTGCGTCACGGTCACCGGATGCGATTGTGAAGAGAACTGCCCCTGGATCTACTCTTCCAAATCCAAGTGCGAGGAGATGTGCGGATACGTTCCCACGCCGTGCAGCAGCGACGCCCAGTGCCCTCCTGGGCTCACGTGCCAGAACGCATGCAGCGACGGATCGTGCCAGGGCCAGTGCTTGCCTCAGGACGACAGCGACAAAGACGGCGACGGGTGGGCCCAGTCCCAGGGCGACTGCGATGACTCCAACTCGACAATCCACCCGGGCGCTGCCGAACTCTGCAATGGCAAGGACGACGACTGTAATGGCCACGTGGATGACGCCTGCGCCTCCGAACCCTGCGGCGGACTGGTGGGCAAGAACTGCCCCGCCGGCCAATACTGCCGCTTCCAAGTGGGCGTCTGCAACTCCTCGGAGCCCGACGGCCTCTGCACCCCCTACCCTACCGATTGCAACGACGTTCACTTCCCTGTGTGCGGTTGCGACATGGTCACCTACACCAGCGACTGCGCTGCGGCGGTCAAGAAAGTCAACCTGCTGAAGACCGGAACATGCCTCTCACCACAGTGCGGAGACCTCACGGGGGTGAACCTTGGCGACTGCGGCACGACGCTGGGCTACGGCCTGGTGAACTCTAGCTGTGCCGAGATTAAGGGGTGCGGCTGTGGGCTGCACTGTGACAACATCTTCCCGTCGTGGTCGGCCTGCGACAGTAAGTGCAAGGGGCGAGGAGGGCGCTGAGCCATTGTCGGCGGGGTGCCACGGACAGTTCCCCGCTGGAGATGTTACACCTTGGGCGCTACCACCTCGCACACCTGGCCCATGCGCAGGGCTCCGTTAGCGTTGTCCAACTCTATCTCCACGGGGAAGTTCGAGGTCATTGGGTCGGCCTGCTGAGGCGTCAGCACCACCACACCTGCTATGGTCTGCCCCTCCAGGCCATGGCAAGTAACCTCAACCTTGCGGCCCTGGGGGAAGGCAGAGAGCATGGGAGCAGGCACCAGGACCACCAGGCGTGGGCGGTCGGTCAGAAGCAGTTCGAAGAGCGGGGCGCCGGGGGCAACGAACTCACCGGGGTCTATGTTGCGGGCCACCACCAGGGCCTTGCCGCCCCCTGGTAAGACCACCCTTACCACGGACTTCCGCTTGGCAAGCTCTGCGGACTCCAACTGCAGCCGGGCCATTTCTACGGCCGCCTTGGCACCTTCCAGTTCCTGCGCCCTGACCTCTATGGCAAGGGCCATGGCCATGGCCTCCTCCATGATGGCCTCGGCTTGCTTGAGGCCCGCCCTGGCAACATCTTTGTCTTCGTCCCGAGCTCCGGAGTTGACCTGCCGCATGGCCTGATAGGCCTTGTCGTAGGCAGCGGTGGCAACTTTTGCGGCGGTTTCGGCCGCTTCAAGCTGCTGGCCCGTGGCCACCTCGGCTTGGGCCAGCCGACGAATGCGGCCCAACTCGGCCACGGCGTTTTCCATGGCCGCCTTGGCCCCCTTCACCGAGGCCTTCACCTGCGCCTTCTCCTCCGACCGGGCCCCTGCCTCCACAAGCCTCAGCCTTGCTGCAGCCGCATCCACCGCTGCTTCGGCCTGCTTCAGCCCTGCGTCCAGCTTTGCGCGCTCCAGGGCCAGGCTCTTTTCCACCTGGGCAACCCTGATTACGGCCGAGTCCACAGCCTTGGATGCTTGCCGAACCGCCAATTCGAAGGCGGCCTGCTCCAGGGTTACAAGGATTTCTCCGTCGGACACCCAGGCCCCCCTGTCGTGGGGCACCAGCTCGGCTTTGCCGCCCACTTCGGCAGCGATTCTTATTGTCTGTCGGGGCTTAACCTGACCGAAGAACCGACCACTATGGTCGCCCAGCAACTCCCCAACGGTTGCGTTGGACGTTGCCACCCCCACCAATGCCCCACGGGCCTCTGCCCCCCCGGCCTCTGCCCCGGCAAACGCTGCGCCACCGGCTGCAGGCCCACCGACAGCGTTGCCATCGCCATCAGCAGCGACCATGGGGGATGGCTCCTCCTTCTGGGGGGCACCATCGCATCCAGCCAGAGCCAGAGTGCACAGCAGGGAGGCCACAACTCTTAGCGCCAAAAAGTCACCGCGCCTCCAGTGCTGATTACCTCTACCTACGTACCGTTGTCCCGCCAGCATATTCTTAATCATACAACCACCTCTTCAACTGCTCTTTTTATAACTAACAATAGCCCAGCCATTAAAGAATAAGGCAAAGCCACCGAGGGCCACCAACGGTGTACTCAGTTCTTCGGCGCCGGCGCCAATAAGGAAAACCTGCCTCATTACAACGATGAGGTACTTCAGGGGACTGAAGATGCTGAGCACCTGGGCCCAGCCGGGCATGCTGGCGATGGGGGTATAGAGGCCACTGAGGAAGATGAGTGATAACACGAAGAAGAACATCATGAACATGGCCTGCTGAACGCTGGAGGCATAGTTGCTGATGACCAGTCCCAGTCCTGAGATGGCCAGGACGAAGAGAGCGCTGAAGCCGTAGATTGTAAGATAGCTTCCCCTGGGCACCAGGTCATGAACCAGCCAAGCCACGACGAAGCAGACCGAGAGAACGACGAAGCCAGTGACCCAGTAGGGAATGAGCTTTGAGAGAATGAAGGTAGAGCGCCGAACCGGGGTGACGTTCATCTGTTCGATGGTGCCCCGCTGTTTCTCCATGACGATGTTCAGGGCAGGCAGGAAGCCGCAGAGCATGGTGAGCATCATCACCATGAGTGCAGGGATCATGAACACCGGATACTCGAGATGGGGGTTATATCGGTAGGTAGAATCTATAGAAATGCCGCCAATTGATGCGCCACTCTGGGGCGACATTTCTGCAATTACTTCTATATTAAAATCACTTACAATACTCGACATATATGCGCTACCAAGTCCGCCCTTGGTGCCGTTGACGGTATTGGCAGCGATGAGCAGACTGGCGGCCCCTTCTTTGACAAGGTTTCGTTCGAAGCCTGGGGGGATTTCCAGGATGATGTCGGCCCGCTCCTCTTCTACGCTGTCAAGTGCCTGGCGATATGTCCCCGAGGTGTCGGTGACGATGAAGTATCCGGAGTTGCTGACTTTTGCCACGAGCCTTCTGGAGAGGGGCGAGCGGTCTCCATCTACGACGGAGAGGTTGAGGTTTTTGACATCGAAGTTCGCTATGAGTGGCACGATGAGCAGCACGGCCAGGGGCATCACCACGATGACCCGGGGCATGAACCGGTTACGAACAAGCTGTTTGAACTCCTTTTCCAGCAGGTACCGCAGCATGTTCTCTCCAATACGCATTTACGGGGCCACACCGCCAACGGGCCAGGCAAGCCCCTGCTTAGGAAGGCTCCCGGCCTCAGCCATCGAGCCTCGCCTTGTGCTTCTTCATGGCCACGAGCGCCAACAGCAGGGTCATTCCTGCGAGTACAGCCAGGTCGCTCCTGATGGCCTCGAACCCAAGCCCCATGATCATCAGCTTCCTGACCGCCGATATGTACCAACTGGCCGGCAGTATCTTGGAAAGCCACTGAAACACGACGGGCATTGTATCAATGGGAAACATCATCCCAGATAAAAACATAACGGGCACAATCATTGCCATTCCTGATATCAACAAAGCCACAAGCTGCGAAGACACCATAGACGAAATGAGTATACCCAGCGCCAAGGCCAGGCAGATGTAAGTCAGCGACACAATAACAAGCCAAAACAGGCTACCAGAGATAGGAACATCTAAGACAAAGACAGATATAAGACATATTAGCACAAAGTCTACCACTGACAAGACGAAGTATGGAATTACTTTTGCGATGATCATGGTCAAGGGCCGCACCGGGGAGACCAGCAGAACCTCCATAGTTCCAAGTTCTTTTTCGCGAGCGATAGAGACTGAGGTCATCATGGCGCAGATGAGCATGAGGATCAGGCCCAGGGTGCCGGGGACGAAATTGTAGGCACCCTTCATCGTAGGGTTGTACAACAGTTTTACAACGGGGGTTATTCGATAGGGAACACTCCCCCCGCCCAGTGCCTGCTGCTGGAAGGAGGAGATCACAGCGGTGGCATAAGAGACGACGGTTCGAGCGGTGTTGGGGTCTGAGGCATCTGCCAGGAGCTGAACGGGCGCCGTGCCATAGGCAATCAGCTCTTTTCGGAACCCTGGGCCCACGACCAGGACCAGTGAGGCTTTCCCCGACTTGAACAGTTCTTCTGCCTCTTCAACGCTGTCCAAGTTTTTCACGAGCCGAAAGTACTGGTTGGATGCCAGCCGCTCAACCAGTTGGCGGCTGAGCTCGTCTTTGGATTGGTCCACCACGGCCAGGGGGGTGTTTTTGACCTCGGTGGAGATTGCGAAGCCGAAGAGCACCAGCATGACAACGGGCAGACAGAGGAGGATTATGGTAGTCCAGCGGTCGCGGGCTATGTGGCGAAACTCTTTGAGGACGAAGGCATAGAGTTGGTTCATCTATGCCTCCTTTCGCCGGGCGCGTCGGGCCAGTTGAAAGAAGACCTCCTGCATGGAGGGCACGGAGTGAAGGCGTTTGAGTTCCCGGGGCTGGTCCAGCGCCTCTACGCGGCCGTCGACCATGATGCTCACCCTATGGCAGTACTCCGCCTCATCCATATAGTGTGTCGTTACAAAAATCGTCACACCAGCATCTGCTGCCTCATAGATCATCTCCCAGAACTGACGTCGGGCCACGGGGTCCACGCCACCGGTGGGCTCATCCAGGAAGACTATGCGGGGTTTGTGCACCATGGCGACGGCGAAGGCCAGCTTCTGTTTCCAGCCAAGGGGCAGCGATCCGACAAGGGCATTGCGTTCGGTGCCGAATCCCAGGCGCTCGAGGGTCTGGTCGATGACGGTGGGGATGCTGGACGCCGAGACACCGTAAATCCCAGCATACAGCCTAATATTCTCCCATACCTTCAAATCCTCATACAATGAAAACTTCTGACTCATATAACCGATACTCGCCTTCACTAACTCTGGTTGTAAGGCAGCATCGAAACCGGCAACGATCCCCCGGCCGGAGGTCGGCCGGCTAAGACCGCAGAGCATCCTCATGGCGGTGGTCTTTCCAGCGCCGTTGGCCCCAAGGAAGCCGAATATCTCCCCTTCGGAGACGCTGAAGGAGATGGCGTCCACTGCGGTGAAGGCTCCGAAGCGTTTGGTGAGGTTTTCCGCCACGATGACGCTCATTGTCCACCGCCGCTGAGGGTGAGGGCCATGAAGCAGTCCTCGATGGAGGGTTCGGATGTGGTGATTCGGACCTCCTGGTGGCCGAGCCCTGCCAGATAGCTTTCCAACTGGGTTCCGTCAGCGTGGGGGTCTTTGAAGGTGACGTGGTGGGAATCGCCAAAGGCGTGGCACGATGCCACTGCGGGATGGGCCCTGAGGTCCCGGAGCAGGGCCGACATCCGGCCGGCGCTTACGGACCAGAGGCGCCCGTTGAAGGCCTTCACTATTTCGTCGGGGGTGGCCACCTGGAGGAACCGCCCGTTTTGCATGAGGGCTATGCGGTCGCAGAGCTGAGCCTCGTCCATGTACGGGGTCGATACCAGAATCGTGATGCCTTCCGTTCGCAGCTTGCCCAGCATCTGCCACAGCTCGGCTCTTGAGACGGGGTCAACGCCGGTAGTTGGCTCGTCCAGGAATAGAACGCTGGGCCTATGGATGAGGGCACAGCTCAGTGCCAGCTTCTGTTTCATGCCACCCGAGAGGGCACCGGCGCGCCTGTGCTTGAACGGCTCTATTTGACCGTATATATCTTTTATGAGATCATAATTCTCACTAATCGTCGTATTGAATACTGCAGCAAAGAATGATAGATTCTCCTCGACGGTGAGGTCTTGGTAGAGCGAAAACCGCCCCGGCATGTATCCGACCCTGCTCCTGATGGCCCGGTAGTCTGCCACCACATCCAACCCATCCACGGTTGCTCGACCGCTGTCGGCCAGCAGCAGTGTGGTCAGGATTCGGAACAGGGTGGTTTTGCCCGCACCGTCGGGGCCGATGATTCCGAATATCTCCCCCTGGTCAACGGCGAAACTGACGTCGTCCACGGCCTGTGTGGCCCCGAGGCGAAGATGGAGGTTTTCGGCGTAAGCGCTATTCATGGCTAGGCGCCGCTATGGTCCCGTACATACCAATTTTGAGGTAGCCATCATTAGGCACGGCCACCTTCATGGCGTAGACCAGATTGGCCCGCTCGTCTCGGGTCTGAATGGTTTTGGGCGTGAACTCGGACTTGGTGGATATCCAGACTATCTTTCCCTGGTAGCTGCGGGTACCTCCCGCATCGAAATCGGCGGTAACGGGCACGGCGTCTCCCAGCTTCACAGCGGAGAGCTGGTCAGATGTCACGTAGGCCCGCAGGGTCATGACGCTGGTATCTGCCATCTTGAAGAGGGGCTTACCCGGAGAGGTTATTTCGCCGGCCTGGGCGTATTTGACCAGCACGGTACCGGCACTGGGGGCGGTTATTCGGCAGCGTTTGAGTTGCAGGTCAACGTTGTCGGGGCGCAGGGGGCGGCAGTCGAGGTGGCCCACCTCTTGGCCGGCAACCAGCACCTCTCCCTCTTCCACGGCCAGGGCCATGATGCGTCCCCCTGCCTCAGCGGAGACAAGTATCTCCACGGCTTCGAAGGCACCAGAAGCGAACGCCACCTCTCCCTTGCTACCGCAGCCGGCAGGTAAGGGCATCGAAAGCAAGAAAAAGAGTCCGGCAATACCTCGCATTGTTACCTCCAAAGCTGCTTCCCCCAAGAGTGTATTCCGCTGTCGAAGTGACTCACGGCCGCAGGCAACTGAGCACGAGACGAACGTTCTCGGCCTTGCGCCGCTCCAGAAACGCTTTCCACTCCTCTTCGTCGGACAACACGGTGTTCCTGAGCACTGGTCCTCCGAGGAAGACTGCAGCGTTCAAGCTGACGATGCTGAAGAGCAGGTCGACGATGCTCAAAGGCCGCACCGTACCAGCGTCCACCTCGTCCTGGAGTTGCATCATCAACTGCATGACGAAGCGCCCCAGGGATGGGGCCAGCTTCTTCTTCACCGAGTCGATTCTGGCTGGATTCAGCAACAGCTCATTGACGATGAGAAACGGCATCTGGGGGTGCTCAACCAGCAAGTCGAAGTGTGCCTCTACATAACGCCGAACCCGCTCATCAAAGGGCAAGCTCTGCTGGTGAATGGCCTCAAAGGTGCTAAGGAACAGCGCCGCTTTGCTCTCAAAGATGGCCTCGAAGAGCCGCTCTTTGGTTCTGAAGTAGTAGTGCACCGTGGGCTGGTTGCAGCCCGCCACCCGAGCAATCTCCGTAGTAGTAGTCAGGGCATAACCCCGCTCCAAAAAGAGCTTCTCCGCCGCACTCAAGATCGCCTGTTCCGTGGTCATAATCCTAACCCTCCCGCTGGCCTGATAGCTCTATCTTATAGCCCTATAAGTTGTCAAGAACTTTCCCCCCCCACCTGTCCCCCCGTCCGAAAGGTCCGAATCGTCCGCGTCCGAACCCGCCCCGGTGGGGGTAACATCAGCCCTTCGACAAGCTCAGGGCGCGCCCCCCCCGTGGCCCCCCCCAGGCAAGCTGGGTGGGGCGAAGCTCCAAGTC
>Ga0302238_1001190_pt1 | contig 22229 bp, 21 predicted proteins | sample AAG_UR_Asn_MG_FD_193527 | JGI IMG/M metagenome (GOLD analysis project Ga0302238, IMG submission 193527) | Enriched activated sludge microbial communities from anaerobic digester in WTTP, New Holstein, Wisconsin, United States - AAG_UR_Asn | ecosystem: Engineered > Bioreactor > Anaerobic >... | reverse complement strand
CCGCGCCCCCGCGCATGACAAACGGAGGTCTGCACCCGTGAACCCGCACAATGCATCCGTATTCCCAGGCGTCGATGGAATCCCGGAGGAGTTCAGGCTCGGAAAAAGGCTCGAGCAGCGTTCCTACCTCTGCGACGGGGAGATCCGGCAGTGGGACGGTCCCTTCCAGGACGTGCTCTCTCCGATCTGCACCGTGACGCCCTCCGGTCCGGCGAGAACCAGCATCGGGAGCTATCCGCTGCTCTCCGGGAAGCAGTCCGGGGAGGCTCTGGACGCCGCGCTGAGATCCCAGGACGGCGGCAGGGGGGCCTGGCCTACCATGCCGGTGGAGAAGCGGATAGGATGCCTGTCGGACTTCGCGGCGCGGATGATGGAGAGCCGCGACGAAGTCGTGCGCAGGATGATGTGGGAGATAGGCAAGAGCCTCTCCGATTCGCGCAAGGAGTTCGACAGGACTGTAGAGTACGTCCGCGACACGATCGAGGCCCTGAAGGATCTGGACCGCGCCTCGTCGAGATTCGTGATGGAGCAGGGCGTGATAGGCCAGATCAGGCGTGCGCCGCTGGGCGTGGTGCTCTGCATGGGACCGTTCAACTACCCTCTGAACGAGACCTTCACCACGCTGATCCCGGCCCTGGTCATGGGGAACTCGGTGATCTTCAAGCCGCCCAAGCTGGGTGTCCTGCTGCACGAACCCCTCCTCGCTGCCTTCCGCGACTGCTTCCCCAGGGGAGTGGTCAACACGGTCTACGGCGACGGCCGAACCGTCGTCGGTCCGCTGATGGAATCAGGCGCGATAGACGTACTGGCATTCATCGGAACGAGCAGAGTGGCCGACCTGCTGCGCAGACAGCATCCCAAGCCCCACAGGCTCCGCTGCGTGCTGGGGCTCGAGGCCAAGAACGCCGGCATCGTGCTCTCCGACGCGGATCTCGACACCGCGGTACGGGAATGCGTCCTGGGCGCCCTCTCGTTCAACGGCCAGCGCTGCACCGCATTGAAGATGCTGTTCGTGCATCGGGGCATTCTGGAAAGCTTCATGGGGCGCTTCGTCGAAGCGGTCGGAAGGCTGAAGGCCGGGATGCCGTGGGATGAAGGGGTGCAGATCACCCCCCTCCCGGAGGAGGGTAAGGTGGAATCCATGAAGAGCCTGATCGGGGATGCCGTTTCGAAGGGCGCCTCGATCGCCGGCCCCGGCGGCGGGGATGCGGTGGGAACCCTGATGAACCCTGCCGTAGTGTACCCTGTGGGCCCCGGAATGAGGCTCTACACCGAGGAGCAGTTCGGCCCGGTCGTGCCCGTAGCCGCCTTCGACTCGATCGAGGAGCCCCTGAAATGGATTGCGGAGTCGGACTACGGCCAGCAGGTGAGCCTCTTCGGGCGCGACCCGGAAGTGATCGCCTCGCTCGTCGACCCGCTGGTGAACCAGGTATGCAGGGTCAACATCAACAGCCAGTGCCAGCGCGGTCCCGACACCTTCCCCTTCACGGGCCGGAAGGACTCCGCGGAGGGAACGCTCTCCGTCACCGACGCCCTGCGCGTCTTCACCATAAGAACCCTCGTCGCGGCCAGGGAGACCGACGACAACAGGCGCATCCTGAAGAGCATCGTCACCGGCCGCTCCTCGCGCTTCATCTCCACGGACTTCATCTTCTAGGAAGCTCGAACCGGTCCTTCCGGGGGTGACACAGTGAGCAGGATCACTTCAGGGATGATGATCGCGTCAGTGGTTCTGCTCACGATTCTTCTACTCGTACACATGTGGACCGCTACCGGTGACGGACTCGCCACAAGCTTCGAGGATGACGCCTTCTACTACTTCGGAACGGCGAGAAACATCGCTTCGACCGGAATCTCCACCTTTGACGGCACCACCGTGACAAACGGCTACCATCCCCTCTGGATGGCAGTGATCCTTCCCGCATTTCTCGTGTCCGACGATCCGTTGCTGCCCCTGCGAATCGCCGGCTCGATCTCCATCCTGCTCATGTCCGCCGGAACGCTTGTCGGAACGATTGCCATGACGAGGAGACATCCGCCTCTGGTTTCAGCTCTTTGCACCTTCCTCATGCTCAGATATCTCCGGGACTTCTCCTCCATGGCCATGGAAACGAGCGTGTTGATACCGTTGTGCATTGCAGCCCTCATCCAGGCGGACTCGCTGAAGCGCGGCCGCTCCCGGCCGGGAGGCTATCTGATTCTGGGGGTTCTCCTCCTCCTGATCCTGCTGTCCCGGCTCGATGCGATCGTCCTGGTCATCCTTCTCGTAGCCGCCGTCCTGTCCGGCATACCTGCAGGCTCCACCAGGCGGCGGGCCTTTCCCGCCGTCACCATGCCCTCTTTGTTCGGAATCATCGCATACCTCGCCTGTAACCGGCTCACGACCGGACTCCTCCTGCCCGTCTCGGGTGCGTTGAAGAGTTCGTTCCTGACCTTCAACGGCCTGTTCGCCCGGCAGCTCTTCCTGCTGTCGGATCCGCTCCGCCTGAGGTCTCCCTGGGGGCTCTACCTCCTGTATCTGATCCTGTCCATCGCTTTCCTCCGCATGACCGCCATGTCCCGGGCGCGGCAGGCGGGTCATCCGCCGAAGCGGGGGAGAGGGAGACCGGGACCTGTGGATCTCGTGATCCCTGCACTGATGATCGCTCATGCCGCGATCTACCTCTTCAACAGCACCTGGAGGCTGTGGTACTGGTACGCCTGGCCCGCCGTCCTCTTCACCGTCTTCACGCTGCCGGGAATCCTTTCCGGAGTATGGCGGTATGCGTCGGGCAGGTATCCATCGCCCGGCGGCCTCCGCATCCGTGGCGCCGTCCATGCGGCATCGGCGGCGCTGCTCATCCCTTGCTCGATATACTGGGGCTTGAAACACGGGAACCCGTCGCCCGGGGATTTCAGGTATCGGAATCTGATTGTGGCCAGGCAGCTCAATGACGAGCTCGCTCCCGGGTCCGTGATAGCGATGGGCGACTGTGCCGGGAGCTTCTCGTGGTTCTTCGACGGCAGGGTTATCCAGCTCGAAGGGCTCATGGGCGACAAGGAGATGCTGGAGGCGATCCAGGCGGGAGACCTGGAGCGATACGTCATTGTCCGGGCTCCCGACTACCTGTTGAGCCATACCGGTCCCGAAGGTATCGTCGAATACGGAGAATGGGGGCTTCTCTATCCGGACCGGGCCCAGTCGACCGGTCCTCAGGACACGATCTTCGTCAATTCGGACGACGAGGTGCATCGTTGGGAGTCGGAGGAAGGCTGCATCTTCCTGTGGCGCCTGTGAACGATCCAGGCGCTAAGGGCGCCGGACCGGGTCGTGCGCGGGTTCGGCCGGGTCACCGGCTGTCGCGATGCGCGATTGCCGTACTCGCAATCGCGGCGTTCCATGCCTGCATGACAACGGGGTTCCAGTCCGACGACTTCGTGCTGATCGGGAGGATCGACCGGAGCGGCTTCTTCGCCTCGTGGGGAGGCCCGGACGGCGACCTCTTCATGAGGCCCGGGACGATTCTGAGCCTGATGGCCGACAGGGCCGTGTGGGGGAGCCGGGCCGGCGGTTTTCACGCCACGAACCTGCTGCTTCACATCGCCGCATGCCTGCTGGTGATGTCGATCGGGAAGCATGTCTTCGAACTCGCAGGCCTTCGGAAACCGGGGCTGTTCTCGTTCCTCTCGGCGTGCCTGTTCGCCGTGCTGCCAAGCCACTCGGAGGCGGTCTGCTGGGTCTCCGGCAGAACCGACCTGCTGGCGACGGTTTTCGGGCTTGCGGCGACTCTGCTGTTCATACGCGGGAGGACCGTCCCGGCGCTGCTCCTGTATGCGGCCGGGATGCTCTGCAAGGAGAGCATCCTCCTCCTCCCGGCGATCTGGGCCATCATCCCCCGCCCCGGAGAGAAGCGGAAGAGCACGCCCGTGATCATCGCGCTCGCTCTCGCCCCTGCGGCCTACACGGCCTTCAGGCTCGTCGCCTCGCCCGGCCTGTTCGAGGCACTCACCACCGGCGGACAGCTCGCGAGCCCTGGGTGGAGCATCGGCGGGAATGTCGTCCGTGCGCTGTTGCGGACCTTCCAGCCGCCCCTGCCGCAAGGCGCGGAGGAGACGATGAGAGGGCTGCCGCCGGCCGTGGCGGCGCTGCCACTCGCAGCCTTCACGGCACTCGTCGTCTTCGTGATCGCCCACAGAAAGCCGTCTCGCGCCCTGGTCGGAGCGGCTCTGGCTCTGGCGGCGGTCTGGCTGGTCGCACTCCTTCCCGCGCTCAGGATGAAGGTCGCCGTGTTCGACACCCAGTCCGAGAGATTCCTCTACTTCCCCGGCACGGCGCTGATCCTGCTGTTCGCTCTGCTCATCTCGGCGACGGCAGGCGAGGGGCGGGCGGCGACGGTTCTCCTGTCGGCCTCCGCAGCACTGGGCTTCATCTCCACTATGCATCTGGCGCGGAACTGGTCCGAAGCAGGCGCACTCTGTGCGGACATCGCGGGGAATCCGGCCCTGTCCGGCCGTGGGAACACGGTGCTGGCGAACGTACCGGACAACCTGAACGGGGCCTATGTGTTCAGGAACGGCCTGAACGAGGCGGTCGCGATGGCCTGCGGCACATGGCCGGACGAGCCTGTAGGGGTTCTGTCCACGCACAGCGTCTCGTCCCGGGCGGATACCGTCGATGTGCGCGTTTCGGGAGACTCGATCAGGATCACGATCCCGGGAGGGGAGAGGTTCTGCTCCGTCGACGGAATCCCCCGGTCCGGCGGGGAGGGCGGGACGATCGCGCTCCCGATTCCCGCCGGGGCGGAAAGGATCCTCTACTACAGCTCTGGATCGATCAGGGAACTGATGGTGCGCTGACTGTGGAGGCGGTCGCAGATCTCCTCATCCCCGCGTCTTTCCCCCGGGATGATCCTCATGCGTGTCGCCCCGTTTGTCGGCCGGGGAACAATGATGTTATTGATAGAATGGATCGGGATCGATGAACGGCAGGTGTGCGGCTTCTTCCGCGCAGGGAGGACTGGATGGGCATGACATTCGCCATGAAGGTGCTGAGCAGGATCGCCGGTCACGAGGTGAAGACGGGGGAGATCGTCTTCGTGGAACCCGACATCGTCCTCACGCACGACAACAGCTCGGCGATCATCGACAAGTTCGAGAGCACGGTTCCCGGCGGCAGGGTGAAGTACCCGGACAGGCTGGCCATAGTGCTGGATCACGTCATCCCCGCCGACACGAGCAAGGACGCGGCCGGCCAGAGGAAGATCCGCGACTTCGTGCGGAAGCAGGGTATAAGCCGCTTCTACGACATCGGCACCGGGGTGTGCCACCAGGTGGTTCCCGAGATGGGCCTGTGCAGTCCGGGCTCCCTCGTGCTGGGCAGCGACAGCCATACATGCACCTACGGCGCGTTCAACTCCTTTGCTACGGGCATCGACAGAACGGAGGCAGCCGGCCTGTGGATCACGGGGCGGACCTGGCTCAAGGTGCCGGAGAGCATCTGCGTTAACCTCACCGGCGGGCTTTCACGCAGAGTCACAGCCAAGGATCTGGTCCTGAGGATAATCGGCGACATCGGAGCCGATGGAGCCAACTACATGGCCGTCGAGTTCCACGGTCCGGGCATATCGACTCTCCGGATCCCCGAGCGGATGACCATCGCCAACATGGGCGTCGAGATGGGGGCCAAGATCGCGGTGTTCCCCGCTGACGGGCAGACCAGGGAGTTCTTCAGGGGCAGGAACGCGAGCGTCGACGCCGCGGTGTGGAGCGACCACGACGCAGTCTTCGCGAGGACACTCGACTACGAGCTGTCCGAACTCGTTCCGGTGGTGGCGAGGCCTCACACCGTGGACAACGTGGTGCCCGTGAAGGAGCTGCCGACCACCCCCATCGACCAGGTGCTGCTGGGTACCTGCACGAACGGCCGTTTCGACGACTTCAAGGCGGCCGCCGCCATTCTGAAGGGGCGGAAGATCGCACCGACCGTGAGGCTCATAGTGGCCCCCGCCTCCAGGGAGGTCTATCTCCAGGCGATAAGGTCGGGCGTGCTGGAAGATCTCATCCAGGCCGGCGGAACGGTCATCCCGCCCGGCTGCGGCCCCTGCCTCGGCGCGCATCAGGGCGCCCTGGCCCCCGGGGAGAGGTGCCTCTCCACGGCGAACCGCAACTTCAAGGGCAGGATGGGCGAAAAGGACTCCGAGATATATCTCGCCTCCCCGGAGACAGCGGCGGCGAGCGCCCTGACGGGCGTCATCACTGATCCCAGGGAGGTGTGAAATGGCCGTTTTCCACTACGATCAGGACGACATCAACACAGACCTCCTCTTCCCGGGGAAGTACACCTACTCATGCTCCAAGGGCCCCGAGATCAAGGAGCACCTGCTGGAGGACCTGGACCCCGGCTTCGCGGGATCGGTGCAGCCCGGCGACATCATCATCGCGGGGCGCAACTTCGGCTGTGGCTCCAGCCGCGAACAGCCCTCGCTCGGCCTCAAGTACGTGGGCCTGGCGGGAGTGGTCGCCAAGTCCTTCTCCAGAATCTTCTACCGCAGCGCGATCAACCAGGGGCTGCTCCTCGTCGAGTGTCCGGAGGCGGTGGACGCCTACAAGCCTGGCGACGAAGTCTCGATCGATCCTAAGAGCGGAACCGTCAGCGTGGCCGGGAAGCCGTTCTCATTCCCCGCACTGCCCCAGGAGATGATAGCGGTGATCGAGGCGGGAGGGCTCCTGGCTCACATCTCGGCCGGGCTCGCGGAGAGCGGGGCTAGATGAGGAACCTCTTCCGGCGCTTCCTGCCGGTCGCGGCCTGCATCGCCCTCGCAGGGGGGGCGGAAGCGGTCGAAATCCGGATCGGTGCCACCGCATCCAACCTCTCGCCGTCGGAAGAGTTCTACAAGGATGCCTTCCTCACGCCCGGCACCTCGATAGGCGGGACGGTGTCGGTGGACGCCCCGGGGCCTCTGGGCTTCAACGTGGGGGCGGAGAGGTTCTCGAAGAGCGCCCCGGCCGACTGGGACGGCGAACTGGACGCTATGATGGTGTCCCTCTTCCCGACCGCGTCCTGGGAGCCTCTGAAGGGCTTCTCCCTGTATGCCGGCCCCGGCGCGGTCTACCTGTGGGGCGATTACAGCGGGACGGACCGCTACGGCAGGTTCGTGGAAGCCGACGGATCGAGCGTCGGCTTCGCCTTCTCGGCCGGAGGGGAGATCATGCTTGCCGGGCCTCTCAGCGCCAGGCTCGAATACCGCCGGGCGTTCATGGACCTCACCACCGGGGAGGCGACCATGGACGGGTCGACCGTAGCCGTCTATCCGGCTGCGGAGACCGATCTCGGGTACTCGCAGTTCGGCTTCGGCCTGCTCGTGTCTCTCTTCGGTGGGGAGGGGGCGCTGTTCGGAGGGCTTTGATTTTGATCCGGTCCTGACTATTATTGCCGATCCTCGGAAGTCGCCGGCGTAGCTCAGGTGGTAGAGCAGCGCACTCGTAATGCGCAGGTCATCGGTTCGAGTCCGATCGCCGGCTCCATCAAATCATCGGAGAGAGCATACTTGGATGCTCCCATCATAAGCGGTTCAGGGATAAGAGGCGTTTTCGGAAGGTCGTTCACGACCGCCGACGCGCTGGGCTTCGCCGCCGCATTCGGCGAGCTGTCCGGCCCGGGGCCCGTGATTGTGGGAAGGGACACCAGGAGCAGCGGACCCGCGGTAGAGGCCGCGGTCGTGGCAGGCCTCTGCTCGGTAGGCTGTGAGCCGGTGCTCATCGGAGTAGCTCCCACCCCGACGATCCAGCTCGAAGTGATGGAGACGGGCGCAGGGGGCGGCGTGGCCATCACGTCCAGCCACAACCCCGGAGACTGGAACGCGCTTAAGCTGATAGGCCCCGACGGGGTCTTTCTCCGCGCACCGGCCAGGGCCCGCCTCATGGGAGCCATGAGGGTTCCGAGGAAGTGGTCGGGCCATCGTTCCGTGGGCGCCCCATCCTATTCGTACGGAGCAGTGGACAGGCATGTCGAGGCGGTCGCGGCGCTGCCGCTGGTGCGCTGTGACGGCCGCCCGATGCGGGCCGTGCTGGACGTCGTGGGCGGGACCGGTCTCCTGCTGGGCCCGGCTCTGATGAACATGCTGGGAGTCGAGTACTCGATAATCAACAGCTCCATGACACCGGACGGCGATTTCCCGAGGGTGGCCGAGCCGCTTCCCGGCAACCTCGAGGCCCTGTGCAGCGCCGTCAGGGAATCCGGGGCCGATGTCGGCTTCGCATACGATCCCGACGGCGACAGGCTCGCACTGGTGGACGAGACCGGCAGGGCTCCCGGCGAGGAATACACGGTGGCGCTTGCCATCGATCACGTGCTGACGCACCGACCTTCTCCGGTCGTGGTCAACATGTCCACCTCCAACCTCGCCGCGGTCTGTGCCGAACGCCACGGCTGCACGTTCTTCCGTTCCCCGGTCGGAGAGGTGAACGTGGTGGAGGAGATGGAGGCCAGGGGTTCATCGATCGGGGGCGAGGGCAACGGAGGCGTGATCGACCGCGAATGCCACCCCGGCCGCGACAGCGCCGTGGCTGCCGCCTATGTCGTGTCGCTCCTGAGGGAGAGGGATTGCACCCTCTCCGAGTGGATCGCCACGCTGCCCGCCCTCCGCATGAGGAAAATGAAGTTCAGGCTCGAGGGAACTTTCGAGGCCCTCAGGCCTTCTCTGGAGAGCGAGTTCGGCATCCCGTCGGATGTCAGGGACGGGATTCGATTTGACACCCCCTCGGGATGGCTCCACATCAGGCCTTCCGGGACCGAGCCCGTGGTGAGGCTGATCGTGGAGGATTCCGAAGAGGCCGTTCTGGACTCCATAACTGAGCGGTTCATCAGGATTGCGGGCGGGGCATGTGTGGAATAGTCGGCTATATCGGACCTAAGAACGCTCTGGAAATCCTCCTCGGAGGCCTCCGGAGACTCGAATACAGGGGGTATGACTCCGCCGGCTACGCCGTGCAGAGCCCGGAAGGGCTCATACTGCGCAGATGCCGCGGCAGGGTGGCCGATCTCGAAGCGCTCGATCCGGGCGACGCCGTTTCCGCTACGGCCGGCATAGCTCACACCCGCTGGGCTACCCACGGCGAACCCTCGGAGAGGAACGCGCATCCCCAGTTGGATGCCAGCGGTCGCATCGCCCTGGTTCACAACGGCATAATCGAAAACTACCGGTCCCTGAGGCGGGAGCTCCAGGCCCAGGGCATCGAGTTCAAGTCCGATACGGACACCGAAGTCATCGCACAGCTCGTCGGTTTCGAGGTCTCCGCCGGCAAGAACCTGTTCGAGGCCGTCAGGAGCGCGCTGGCGAGGGTCCAGGGCGCTTACGGCATCGCGGTCATCTCCACGCTGGAGCCGGACACCCTCGTCGCCGCAAGGCACGGCAGCCCGCTGGTGGTAGGCGTGGGCGACGGAGAGTACATAATCGCGAGCGACGTGGCCGCCATCATCTCCCACACCAGGGACGTGATCTATCTCGGCGAAGGGGAGGTCGTGAGCGTCGGCCTCAACGGCATGTCGTCCGACGACACCTCGGGCCTCCTCAGGGACAGGGTCGAGACGGTCGAATGGGACCTCGCCGAGATAGAGAAGAACGGGTTCGCCCACTACATGCTCAAGGAGATCTTCAGCCAGCCCGAATCGCTGACCAACGCCTTCCTGGGGAGGATCGACCTCGACGAGGGCACGGCCCATCTCGGAGGGCTCGGGCTGACGCCCGCCGACATGAATTCGGTGAACAGGATCATGCTCACCGCCTGCGGCACTTCCTGGCACGCCGCCCTGATCGGCAAGTACCTCATCGAGTCCCTGGCGAGGGTGCCGGTGGACGTCGAATATGCCTCGGAGTTCAGGTATAGGGACTTCGTGATTGGCCCGGGCTCCATCATGTTCGTAATCAGCCAGAGCGGGGAGACCGCCGACACCCTGGCCGCGCTCCGCGCCTGCAGGAGCAGGGGCTGCAAGGTCTTCGGCATCGTGAACGTTGTGGGTTCCACGATCGCCAGGGAGGCCGACGCCGGGGTGTACATCCATGCGGGCCCCGAGATAGGTGTCGCCTCCACAAAGGCCTTCACGTCCCAGGTGATGGTTCTCTCGCTCATAGCCATGGCCTTCGGCAGGGCAAGGGGGGTTCTCAGCCGCGCTCAGGGTGTCGATCTGGCGCGGGAGATACGCCTTATCCCCGGGAAGGTCGGCAGGATACTCGATCGGTCCGACACCATTGCGGCCATCGCGCAGGAATTCGCTTCCGCACGCAATTTCCTCTACCTCGGAAGAGGCTACAACTATCCGGTGGCCCTGGAGGGTGCGCTGAAGCTCAAGGAGATATCCTACATCCACGCCGAGGGCTATCCGGCGGCCGAGATGAAGCACGGCCCTATAGCGCTCATCGACGAGGAGATGCCCGTGCTCGTCATCGCCGTGAAGGATGCCGCCCACGACAAGATCATGTCGAACATCCAGGAGGTGAGGGCCAGGCGCGGCAAAATCCTGGCCGTGGCCACGGAGGGCGACGAGGAGATATCCGCGATAAGCGACCATGTGCTCTGGGTGCCGGCTACGGTGGACCCCCTGATGCCCCTGCTTACCGTGATCCCTCTCCAGCTCCTGGCCTATCACATAGCCACGGCGAGGGGCTGCGACGTGGACAAGCCCCGCAACCTCGCAAAGAGCGTGACGGTAGAGTGACATCCATCCCCGGAGCGGTCCACACCCTCCAGCGATGGGCGCGGAAGGCATGGACATTTCTCCGGTTCTTCAGCCGCCGCTTCTATAACAAGTGCGATCTGGACAGCGTCTACTTCTCGGCAGCCGCCATCGCGTTCAATTTCCTGGTGACCGTGATCCCGCTGGGACTCCTGCTCGTGACGCTGTCGGGCTTCGCCTACCAGGGCGACGGGGAGCTGCGGGAGGTGCTGAACTCCTGGATGGAGGGGGCGGGCCCCCTGGTCCCCGAAACCATGATCGAGGAGCTGGAACGGACCATCTTCTCCGACGCCAGCACGAGCATCACCGGAGTTCTCGGGCTGCTGTCCCTGTTCTGGCTTGTGAGCAGACTGTTCGGCACGATAAGGACGGCCTTCGACAGGATCTACGAAGTCCCCAGGGGCCGCAATCCCATCCTCGGGAAACTGTATGACTTCCTTCTGGCGCTGATGGTATCGATATCGCTGTTCGCGACACTGGTCATGAACACCCTCGCCTCTCTCGTGAAGGACAGCATCCCCGGAGAGATCGCAGCCAGGTGGCCGCTCGTGGGCAGACTGGTGGGAACCGGCTCGGCCGGGCTGATCGGCGGGTTCTTCACGCTGCTGCTCTTCTTCACGCTGTACTGGGCCGCGCCGAACCGGCGGGTCTCGCTGAGACAGGCTGGTCTGGCCGCCGTTCTCGCAGCCGTCGCCTCCTGGATAGGCACGAGGTTCTATCTGTGGAGCATCAGCAGGCCCGACTGGGGCGTCGTCTACGGCTCCCTTGCCACGGTCATGGCCACGTTCCTGTGGCTGTACCTGATCTGTGTGATACTCCTTGCGGCCGCCGAGGTGAGTCAGATAGTCCACGAGTGGCTGCACGTCAGGAGGAGCCTCAGGATCGCACCCCGGGATAACGAATGGCGGGAGAGCGTGGCGGAATGACGCCAGCCCCCCTCAGACGCTGAACCTGATTTCGAGTATGTCTCCGTCGCCGACGACGTAGTCCCTGCCTTCCAGCCTTACCAGGTTTCTCTCCTTGAGCTTCTGCATGTCCGGACAGGCCTGGAAATCGGCGTAGGGGACGACCTGGGCCCTTATGAAGCCTCTCGCGAGGTCCGTGTGGATGCGGCCCGCGGCCTCTACCGCGCTCGATCCGCGGGCGAGCGGCCAGGCCCTGACCTCGTCATGGCCCATGGTGAGGAAGACTATCAGGTCGAGTGCCTCGAAAGCCCCTTTCACGAGCCGGGTGAGACCCGTTTCGGAATAGCCCATCGACTCCAGGAAGTCCTCCTGTTCGTCCTCGGGTATCTCCGTAAGCTCCAGCTCGAATGCGGCGTTGACGGGGAAGCACTTCGCCGAGGCCTTCCCGCAGTGTTCGAGCAGGGGCGCCTCGTCGGACAGGGGGGCGTCGGCCCTGTTGGATACCACGAACAGCGGCTTGAGCGTGAGGGGGGCGAACGGCGACAGTATGACGAGGGCATCCTGATCGAACGCGCCGGTTCTGAGGGCTTTTCCGTCCGACAGGAGACTCGAGGCTTCCTCGAGAACCTTCGCCTCGAGCGTCTTAGACCTGCCCTCCTTCGTGAGCCGCTCCATGCGTTTCTCGATCACCGACAGGTCCGCGATGATCATCTCAGATTCGCATTCGAGGAAGTCCGCCGCCGCAGTGCCGCAGGCGTAGTTGTCCAGGACGAGCGCGATCACGGATGCATCCCTCAGGTCTGCGAGCGACTTCGGCGAGAAGGCCGGAGAGGGGGTGTCCGTGAAGACGATGCTCGTGTGTACGATCTTCCTGGGGTGCCAGATCTCCGCCAGGAAATCGACCCTGGCATCCGGAACCTGGACGGTGAGCGGACTGGAGGAGTCCGCCGAACGACTTCCGGCAAGCGCTCTGAAAAGCGTCGTCCTCCCGCCGCCCGGCGGGCCTGCAAGGGCGATCCTCATCCGATGACCTCCGATATGGAAAGCACCGGCGGGAAGATACCCGCCGGCGCCCCGCCGCGCCAGGACGGAATCGGTTCATTCCGTGAAGATCTTCACCGTGTCGCCGTCGCTGGACTCCACGTCGACCTTCAGCTCGGAGAGGAACTTCACCAGCTCGTTCTCGTCCAATTCGGACAGGCCGGACAGGTCGATCCCCTTCTCGCTCATCGCCTCCGCCGCATCCTTCGGGATCAGCGAGCCGAGCTTGATGCCGGTCCTGATGAGGCTCAGGGGAACGCGGATGTTGACCTTGTCGCCATCCGCCGAATCGACGACGACACGAAGGTATTTGAGGTTTCTGGCGGCTTCGGGGCGCTCCCCGCATTCGACCGCGGGTTCCACCGGGGCTGCGGAGAGTTTCTCCAGAAGCATCGAGGCTTCGTCCACACTTATCTTCTTCGATGCGAGCATCTCCAGTATCTTTTTCCTCGACTCGGCCATCTCCGACCATCCTTTCACCGTTGCGGACTCACAGCCAGCAGAGAGAGAAACGCAAGCCGACGGAAGACTTTACGTCGATCACGGTACCGTGGAGCCCCGCTGCCGCCAGGGCGAGAACCGGCATCGCCTTCGCCCACGCCTTGAAGCGAGGTGCCCCGAATGCTCCGATTGCGACCGAAAGCAGCCAGGCGATGCAGGACAGGGGAAGGAGAACGAGCCAGATCGGGAACCACGGGATGACGACCGGGAACCAGCCGATCCGCCCGAGGAGCAGAAGAGCGGGCATCAGAGCCTCTCCATCGCCTGCTCGAAGCTGATCTCGCCGCGGGCGAGCTGCTCCAGCACCTTCTCCCGGTTCCCCGGCGCCTCCATCGAATCGTTCAGATTCGATATGATCCTCTCGATCCTCGCCTTTGCGGTGGGAAAACTGACTCCGAGGATCTCCTGCACGTTCTTTATCGATCCGAATCCCCGCAGGAAGGCGATGATGATCGCCTGGTCCCGGGCCGGCAGGGTGGCGAGCGGCGATATGGTGAACGGCCCCTCCAGCCTGAATCCGCAATCCTCACAGAGGCATGCCACAGGAGTCATCGGCTTTCCGCAGTCCGGGCACAACGCCTTGCTTATGTCCATCCCCAACCTCCAGTTTACGACAGTAGTATTTTAGAAAAATATAATATCGTCAAGGGTAGATTTAAGAAATCTAAAAGACGGTGAGCCGCGTATCCGAGTCTTGACGCGGGGCGCGGTTTGGATAATCTCCACCTCATCGGCACGATCTGGAGGGAGGCCCGGCGTGAACAGGATCATCGCTGTCATTCTCGGTGGCGGTAGCGGAACACGTCTCTTCCCCCTGACGCTCCACAGGAGCAAGCCGGCCGTGCCGGTCGGAGGGAAGTACAGGCTGATCGACATACCTGTTTCGAACTGCATCAACGACGAGATCAAGCGGATTCTCGTCCTCACGCAGTACAACAGCGAAAGCCTCAACAGGCACGTTTCTCAGACCTACAGGTTCGACAGATTCACGGACGGATTCGTTTCCATCCTGGCAGCCGAGCAGACGGCCACCAACAAGAACTGGTTCCAGGGCACCGCCGATGCCGTCAGGAAGAGCCTCGTCCATATCATGGGCAGCAAGCCGGAACTGGTGCTGATACTGTCCGGCGATCAGCTCTACAGGATGAACTTCCGCGACTTCATGAAGAGCCATCTGGATTCCGGCGCCGACATATCGATCGCGACGAAGCCCGTAACCGTGGAGGAGGCTCCCGGGCTGGGGATAATGAGGGTAAGCAGCGCCGGGAGGATCGAGGACTTCCACGAGAAGCCCCCCCGAGAGAACCTGGCCTCGCTCATGAGCGAAGGTTCCGACGTGCCGCCGGACCGGCCTTTCCTCGGAAGCATGGGCATCTACCTGTTCAAGCCGGAAGCCCTCTTCGAGGCTCTAGAAAACGAATCGATGACGGACTTCGGGAAGGAGGTGATCCCGTGGGCCATCGGACGGATGTACGTCCATTCGTATCTCTTCGACGGATACTGGTCCGACATCGGGACCATCGGCTCCTTCTTCGAGGCCAACCTCGACCTCGCCTCCGAGACCCCCCAGCTCGACCTCTTCAAGAACGGTGTTCCAATCTATTCAAGGGCCAGGGCGCTTCCCGGCGCCAGGGTGAGGAACTGCACCATCGACAGCGCGGTGATCTGCGAGGCCAGCGAGCTGTCGGGAGCGACGATCAGGCGGAGCATAGTGGGCCTGAGGAGCCGGGTGAGAGATGGGTCCGTTCTGGAGGAATGCGTGTTCATGGGCTCTGACTACTGGGAGGGCAGCTTCAGGGACGCCCATGCCTCCTCCGGAGATTCCGTTCCGCCCATCGGGGTGGGGGAGGGCTGCGTAATCCGGCGGGCCATCATAGACAAGAACGCCAGGGTGGGCTCCGGGAGCCGTCTGGTCAACGAGCAGGGTCTCGCTCACGCGGACGGTGACGGATACTATATCAGGGACGGAATCATCGTCGTGCCCAAGAACGGAGTCATCCCGAACGGTACCGTCGTCTGAGTATTTCTTCCAATCCGGACATGATTGCGTCAGAAAAGGGCCGCCCAGGAGGGCGGCCCTTTCGGTGTCATTTTCCGGTCATCGGAAACGACCAGGCCCGAAGGCGATCCATCCTGCCGAACTCACGCAGCCGCGGATCGCGAAAGGGCGCACGGGTAATCCGACGGACAGCCCCGAAGGGCTGTCCGCCGGTCTCGTTTCACGAACCCAGGGACTTGTGTATCAGCGCGCCGAGCCTCTTCACGCCCTCGCAGATCTGCGCCTCCGAGGAGTAGCTGAAGTTGAGCCTCATGCTCCTGTGGTCGTCCTCGTCGGGGTAGAACGCGCTGCCAGGGACATACGCGACCTTCTCCTGGATGGCGGCGTGGAACATGTCGTCCGTGTTCATCCCCTCGGGAAGCGTGAGCCACAGGAACAGCCCTCCCTCGGGCTTCGTCCACTTTATGCCGGGCACGCTCAGGAGGTGGTTGTCGAGACAGCTCAGCATCAGCTCCCTGCGCTGGGCATAGAGTTCTATGGTCTTCGAAAGACCCTTCTGGAGAGCCCCGCTGGCCATGACGTGGTGGGCTATCGCCTGGTTGAAGGGAGGCGAGCAGAGGTCCGTGCCCTGCTTCGCCATCACCAGTTTGTCGATGACCCAGTCCGGTCCGTACACCCAGCCCAGACGGAACCCGGGCAGGAGTATCTTCGAGAAGGTGTAGAGCGAGAGCACGCAGTCCGGGGCCAGCGACTGGAACGTGGGCTCGTGCTTGCCCGTATAGCGGAGCTGGCGGTACGGAGTGTCCTCTATGATCAGATAGCCGCCTTCGCGGGCGATGCGGATTATCTCGTGCCGCCTGCTCTCCGGGATGGTAACCCCGGCGGGATTCTGGAAGTCGGGGATGATGTATATGAACTTGGGCCTGCGGTTCTCGGCCTCGAGCTTCTTGATCGTCTCCTCGAGAAGCTCGGGTATCATCCCGTTGTCGTCCAGAGGAACCCCTACCGGTTTGCCCTGATAGCTCTTGAAGGCCTGCAGCGCACCCAGGTACGTCGGCAGGCCGACGATGCAGGTGGAGTCGGGGTCGAGGAATATCTTGGCTGCGAGGTCGAGACCCTGCTGCGACGCCGTGGTGACCAGGATGTCGGAAGGGTTCGCCGGAGTGCCATCCTGCTTCATGAGTTCGACCAGATCCTGCCTGAGCCTGGCGTCGCCCTCCGTCGATCCGTACTGGAGAGCCTTGCTCGATTCCTCCCAGAGAACCTTGTTCGTGGCGATCGCCACCTCGGCCACGGGGAAGGTCTCGGGGGCGGGGAGTCCTCCTGCGAAGGAGATGATTTCGGGGTTGGACGTCAGCTTCAGGAGTTCGCGGATGACCGATCTCTTCATGGATCTGGCGCGGGCGGAGAACAGCATTTCTCTGTTCAAGAGGGCCTCCTTTCAGGGAAACAGGAAGGTCGTACGGTCGAACGGACTGTGACGGCCTGTTGGACGCTGCAATTTTTGAAGTATAGTTAGATGCTCGTTTCGGAACAATCAGACCACTATCGATACGGAGGTCACCCTTGATGCGTACACTACTGTTCGCAGCGGCGGTCGTGGTTTTCGCCATCTCGGCCTGTGGACGCCCGGAAAGTGCAGGGAATGCAATGGAGGATACGACTGCCGCCGCAACCGGCGATACGATCACTGCTCCTCAGACCATCGAGGCCAGCCATATCCTCATCGCCTACGCAGGCGCCATGCGCGCCGATCCCGCGATCACCAGAACCTCCGATGAGGCCAGGCAGCTCGCCGTCGATCTCCTGTCGCAGATACAGACCGGCACGATCACCTTCGAGGATGCCGCCGTCGAGTATTCCGACTGCCCCTCGGGCGTCAACGGAGGCACCCTCGGCCAGTTCGGCAGGGGCGCCATGGTTCCCGAGTTCGAGAATGCGGCCTTCGCCCTCGGGGTCGGAGATGTCTCCGGAATCGTAGAGACCCCCTTCGGCTTCCATATCATCAAGAGGACCCTCTGACGATACCGGCTTGGAAACGCTCAGCCTGACGGTCGAAGAAGCTGAGACAGGGTTGAGGCTGGACAGCTTTCTTGCAATGAAGGCGCCCAGCCTCAGCCGGAGCTACATATCCACCCTGATAGTAAACGGCAGGGTTCTGCTGCTCGGCAGGCAGGTGACCAAGCCCTCCCACCGTGTCAGACCCGGCGACTGCTTCGAGCTCGAAGTCCCCGACCCGGTCGGCATCGACCTGTCTCCCGAACCCATGGACCTGGACATCGCATACGAGGACGACCACCTGCTCGTGATCTTCAAACCCGCCGGCCTGGTGGTGCATCCTTCACCATCCTCGCCTGGCGGGACACTCGTCAACGCCCTCCTGGCGCACTGCATCGACGGTCTTTCCGGCATCTCCGGAGAACTCCGCCCGGGCATCGTCCACAGGCTCGACAAGGACACGACCGGGCTGCTGGTCGTGGCGAAGGACGACAGGACCCACGCCGGCATCTCCGCGCAGCTCGCCGCCCGGACGGTGAAGAGGCGGTACCTGGCGCTCGTCTGGAACAGGCCGGTGCCCGCCTCGGGCCGGATCGACGCTCCGATCGGGAGGGATCCCGGACAGCGCAAGCTGATGCGGATAACCAGCGCCGGCAGGCGGGCGGTTACGAACTACAGGGTGATGAGGGAGTTCGATCTCGCCTCGATGCTCGAATGCCGCCTCGAAACCGGCAGGACTCATCAGATACGCGTCCACATGGCCTCCATCGGCTGCCCCGTCATCGCCGACTCGAGATACGGGGGCATGAGGCCGAGGGGGATGCCCTCCACGGCGGCCGCACGGGCCTACGTTTCTGACGTGGTGAGGCTTGCCGGGCACCAGATGCTCCATGCCGAAACCCTGGGTTTCGTTCATCCCGTGACGGGGGAGGAACTGGAGTTCAATGCAGCGCCTCCGCTCGAATTCCACCTGGCCCTGAAGCGGCTGGAGGAAGGGCTGGGATGAGCGGTATTCCGAGGGCCTCCGCAGGTCTTCTCGGAATGATCTCGGCGCCTGCCTCGTGCTTCCTGCTGAGCCCCCGCCTCCTGCCTTCCGCGCTGCTCTTCCCCGTCCTGGGCCTGATCAGGTGGAGGCTGGGCTGGCTGGCCACCCTGGCCGCAGTTTCGGCCGCGCCTCTCCTTATCGCTCTATGGTCGGCCGCCACCGGCCGCGTCGATTCCACCGAAACCGCTCTCAGGTGGGCGCTCGCCGCCGGATGCGGGATCTATTTCGCCCGGCGGGCCGGCGCCGTATCGATGGGGCGTCGGCTCCTATCCTGGGGAGACAGGATCGGCCCTCCGGCGGGCAGGTTCCTCGGGGATCTCGGGGAGGTTCTCCTCTCGTCGGAGGCGGTCCGAGCCTCGATGAAGGGGGTGCATGCGACGAAAACCCCTCCCGCGGAGATTCTGCGGAGACTCCGGTCGGCGGTCCGTTCCTCCTGTGAATCCCCGGCGGCTCAGGCAGCCGATCCTCCGGAGGACGGGTTCCTCGTCCTGGAGGCTGCCGCCTCCTGGATGCTCCTTCTCCTCGGGACGGCCGGATTCTGATGCCGGTAAGGCTCAGGATGACGGTCGAATACGACGGCACCTGCTTCGAGGGCTGGCAGATCCAGAGGACGGGCAGGACGGTGCAGGGCGAGATCGAAGCCTGTCTGGCAATGCTGCTGGGAAGGCGGTGCCGCGTTACGGGAAGCGGGCGGACGGACACCGGAGTTCATGCCGCCGGACAGGTGGCCCACATCGACCTCCATGACACGGAGATCGAGCGGGTGACGAAGGGCCTTCCCGCGATCGTGCCTCCCGACATTGCGCTGCACTCCCTCGAACAGGCGCCGGATGGCTTCCATGCCAGATTCTCCGCCGTCAGGAGAACCTATTCGTACAGGATCCTTCGTGGAAGGAGCCCTCTGCGTGCGAGATACGCCTGGGAATGCCCGTGGCCCCTGCTCGATCCGGAAGCAATGGCGGCGGCGGCCGGACTGAGCCTGGGCAGGGCCGGCTGGCGCGGTATGTCCCGCGAGGGCGGAGGGAACCGGACCTGGCTGGTCGATGTGGGGCATGCCTCGGTGGAGGCCGGACCGGAGGGCTGGACCCTGTCGATCTCCGCCGACAGATTCCTGAGGGGGATGGTAAGGATCTGGGCTGGAACCATCGTGGAGATCGGGCGCGGGAGATTCCAGCCGTCCAGGATCACGGAGATCCTCACAACTGGTGACAGACTGCTGGCAGGCCCATCGCTCCCGGCGTGCGGGCTCACGCTCGTGTCCGTCGAATACCGGACGGAGGAGAATTGAACAGAACCGTAACGGCCGCTGCTCTCGCAGCCGTCTTCCTGACCTCGGCCGCAGGATGCGGCACCGAAACGACTTCGACCCCCCGTGGGCGTGGCTCCTCGACACCCGGTAGAGCGCCCGAAACTGAACGGATCGATCCCTACGGAGATCCGGTGGTCTATCCCCGCGATCCCTTCGAGGGTTTCCCCGTGATCAACGAACTCGACTATCCCGGTGAACCCGGAAGCTGCACGGAGCCTCCGTCCGGGACAGGCGCATGGTCCGTCCAGATCGCGGCGTGCGCCGGGGAATCAGACGCAGCCAGGCTCGGGGCTGTGGCTTCCTCCCTCACGGGGCTGCCTTTCTTCGTGGACAGGGAGGATGTCTGGTGGAAGGTGCGGCTGGGTTCCTACAGCTCTGCGGAGGACGCCGCGGCGGGCCTGGCGACCGCCGTGGGAAGCGGCTATTCGGATGCGTGGATAGTGCGGAGGCTGCCTTGACACGGATCGGAGTCCTCCGCAATAATCCGGCCGATTCGGAGCGGGAATAGCTCAGTTGGTAGAGCTCCACCTTGCCAAGGTGGAGGTCGCGGGTTCGAGTCCCGTTTCCCGCTCCAAGTCCTCTTCCAAAAAACTGCCGGGATTCCGGAAAGTGGCCCCCCTTTTCCGGACCGGTTATCTTCAATGTCACCGATCCTGCGGGGGCGGCGTAGCCAAGTGGTAAGGCAGCGGATTGCAAATCCGCCATTCAGCGGTTCGACTCCGCTCGCCGCCTCCAGGAAAGCCTCCGGGAGCAGCGAATGAGATCCTCCGAAAGGTTCGTCCTCCCCGCGGGTCTGATTCTCTCGATCCTGAGCCTCCTCGCCGGCATTCTCGGATATGTGCTCGGAGACTCCGGAGAGGTTCTGAGAAAGGCTGCCTCGGTATGCCTCGAGTGCATCGGGATAGGGTGAGCCGCTCCGGTCGACTGAGGACCTTACTGCAGGCCGCTTCGGCGCTGCTCTTCAATCTGCACCTCGAGGGATGGCTGGACGGGACGCTCTACGGCGGGCCGTCGAAAGCCTTCTGCATCCCGGGACTGCATTGCTACTCCTGTCCATCCTCGGTTCTGGCCTGTCCGGCGGGTACGCTCCAGAACCTTCTGGCGGCCCCCGGAGGGATTCCCCTGATCTCCTCGGGCGACCCATGGATCCTGGCCGGAGTGCTGGGATTCGTTCTCCTGCCCGGATTCGTCGCGGGAAGAACAGCCTGCTCCCATATCTGCCCCTTCGGGTTCCTCCAGGACATCCTTCATCTGGTGCATCTGCCTCCCGCCAGGCTTCCGGAGTCTCTCAGGAAAACGAAGTACGCGATACTGGCCCTGTTCGTGGTCGCTCTGCCCCTCCTGCTGAGGACGGTTCCCGGAGGGGGAGGGGATCCATGGTTCTGCAAGGCCGTATGCCCGTCCGGGACCATCACCGCCGGATGGCCCCTGGTCGCCTTCGATGCAGGGCGCACCCTCCATACGGGCTTCCTTTTCTACTGGAAATCGGCCATCGCCCTCGCCGTCATCCTGCTGTCCATGTCCGTGTGGAGACCCTTCTGTCGATATCTCTGCCCGCTGGGCGCCATCTGGGGTCTCGCCGGCAAGGTCTCCCTCTTCGGGATGGGAGTCTCGTCCTCGTGCACCGGGTGCGGAGCCTGCAGGAGGGTCTGTCCCATGGGGATCGAGATAAGACGGGATCCCTCCTCGCCGGAATGCATCAGGTGCGGCAGGTGCATACCAGCCTGTCCGGAGGGAGCGATACGAGTGTCCGTCCGGCCCGGAAAGGCCCCCCGGTGAGCGCAATACGATCCGAGGCCGCGTGGGTCGCTCTCCTGCTCGTGCTCCTCGTGCCGGTCGGGGTGCATCTGGCGGGACATCGCAGCACGACGACGGGTGGCGGGCCGTCGACGGCCCTGGAGGGCGCCGCTGCGCTGGACAGCATCCTTGCGGCATCCTCCGGCAGGCATGTCCTGCTCAACTTCTGGGCCACCTGGTGCACGCCCTGCATGAGGGAGCTGCCGGTGCTCGACGCCGCCCTGTCCGCATCCGGAGGTCGCGTGCAGATCGTCGCGATAGACATCGCCGATCCCGACCCCTCGGCCTTCAGGGAGTACGCGGCGGATGCCGGCCTCTCGTTCCCTCTGGTATGGGTCGAGCCCTCGGAGGCGGAGGATCTGATGGCAAGGTTCTCCCTTCCGTCGCTTCTGCCCGTCACCATCCTGCTCGACGGCGGGGGCGGGGAGGTCGCCAGGTTCTCCGGCGCAAGGGACGAGGCCTTCTTCACAGATCTGATGTCCGACCCGGGAGGGCCGCAGGATTCCGCCGGACAGGTGCACGGATCGGACCATTCCGGACTGCATGTCAGCGTAGTCGGTACTCCGGGCGATCCGTACTTCGAAGCCCTCGCTGCGGAGGCCGAAGCCCTGGCGGGAGCCGGAGGAGTCAGTCTCTTCGACCCCTCCGTCCCGGAGGACAGCTCGGCCATGTCGGATCTGCTCCTCCCGTCGTCAGGGTTTCCATACGCACAGGCCTGCGTGGGGGACGCCTGCGGGAGGCCGGCGCACGATCCCGAAGCACTCCGCCTGAGTGTCGAGTCTCTCAGGTGACGGGAGGGCGGGGTTCCGGAAGAGTGCGGCGGGGGGCTTGTCAGGAGCCGCAGGCTGTGAGATATCCATAGCTCCCGTAAGGAACACGATCAATCCGGAGGTGTGCTTTGAAGATCCAGGAACAGGTGAAGA
>Ga0302238_1001176_pt1 | contig 22447 bp, 22 predicted proteins | sample AAG_UR_Asn_MG_FD_193527 | JGI IMG/M metagenome (GOLD analysis project Ga0302238, IMG submission 193527) | Enriched activated sludge microbial communities from anaerobic digester in WTTP, New Holstein, Wisconsin, United States - AAG_UR_Asn | ecosystem: Engineered > Bioreactor > Anaerobic >... | reverse complement strand
GTGGCCGAAAAATGGGTGCTGATGGGTGGAGTCGTAATTTACGTTGATAATAAATGACCTGTTCCCTTAAAAAGATCCATAAAATGGAGATAAGGCCCATGCATCAACCGATCAGAAGCATTATCAGCATAATCCTGAGAGCCCGGTTCTCATATCTCTTCTTAACAATCATAATGCTTTTTACGTTCCGGCCTCTTATCGAAAGTCTGAAGGCAGTAACTGCAGCAACAAATATCTTCGTATGGTTCATCGTTGTTTCCTGTGTCTGGGCGGTTCATGAAAAGCGGAAACGCCAGTGGTTTGTCATCTCAATGGCTGCGACCGCCATCCTGCTGGATCTTCTTGACTTCCTTCTTCGCAGCACTGTGACATTGTGGGCGAGTAAAATTGCTATGTTCGCCTTCCTTGGCTATGCCGTCGTCAGCATTTTATTTTACCTTGCCAGGCAGAAAGAGGTTACAGCCGATATGCTCATGGCGGGGGCCAGCGAGTACATGCTTATTGGCATCCTGTGGTCCTGGCTTTACTTTCTTATAGAGACGGTGCATCCGGGATCGTTCAGCATTGCCGGCACGAAAACAGACCAGTTTGGATTTCTATATTTCAGTTTTGTGACACTGACAACCACAGGTTACGGGGACGTCCTGCCGTTATCGGTTCAGGTGCGATCCCTGGCCATACTGGAGCAGATAACGGGACAACTCTTCATTGCCATTACCGTGGCACGGCTCGTGAGTCTATATACTGTCGGTGGCAGGAAACAATGAGCCAAGGCGTTGGCGTCGCATTATACGGCCTTGATTTTTTCTGAAAATACATTATTCTTGAATAGTCGGACCTAATTGTCGGTATTCAGAAAGAGATCACCCGGAATCCGGAAAAGACAAAAAGGAGGCGGCAATGGAATTAATGACAGCTGTTAAAGAACGGCGCAGCATCAGGAAATACAAACCCGTAGATGTTCCTCTCAATATGATTTCGGAAATTCTGGATGCGGCGCGCTGGTCGCCGTCGTGGGGAAATACCCAGCCCTGGGAATTTTATGTCATAACAGGCGAACGCCTGACCAGGATCAAACAAATGAATCTGGAAAAGCAAGCCGGCGGCGAAATGCCTGCTCCCGACATAAAAATGCCGGATACCTGGCCGGCTCCCCTGAAAACCCGCTATGAAGAAACGGTGGGTACTCTGTTTTCAGCCAAGGGAATACAAAGAGAGGACAAAGAAGCACGCGAAAAATATTATTCGGAAATGTGTTTACTCTTTGGTGCGCCCTGCCTGATTTTGGCGTGCATCCCGCAAAAGAGCGCCGTCGAATACGCGCTGCTGGACATTGGCCTGGTCGTGCAGACCATTTGCCTGCTGGCCCATGATAAAGGGCTGGGCACCTGCATCATGGCTTTCTCGGCACTCTACCCCGACGCCGTCAGAAAAATCGCCTCAATACCGGATGACAAAAGAATAGTTGTCGGCATAGCTCTGGGGTATCCCGATCCGGCCTTTCCACTCAATAACTTCGCCAGAAAAAGGGCGGAAATCTCCGAATTTGTCCATTGGGTGAAATAAATTCAACCCGATGAAACCGGAAAGCAGCGCCAATAATCGGTAATGTACGGAATAACCATTTTTTTATTATGCGCTGCGGGCATCTACAGTTTCAGAGAACTTCAAACAAGGAGGATATTTCATGGAATCGTTAAAGGACACCTCTCACGCCAGCGTCGACAGTTTTATCCACGCCCGGAAAGCAAAATTTACCATGAACCTCTCGCCCGCTTCCCTGTTGCTGGCTTTTCTGGACTGGTCCATCAATCTTGCCGATTCACCGGGGAAGCAATACCACATCGCGGAAGACTTTAACAAAAAGATAACCGATTACTGGGACTATACATTACGGACTTTCCTTCGGGGCGACAGAGAACCGGAAAAACCAATCACCACCGATCCGCGTTTCCAGGCGGAGGCGTGGCAGCAGTCGCCTTTCATCTTCATCTACCAGGCATTCCTCCTTTTTGAAGACTGGTGGCAAAACACCACGATCGGCCTTCCCGGTGTTTCCTGTCAGAATCAGAATATTGTCCGCTTTGCCGCCCGTCAGATCATAGATATACTTTCTCCGGCGAACTTCCTTTGGACAAACCCGATACTGCTCCGGGTGACATGGGAACAGGGTGGGCAAAATCTCCTGCGGGGATGGGAAAACATGCTGGAGGACTGGCGCCGTTCACGCAATAAGGAGCTTCCCGTGGGAACGGAAAATTTCCGCCCCGGAGAAAAGGTTGCCTTGACTCCGGGCAAGGTAGTATTCCGCAACCAGCTTGCCGAGCTGATCCAGTACGCTCCGGCAACGCAAGAGGTGTACAAGGAACCCGTCCTCATTGTTCCGGCCTGGATAATGAAATATTATATACTGGACCTTTCTCCACACAATTCCCTCGTTAAATATCTGGTAGACCAGGGGCATACAGTGTTTATCCTCTCCTGGCGCAACCCCACGGAAAAAGACCGCAACCTTTCCATGGCCGATTACCACTTTGACGGCATCATGGCGGCGATCAACGCCATTTCCAAAATATTGCCGGGAGAAAAGATCCACTCCGTGGGATATTGTCTGGGCGGCACCATGTTGGCCATCGTCGCCGCTACCATGGCCCGCGACGGAGATAACCGGCTCAAGAGCATGACGCTCCTGGCTGCGCAAACCGATTTCCGGGAGGCCGGGGAACTGACCCTGTTTATAAACGAAAACCAGGTCAACTATTTGACCGATGTTATGTTCGACCGGGGCTACCTGGACACGAAGGAAATGGCGGGAGCCTTTCAGCTCCTGCGGGCGAACGACCTTATCTGGTCCCGGTTTATTCAGGAATACCTGATGGGCGAGCGCCGTCCGATGAACGATCTTATGTCCTGGAACGCTGATGCAACCAGAATGCCTTTCCGGATGCACAGCAAATATCTGCACAGTCTTTTTCTGGACAACGATTTCTTCGACGGCCGCTACAGAGTCGGCGGCTGCAATATCGTTATCAGCGATATTCACGTTCCCGTTTTTATTGTCGGCACAGTCAGGGATCATGTAGCGCCGTGGCGCTCCGTGTACAAGTTCCATCTAATGTCTGACGCCCCCACGGTCACCTTTGTTCTGACCAGCGGCGGACACAACGCCGGAATAATCAGTGAACCCGAGAATTCCAGACGGACATACCAGATGTTGACTCAGCGGGAAGGAGAAAAATACATTGATCCTGATCGCTGGCTGGATGAAGCGCCCCGATTCAAAGGTTCCTGGTGGATTCCCTGGCAGGAATGGCTAAAGGCCAACTCCTCCGGCCTGACCGCTCCGCCGGAGATGGGGGCTCCGGAAAAGGGCTTGCGCATCCTTGGCGACGCACCGGGAACGTATGTGTACCAGGTCTGAAGATTGTCCAGGGATGACGACCTCGTAAAAAGGCCGGATGCTGCGTTGCGCTTCATCCCTCGTCACTGCAGCGTACCCTAAGTACGCTTCATTCCTCGGTATTCGCGCGCCTTGCCTGCGACCTTTTTACGAGGTCGCCTGAAAATTGTTAATTTACGAATTTTTAAGAGTCCATCAGGAATGACCGGCCTCGTAAAAAGGGTTATACAAAGAACGCTGCGGAAATGATTGAAAATACTGACTGACAAAATGCTTATCTTATGATATCATCTTTGTAAATTGTAACTGGAGATTACGATATGCAAAGATATATCAACCGATATGTAACAGGCGAATTACAGCAATCCCTCAGCCAAAACCCCGTTACGGCATTAATTGGTCCACGGCAATGCGGAAAATCAACGCTTGCCCGGCGTGTTCTTCAAAACCGGAAAGACGTGCTTTTTCTGGATCTGGAACTTCCCTCGGATATGCGAAAACTCGGTGATCCTGAACTGTTTCTTCAGGAACATGCCGACAGATTGATCTGTATTGATGAAGTCCAACTAAAGCCGGATTTGTTTCCCCTGCTGCGGGCCCTTATCGATAAAGACAGACGGCCCGGTCGCTTTCTTATTCTTGGTTCTGCATCGCGTGACCTTGTCCGGCAAAGCGGCGAAACGCTGGCGGGACGAATCCACTACATTGAACTGACGCCGTTTACCTGGACCGAACTTGCAGTCGGCGCAGCCAAAACAGAATTGGATTTTAAAAAACATTGGTGGCGTGGTGGTTTCCCTCCCGCATTTCTCGCGAAGAACGACGCGCAGAGCGGTGCCTGGCGAAGAGACATGATCCGGGATTATCTGAGCCGCGACATTCCCTCGTTTGGTTTTACAATCCCTATGCCTATAATGGCGCGCTTCTGGAAGATGCTTGCCCATTATCACGGCGGCCTGCTTAACGCTTCCAAATTCGGGCAATCGATGGACATATCACACAACACCGTTCGTAAATATATCAGCATTCTCGAACAGACATTCATGGTGCGCACCCTTCAGCCGTTGGAACTCAACCTCAGAAAACGTATGGTCAAGTCACCCAAGGTATACATGCGCGACAGCGGGATTTTGCACACGCTTATGGAAATTGACACTATGACGGAACTATATGGACATCCGGCATTCGGCGCTTCGTGGGAAGGCTGGTGTATTGAACAGCTTATTTGCGCGTTGCCGCTGTGGCAGCCGTTTTTCTACAGAACATCGTCAGGAGAAGAAATTGACCTTGTTTTGCTGAAAGGCCAAAAAAGACTGGCCTTTGAAATCAAGGCGTCTCTGACGCCTCATCTTTCCAAAGGTTTTGCGGATACAATCAGAGTGCTGAAACCGGAACGCACCTGGGTTGTCTGCCCGATGACCGATCCCGGCTACCCTATTGCCAGCGGCGCACGGGTTCTGGGCATCAGCGAATGTTTAAGAGACTTGGGCGCATTATTATAAGCAATAATGGTCGCATAATAATTTATACCATTTTCATTCCCCGGCGCGGAGACTGTGTCACAACAGCTGATTGTCATTGCGAAACGCCTCTCAGGCGTTGTGGCAATCTAATATTTTCAAGATCTTTCGAGATTGCTTCGCTCATTGTATTCGCAATGACATTATGACACAGTCTCGCGACCGGGGAATCCAGAAAACATGATACAAGTATCTGTTAAAAAGCAACAAAGATGATATGCCATTCTGCTAGTGCTAAAAAATTTTCTCGTCGGACACGCTATAGGGAAGGAAGTGAAGAAAAAAGAAAAAATCATTGCTTGATGCATTTCCGGCGGAGGAGAGGAGCCAATGGTAACTGAAAAACACGTTATGATACAAGATGCGCAAGGGCAGGTGATTTTATACAAGAATCATCTGGAAGTTCGGTTGGAAAAGGACACTGTCTGGCTGACACAAAAACAGATGTCCGAATTGTTTGACACTGAGAGAAGTGTTGTAACGAAGCATCTACGTAATATTCTGAAAACAAAGGAATTGGAGGAAAAATCAGTATGTGCAATTTTTGCACATACTGCCTCAGATGGGAAAACATATCAAACCAATTACTATAATCTCGATATGATTATCTCTGTTGGATATCGTGTCAATTCAAAACGAGGCACACAGTTTCGCATTTGGGCAACTAATGTTTTGCGTCGGCATCTGGTGGATGGTTATACCATAAACGAAAAACGATTAAAGGCGCAGCAGAGCAAAATACGTGACTTGCAGGAGACAGTCCGTTTGCTGGGCAACATAGTCCTGCTTGACGGCGTTTCTGATGAAGCAAAGGGCGTTGTTCAAATTATCTCCGAGTATTCAAAAGCATTAAGCATTCTTGACGATTTCGATCATCAGCGTCTAGCCGTACCGAAAGGGACCAGAAGAACAAAATACAAATTAACTTATGAAGAAGCCAGAAAGATTATCAATCAGATGAAAGTAAAATTTAAAGACTCTGCTCTTGTCGGTCAGGAAAAGGATAAAAGCTTTCAAGGTTCGCTGAGTGCCGTTTATCAAACCTTCGACGGTAAAGATGTCTATCCCACCGTGGAGGAGAAAGCCGCACATCTGCTTTACTTTGTGACAAAGAATCACAGCTTTATTGATGGTAATAAACGTATTGCGGCGGCATTGTTCGTTTGTTTTCTCCAAAAAACCGGTATTTTGCTGGATAAAGACGGTCGCAAACGTATTGATGAAAATGCGCTGGTTGCCCTGACGCTCATGATCGCTGCGAGCAAGCCATCTGAGAAAGAAATCATGGTTAAGGTGATATTAAATCTGCTGAATCAGCGCCATCCTTCTGTAACAGTGACAAAAAGTAAAAAATTGCTTCAGAAATAACTGAAATAATTTTTGATCGGACACGCTTTTACTTATTGATTTTTATTGTAGATAAAAATTCTCTCCATTTTAACTCTATTAAATCTTTGTTGTAAGTTTTTATGAACCGTATATAACTTTTACTTTTTTGACATGGATTCCTGTATTCATTTCCGTCAAAGAAGCAAAATTAAAGCGGATTTATGCTACACAAACATGGAATTTCTTCTTGTGAAAAGATTATCAATAAAAAAGGACTGAAACAATGGAATACATTGCGCATGAAGAACAAAAATTAGAAGAACATCTCTGTGGTGTTGCCAAATTTGCTAAGATACATGCCGAAAAAATTTGTATGGGGAATTATGGCGAATTATTGGGACTTCTCCATGATTTGGGAAAATACAGTGCAGATTTTCAAAAGTACATTACGGATGCGATCAAGAAGGACGACCCGCGGTTTAATCCAGACGAAGATGAGAACTTTGAAGACCCATCTGGAAAGAAGGGCAAGATTGACCATTCCACGGCCGGAGCCCAATTTCTTTGTAGGGAGAATAGTTCTTCTAATGCCCGTAAGATACTCGGGCAGATTCTTTCTCTTTGCCTCGTGTCGCATCACTCAGGGCTTATTGATTGCTTGACGACTGATAACAATGGTACATGGGATTCCTATTCAAGGCGGCTCTCAAAGAGTGACAGTAAAACTCATTATAACGAATGTATTGAAAATATTGATCAAAACTTACTTGAAAGAATAAGAACTATTCTTACAGATGAGTCCTTTACAAAACCATTTGAGGAAAAGAGTCGTGATATTGTGCGGACTTCCCCTGAGAAAAATCCATTCTCAACAATTGCACAATTTCATTTGGGTTTGCTTACGAGGTTTCTTTTCAGCGCACTCATTGATGCCGACCGGCAAGACACGGCGGATTCAGAGAAACCAAAAGCAGGGAAATATCGGCAGCATGGAAATTACCGGACATGGAAAGAACTGATGGAGCGGCTTGAAAACAAATACAGAACTTACAAGACGAAAAACCATGTAGATAAAATTCGAGAAGAAGTATCCGAACATTGTCTGCATGCTGCGAAGAGACCGAAGGGATTGTTTACCCTGACTGTTCCCACCGGTGGAGGAAAAACGCTCGCCAGTCTTCGCTTTGCCTTGGGCCATGCGGATGAACATTGTATGGACAGGATAATATATGTCATACCGTTTACAACGATCATTGATCAAAATGCCCTGGTCGTAAGAGAAATCCTTGAACCGAGAGAGTTTCCTGTAGATGCAGGTAAAATTGTTCTTGAACATCATTCAAATATTGGAGCGGATGTTCAAAGCTGGAAAGAAAAGCTTCTAACTGAAAATTGGGATGCGCCGGTTGTTTTCACTACAATGGTGCAATTTCTGGAGGCTCTTTTTGGAGCTGGAACTCGAGGAGCAAGGCGGCTGCATCAATTGGCTAAGGCTGTCATCATTTTTGATGAAATTCAAACACTGCCCATAAAGTGTGTCCATCTTTTCAATAATGCAATTAATTTTCTTGTCAATCATTGTGGGAGCAGCGTAGTTCTGTGTACAGCTACGCAACCTCTTTTAAATTTGGTCGATGAAAAGAAAGGTGCTCTTAAACTATCAAAAGAAAATGAACTTATACCGGACGTAGGCAGGCTTTTTGACGATCTGAAAAGGGTGCGTGTTCATGATTGTCGCAAATCGCCTGGCTGGACTTATCCGGAAATTGCAGCGCTTGCGGCTGGGCAGGTTAGAGAAAATGGAAGTTGCCTCGTTGTAGTTAATATGAAGAAGGCTGCCCGTATTATTTTCGAGGAAGTAGACAAGGATGGATTCGATGTTTTCCATTTAAGTACGGGAATGTGTCCCGCTCACCGTAAACAGATGCTCAAAACAATTCGTCAGAAACTCACTAATGAAGAGCCGATCCTCTGTGTCAGCACACAGCTAATCGAGGCTGGAGTAGATATTAGCTTCCGATCAGTTATCCGGTTGCTTGCCGGTCTTGACTCGATTGCTCAGGCCTCGGGCCGGTGTAATCGAAATGGAGAGTCAGAAATCGGGAATGTGTTTGTTGTTAATCCGGAGGAAGAGAATCTTGTGCATCTTAAAGACATAGCAGTCGGTAAGGAAAAATCAAATCGCGTTCTTGATGACTACAAATGCGGTCCGTCAAAATATGGTAATGACATCATTAGTCCGGTAATACTTAAATGGTACTATGAAAATTATTTTTATGAACGAAAAGATATAATGGATTATCCAGTCGACGCGGGACGCGATGACACGCTTTTGAATTTGCTGTCAGTCAATATCCTTGCCGTTAATGATTTCCAGCGAGCCAACAAAACTATGCCAACTATAAATCTTCGTCAATCATTTATGACAGCGGCAAAATTGTTCAAATCAATCGACGCACCGACACAAAGTGTTATTGTCGGTTATGGCGATGAAGGAAAAGAATTGATAAGTCAGCTTTGCTCTGCATTTGACGTGGAAAAACAATATGCCCTGATCAAAAGGGCTCAGCAATACTCAGTCAACCTGTTCCCGCATGAATTTGAAAAGCTGGTGGAACAGAACGCACTTTATCGCGTACAGGAAGGAACGGAAATTTTCTACCTTAATGACAGGTATTACAATGAACAATTTGGAATTTCTATGGAACCGGTAGGAAAGGAGGAATTTTTAGATGCATGAAACTGCAAAGAATACCATCGAATTCAGACTCTGGGGTCGTTATGCGCTTTTCACCGATCCATTGACAAAAATTGGCGGTGAAAAATGCTCGTACCATCTTCCGACTTACGAGGCCTTGAAAGGGGTCTGCAAGTCAATCTACTGGAAACCCACGTTTATTTGGGTTGTTGACGCCGTAAGAGTAATGAAGCGGATTCGGACTCAGACAAAGGGAACAAAGCCCCTTGAATTCGGCGGTGGAAACACGCTGGCAATTTATACTTTTCTTTCCGATGTGGAGTATCAGGTGCGCGCTCATTTTGAATGGAATGTACATCATAAGGAATTAGAGAAAGACCGCGTCGACGGCAAGCATTTTGCCATAGCCAGGCGTGTGCTGGAACGGGGTGGACGACAGGATATCTTTCTAGGTACGCGCGACTGTCAAGGCTATATAGAACCAAGTGTATTTGGTGATGGCAAAGGTGCTTATGATGACGATAATGAAATCGGTTATGGACTCATGTTTCATGGATTTGATTATCCCGACGAAACAAGTAAGGACGAACTATATGCCCGATTCTGGTACCCTACGCTCAAAAAAGGAGTGCTTACTTTTGAACGACCAGATAAGTGTAAGTATCGAAAGTTTATAAGAAGTATGTCATCAAAGACCTTCGGCAATGATAATGTAAGATCAGTTGAGCTTGAAGTCGAGGAATTGGAGGTTATGGGATGAGTTGGATACAGAAGCTGTATGAGACCTACGAGCATTGTTCAAAGAGCCCCCCCGATATTCCTAACCCTATATCACACACAACCCAGATGGCACATATTGAGATTGTTATTGATGATCAAGGCAATTTTCGACGGTCAAAAGTGATAGAAAATAAAGATGAGCGAAAGACTTTGATTCCCTGTACAGAAGAATCTGGAGGACGGTCGGGCAAGAAGCCAAAAAATCATCCACTGTGCGATAAATTACAGTACATTGCTGGTGATTTTGAAAAACACAGTGGAAAAGTAACTAGTGGATATGCAAACAAACCATCAGAACCATACGAAATATTTTTAGATGCGCTGGGCCAATGGGAAAAATCGGGATTCAATCATCCTATGGTTACCGCTATTTACAAATATTTAAAAAAAGCAACCGTTATTGCTGACCTTATTTCAAATGGTATATTACCAGTCCAAAATGAGACTAAGGTTGTCGAATCGTATGAGGGCGATAAAAAAGATGCGGCACCGATATTCCGAGTATTACCACAAGGACAAGTTCCAATGGATGCCTTTGTACGATTCCGGATTGAAGGTGAAGACACGGAAAATGCGACATGGGCTTCCGAATCTTTAAAACAATCTTGGATTTTATTTTATAAAAGTCTTCTTAAAACAGAAGGTTTTTGTTTTGTCACTGGCGAACAAAAGGCGAAACTTTCAGAGAATCACCCCGCAAAACTAAGGCATGATGCAGACAAAGCCAAACTGATTTCGTCCAATGATTCCTCTGGGTATACATTCCGCGGAAAATTCCTAACGGCTTTACAAGCGGCTGGTGTTTCTTTCGAGGTTACGCAAAAAGCGCATAGTGCTTTGCAATGGTTAATTCGCAGACAAGCATTCCGTAGCGGTGACAAAGTTTTTGTATCATGGGCCACATCAGGAAAACCAATCCCCGACCCATGTGCCAGTTCCTTTGATTTTCTCGGTGAAGAGTTTCAAATAAATGATACGCCAACTTTGCAGACCGGTGATTTCGGGCAATCTTTTGCGCTTCGCTTCAACAAGAAACTTGCCGGATATAAAGCCAATATTACCGACACGGAAGATATTGTTGTGATGGGCTTGGATTCCGCTACACCGGGACGGATGGCGATTACCTTTTATCGTGAATTAACGGGGGCGGAATTCCTTGATCGTATAGAAAAATGGCATACTGACTATTCGTGGTTACAAAAATTTGGCGTTAAGCAAAATAAGGAGACAAAAGATAAAACTAAGGTCATCTTTGTGGGAGCACCAGCGCCAAAAGATATTGCCTGGTGTGCATATGGTAATAAAGTTGAGGGTAAAAACGGCATCAAGCTTCTCAATGCAACCATTGAACGTTTGATGCCTTCAATTATCGACGGCAGGCCGGTTCCTCGCGATTTGGTTGAACAGTGTACCCGCCGTGCTTCAAATCGTATTGGATTAGAGCCGTGGGAATTCGAAAAATGTTTAGGTATCGCATGTTCGCTATATAAAGGATTCTATAAAGAGAGGAGGTACAATATGGCACTGGAAGATGAAAGAAATTCGCGGGACTACCTGTATGGCAGATTGCTTGCGATAGCGGAGAAAATTGAATCTATGGCATTATTCTTTGCAAACGAGCCACGGGAAACAACTGCTGCCCGATTGATGCAACGATTTGCCGACAGACCGTATTCAACTTGGCGTACAATTGAGACAAGTCTTACGCCGTACAAATCACGCATCAATGTAAAGGCACCTGGATTACTCAATGGGTATATGGAGTTAATTGATGAAATCTGTAGCCAATTTAGAACTGATGAATTTGCCTATGATAGCAGGTTGAATGGAGAATTTCTATTAGCATACCATTGTCAACGGAAATGGTTAAAGGAGCACAAACGGAAAAATAAGCAATGGGTGTTAAAATCAGTTGAAGAGTCAGACGATCAGGAAACAGTTTCTGAAGAATAAACCAACCTCAAAAGGAGAAATTTTTATGGCTACTTTGAGCAAGAAAATCGATTTCGCAATAATTATGAGCGTGAAAAATGCTAATCCAAACGGTGATCCGTTAAATGGTAACCGCCCCCGTACCGATTATGAAGGCCTTGGCGAAATTACTGATGTGTGTCTTAAAAGGAAGATTCGAGATAGACTGCTTGAAAGATATATCTCATTAAAAGAGGAAGAAAAAAAGGGGCAGGCCATCTTCGTTCAATCCGACGATCGCAAGATTGATGGCGAAACTAGCCTTCGAAATCGTGCAGAATCGGATGCAAATGGTTTGGGTAAGAAAGCCTTTGGTTCAAATGCAAAAAAAGAAGATACAGCAAAATCAGCATGTGCGAAATGGTTTGATGTCCGTGCATTCGGACAGGTATTTGCCTTTGGTAAAAGTAATGATGCCGATGGTGTATCTATTCCCATTCGCGGACCTGTAACAATCCAGTCCGCTTTCAGTATAGAACCCGTCAGTGTTTCAAGCACTCAAATTACAAAAAGCGTGAGCGGAGAAGGCGATGGAACCAAAAAAGGTTCCGATACAATGGGAATGAAGCACCGTGTTGATGATAGTATTTATGTAACTTATGGAAGTATGAATTCCCAGCTTGCTGAGCGTACAGGCTTTTCAGATGATGATGCCGCGGTTATCAAAGAGATTCTTCCTAAACTATTTGAAAATGATGCCTCCTCAGCCAGACCGGAAGGAAGTATGGCCGTGCAGAAAGTTGTCTGGTGGGAGCATAACTGCAAAGCGGGACAATATTCGACTGCCAAAGTACATAAAACACTTACCATAAATGCTGACGGAAACTATTCTTTGAACAATTTGGATGGCCTCAAACCGCAAGAGATTGAAGGCTTTTGAAATTGTCTGTGTCGCCAGATGATACAAAACCGTAAATTAGGTAATGAAGGGCGATATGTATAATCCCGATGATTTAATTCAACTGTCCGCTTTGCAGCATTTTGCCTTTTGTCCCCGACAATGCGCCCTGATACACGTCGAGCAGGTCTGGCAGGAAAACCGTTTTACCGTCGAAGGCCGGATCATGCATGAGCATGTGCATGAAGAAGGCGATGAGTCGCGCGGGAATATTCGCATCGAGCGCGGCGCGTCATTACGGTCTTTGCGGCTGGGGCTTGTCGGCAAGGCGGATGTGATTGAATATCACCGTCAGGCCGATGGATCATGGCAGCCTTTTCCGGTTGAATATAAAAGGGGTAAGCCCAAGCCCGACCATAGCGATAAAGTACAGCTTTGCGCCCAGGCGCTTTGTCTGGAAGAAATGCTGGGTGTTTCTATTCCCGGAGGTGCGCTTTTTTACGGCAAAACCAGGCGGCGTCTTGAAGTTGCTTTTGATGACGCGCTGCGGCTGGAGACGCGGAATATTGCACAACTTGCCCATGAATTAATCGAATCCGGTCAAACGCCCAAGCCAGTCTATGCCAGGCGTTGCGAAAGCTGCTCGCTGACCGGCGAGTGCATGCCCAAGGCAATGCAGAAGAAGCGTTCAGTTGAAAATTACATAAAACGTATGCTGGATGAGAAATGAAAAAACACCTTAATACTCTATTTGTAACCACGCAGGGAACTTACTTGGCCAAGGAAGGCGAAACCGTGGCGGTGAAAGTCAATCAGGAAATCAGACTGCGCGTGCCGGTGCATACCATCGGTGGAATTGTCTGTTTCGGCAATGTATCCTGCAGTCCCTATCTCATGGGTTTTTGTGCCGAGAATGGTGTCGGAATCAGCTTTTTGACGGAAAATGGCCGTTTTCTGGCGCGCGTGCAGGGGCCTGTATCCGGCAATGTGTTATTGCGCCGTGAACAATACCGGCTTGCCGACAATCAGGACTATTCTGCAAAGATGGCCAAGTCCTTCGTTATCGGCAAGGTTGCCAACAGCCGGACGGTTCTGCAGCGTGCACTGAGAGATCACGCGGGCAAGCTGGATGAAGGAGACCTGCGCCGCAGTGTGGCTGATATCAATCGTTCGCTGCAATCGCTGGAACTGAATCAGCCGCTGGATTCCGTGCGTGGCCTGGAAGGTGACGCTGCACATAATTATTTCAGCGCTTTTGATCACCTGATAGTTGCACAAAAAGAAACTTTTACGTTTCAGGAACGCAACCGCCGCCCGCCGCTGGATAATGTTAATTGCCTGCTTTCTTTTCTCTATACCCTGTTGATGCACGATTGCCGTTCCGCACTGGAATCGGTGGGACTGGACCCCGCTGTTGGCTTTCTACATCGGGATCGCCCCGGTCGCCCCGGTCTCGCCTTGGATATAATGGAAGAATTTCGGCCCTTCCTTGCTGATCGGCTGGCGCTTTCTCTGATTAATCTGCGACAGGTGCAGAACAAAGGCTTTAATAAAACAGAAGCGGGCGCTGTTATGATGAGTGATGAAACAAGAAAAGCTCTGCTGGTTGCTTATCAGGAAAGAAAGCAGGAAGAAATCTATCATCCGTTTTTAGAGGAAAAAGTGACGATTGGCTTACTATTTCACGTGCAGGCGATGCTTCTGGCGAGGTGCCTGCGAGGTGATCTGGACGGCTATCCGCCGTTCATCTGGAAATAGAGACAACGTCCGTGTCTTAAGCACCACAGCCCACCTCTTTTCTAAAGAGGGGTTGGGGGAGATTTTACAAAGTGTGATAAAAATCCCCCTGTATCCCCCTTTACAAAGGGGGAATATGAAAGGTAAATTTTTTAAGTCACCGACATTGAATAGGGAGAAGTAAAATGCTTGTTCTGGTCAGTTATGATGTTGCCATGCAGGATGAGAAAGGCCCACGACGCTTGCGGCGCGTGGCCAAAGCCTGTCAGGACTATGGTCAGCGAGTGCAGTATTCAGTTTTTGAATGCATTGTTAATCCGGCGCAGTGGACTGTTCTGCGCGATCGTTTGATTAAAGAGATTAATCCTGAAGAAGACAGTCTGCGCTTTTATTTTCTAGGCTCCAATTGGAAGCGGCGTGTGGAACATGTTGGTGCAAAAAAGGCTATTGATCAGGAGGGGCCGCTTATTGTGTAGTGATGTTCTTTTGGCAGTTAGAAAATGATTGGCGATTTAGGGCTCCGCGAACCTCAAGCTGACAAGCAAAACCAGGGATGTTCGCGCATTGATTATGTTATTGATATGATTAAACTATTTTTAAGGTTCTTTGAAAACCGAATAAATTAGACTCCACAAATTATGCTATTCGCATGAAAAGAACAAAAAATTTAGTGTATATAATTGATTAGAAGTAAACAGTCGCGCCCCCCGCGGGCGCGTGGATTGAAACTTAAGAAATCAATCAGTTTTGGAGATTGCCCGAGTCGCGCCCCCCGCGGGCGCGTGGATTGAAACCTCGTCCATGCGGGAGATCGCAGAACAGTACAAGGTCGCGCCCCCCGCGGGCGCGTGGATTGAAACTCCGCCAGTGCGTCCAGTGCGCTGATGATTTGCTGTCGCGCCCCCCGCGGGCGCGTGGATTGAAACCAGAGCTTCGCTTCTCTGGCCGCAGCCCGTGAGTCGCGCCCCCCGCGGGCGCGTGGATTGAAACAACGGGAAATGCGCCGCACCTGCCGAAACCTGATTGTCGCGCCCCCCGCGGGCGCGTGGATTGAAACTCCGATACCCGCGGCGCGGCTGGCGGTCCTCCCTACGTCGCGCCCCCCGCGGGCGCGTGGATTGAAACATAGCCCTGCTTGATGATGATGTCGCCATTTGTCGTCGCGCCCCCCGCGGGCGCGTGGATTGAAACCCCGAACAATCCGTTGCGCCCTATGCCACCGAGGTCGCGCCCCCCGCGGGCGCGTGGATTGAAACGCTGAGTCTGGGTGCACTGGGGAAATTCAGCACTGTCGCGCCCCCCGCGGGCGCGTGGATTGAAACTAATAAAAAACCCCAGACACATCAGCTTATCTGTGTCGCGCCCCCCGCGGGCGCGTGGATTGAAACCCGATATGAAGGAATTTTTTGAGGAAAACAGCAAGTCGCGCCCCCCGCGGGCGCGTGGATTGAAACTGAATATGGCCCGCTTCCCCGGCTGGCAGCGCTGGTCGCGCCCCCCGCGGGCGCGTGGATTGAAACGATAGATTACATTGCCGACATCAGCGCCCGGACGAAGTCGCGCCCCCCGCGGGCGCGTGGATTGAAACGTGTTTCTTCGTCGGAATCGGCGACGGAAAGCAGTCGCGCCCCCCGCGGGCGCGTGGATTGAAACTGAATATTCCCACGGGTGACGAAGAAGATCCTTAGTCGCGCCCCCCGCGGGCGCGTGGATTGAAACAAGGAGCAACTCCAGCCGGTAATGGCCTCGACTCCCGTCGCGCCCCCCGCGGGCGCGTGGATTGAAACGGAATCTGAGCATCTGGCCAGATGATTGGGCCGACGTCGCGCCCCCCGCGGGCGCGTGGATTGAAACTTCGGACGTTAGATGAGCGCAAATTATCGGTACGTGTCGCGCCCCCCGCGGGCGCGTGGATTGAAACTCGCACATCGACGGACAATGTTGGTAGATCATCAGTCGCGCCCCCCGCGGGCGCGTGGATTGAAACAGTAAGGATAGTTACGCATTGGATTCGATAATCGGTCGCGCCCCCCGCGGGCGCGTGGATTGAAACAAAGATGCCTTGGACATTAAATATACGGAAAGGCGTCGCGCCCCCCGCGGGCGCGTGGATTGAAACATCGCACCTACTGGGATCGGGCTGTGCAATATGCGTCGCGCCCCCCGCGGGCGCGTGGATTGAAACTATGGTCAGGGCCGCGATGAAAAATACTTTAAAGTCGCGCCCCCCGCGGGCGCGTGGATTGAAACAAAGAACAAAATTGACAACCTCGAAGTGGAAAATGTCGCGCCCCCCGCGGGCGCGTGGATTGAAACGCGGTTGCAGTAGATGCAGACGTCGCTGTTCCTTAGTCGCGCCCCCCGCGGGCGCGTGGATTGAAACTGTTCTGGATTCCACGGTCAAACCGGGGAATGACATGTCGCGCCCCCCTCGCGGGTGCTCGACGTTCAGCAACGCTATCCACTATCTGCCATTCACAATTCACAATTCACTATTTACCATTTACTATTTACTATCAACTACTTACCATCTACCATTTACCCAAAAAAGTCACTCCCTCCGCGGATTTGGATTGAAACGTAAAATCGTGCCGGACCTGCGGACAGGGGATGCAGGGATTGAACTTTTTTGCTATAATGCAAAATTAAATTGGCATATCAAGGAGGAGAAAACAGAGTGGGTAAAGTTAAAGTTATCTCAGCGAAAGAAGCCGCAAGCCTGATAAAGGACGGCGACACGCTGGGGATTCAGGGAATTATCACGGCATCTACGCCGGTGGACCTTATGGCGGCGGTCAGAGACCGGTATGTGGAAACGCAGTCGCCTAAAGGCATTACCGTTTTTCATGTATCCGGAATCGGCGACGGCAACGAGGGCGGCATGAACATGTTTGCTCACGAGGGCCTTATCGGCAAGCTTATCTGCGGTCATATCGGAACTTCGCCGAAACTTTTTCCTTTGATCACTGCGAACAAATTTCCGACCTTTGTCGTTCCACAGGGCGTACTGACGCAGCTTGCCCGCGCGATTGGCGCCAAAAGACCGGGCGTCGTCACCAGCGTCGGTTTGAAGACCTTTGCCGATCCCCGGGTGGAAGGCTGCCGGGCCAATAAAGCGGCGATGGAGCTTGCAGAAGATGAGGGCGTTGTCGAAGTCCTGAAAATAAAGGATAAAGATTATCTTCTTTACAAATCTTTTCCGGTCAATATCTGTTTCATCAAAGCGACCACAGCCGACGTTGACGGAAATATGTCGATAGAGAAGGAGGCCGTCCGGCTGAGTTCGCTCGAATTAGCCCTGGCGACGAAAAACAGCGGCGGAATCGTGATCGCCCAGGTGGAAAGGCTGACGGAGGCGCACACGATCAAACCGCACCACGTTGTCGTACCGGGAGTTCTTGTCGACTATGTTGTTATAGCCAGCGAGGTCGGCCGCAGGCAATATTTTGCCGTTCCCGAGTTCCATCCGGAATGGTGCGGCGAGACAAGGATTCCGCTTGATCAGATCCCGCCCGCCGAACTGTCCGAAAGAAAGATTTGCGGACGGCGGGCCGCCCTGGAGCTTAAGGAAGGGGCCGTTGTCAATCTGGGGATTGGCATGCCGGAAGCGGTGGCGGCCGTGGCCGCCGAGGAAGGATTGTCGTCCAGGATTACCCTTAGTATCGAGGCCGGCTCTTTTGGCGGCGTCCCGCAAAGTGGCCTGGCAATAACCGCCTCTACCAATGTTGAGTCGATCATCTCCCACGCGGACATGTTTATCTTTTACGATGGCGGCGGCATCGATCTTGCCGTTCTCGGGGCTGCGGAGATCGACAAACAGGGTAATGTCAATGTCAGCAAATTTTCCGGCCGGACGGTAGGGCCGGGCGGATTTGTGAATATTACCCAAAGCACCCAAAAAATTATATTCGTCGGCTCGTTTATGGCTGGAAAAACAACGCTGGAGATAAAAAACGGGCAACTGGGCATTGTCAAAGAAGGAAAGACGTCGAAATTCGTGGACACGGTTGAACAAATTACTTTCAGCGGCGAGTACGCCAACGATACCGGAAAGGATATCCTCTATGTGACGGAAAGGGCGGTGTTCCGGTTGACACCCGACGGCGTGGAACTGATCGAAATCGCCCCCGGCGTCGATCTGGAGAAAGATGTTCTATCCCGGATGGCCTTCCAGCCGCTCATATCAAAGCAGCTTAAAAAAATGGATCCGCGGATATTTACCGATGCCCCGATGAAGCTGACTTTCCATTTATAAATCAATGGTGATATCGCGGCGGCAATCACCTCCTAACCCCGCCAGGAGACTGTGTCATAATGTTATTGCGAATACAATGAGCGAAGCAATCTCGTAAGCTCTTGAAAATATTAGATTGCCACAACGCCTGAGAGGCGTTTCGCAATGACAAACATCTATTGCGACACAGTCTCCGGCGGGGGACAGAGGCGCCGAGGCGTGGTTCGACAAGCTGTAAATGTAATTTCAATGAGGTTGCGGATTTTATGGTGAAGTCTGCCAGAAGCCGTTGTTGTTTACAAACTTCATCAACTCCCGCCTGATGGTTTCGTACAAGTCGGGCAGCCAGGAAGGGCGGGAGGGCATATTGCGGACGGGGCCAAACTTGCGCATATCACTGGGTGTAATGATCACCTTGACATCGTCTAAACCTGTTTTGGCGACAAGTACAAATAGTTCCTCAATGGCCACGTCGCCGATTGCAATGCACCCGTGGGATTTGTCTTTCCCGTGAATATGTATGTTGCCCCCCAGATTCGATCTTCGATCTCTGCGCGCCTGCCGGAGATCGTAATCGTTGGGGTAATTGATTTTCATGGACAGGTAGAACCTGCTTGCCGGATTAAGAGCAGTTATTCGATAGATGCCCTCTGGAACCTGGCGGTCTCCTTCCCGCAGTTTTGGCCCCGACCAGCCGCTCGTGAAAAGAATGTCATAGGTGTGGATATGTTTCCAGGCTCCGTTATGTTCCGCCCAGAGCTCCAGCTCCAGGACATCTTTCACAACGATGAAGCAAATCTGCTTTGGAGGGTAGGGTACACCGGCGCGCTGGAAGTGTGGTTTTATGCGGGCCTCGGCTCTCGGACCTATCCGTTCGATCACTCTCCTGACGCCCGGATCTTCGTAAGGCAGGGTGTCCGAAGAGTTCGAAAATGCGACGCCGTGGAAGTATGGAAAAACAATTAAAAATAGACAGGATGCAACAACGACGGTGAGAAGGTTGCTAAAGCTCTTGTATGCCATATTATTTGTGTCTGCTCAAAAAAATATTTTCATTCCTTGCAAATTTGCGGGCCCGACATTATTAATGCCGGAAGTATTTAAAAATTAAAAATGAAGAAAGGTCCTCGCAAGTAAAATGATCGGCTTTTATAAATCTTTTTTTCAATTTCTCACAAGAACATTTTTTCTGTTTTTGTTATTTGCCCTGATCTTTCCGGCATCCGAGGCAAATGCAAAGATTTTTTCCTTATCACCGAGTACAAGGCTGGTGGGAGCCGTCAGCACCTACACGGTGAAAGAGGGAGAGTCTCTTATTGAGATCGCCCGAAAATTTGACCTTGGGTATAATGCAATTATCCAGGCCAACCCCGGCATTGATCCCTTTGTGCCGGGAGATGGAATAAGTGTTACTGTTCCATCCCGCTGGATACTGCCTTCCGTAGAAACTCAGACGGGAATCGTCATTAATCTTTCCGAGTTCAGGCTCTATTATTTTTTTGGAAAAGCTGATGCGAGATTTGTGCAGACATTTCCCGTGGGCATCGGCAGTGAAGGGCATGAAACTCCCCTTGGAGTATTTAAGATAATTGAAAAGACTGCTAATCCCGCCTGGTATGTTCCCAAATCAATCCAGTTGGAAAATCCCGCCCTGCCCAAGGTGGTTCCTCCGGGGCCCGACAATCCGCTGGGCACGCATGCTTTGAGGTTGTCCAACCCAAGCATTCTCCTTCATGGCACCAACAGGCCTTTTGCCGTCGGAAGAATGGACAGTCATGGCTGCCTGAGGCTTTACCCTGAAGATATTCCAATACTTTTCATGCTTGTGTCCAAAGGTACTGCCGTTACTATTGTGCGTCAGCCCATCAAAGTGGTCGTTGAAGCCGACAGGGTTTATATGGAAGTCCACAACGACCCGTATGTGGAAGTAACGCTGCAGGATGTCGCCAATCTGCTGATCCGGAAAGGTTTGCTGGGAAGGGTGAATGCGGTAAAAATGCGTGAAGTGTTTAATAAAAAAGACGGGATACCTGTTGATATAACCTATTAAGAGACCGTGGGGCCCCTGAATTTCCGCTCGCCGGGGCCCCACGAAATGGCCTATTTCCTCTGGTGCAGTTCAAAAGCCTTTTCAGCTTTCTTGGCTGCTGCTTCAGCTCTTTTTGCCGCCGCCTCGGCTCTTTGAGCATCGTTTTCACTCTTGCTGGCACAGTCCCGGGCAGTCTGTAAAGCTTTTGCAGCATCAGCCTTAGCTTTTTCAACATCAGCTTTATTAGACGCGCTGCTGGCTTCCAATTTATTGATTCTGTCTGCCAACGCGTCGTTCTGTTCCTTCACGTAACTCTTTGATGCGCAGCCATAGGAGAAGGTCACCAGAAAACTCAACAACACCATAATCACAACTGATTTTTTCATAATATTCGCCTCCTGTAAAAAATAAATTTTCTCTATTTTAAACAAAATAAATAATTAGTAAATATTTTATTTGCATTGTTGTAACTAAGATATGCTTGACATGTCGGCTCGCATTTTCTATGCTCATTTTACGGAAAATAAGTTTTTATGAAGTACGGGAGCATTTTTTCATGACTTTTCATATAAGTAGACGTTTTTTCCTCAAAGGCGCGCTTTTTACAACCGCCCTTACCCTTTTCCAACCGGGACACTTACTGGCTAATATTCCCAGCGAAAGAGAGTCTTCGGGCCGATTGAAACTTTACAACATCCACACCGGCGAAAAAATCAACACTGTCTATCGAACCAGGGATGGTCAATACAACAGCCAGGCCATCGAGGAACTGAACTGGCTGCTGCGCTGCCATTATACAAACGAGCCGCACCCTATCGACCTCAAAACTGTAGAGTTTCTTGACCGCGTAAGCACCAGGCTTGGCGGCGGTCGCGAAATTCATATCATCAGCGGCTACCGTTCGCCGAAATACAACAACTTTCTTTTGAGCAAAGGCCACAAAGTGGCGAGGCACAGCCTGCACCTGGAAGGCCGGGCACTCGATATTCGCATCCCGGGCGCTGACCTGTCCGACGTCCGACGCACCGCAGTCGCATTGCGCACTGGCGGCGTTGGCTATTATCCGGGAAGCAATTTTGTTCATATCGATTCAGGAGTATTCCGCACCTGGTAGTCCATCATTAAAAAATATCTGTAAACAAACATAATTGTGCGCTTAAGGAGAGATGCCCGCCGCCGGAACAATATTCTGCACGGGGGATGGAAATATTGTCCAACGAAAATGAAAGGTTTGCTGGAATGAGAAAATTATCTCTGTTAATAGTTTGCCTGTTATTATGGGGTTGCGCACCTGCCGCAAACCGGATACCGGACGGGAAAACGGAAGCGGATTGGGAATTTGACAGAAAATGTTGTCTCGTTAAATCGGGAAGGGTGGAAGGGTTTTTATTGACTGATCCGGTAAATCTTTTCTTAAATATCGAGCGCAACAAAAAATATAGGGAATGCCTCGAAGAACTGGGCTGGATTGAATAATCCATCGCCAAAGGGAGAATTTTAATGAAAAAGTACGCTGTCCTGTTGCTGATAGTTTTGTTTTTGACAGGCTGTCAGGCTGCTGAAGATAAGAAGACAGACAAGGTCAAAGCTGATGCGCCTGTCCTGGAACTGGAGGCGACCAGACTTGCCGCCGACTACGCGGAAAATGAAGCGGCGGCGGATGATAAATATAAAGGTAAAATTGTCGTGGTTAAGGGGAAAATATATCAGATGGGCAAGGACCCGCTGGGTCAGCCTTTTATTGTCATCGGGGGGCGCGCCTTCGGACATGGCGGCGTGCAATGTGTATTTGCCAGGGGCAAGGATGATTCATTGGCCGCACTCGCCAAAGGGAAGGAAGTTCGTGTGCAGGGCAAAGTCAGCGGCAAAGTTGTTTTTGTGCGGGTGGAAGATTCGTCATTGCAATAGTTG